>Ga0099364_10001164_pt1 | contig 43886 bp, 41 predicted proteins | sample TergutTh196P3_FD_73070 | JGI IMG/M metagenome (GOLD analysis project Ga0099364, IMG submission 73070) | Microcerotermes parvus P3 segment gut microbial communities from Pointe-Noire, Republic of the Congo - Th196 P3 | ecosystem: Host-associated > Arthropoda: Insects > Digestive system > Gut ...
CGGGGAGCTCTTCTCCGAGGAATGCCTGCTGGCCATTTGCTGCCAGCACGAGACAGAGGAGGGAAGCGACCTCGCCCTGCCCTATGACGCCCCGGAGATGCTGGACGCCCTCGCCGCGCACGCGGGCCGCAGCAGCTACCGCTACCTCACCAGCCCCGCGGATCATTCGGATTCGGCGGCGCGGCGCTTATCCGCCCGGCAGCTCTGGGTGCGGGACGGCCTTTTTCGCGCAGTGAAGCTCCTGGCTATCATGAAGCAGCGGGGGGAGAACCTGCGGCAGCTCGCGGCGCGGCTCCCCGCTTTTTATGTGGAAAAGAAGAGCTTCGCCCTCCCCTGCTCGCCCTCCATGCTCACAAAGCTTTTCGGCGAAAGCGAGGACCTGCGCCTGGACAACGCCCGGGAGGGGGTCATTCTGCGCAAGCACAACGGGCGGCTGCTGATCACCCCCAGCAAAAGCGGACGGCGGGTGCATGTCTTTGCCGAGGCCGCGGATGCCGAAACCGCCCGGGAGCTGTGTGATGGGGTAGAGGAAATTTTGACCCTGGGCGGAAGGAAGTAGAAAAAAACAAAAAGCCTCAACAAAGCACAGCCAGGATCACCGGTTAGCCGACGATCCTGGCTTGTCATTTTTTCTGGCTGCTGTTTTCTACGATCTCCAGCCCAGCTTCACGGCCCTGATGTTCGCTTCCAGCAGCGCGGCCTTTCGCGGCGGGACGCTCTTCTTCAAGGCCGCTTCCACAACCTCGCCGCCGCACAGCCCGGTGACCGCCAGCAGCTTGCCCAGCAGAATCATGTTGGCGAGGCCGTCCAGGTCATGGTCCGTGGCCATCTGCGTCACGGGCACATAATGGGCGGTGATATCCCCGCGCTCGCTTTTGATCTCAATCAAAGAGCTGTCCGCCAGCAGAAGGCCGCCGGGCTTTACATCCTGCGCGAAGCGATGAAAGCTGGGCAGATTCATCGCCGCGAGAATGTCGGGCTTGAGCACGATGGGCGATCCAATGGACTCATCCGAAAGAATCACGCTGCAATTGGCGGTGCCGCCGCGCATCTCGGGGCCATAGGACGGCAGCCAGGAAACCTGCTTTTCCAGGGCCATGCCGATGTAGGACAGCACCTTGCCGGTGAACAGGATCCCCTGCCCGCCGAAGCCGGCCAATAAAATTTGCGTCGTCATGGCTTGGCCACCTCCCCCGCGAATTTGTCTTTATAAACGCCCAGCGGATAATAGGGCAGCATGTTTTCCCGCAGCCATTCCAGGGATTTCCCCGGGGACATGCCCCAGTTGGTGGGGCATGTGGACACGACCTCGATAAACGAAAACCCCCTGCCCTCTTTTTGATAGCGGAAGGCTTTTGTGATGGCCTTTTGCGCCGCCTTCACGTTCTTGACGCTGTCCACGCTCACGCGCTCAATATAGGCGGGGCTTTCCAGGGTTGCCAGCAGCTCGCAGACCTTGATGGGCATGCCGGTATGGGTCACATCGCGGCCATAGGGGCTGGTCTGGGTAACCTGCTCCGGCAGCGTGGTGGGGGCCATTTGGCCGCCGGTCATGCCATAGATCGCGTTGTTGATAAAAAGGATGGTGATATTCTCGCCCCGCGCGGCGGACTGCACTGTTTCCGCCGTGCCGATGGCGGCCAGATCGCCGTCGCCCTGGTAGGTGAAGACGATGCTGTCCGGATTGGCGCGCTTGAGGCCGGTGGCCACGGCGGGCGCGCGGCCATGGGCGGCCTGGATCATGTCGCAGTTGAAATAGTTATAGGCAAACACCGCGCAGCCCACGGGGGCCACGCCAACCGCGCGGCCGGTGAGGTCAAGCTCATCCAGAGCCTGTGCCGCCAGGCGGTGCACGATGCCATGGGTGCAGCCGGGGCAGTAGTGCAGCGGCGCGTCGGTGAGGCCGGCCGGTTTTTGAAATACGATAGCCATTAACAGCTCCCCCTTTCGGCTTCTTTGATCTTCTCCATAATTTCCTCCGGCGTGGGCACCATGCCGCCGGTTCTCGCGCTGAGCAGCACGGGCTTTTTGCAGCGGATGGCCAGCTCCACGTCCTCAATCATTTGACCCAGGCTCATTTCCGCGCAAACAAAGGCCTTTGCCTGATCGGCCAGAGCCTCCAGGCGCTTCTTCGGGAAGGGCCATACCGTAATGGGCCGCAGCAGACCCGCCTTCAGGCCGGCCTCCCGGGCCCCCTGCACGGCGTTTTTCGCCACGCGGGCCGCCGCGCCGTAGGCCACGACGACGATATCCGCGTCCTGCGTGCGGAACTCCTCCCAGCGGGCCTCGTTGGCCTCGATTTTCCGATAGCGCTTTTCGCGCTCCAGATTCATGGCCTCCAGCTCCTCGGGGACGATCCAGAGGGAGTTGACGATGTTTGGCTTACGCTCCCCCCCGGTGCCGGTCAGCGCCCAGCTTTTGTTCCAATTCGCGCTGTTGTCGCTCACCGCGGAGATATCCACGGGCTCCATCATCTGGCCTAAAATGCCGTCGCTGAGCAGTATGACCACACAGCGGTACTCGTCGGCGAGGTCAAAGGCCTGCGCGGTGAGGTCAAACATCTCCTGCACGCCGCTGGGCGCGAGCACGATGCTGCGGTAATCGCCGTGCCCGCCGCCCTTCACAGCCTGGAAGTAATCCGCCTGAGAGGGCTGGATCCCGCCGAGGCCGGGGCCGCAGCGCTGAATGTTCACCACCACGGCGGGCAGGTCGCAGGCCGCGAGATAGGAGATCCCCTCCGCTTTGAGGGAGATTCCCGGGCTGGAGCTTGAGGTCATCGCCCGCTTCCCCGCCGCGGAAGCGCCATACACCATGTTGATGGCGGCGATCTCGCTTTCCGCTTGCAGGAAGGTGCCTCCGATCCTGGGCATGAGCTTGGACATATACGCCGCGATTTCAGTCTGCGGCGTGATGGGGTAACCGAAGTAATGCCTGCAGCCAACACGGATAGCCGCCTCGGCGATGGCCTCGTTCCCCTTCATTAATACTTTTTCAGCCATAGCGTTTGTTCCTCCTGTTCTTCTATTTTTCCACGGTGATCACACAGTCGGGGCACATGGCGGCGCAAAACGCGCACGCGATGCAGTCCTCCGCGCGGTCCGCCCGCGCGGGATGATATCCCTTCGCGTTGAGCCGCCCGGTGTCCAGCCGGATGATTTTTTTGGGGCACACGCCCACGCACAGCCCACAGCCCTTGCAAAGATTTTCCTGAAATGTTACTTTGGTCATGGCAATATTTCCTTTCAAAAATTCAAACAAATAATTCCAATAATTCAAACAAATAATTCAAACAAAAAAATTCAAACAAAAAATTCAAACAAAAAATTCAAAAATAATTATAGCTTTAAACTGAAAAAACGCATGAATTAATCTATCCGCCATTCGTTTTTTGTGAAGCAGTCAACCGCGAATACATTTTCAATATCGGATAATTCCTCCGCCAGATCCCGCCGCGCCGCCGTCATAAGTACCGGCAAATCCAGGGCCCGCGACAGATCGTTCATCAGGGGCAGGCTGCCGCGAATCGTCTCCGCCTCGGTCTCCGCGCCCAGGTTGGCGTTGTTGACGAGCCCCGCGAAAGGCAGCTTGGCCGCCGCCTCAATCTCCCGCCGGATTTCCCGCAGGCTGTCGATGTCGCGCGTCAGCGGCCGGTAGGGGTTGATCACCATCCACAGCGCGGCGTCCTCGCGGGCACGCAGTCTGTCCGCGTAACGGGCGATGGCCAAAGCCCCCGCGTCGTCGCCCCCCAAATCCACCACTGAGCTGAGGCCGGCGTCGTCAAACACGCGCAGCGCCTCCACAGGGGCCCAGACCGCTTCCACATTGGTGTTGGCATAGCGCGAGCTGATCAGCTCCACGCCGCCCGCCTTCAGCAGCTTCGCGGCGTCCGCGCTGCGGAAATAGGGATTGACGATATCCATGTCGCACAGCGCGACATAGGGACGCGTTTTTTGCGGCCTGTGCTCTTTGGCAAGCGCATGCTCTTTGGCAAGAGCGAGAGCAAGATTCACCGCCAGCGTCGTCTTGCCGCTGCCATAATGCCCGGCAAGAATCGTAATGCGCTGGATACGCATATATGACCACCCCCTTTCCGCGGCGACCGCGAAACGCAGACCTGCCCGCAAGATTATTAATATGTAATTATACATGATTTCGCCAGGAAATGCAATGATCATTTTTTGTTTGTTTTTGCGTTTTTCAGAAAATATTTCGGTCTGCAGAATAGGGGTTCAAAATTTTGAACCCCTGCTCTCTTGTATTTAACTTGTATTTAATTTGAACCCCTATTTTTCCGCCTGGATCCGCTGCTTGTGGTTCAGCTTGCACTGCTGGTAGCCCGCGCTGCGCCGTCCGAAGGAATCTACGGCATACACCTTCACGCTGTATTCACCGCTGGGCAGGCGCGGGTCCAGGGCGAGGGTAACTCTCGCCGAGGCGTTGGCGTCCCCCAAAAAGGTGTCCGCCGGGTAGCGCTTGACAGTGACGGTATTCAGCCAGCTGACGGCCTCCATCTCGTAGTAGGCCACGCGGTCATCATCCTCCGCGGCGATGAAGGTCACGCCATCCAGGAATCTGCCCCCGTCAGCCGGTATGGGGTCGGCGGGCTGCATGAGCACAGTGGAAAACCAGGGCTCTTTATTCGCCGCATCCCGGCGCTGAACCGTATGGGAGAAGGTCTCTTGCTTCAGCGGAAGCATCAGTGTCCAGGGGCTTCCCCCGCGCTCCTGGGCGGCGTCAAGCACATTCCAGCGCTGCACGGTGATTTTGTTGTCGTCAATTTCCAGAATCAGCATATAGGGCTTCTTGTCGGCGTCCTGGGGCCTGCGCGCGCCGTCCGTGCCGCCGTCCAGGAAGGGATTGAACAGCCCGTCCTCAAAAGAGACATACGAAAGCCCCTGGCAGCCGATGGCGGTGTATTCCCCCTGCCAGATCATGCGGATATCCGTCTGGGGGCGGCGCGTGCCCCCGGAAATGGATACGGCTGTCGGATAATCCGCAAGGATGTCATGCAGCGCCTGGGAGCCGAACTCGTCGCTGCCGTATACCGTATCGGCGGGAGGCTGCGGGCTGAGCACGAGAATCGGCCTGCCCTGGGCTTCCTCCGCGGCGCGTTGGAGCTCCCGCTTCAGCCAGCCCAGCGCGGAGGCCGAATACGGGCTTTTTCCGGTTTGGTCGGCACTGAGCGCCAGAATGTGCAGCCCGTTGACCACATGGTGGCTGAAGGGGGGCTGCGCCATGTTTTTCTTTGCCGCGAAGCGCCGCAGCGTCCAGGCGGGCGTGGCGGAGCCGCCCAGCTCCTCCGCGCCCATCACGGCGATGGTGACGGGCTGTTTGTTATTTTGTTTATAAACCCCTTGATAAGTTTTCTGATATGCATTATAATGGGCTTGGGCCCCGCCTTTTGTCATCCCCCCGGCCCAGAAAATATACTGCACGCTGTGCTGCTGCGCCAGAGCCAGCGCTTGCTTGGTGTTGCGCTGGTTCATCGCGTCGGCCATCTTGTTTTCGCCGCTGAGCATGCTGTCGCTGAGCACGGCGATCCGCCAGCTCGCGCCGCTGGTGAGCACCCCGGCCTCCTGACGGCCCTTCAGAGGCTTGGCGAAAAACAGCAGAAGCAGCGCGGTCACCAGAAGGACCCCCAGGCCAATGGCGGTAATCAGGGGCAGCGGCGATTTTTGTTCTTTTTTCTCCATGTTTCGGATTCCTCCCATCGTGTGCTGCTCTCATCATAACATAAAACAATTCTATTGTAAAGGTGATTTTTATGGAATCCACGTACCTTTTACCCTGCGAAACCGCCCGGCGGCTTTACGGCGGCGTGAAAGACCTGCCGGTCTATGACTACCACTGCCATCTTTCGCCCAGGGCGATCTTGGAGGACGCGCCCTTCGACAACCTCGGCGAGATGTGGCTGAGCGGCGACCACTACAAATGGCGGCTCATGCGCGCGGCGGGCGTGCCGGAGGACTACGTCACGGGCGAACAGCCCTGGGCGTCGAAGTTTCAGGCCTACGCCGAAACCATCGCCCTGGCCGCCGGGAGCCCGCTGTACCACTGGAGCCGCATGGAGCTTTCCCAGTTCTTCGGGATTGATACGCCTTTGAACGGCGAGACGGCCGGCGAGATCTGGAACGCGGCCAACCGGGTTATCCGCGAGCGCGGGCTTTCGCCCCGCAAGCTCATGCGGGCCGGCAAGCTGCGTTACGCCGCCACCACGGACGACCCGGCGGATTCCCTGCAGCACCACGAGGCACTGGCACTCGACAGCGGCTTCGACATTGCCGTAACGCCCAGCTTCCGCGTGGACAACATCTTTCTGTGCCGCCGGGCGGATTACGCGGCTTATATCCAGCGGCTGAGCTTCGCCAGCGGAATCGCCGTCACCTCCATCACCCAGCTGGAGATCGCCATTGCCAGGCGCCTGGACGATTTTACCCGCCTGGGCTGCCGCTTTGCCGACATCGGCATCCCCTATTTCCCGGCCCGCCTGGGCTCCCACGAGGAGGCTGAGGCGGCCTTCGCGGCGGCGCTGGCGGGCAAGGCTCTGAACGACGACGCCTACGCGGCCTTCGTTTCGCAGATGTACCTCTTCCTGGGGGAGGAATGCGCCGAGCGCGGCATCACGCTGCAGATGCATCTGGCCGTGGCCCGCAACGTAAACAGCCCTCTCTTTGAACAGTGCGGCCCCGACAGCGGCGGCGACTGCGTGGGCGACCCCGTTCCCGGGCGGGACATCTGCGCGCTGCTGGACGCCATGGCGCAGGCCGACGCCCTGCCAGAGATCCTGCTCTACGCCCTCAACCCCGCCATGGCCCCCCAGCTGAGCGCCATCGCCGGGAGCTTCGCGCCGAAAGTGCGCCTGGGGGCGGCCTGGTGGTTCTGCGACCACAAGCGCGGTATCCGGGAGCAGCTGGAGCTCATCGCCGAAACCGGCTGGCTCGCGTCCTTCCCCGGCATGCTCACCGACAGCCGCAGCTTCCTGTCCTATGCCCGGCACGACTACTTCCGCCGGATTCTGTGCGCCCTGCTGGCGGAGTGGGTGGATGCCGGGGAGTATCCCGCCGACGCCGCCGCGGAAATCGCGGAAAGGCTGTGCTGCCGGAACGCTATGCAATTAACAATGAACAATTAACAATTAACAATTGAGCCGGACTCTGTTAAAGCCAGACTCTGTCTGAAAAATCTGCTAAAGGAGTTTTTTTGTTATGCTTCACACAACTATTGTCATCACCGGCGCGGGAGGAGTGCTCTGCTCCCTCTTTGCGAAGGCCCTCGCGGCCGACGGCCACAAAATTGCCCTGCTGGATATCAATGAGGCGGCGGTCAGCGCCGTGGCGGAGGAAATCGGCGCCGCGGGCGGCACGGCGCGGGCCTATGCCTGCAGCGTGCTGGAAAAGGAGCAGCTCGCCGCTGTGCGGGAGGCCGTGCGCAGGGACCTCGGGCCCTGCGGTATCCTGATCAACGGCGCGGGCGGCAACCACCCCAGCTGCACCACCGCCCGGGAGCGCTATGAGCCCGGCGACGAGGATGAAGGAGATCTGCTGACCTTTTTTAATCTGGATAAAAAGGGCTTTTCGTTTGTCTTCGACCTGAATATCCTGGGCGTGATGCTGCCCACCCAGGTGTTTTTGCCCGATATCATCAAGCAGCCTGACGGCTGCGTGGTCAATATCTCGTCCATGAACGCCTACCGCCCGCTGACGAAAATTCCGGCCTACAGCGCGGCAAAGGCGGCGGTGTCGAACCTCACGCAGTGGCTGGCGGTGCATTTCGCGGGCCAGGGCGTACGCGTGAACGCCATCGCGCCGGGCTTCTTCGTCACGAACCAGAACCGCGGCATGCTCTTTGACGCTGAGGGCAATCACACCGCGCGAAGCGCCAAGATTCTCGCGGCGACGCCCATGGGCCGTTTCGGCGAGGCAGAGGAGCTTCTGGGTACCCTGCGCTGGCTGCTTGATCCGGCGGTATCCGGCTTTGTCACCGGGGCCGTAATCCCCGTTGACGGCGGTTTTTCGGCGTATTCCGGCGTTTGACACATCATCTTTTGGAGGATTTACAGTATGGAGCCCAAAGTCAGCTTTCGCTGTTCCGATCCGGTTCTTCAGGAAGGCTTCGCCTGGGCGAAGGGGCAGGCCATGGCCTATGTCCGCCGAACCGGCGACCCCGTGGGGCCCTGGTATGAGGCGGCGCTCCCGGAACGGGACGCGTTTTGTGTTCGCGACACCGCGCACCAGCGGGCCGGGGCCGCGATTTTAGGGCTCGCGGACTGCACCTATAACATGCTGCGCCGCTTCTGCGAGAGCATCCATCCGGACCGGGACGACTGCATGTACTGGGAGATTGAGAAATCCGGGAGGCCCGCGCCCGTGGACTATACCAATGACCAGGATTTCTGGTACAATCTGCCCGCGAATTTCGATCTGCTGCAGGCCTGCTGGCGGGAATACCTCTGGACGGGCGACGCGCGCTATATTGAGGACGAGGTCTTTCTGCGCTGTTATGAGACCAGCTGCACGCGCTATCTTGCGCGCTGGGACCGGGACGGCGACGGCTGGCCGGAGCACCTGCCCGCGGACGGGCGGCGGGGCATCGCCTCCTACAACGAGCAGGGCCGCTCCCCTTACCGCGCGGCGGATCTTCTTGGGGCAATGTTCGCGGGCTTTCGCGCCTACGCGGAGATTCTGCGCCTGCGGGGAGAAGCAGAACAAGCGGAGCGCTACACTACCCGGGCGGATCAAGTGCGCGCGCACTATCTCGGCGAATGGTATGACGCGAAACGCCGCCGCTTCTTCGGCGCGATGAAGGCTCCAGGCCAATTCCGCAGGGACTACTACGACACAGGGCATTACCTGCCGGTCTGGTTTGGCCTGCTGGACGGCTCTCCCCTGCTGGGCGGCGCGCTGTCCTGGATTCTGGCCCAAGGCCCGAACAACGTGGAGGGGAAGAGCTATTTTCCGGCAATATATTACGGCCGCGGGCTGGAGCGCGAGGGCCTTCGGGAGCTGCGGGAGCTCTGCGTGCCGGGGCTCAAGCGCCGGGACTACCCCGAGGTGTCCTTCGCGGTAATCTCCTCCGCCGTGGAGCAATATATGGGCATCACGGTACCCGCGCCCAACATACTGCAAAGCTGCCCGGCGCTGGAGGACGGCGGCTGGGCGGAGCTTCAGCAGCTGCCCGTATTCGGCGGCAGCGTCTCCATCCGGCAGGAAGGGCAAAAAGCCACCACCCTCAAGCTGCTTGAAGGCTCCGGATTTATATGGCGCGCCTGCTTCCCGGGGGAATTCGCGCGGCTGCTTGTAGACGGCCAGCCACGCGGCGCGGCGCAGCTGAAGGACGCCGCCGGCAGAACGGTTTCATATGTGGATATCAGCCCCGCCGGCCAGACGAGCACGGTTTCTATAGAATAAACGTACAAGCAGGCCAGCCCCCTTCGAAAGCGAAGGGGGAAAAGAATTGCCGCAGCAATTCTTGGGGGAAGTTTGCGCGTGAGCGCATGAGACCGGCCTTGCTGTACTTCGCCTCGGAAAGCGCATGCGTTTTGTTGAGAAAAATAGCGGCAACTCAAAGATAAATCCAGCCAAAGGCCACGATAACCAGAACCCAGTGGAAAGGCTTCCAGGTCACCTTCACCTGAGATTCCCCCAGAACCCTGCCGGTCAGGTTGTCGATGGCGCGGATGGTGGTGGTGCCGATGCCCGCGAAGGCGTAACTGATTTGGCCGTTGTTGTCGATGGCCAGAGCGCGGGGGTTGGTGGATTCCCAGCGGATGCGCGCGGGATCCACCGCGTCGGCGGCGGTGAAATCAGCGCAGGCCTCCTTGCGGTATAGCGTGAAGGAGGGCCGCAGGCTGATCACCGGCGGCGGGTCCTCCGGTTCCTCGGGAAGGGGCAGCGCAGCGACATAATCCAGCAGCGCGTCCAGCAGCGCGCCCGCCTCTTCCCAGATGAACGCCAGACCGCCGCTTTCCCGGGAAAGCCCCGCGAAGGTCTCAAAAGGCTCATAGCCCTCATCGCCGTCATACTCGCCGGGCTTGAGAATCGTCAGCGAATACAGCGGAAGCGCAATCCCCGCAAGGGGCGCTTTCACCAGGGCCTCGATGTCCGCTGTCCCGGCCAGGGCCTCCTCCAGGTTCGCGGCCTGGATCGTCTTGCCCTGCAAAAAGTCCGAAGCGTCCCGCGCGGTGTAATCCGTGTAGGCCTCGGGATCCAGCGCGGGGGCGTCGCCGATCAGGATGGCGAGGCGGGCGGCGTCCTCCCGCCATTCCAGGGCGGAAAGCCCATGGATCAGCGCCGCGTAGACGGACTCCTCCCGGTCGCCGCCATAGCCTGCTTCCAGCGCGCCCAAAGCCAGCCAGACATCGTCCGGGCCGCCGCTGAGGCTCAGCTTGATATCGTAGGGATAATCGATCTCCATCGCCGTGCGTTCGCTGAAATCGCGGTAATCAATCAAGGCATAGCGGATATCCGCCGCGCCGCTGGCCTCCAGCGCCTCAACGCCTTGCCGCAGGAGCGCCGCCACCTCCGCCAGGATCTCCTCCATGGAGCCGCTGGTATCGACGACGAAGGCAATATCAAGCTTCGGCTTTTGCGCGGCGAAGGCGCACAGGGTCAACCCGGCGCCAAGCAGCAGCGCCAGAAGCAGCGCGCAAATCCTCTTCATCCTCTTCATACCCAAAGCCCTCCCCTATTTTAATCTACGGGTTTATGATAGCACGAATGGAAGAAAAGATCAAGCCTTTTCTGTTTCTAAATCACGGCAAAGCTTTAAAACGCTTGACAATAAACGGCATCTGTCATATAATAAAAAAAGAGGGCTTCATCATGTGAGCATTTTATCCCAATATGAATGACAGGAGGATTGGTAAGTTGAATGTATTGGCCAGCAAGCTCAAAGAGGTATTGTCCGCCGTTTCGCCGATCGTTATCCTTGTCGTTATCCTTAAGTTTACCCTGGTTTCCCTGTCGGGAACGCTCCTGCTCCAATTCATCGCCGGCGCGCTGCTCATTGTCGTGGGGCTGGCCGTGCTGCTGTTCGGCATCGAGATAGGAATTATGCCCTTTGGCAACCATATAGGCGCCTCGTTCATCAAATCGAACAAGCTGTGGTATGTGATTGTCGCCGGGCTTTTGCTGGGCTTTTTTATCAATATCGCCGAGCCGGACCTGCAGGTGCTGGCGGCGCAGGTCTCCTCGGTCATGGGCGGCTATATCCCCATGTTTGCCATCCTCATAGCGGTTTCCGTCGGCACCGGCATCATGCTGTCCCTGGGGGTGGCAAGAATCGTCAAAAACTTTCCTCTGAACGTGATGCTCGTCATTATTTATGGCATAACAGCCGTATTGGCAATCTTCTCGTCTTCCGATATGCTGGCGATTGGCTTCGATGCCTCCGGCGCGACCACCGGCGCGCTCACGGTCCCCCTTGTGCTGGCGCTTTCCATCGGGGTTGCCGCCATGAAAAAGAACAGCAAGTCCTCTGAGGAGGACAGCTTCGGGCTGGTCGGCATTATGTCCACCGGCGCCCCCCTCGGTGTTTTGATTCTGAACCTGTTCGTGAAAACGGATAACATCACCGGGGTTCTGGAGCTGGGCGGAAAGAGCTCGAGCTCGCTGCTCGGCGCGTTCTTCGCCGCGGCGCCGAAGGTGGCGCTGGAGTCGCTGATCGCGCTGCTGCCGATCATACTGCTGTTCGTCATTTTTCAAAAGAAGAGCTTTCGCCTGCACGCGAAGGCTTACCGCAAAATGCTTCTTGGTTTTTTATATACTTATCTGGGGCTTGTCATCTTTCTCATCGGCGTGAGCGCCGGGTTCATGGATGTCGGCAATATCATCGGTTACAGCCTGGCGAGCTATGAGAACAAGGCGCTTCTCGTGGGCTTCGGCTTCCTGCTGGGCATGCTCGTTATCCTGACGGAGCCGGCCGTTTACGTTTTGACGCAGCAGATAGAGAGCGTTACCAGCGGATATGTCAAGAGAAAGACCGTATTGGTTACCCTGTCCATCGGCGTCGCTTTTGCCGTGGGGCTTTCCATGCTGCGCATCGCCATTCCGGAAATCCAGCTGTGGCACTACATACTGCCCGGTTTCTTTATCTCCCTGCTGATGACATTTTTCGTTCCAAAAATTTTCGTCGGCATCGCGTTTGACTCGGGCGGTGTGGCCTCCGGCCCTATGACGGCCACTTTTATACTGGCGTTCGCCCAGGGCGCGTCCGAAGCCGTGGAGCATTCCAATTTGTTGGCGGACTCCTTCGGCGTAATCTCCATGGTCGCGATGACGCCCCTGATAGCGCTTCAGGTGTTGGGCCTGATTTATAAGCTTAAATCAAAAAAAAGCGAGGTGTAATAGAGAAATGGCGGGGTTCAGCTTCATATGCTGCGTGGTGAACAGCGGCAGCGCGGACAAGGTTATGGAATGCGCTAAAAAATACGGGGTAAAGGGCGGAACCATTTCCATTGGGCGGGGGACCGTGCACAGCCGCCTGCTGGAGCTCCTGGGCCTGAACGAGGTGCGCAAGGAGGTCATTACCATGATCGTGGAAAACGAATTGGCCCACAGGGTCATGAAGGGCATCAGCACAGACATGATGTTCCACAAAGCGCACCACGGCATAGCGTTTTCCGTTTCCGTTTCCGAATTCATTGGCAGCAGAAACCAGATTGGGGACAATCCTGAAACGAATGAGGTGAAAAGCAATATGTATAACGCGATCTACGCGGTGGTTGACCGGGGCAGCGCGGAGGATGTCATCGAAGCCGCCAACCAGGCCGGCGCGCGGGGCGCCACGATTATCAACGCGCGGGGCACCGGGGTCCACGAGGTGAAAACATTGTTCCATATGCAAATTTCGCCTGAAAAGGAAGAGGTTTTTATCATAACCACGCGGGAGCTCAAGGACGGCATCGTAGCAGCCATCAAGGCCCGCCTGAAGATTGACGAGCCGGGCAACGGCATTTTATTCGTCGTGGACGTCAACGAAGCCTATGGGCTGCATGAGAGCTGATAAAAAAGCTAAAGCGATAAAAAAAGAATACACCGCCGCGTGAATCCCACAGCGGTGTATTCTTTTATGGGGCCGCGCGCGGCGCGCAACTGGCTAAACGAGCTTACTCAAAACAAACATCAGCCACAGCAGGACGATGAAGGCCGCTTCGGCGGGAATGGCCAGCTTCGTGTATTTTTCCTTCCAGCCCTTGTCCACAAAGGTGAAAAGAAATCTTGTAAAAAATACGACGTTCGAAAACACAAGGCCGCCGACGAGGGCGTAATCGCCATGCCCCTTGAAAAACAAGAACAGCAGAAAGAAGCCCAGCGCGAAGGATATGCCTCCGTAATAGACCCTGATTTCCGTCACGCCGGCGGGCCCTTCGGGCTTTATCGCGAAGGAAGCGGCGTTTTTCACCGGTTTCGCGACAAACACCGCCGCCATGCCAAGAAAATAAATCGCAAGCCCGAAGACCGCGAGCGTTACGGGAACGCTCTCAAACATAAGCTCTTTCATTTCATTGCTCCTTATATTTATTTTAAATAATTTGAAGTGATTCTATGCTTATTTCCCCTGAATTGATTTCTTCGCCGTGTCGCGCATAATGAGCTTGTTGAAGGGGAAATAGGCGATGAACTGGATCACGCTGCAAGCCATCGCGGCGATATTGCCCGCGCCCTGGGCGCCGGTGCCCCGGCTCATCATGAATTCGGTCAGCGTCGGCGCGAGCCAGGCCGAAAAGCAGACCAGCGCGGCGGTAAAAGCCAAATAGACGGTCAGCGTGATGGGAACGCTGTTGGTGCCGCCGAAGGTCTTTTTCCGGTTGACGAAAAACGCGACGACCTGGGCGAGCACGTTCGCGATGTTGATGGCCAGAAAGGCCTTCAGCCCGCCGGCCGCCACGTCGTAATTGAACACGAACCAGCGGAACTCCTGCGTCTCAAGTGCCTTGACCGCCGGAATCAGGTATAATATGTTCAACGTCGTGAACTGCACGATCATCGCCAGCAGGCTGACGACGATAAACTTGGCGAACTGCCATGCCGTCACCAGCAGCGAGCCCTTTTCCTCCGCTTTTTGGTCGATGTCCTTTAGCTTTGCCATGAAACCACCCCTTTGTGATTTGTTTTTATAATTATAGCATAGAAGATTATTGATGTAAATAGAAAATTAACGGAGGCCCACTTATGGCAAACAGGAAAAAATCCGGCGGAATTACCCGGCTGCGGCGGGCGGTGATCCGTGCGGCTTCCCCTATGGCGCAAAAGCTCATGGAGCCGCCGAAGCTTGAGAGCGTCAAGCGCGCGCTGTTTATCCAGCCGCACCCGGACGACAACCAGATCGGCGCGGGAGGGACCATCGCCATGCTGGTTGACCGGGGTGTGGAGGTCTGGGAGCTCACCGTGCTGGACGACCGCTTCACCTCCCTGACGTACTCCGGCGAGGGGCTCAGCCCGCGCCAGCGGGAGGCCCTTGCCGCGCAGGCCTGCCTGGGCATGAAAAACGCGGGCTTTCTGGGCTTTGGCGACCGGACGAAGGCGCCGATGCGTGAAATCGCGGACGCCATCACACCGGTCATCCGCGGAATTCGGCCGGACGCCGTTTTCACCGTGGATCCCAATCTGGAAAACGAGTGCCACGAGGACCACGTGAAGGTGGCCCGCGCCGTGCAAACCGCCGTGATGGACGCGCAGTTCGCCTTTTTGCCCGAATACGCGGACGGCAAGCCCCGGGAGGACATCTGGAGGGTCGGAACCCTGGGATTTTACTATACCGACAAGCCCAACACCGTGGTGGATATCTCCGATTATGAGGAGAAAAAATTCGAGGCCATGCGCTGCCACGCCTCTCAGATGTCGCCGGGGCTGCAAACGGGCATCCGGCTTCTTTCGCAGCAGCTCGCGATGGGGACGGCGTACGGCTGCGCTGAGGCGCTGCGGATGATCTCCGCGCTGCAAATGCACTGCTTCCATCTGCCGGTTGGATATTTTGAAGCTTGAATTCTGACAAAATATTGACAAAACATTCATCTTACGGTATACTGTTGGTTAGAATACTTGAGGTGATTGTCCTATGTCAACCAAAGAGCTCATCTGCGTCGCCTGCCCTATGGGCTGCGGGTTAACCGTAACGCTGGGCGAAGCGGGGGAGGTCGCCGCCGTCAGCGGCAACGGCTGTAAGCGCGGCATTGCGTATGCCCATGCCGAGATCGCCAACCCCACCCGCTCGTTTACCTCCACCGTGCGGGTGGAGGGCGGTGCGGCCCCGCTGGTCAGCGTGAAATCCGCCGAGCCGGTGCCCAAGGCAAAGCTTTACGCCTGCGCGAAGGCGATGAACGCGGTGCGTGCCCGCGCGCCCATCGCCATCGGCGACGTAATCCTTTCCGACGTGGCCGGCACCGGCGTTGATATTGTGGCCACGAACCGCGTCGCGGCGGTCACGGCGATTGATCAATAATCATCCAAAAAAGAATATTCCGCGCCCTTGCGCGTATAGGAAATCACTGTATCCAGCCGCACGTTGTGCATGCTCTGGAACACACATTTTTCCACGGTGGGGTGCGTTTTTTTCATTTCCCGCAGCAGCAGCTTCATCTCCTGCCGCTTGGAGCCGTCGTCACTGACGGCGTTTTTTTCCGCCACGCGGCAGGCACAGCGCAGGAACTCCAGGCCATTATAGCGCTGCCAGGCCAGGATATCGTCCTCGTGCACGCAATACAGCGGCCGGATGAGCTCCATGCCCTCGAAGTTCCGTGAACGCAGCTTCGGCGGCATGGTTTGAATCTGCGCACCATAGAGCATGCTCATGAGCGTGGTCTCCACCACGTCGCTGAAGTGGTGCCCCAGGGCGATTTTGTTGCAGCCGCGCCGCTGCGCCTCTTTGTAGAGGTGCCCGCGCCGCATCCGCGCGCAAAGGTAGCAGGGCGAGCGGTCGGCCTTGTCCGCCACGGCAAAGATATTCGTCTCGAAAAACGAAACCGGGAGCTCCAGCCGTGCGGCGTTTTGGAGGATCGCTTCCCGGTTTTGCGGGCTGTAGCCGGGATCCATGCACAAAAAAATCAGCTCGAAGGGCTGCTCCGAATGCCGCTGCAGCATCTGCAGCAGCTTAGCCGTCAGAAAGGAGTCCTTTCCGCCGGAAATACAAACAGCGATCCGGTCCCCCGGCGCAAGGAGCCGGTACCGCTTCACCGCGCCGACGAAGGGGTTCCAGATGGTTTTGACATATTTTTTTTGAATGCTGCGTTCCGCCGCCCGGGCGGGGCTGAGACCGCTTTTTTTCATATCCGAAAATCCCGTTCCCCTCCGCGGATCTTTTCCAGGCAGCGCTGTGTAAATTCACGCGCCTTTTCATTGGGGATATGCGTGAGCTCCCGCGCGATCAGGGCCTCACCGCGCACCCGGGTGGCAGGGGCGGCGTAGTCAAGAAGGTATTCCTGCAGGGTCATCAGCGCGTTGGGGTGGCAGCAATTCTGAATCTGTCCGGCCTTGAGCAGCTGCATAAAGCGGTCGCCGGTGCGCCCCTCCCGGTAACAGGCCGTGCAAAAGCTTGGGATATACCCCAGCTCCATGAGCCAATGAACAAGCTCATCCAGGCTGCGGTCGTCGCTGATTTCGAACTGCTCGGTTCCCTCATGTAATTGCGCATTGTCCGCGCATGGTGCGTTGTCCGCGTAGCCGCCTACACTGGTTTTGCTGGCCCCGCTGATCTGGGAAACGCCGAGCTCCAGGGCGCGGGCGCGCATGGCCGCGCTTTCCCGGGTGGAGATGATCATGCCCGTGTAGGGCACCGCCACGCGGATACAGGCGATGAGCTTGGCGAAGGCCTCGTCGCCGACGCCGCCGGCGAAGGCGCCGGGGTCCACGCCATCGGCGGGCTTGACCCGGGGAACGCTGATGGTGTGGGGCCCCACGCCGAAAACGGCCTCCAGGTGCTCCGCGTGCATAAGCAGCGCCGCGAACTCATAGCGGCAGCGCTCCAGCCCGAAAAGCACGCCCAGCCCCACGTCGTCGATGCCGCCGCGCATGGCGCGGTCCATCGCTTCCGTGTGATACGCGTAATCCGATTTGGGCCCGGAGGGATGTAAAGCTTCGTAGCTTTCTCTGTGATAGGTCTCCTGAAAAAGAATGTAGGTGCCGATCCCCGCGTCCCGCAGACGGCGGTAATTTTCCACGGTGGTGCCGGCGATGTTGACGTTCACCCGGCGGATCGCGCCGTTTTTGTGCCGGATACCGTAAATCGTTTCAATCGATTCCAGGATATACTCTATGGGGCTGTGCAGCGGATGCTCCCCGGCCTCCAGGGCCAGGCGCTTGTGACCCATATCCTGCAGCGCGGTTACCTCGCGGACGATCTCCGCCTGGCTGAGCCTGCGGCGGGGGATGCTTTTGTTTTGCAGATGATAGGGGCAATACAGGCAGCCGTTGACGCAGTAATTCGACAGGTACAGCGGCGCGAACATCACCACGCGGTTCCCGTAATACGCCCGCTTGATTTTACGCGAGAGGGCCTGCAGCTCTTCATTGCGGTCCTCCAGCGCGCAGGCCAGCAGCAGCGAGGCCTCCCGGTGGCCGAGACCCTTTTGCTCCTTCGCCTTTTGCATGACCTCGTCGATCAAGGCGGCATTGTTTTTGTTCCGGTCCGCGTAGGCCAGGGTGTCAAGGATCTCCTGGTGGTCGATGAATTCCTCCGCCCGGGAGGATTTTGGGTCATACATGAATGTGATCTCCTCGATTTTTTTCTGTAAAGTATCCGGCCTTTACGACGGCGTTTTCTTCATTTGTGGCGATTTTATTGTCATAGGGCGCGTATTTTGCCCGCGCGGCGGCCGGCGTGATATTGGGCATAAGGATGTTCGCCCCCGCGCGCAAACCCAGCTCGCGGCCTTGGGGGTGTATGCTGCCCAGCGCGGTTGTGGCGGGGATCAGTGCCTCCGGCAGCAGCAGGCGGGTCAGGCCCAGCAAAAAGAGCGTGAGCCCCAGGCTTCCCCGCGGTTCCCGGGCGAAGGGCGTGTCTTGGTGAGGGATAAACGGCCCGATGCCAACCATATGGGGCCGGAAGGCCGCGAGGAATTCCAGGTCGTCCAAAAGGCAGCCGACGCTCTGCCCCGGCGTGCCCACCATAAAACCGCAGCCCACCTGGTAGCCGATCTCCTTTAATGACCGGAGGCAGTCCAGGCGTTCGTTCAGGCGCATTTCCGGGGGATGCAGCGCCGCGTAATGGGCCTCGTTGGCTGTTTCGTGCCGCAGGAGGCAGCGGTCCGCCCCGGCCCGGTATAATCCTTCATAGCTATCCCGGCCGCGTTCGCCCAAAGACAGCGTAATGGCGCAGCCGGGGAATTCCGCGCGGATTTTCTCCACGATGGGGATCAGATAGCCGTCTGTAAAGGCCGGATCTTCACCCCCCTGCAGAACAAAGCTCCGCAGGCCTTGCGCATAGCCATTCCCGCAGCAGGAAAGTATTTCGTCTTGACACAAGCGGTAGCGCTCTATCTTTTCGTTGCTCCGCCGCAGGCCGCAGTAAAGGCAGTCGTTTTTGCAGTGGTTGCTGATTTCGATGAGCCCCCGCAGCCAAACCGCTTTGCCGTAAACGCGCTCGCGGGTTTCCCTGGCTTTCTGGAAGAGCAAGGCCGCGTCGGCCTCGCTCCGGCTTTCCAGCAGCAGGCGGAGCTCAGACCGGGGAAGGCTGTGGGATTGGAAGAGATGATGGATGCGGGTGGTATTGGTCATGGCGAAGTCTCCAAAGAATTTTTTCCCAGCACAGCGCTTGCAAACACTGCTGTAATATGCTATAATGATTAAATAAGGGCACTTGAGGTGGAAAAATTCGTTGCCGTCCACACGCCGATGGTTTGACAGGAGCTGCGAAGCTCTGAGAGATGCGGGAGCCCTGCGACGCCCGCCAAGTGCCCGCCCTTTTCGTTGATATCATCTACGAGCCGTCTGTAAAACAGACGGTTTTATTTTAAGCTCTCAGCCACGTCCATTATACCCCATCCCAGCTCAAATTGCAAGCAAAATCTGTCTCAGATGATACAGATTATTTATTTTGCTGTTTTATCACCCCAAACATATTGAAAAAACACTTTTTTGTGCTATAATTTAATAAGCAAGATATAACAGCAGCGGGAAAGGCGGGATTTTATGTACCACATCCTGATGGCCGACGACGAGGACGCCATCCGCGAGGGCTTCGCGGAATACGCGGCATTCTTGGGGCATACCGTCACCCAGGCGCGGGACGGCATGCAGGCCGTGGCGCTGTGCCGGGAGCAGGACTTCGACATCGTTCTGCTGGATATCATGATGCCCCGTATGGACGGCTTCACCGCCTGCGCGGAGATCCGGCGGGAAAAGGACATCCCCGTGCTGATGCTTTCCGCCCGCTCGGAGGAATACGACAAGCTCCATGGCTTTACCCTGGGCATCGACGACTATGTGACGAAGCCCTTCTCCCCCAAGGAGGTTTTGGCGAGAGTCAAGGTGATCGTCACCCGCCACAGGGCCGCCGGGGCCGCGCCGGAGGAAAACGCCAACGAGGTCTACCGCTTCGGCGGGCTGGTGATCGACATGAGTGCCCGCATCGTGGAGGCCGACGGCGCGCGGCTGGAGCTTACGCCCAAGGAGTATGAGCTGCTGTTCTATCTGGTTCGGAACCGGAACATTGCCCTGCGCCGGGAAAAGCTGCTGTCGGAGGTGTGGAGCTACGACTTTTTCGGTGAGGACTCCACGGTGAATACGCACATCAAGATGCTGCGGGCGCATTTGGGGCCCTACGAGCGGCACATCGTGACAATCAGAGGGGTGGGGTATCGCTTTGACACGGAACCTGAAAGATAGGCTCGCGGAGCTGAAGGCGTCGCGCCAGGCACTGATAAACCGCCGCAAAGATCTTGCCGTGCGGATCCGGAACTGGCTCATGGGCTTTTCGGTGGTTATCCTGACGCTGCTGTGGCTGCTGCAGTTCGCCTTCTTCAACAGCTTCTACGAATCGCTGCGGCTCATCGAAATCCGGGTGAATGGCCGCCAGATCGTGCGGGAATATGAGGGGCAGGGGAATTTCCGCGCGGCGCTGCAGGCCCGGGCGTTCCGGCAAAACCTGCGCATTCTGCTGCTGGATGAGGCGGGCTGGATTCTGGAGAACTACGACGGCTTCGGCACGCCCTTTCTCATCGGCGGCGGGCGCCTGGACCTGGACGGAACCCCCGCCGGGCTTATCCGGGAGGGCCAGACGGAGCACGCCTTCATCCGCCGGGAGAATGGAGGCGGCAGCGCGGTCTATCTCGCGAAGGTGGCGGCGCCTGCCCCCGGCAGCGAGCGGTATCTCTACGTCTCAAGCCTTATTCCGCCCAACGACGCCACAGTCACGGTGCTGACCATGCAGTTCATCATCATCACGGCGGCGCTGCTTCTGTTTTCCATGGGGGCGGCCTGGCTGCTCTCAAAGCGTATCTCGGAGCCCATCGTCAGCCTCACGGCCTCCGCCAGGCATTTGGCGAAGGGGAACTTCAAGGCCGCGCCCTCCAAGCGGGATTACACCGAAATCGCGGAGCTTTCCCGGGAGCTTTCCCGGGCCACGGAGGAAATCACCAAGGCCGAGCGCTACCGGCAGGAGATCGTAGCCAATGTGTCGCACGACCTGAAAACGCCCCTGACGATCATCCGCTTCTATGGCGAAATGCTGCGGGACGTTTCGGGCGGCGACGCGGAAAAACGCGGCGCGCACTGCGAAAAAATCATTGCCGAGGCCGACCGGCTCACGGGCATGGTCAACGAGCTGCTGGAGCTTTCGAAGCTGGAGGCCGCCGGTTCGAACGACGACTTTCCCATTGTCATGGAGCCGCTGGACCTCAGCGCCCTGCTTCGTGAAACCCTGGAGCGCTTTGCCGCCCTTCAGGAGAAAGAGGGCTACCGCTTTGAGGCGGATATCGCGCCCGGGTTCCATGTGCGGGGCAGCGGAGCCTACCTCAGCCGCGCGGTGTATAACCTCATCGCCAACGCCGTCAACCATACCGGCGAGGACAGGCGCGTCATCGTCCGCCTGCGCGCCGCCGGGCGGCAGGGCGCGCCGGCAGCCCGCGTGGAGATCGCGGACACGGGCGATGGAATTCCGCCGGAGGAGCTCCCCCGCATCTGGGAACGCTACTACAGGACCGGGCAGACCCACCGGCGCTCGGTGGTGGGCACAGGCCTGGGGCTTTCGATTGTGCAAACAGCGCTGCAAAAGCACAACGCGGCCTTTGGGGTGAGCAGCAGTCCCGGGCAGGGAAGCATGTTCTGGTTTGAAATGGCGTTGGCTCCGCCGGAGGCGTAGCCGCATCCACCAACAAAATTGCGGGCTTGACAAAAGACATCAAATGCTCTATAATCATTAGCGTTAGGTTTCAGTGGGGTGTAGCCAAGCGGTAAGGCAACGGACTTTGACTCCGTCATTCGCGCGTTCGAGTCGCGCCTCCCCAGCCAAAAAACCCGCTATCTGTAAGGGATAGCGGGTTTTGCATTTGCCCAGAAGCTTGTTTGAAAAGCTTCCGTGATAATAATAGGCCGAACGACCTCTAGCTAGAACGCGTTATATGAAAGGGATTCATCGGTTTCGGATATAAATCAGGCCCCTCGGGGCCTTCGGGCCCAACCGGCCCCCGCGGGCCTTCGGGGCCTTCGGTTCCATCGCGGCCCTGCGGGCCGGCCCGGCCTTCTACGCGGCCTTCGTTGATGAACATGCCGTCGCTGTCCGCAACATACAAATCGCCCGTCACTACCCAGGCGTCGCCGGATTTTCCCCTGGGCGCCGCCGCGGCAAATTCCGCATAGCTGTTGTAAGCACCCATGAGATTAATCCCCTGCCCTACCGGGCCCGCCGGGCCTGTGGGGCCAACGGGGCCGCGCGGACCGGCAATGCCCCGGGGGCCTTCCGCACCGGCGGGGCCGCGCACGCCCTGTGGGCCGGGATTGCCTTGTATGCCTTGTATGCCCTGTATGCCTTGAGGTCCTACCGGACCCAATTCACCCCGAATTTCCCCCTGGGGAAGCCACTGGCCGTTCTCGTCCATTACATAGAGCGTTTGTCCAACCATCCAGGCATCGCCTGATACGCCGGTAACGTCCGCTAATTCAAATTCCTCCCAGCTGCTAAATGCTCCCACCAGGTTGATTCCCTGGCCCGTGGGGCCGGTCGGGCCGCGTTCGCCCTGTTCGCCTTGCAGGCCGGTCGCGCCGGTGAAGCCTTGCAGACCAGGCGGTCCTTCGGGGCATTATATATTGCGAACGGAAGCGGAGGGGTTTTGATTGTAGACATCAAATTCGCCAGCTTGTCTACACATTCGGACAAAATTTCTGCCCTAACCTGTAATCTGGACAAAATCCCCGCGCATAGCTTAGCGTGGAGGTGACTGTCTTGGAGGATGCCTGTGAAGTTGTACGCGAAGACATTGATTATCTCACAATCGGCAACACAACATATGAAATTGCGTCTATCTATACCGGGAAAGCGACGCTGCTTGATTTGGTAAAAGCCTCTCTGGAACGCAGTGCCCAGCAGGCGCTGCGGCGGCTTGGAAGCCCTTGGAGAGGAGCTGTTGATGAAAAATAGTACCGCGCTTTATCTTCGGCTTTCCCGCGACGACGGCAGCGACGCCGAGTCAAACTCCATCGGAAACCAGCGCGAGCTGCTGCGCCGCTATGCCAAAGAGCATAAATTATCCGTGTTTGATGAGTATGTTGACGATGGATGGAGCGGTACGAGCTTCGACCGGCCTTCGTTTCAGCGCATGATAGAGGATGCCGAGGCCGGAAAAGTCGCCACAATCCTGGTGAAGGACCTCAGCCGGCTGGGCAGAAACAACGCTATGGTGGCTTATTACACCGAGATGTTTTTCCCCGACAACGACATTCGTTTTGTGGCGGTTAATGACAGCATCGACAGCGCGCGCGGCGAAAATGAGATCATGGGCTTTAAATCAATTATAAATGAGTGGTACGCCCGCGATATCAGCAAAAAGGTCCGCAGCAGCATGAAAACCATGGCGCAGAACGGCAAGTACGTCGGCTCGAACCCGCCCTACGGTTACAGGCTCGATCCGAATGACCGGCATCATCTGGTGACCGACGAAACCGCCGCGCCTGTCGTGCGGGAGATCTTCAATTGGGCGGCGGAGGGCGTGAACTGCAATCAGATCGCCATCCGGCTGTCAGAGCGAAAGCTCCCGACCCCGCGCGCCTACGCGATGGAGTCCAAGGGCGTGTATCAAAGCGTCGTCAATCCAGTATTTTATAACGAGTGGAACCCGCAGACCGTGCGCTCCATCCTGCGCAATCTAGAATACTGCGGACACCTTGTGGCGCAAAAGCAGACCACAAAGTCATTTAAAAATCAAAAACAGATGTATCGTCCGCGGGAGGAATGGGTGATCGTGCGCGATACGCATGCGGCTCTGGTCAAAGAAGTGACTTTTGAGAAGGTCCAGGGGATCCTCCAGACAAAGCACCGGGAAAACACCCTGCGCGTGGAGAATATCTTTGCCGGGCTGACGAAATGCGCCGACTGCGGGCGCGCCATGACCTATAACTGCCGCGACGGAAAATCCCAGCGATTTGTGTGCAACTACTACCGCAAGCACTCGCGGCTTGGTGTTTGCACTCCGCATCTTATCCCATATGACGCGCTGTACCAGGCAATTGAGATCAAGCTGAAATACGCAAAAGCAAGCATCGCCGCAGGCAACAAAGAACTGCGTGCGTTTCATCACAACTGCCTGATGGAAGGCATTGAGGTAAATCAACACAATGCCCAGCGCGAGCTGGAAAAGGGTCGTCAGCGCATGCTGGAGCTCGACACCATTGTGCGGCAGCTGTTCGAGCAAAACGCCCTGGGCAAGATCACGGAATCGCGCTTTCAGAAAATGTCCGCCGAGTACGAGGCCGAGCAGGCCGCCCTGGAAGCCAGCTTGAAAGCCCTGCGCGGCGCGCTGTCGAAGGACATGGAGACGCTGCGAGACGCCGGGCTCTTCACGGAGGCTATAGAGCAATACAGCGAAGGAACGGAGTTGACCGCCTCCCTGCTGCGTGATTTGATTGACAAGATTGTGATTCATGAATCAGAAGGCAAAAAAAATGAACAGCGGCGGCAAAAGATTGATGTTGTCTGGCGGTTCGTTGGGCTAAGCGACGCATAAATAACAGGATATAGGTCGCAAGTAATAGGCTTCCTCCTCACCCGTGGGGCCGCGCAGGCCTTCTGGACCTTCCTCGCCTTCGATGCCCTGCGGTCCGGTCTCGCCGGTTACGCCCTGGATACCCTGCGGCCCAGTCTCGCCCGTCGGGCCGGTTTCACCTGTTACGCCTTGAATACCCTGCGGCCCGGTCTCGCCCGTTTCGCCTTGGATACCCTGCGGCCCGGTCTCTCCCGTTTCGCCTTGGATACCCTGCGGCCCGGTCTCTCCCGTTTCGCCCTGGATGCCCTGCGGGCCGGTCTCGCCTGTTACGCCCTGAATACCCTGTGGGCCGGTCTCGCCCGTCGGCCCGGTCTCGCCGGTTACGCCTTGGATACCCTGCGGGCCGGTCTCGCCTGTTTCGCCTTGAATACCCTGCGGCCCGGTCTCGCCTGTTTCGCCCTGGATACCCTGCGGCCCGGTCTCGCCCGTCGGCCCGGTTTCGCCGGTTACGCCTTGAATACCCTGTGGGCCGGTCTCGCCCGTTTCGCCCTGGATACCCTGCGGCCCGGTCTCGCCCGTCGGCCCGGTCTCACCTGTTACGCCTTGGATACCCGTCGGTCCGGTTTCACCTGTTACGCCCTGAATACCCTGCGGTCCGGTCTCGCCGGTTACGCCCTGGATGCCCTGCGGGCCAGTCTCGCCCGTTTCACCCTGGATACCCGTCGGTCCGGTTTCACCTGTTACGCCCTGGATACCCTGCGGCCCGGTCTCGCCCGTTACGCCTTGGATACCCGTCGGTCCGGTTTCACCTGTTACGCCCTGGATACCCTGCGGGCCGGTCTCACCCGTTTCGCCCTGGATACCCTGCGGGCCGGTCTCGCCCGTCGGCCCGGTCTCGCCGGTTTCACCCTGGATACCCTGCGGGCCGGTCTCGCCGGTTTCACCCTGGATACCCTGCGGGCCGGTCTCACCGGTTACGCCTTGGATACCCTGCGGCCCGGTCTCGCCGGTTACGCCCGGGAAACCGCGCGGACCAGGACCGCCTGCCGGGCCGGCCAGGCCTTGCGAGCCGACTGGACCCGGCACGCCTTGCTCTCCCTGCGGACCCTGCGGACCTATGGTGCCCTGCGGCCCTTCCGGCCCTTCGGGGCCAACCGGCCCCCGCGGGCCTTCGGGGCCTTCGGTTCCATCGCGGCCCTGCGGGCCGGCTCGGCCTTCCACGTGGCCTTCGTTGACGAATGCGCCGTTTCCGTTCGCAACATACAAATCGCCCATCACCATCCAGGCGTCGCCGGGCCTGTTTCTGGGAGCTGCCGAGACAAACTCCGCATAGCTGTTATACGCGCCCATGAGATTAATCCCCTGGCCCGCCGGACCCTGCGGCCCCGTTGGGCCGATCGGCCCGCGCGGGCCGGCAACGCCCCGGGGACCTTCCGGGCCGGCGGGGCCTCGTGTGCCCTGCGGGCCGGGATTGCCTTGTATACCCTGTATGCCTTGTAACCCTTGAGGTCCCACCGGACCAATTTCACCTTTAATCTCGCCCTGGGGGAGCCATTCGCCGTGTACGTCCATCACATAGAGCGTTTGGCCAACCATCCAGGCATCGCCCGGTTCGCCGGCAACGTTTGCCGCTTCGAATTCCTCCCAGCTGTTATAGGCGCCTTTCAGGTTGATGCCCTGGCCCATGGGGCCGGTTGGGCCGCGTTCGCCCTGCGCGCCCTGCAAGCCAGGCGTGCCGGTGTGACCCTGCAGTCCAGGGGGGCCTTCCTCTCCCGTCGCTCCGCGCAGACCCTCCGGGCCTTCGGGGCCTTCCGGGCCAGGTTCACCCGCCGAACCGGTCGGGCCTGTCGCGCCCGCCGGGCCTTCGATGTGCCCGACGTTTACCCACTGGCCATTGGCATCGGCGACATATAGATCTCCCTCTACCAGCCAGGCGTCGCCTGGCGCGCCGGTTGGGTGCTCCAAAATAAATTGTGCGTAACTCAAGAACGACCCAAGAATGCTGATTCCCACGCCCGTGGCACCTGTCGAACCGGTGGCTCCCGTGGGGCCTGTCGAACCTGTTGGACCTGTTGCGCCCATTTCGCCGGGTTCACCTGTCGGGCCCGTAGGGCCTGTCGCGCCGGTGATCCCGTTAGCTCCCGTCGCTCCTGTCGAGCCGGTGGGGCCCGTTGCGCCCATTTCGCCGGGTTCACCCGTTGAACCAGTTGGGCCCGTCGAACCGGTGATTCCGTTAGCTCCTGTCGCTCCCGTCGATCCTGTTGGGCCTGTTGCGCCCATTTCGCCGGGTTCACCTGTCGGGCCGGTCGGCCCCGTCGCGCCCACCGGGCCTTCGATGTGCCCGACGTTTACCCACTGGCCATTGGCGTCGGCGACATATAGATCTCCCTCTACCAGCCAGGCGTCACCCGGCGCGCCGGTTGGGTGCTCCAACATAAATTGTGCGTAACTCGAGAACGATCCAAGAATGCTGATTCCCACGCCCGTGGCGCCCGTCGAACCGGTGACTCCTGTCGCTCCCGTCGAGCCGGTGGGGCCTGTTGCGCCCATTTCGCCAGCCTCACCCGTTGGACCAGTTGGGCCCGTCGAACCGGTGATTCCGTTAGCTCCTGTCGCTCCCGTCGAGCCCGTGGGGCCTGTCGCGCCGGTGATTCCGTTAGCTCCTGTCGCGCCTGTCGACCCCGTTGGACCTGTTGCGCCCATTTCGCCGGGTTCACCTGTCGGGCCTGTGGGTCCCACCGGCCCCCGGGGCCCGGTGGGGCCAGGCGGCGGGCAGCAGCAGTTTGCCTGCTGTGCCTGGGATATCAACTGCGGTGCAGCCAGACGCGGCGCTTCCTGCGGCGCTGCCGCGGGTATGAACGTTTTGCCGGATCCAGAGGGCTCAGCCGCGGAACCCCATGGAAAAGATTGCTTGCCATTCCCATACATCATATGATTCGCTCCTTAATGGGTATTTGGTTTTTGAGACCCAGTCTATTCTATGCGCCGGCCATGTGTTTGGCACAAGCTGAATTTGAGCCTTGACAAATCCCACAATGCTCGCATTGGCTTGGATTATCAAAACCCGCATGTTAGCTGCAAAGTACACGATCAGGTCCGCGTGCCGGAGGAAAGCACAAAAATGCACAGCAGCTCTCTTAATTTTTATTTTTTTTACGGAGAGTTTCGGATATATAACAGGCCCCGAGGGGCCGCAGGGCTCTATAGGCCCGCAGGGCCCGGCGGGAGCGCAAGGCGTACCAGGCCCTGCTGGGCCCCAGGGTCCCGCGGGGCCGGCGGGCGGCCCCGGTCCGCGTGGCCTGCAAGGCCCCGCCGGCGAAGCGGGACCGCCTGGCGAATGCAACTGCGGCTGTGTGCCAGCACATTTCGCTTACGCGCTGCAGGGAGAGCAAATCAGCGTAATCGATATGGACACACAGCAGATAGTGAAGACGATAACACTGCCGGAACCGGCCATTTCCATTGCGGCGAACCCGGAAACCGGCCAGCTGTATGTCACCGCGGAGAATACCCTGTATGTCATTGACAGTGCCACGGGGGAGTATCAGACGGTTTCCGAGCTCGGGATGTATTTCGGAAAAATTATTTATGACCCGGGAATCGACAGGATTTATCTGGCCGCGTTTTACAGCGGTTTTCCTTATCGGCAGGTTATGTTCGTTGACGCCAATAGCCTGAATCATGTTGATTCTGTCCAGTTGTTCTATGAGGACAAATTTGAAGCCGACATTGATTTGGGGAAGCTGTATGTCATAAATGCCGGCGGAGGCATCGACGTATTCAACGGCGCCAACGGTGAGCGGTTTGACAGCCTGGATAATCTTGCCGGCTCCGCCCTGCAAATTACCGTGGATTCCCCGCATCATCGCTTATACGTTATTACGGATAACGGAAACGTTCATGTGTTCGATACAACGAACGACGAGGAGCTCTTTGATTTTCTATCGGAGCCCAACGCGCAGTTTTTCGAGGTCAATTCCGCCTTGAACCAGCTGTATGTCCTGGTGCCGAACGTGTATGACGGGTACCAATTCTATGCCTATAACACCCTGGACGGCAGCCTGATTCTGGAAGAGAGCTTTCCCATGCTGACCAGCTTCAGCGTGAATCAGGAAACGGGCAATATTATGATGTATGACGAGGATGCCGGCACGATTGTCACCCTTCAAGTCCACGCGGACGGAACCTATGATACCCTCGGCTCCTTAAACGCGGATATCGCCACGGATTTCGCTTTTCTTGACGGCGAAAACTGCGGCGGCTCCGTTGGACCGACGGGGCCGACGGGGGCCACTGCACCAAAAATAATAGCCAAATCACTGAAACCCGTAGCAAAAGAATTCTGTGCAATGCAGGCGCGTGTTTGATTGCTTGCCAAGCCCGGCTGTCCTATAATATACCCCGCAGTTGCCTGCGGGGCGCTCTTCACATTGCCGTATGCCCTGTCGCGCTCTGCGGCGCGGTATCCGGGACGATTTCGAGGGTGTAGCCAAGCGGCTTCAGAATCCGAAAAAGGGTGTCGATCTGCGGTGTTGCCTGCATTTTTTCAAGCCGGGCGATCGCCGGTTGTTTGAGGCCGCACATTTCCGCCAGCTGCCGCTGGGAAATTCCCTTTTGCTCACGGGCCTCAATTAATTTGCCGACAAAATCAATTTTCAGCTGTATCTCATCCTTTTCGACGTCCGTCAAAAGCGCGGGATCATTCCAGAGATCGTCAAAAGTGGTGTATTCTGTTCCGTTAATTTTTTTGCTCATTCTGTTCAGCCCTTTCCAAAAAATCTCTCAGGTTGCGCTGCGCCTGCGCGATTTCACGCGGTGGCGTCTTTTGTGTCTTCTTCACGAAGTGGTGCAGCAAGATGAATGTGTTATCCTGCCAGTAGGCGAAGAAAATGCGGTCGCTGGTCGGGCGCAGCTCGTATAAACCTCGTACATAGCATGCCCCCTCGCTTTCATTATATGATAACATATTCGTTATGGGTTGTCAAGATTTTTTTGCGCGCCGGAGGCACTTTACTATGCCTGCGGCACGTAATGCAGTATCTGCCAAATGATCCCGAACTTATCCTCTACCATGCAATATAGTTCGCTAAAAAAGGCCTGCGAAGGCTCCATATAGACAGTGCCGCCCTCTTTCAATTCATTGAACAGCCGCACCACCTCGTCCTTGCTGTCTGTGCTGAAGGTCGGAGTGATGTTGTTGCCCACAATCAGCGGTTCGCCGGTGGGCATATCCATAAACATAACCGTCATGCCGCCGATGGTCACACCGGCGTACATGATCCTGTCTTTGTCTGTCTCTTGCATGGGGTGATTGGGATCAGGCGGCGCGTCGGCATAGGTCATGAGGTTATCGACTTCCGACCGAAACACCCTCGCGTAAAACTCTACCGCCTCGCGACAGTTGCCGTCGAAATTAATGAACAGTTCCAGTTGCATAGATAAATCCTCCTCTATCTGTGTTGATCAATCACGCTTCTCCTCCATTTTAATGCTCCTATTATACATTATATAATAGGGGCTGTCCAGTTTTTTCTTGCCCTGCGGCGGGATTTGTGATAGAATGATTGCATGAGAATTTTAATTGACGCAGACGGCTGCCCGGTCGTTGACATCGCCGTGCGCATGGCGCGGCAGCACAGTATAGAATGCCTGATCCTTTGCGATACCTCCCATGAGTTTCGCAAGGAGGGCGCTACCACTATCACGGTCTCCAAGGGGGCCGACAGCGTGGACTTCGCGCTGGTGAATCTGCTGCAAAAGGGCGACGTGGTCGTTACACAGGATTACGGTCTCGCCGCCATGTGCCTTGCGCGGGGCACACTGCCGCTGAATCAGGACGGCATGATTTATAGCAACAGCAACATTGATGGCCTGCTGCACCAGCGCCATGCCGCGCAGAAAATCCGCAGGGGTGGTGGGCGGCTCAAGGGGCCGCCGAAGCGCACAGCGGAGCAGGATCGGGCGTTCGAGAGGGCGATGTTGGAGATCTTGTGCAAGGAGGATGAGTGATGAAAAGCATACTTGCATCCAAGTGGGCCAAAATCGCTTTAGCTGCACTGCTGGCTGTCGTTATCGCGGCAGTATCCGTTACGGGTACATATCTCTATATGTCGCGTGATCGGCGGCGGCAGGAGCCGGAGGAAATAACCACTCCCTTTACCGAGGCAGTCGCGAATCTGAAGCAACAGGCGCATGAAGCCATGCTGGTTCCACATCACCTCGAGAGGGGTGAGGCGATCAAGGATGTTGGAGCGCGGCTGCAAGGTATGGTTTTAGATTTTCCAGAGGAGCTCACCAACGATATCTTCTGCAGCGATGAATTTACCGTTGAAATGACGGAGTACCCTTTGAGCGGCGGCAAAACTATCCGCAGATTTAAATATATCCTAACAGACAATTTTAACGAAAGCCCGAGCATGAGAAGCGAGTTTTTCCTGCAATATATTAGCGATGAAGAATCCATTCTCGGTGAAATTGAGTGGATTTACGACGATGAAGCAAGCTTTTATGTCTTTGAGAACAAAAACGGCTTTTATGCTTTTGCACTGCGCTCTTATGCCGCATATGATGATAAAGAGCAAAATTATCATGTCGCCGAAGTCTTTCAGATGGAAGATGATCAGTTTCTTGAGAGGAAATCCGCTGTCATCCCATTCAAGACAATCTCGTGGGTAAATGTTGAATTAATCCAGCAGGACGAGCAGATCAGGGCTGTTATGAATGTGGAACAGCGTGTGGAAAGTATTTTCAACAGCACCGGGCCTGTGTTTGAGCTGCCCAAGGGCAATATGGAAAGCGGGCCGGTCGATTATGATGTCCCCGCTCTGCTGCTGGGCCTGAGCGATAAGGCAGGGAACCTTCGAACCCTGTTTATTCGTAAAGAAGATGGGATAATTCGCAGCAGCGAATATGCCGGGCAGATCATCTTTCCCCGGCAGAACAAGTTGTATTCTTTGAAAGCTTACATACATGAGGAAGATATTGTCGAGACGTTTGACGATGGCGAGGCATATCGTGCCGGAAGCTTGGACATTAAAAAGTTGCTTTATGGCCCGCTGGGAGCAGATTTGACTGCCAGCTTCAAAAAAATGCTCCAAACCCCGGAGTATGGACACTTTGGCGTGAGCGATATCCCCCTTTATGTAGGCCCGGAGTATGTCTGCTATATCCAGAACGAGACCTATGCCAGCGGCGGCTCCTACCATTGGGACACTGATACGATCCGCTTTGATAAGCTCACTGATCTTTCGCGGTTCAAGAGCGTGCGCGATAAAAATTACTACCTGATTCCCGATTTCAAAGGTAAAACACTCACGGACTATGTGTTTGGAGCAGGAGCAAAGGCCTTTTACCAAGCTGATACTTTTACCTATGCCGGCAACACGAACCCTTCTGTGGACTTTCACGAGCTGGCGATCCGGCGCAATGTTGGCAAATGGAGTCTCATGCTGCCAGTGTTTGGGGAAGGCATGCACCCGGGCAACGGTAGCTTTCACAGAGGCATTAATGATTTCGCTGCTTTCAGCAACGATGTCCCCAAGGCCCTGGCTGCGAACAGCGAGGCAATGAAGCTTGAAGGCTGGAATAATTGGGGCGCGAAAGATCTGTTTCAATTCCCCGGCGGAGATGCTGTTGCGTGTCAGTATGAGAATTTTCTTATGATCGGTAATCAAGACAACAACGATGATCTCTGCATCCCTGTGCGTTATGATGAGTATATCGTTTCCATCAACTTTGCGGATAAAGACACACAAGCGAAGTGGGCGAATGAGTTGAAAAGAGAGTAAGGAGACACACCCATGATTTTCTACTTCACCGCAACAGGCAACAGCAAATTTATAGCCGAGGGGATCGCCGCGCAAATCGGCGACCGGCTCATCGACATCGCCGAGTGCGTCCGGGCGGGCAGCTATTCTTTCGCGCCCGCGCCCGGCGAAGCCGTCGGCTTTGTTGTGCCGGTGTATTTTTTTGGAGTACCAATCATTGTCGCGGAATTCCTGCAGAAGCTGAAGATCACATCAAAAGCATACGCCTACGCGGTGCTCAACTGCGGCGGCACAACCGCCGCCGCCGGTAAGCAGATCAGGTGCTTGTTCCCGATAGACGCCGAGTTTGGCATTGTCACTGTGGATAATTATGTACCGATGTACAAAACCGCCAGCGATGAAGAAAAGCAGCAGCGGCTCGACAAGGCTGAGCTTGCGATTGCCAGGATCACCGAGCGCGTCAAAGACAGAACCCCCGGTGTTTTCAACGACTGTGCTGGGCCGCTGCCGGGCCTTGTCACCAGCATGGTTTATCCGCTCTATAAATACGGCAGAAAAACGAGCAAATTCACTGTGAGCGAAAACTGCACCGGCTGCGGGCTTTGCGAGAAAATCTGCCCCCGGCAGGCAATCAAGCTCGAAAACGGCAAGCCAGTCTGGACTGCCCCGCAATGCGAAACCTGCCTCGCCTGCCTGCATAGGTGCCCTGCTGCTGCGATCAATTATGGGAAGTCGGCGGGGCATGGGCGTTATGTGAATCCGCGCGTGTCATAACTACAAGAAACCGGAACAGATCACCGGGGAGCAGCTGCAAGTGCTTCTTCGGCCGCTGTGGAGTCCCCCAGCGCGCGCAATTTACAACCCTGGCACTTCACCGTGGTGCAGGACGCCGCCGTCCTTGCCGAAGTCAACGCGGAGGCTACGGCCATTTTGAGCCGCGAAGGCGACATTTTCTACGCCGCTCCCACCGCATTTTTCATCAGCGCGAACAGGGACAACGATTGGGCGAAGCTCGACAGCGGCATTGCCGTGCAGAACATCGCCCTCGCCGCGCAGTCGCTGGGGCTGGGCAGCGTGATCCTGGGCCTGCCCGCCGCCGCATTCAAAGGGCCGCGCGCCGATTATTTCGCCAAGTTGCTGAAATTCCCCGCTACGCATGAGTTCGCCGTCGCCATTGCCGTGGGATATCCCGATGGCACGAAAGAGGCCCACCCCGTGGAGGATGGGCGGATTGATTATGTGCGGTGATGTCACTAGAAATAAAGCGCATGTCCATTTAACGTAATAATACCACTACGCCCTTCATGTATAGCGCCGATCATAACTAAATCCCTTCGCACTCGCAATGCGCGGCTATCGTTTTCACCATACAATGCGCAAAATATATTGTATGCTTTATAGTAATAGAATTCCGCATCGTCTAGCTGTGAATTGTTCATATACACGTTTGCCAATGCATGATACGCATATGCGGCTCCAACAAAATCATCTAGGTTGGCGGCATCAAAAATATCAACTGCTTTCTGAGCATAAGACAAAGAACCATCAGAATCATCGACAGACAAAAGTATTTGTGATTGGTTAATATAGCTCCACGTAAGTTCTATTGAATCAGATTCAAATATTTTTTCTGATATTTCCACGCACTTTTTCCCGTATGAAATAGCTTGATCAAAGTCGTCCATGTCTACATACAACCTTGCCAGATTATAATAAACTGTCTTAATCAACGTATGATTTTCAGGCAGATTTTCTAGTCCAAGCCGCAATGCCTCATTAAAATATTTCAGGGATAATTGCAAATAATCACGTTCTTCTTCTGGTTCGGGTTCTTCTGGTTCAGGTTCTTCTGGTTGATATACCTGCCCAGATGGGGTTAAATATATAGTACCAGTGCCCGGCTCATATGCTCCAACGGCTGGTTCAAAGCTTGCCATTTCTTGATACACCTGTCCCAAGTTGTTGAGGGTTGCGACATATTGCCAATGTTCTTTTCCTAGCCTTTTTTCAATAAGCTTCAGCGTTTCAAGACAAAGCGTTTCAGATTCAGGGTATCTTTCCAAATCATTATATACGCTGGCAATATTGTTGCGCGCAATAATGCTATCTGGGTGTTCTGGGTCTAATCGATAGCTGATTTCAGCGGATTTTTCAAAAAGTTCTAGCGCATCTTTATGTCTTCCCCATGCCTTCAAAATATAGGCTTGACCATTGTATGCGCTTGCTGTTTGTGGATGCTCTCGCCCAAAGAGAATTATTTTGATTTCCAATTCCTTTTCACTGTATTTAAGTGCATCTTCATATTTTCCTATACCTGAATATGTATGACCAAGAGAATTATAGATTAACGCTGTCGTTTTATGCTCCTCTTGAAAAGTTTCCACGATAATGTCGCGAGCTTTATAAGTGAAATCAAGAGCGCTTTTGTAATCACTTAAGTCCGCATAAATCCCCCCCATTGTTCGATAGGCCATTCCTGTAAGATAATGTTTAACGCCATATAAACGCTCCCTAATCCGAATTGCTTCTTTGCATTTCTCAAGAGCCGCATTGTTTTTCCCCATAGAACTCAGCATAATGGCTTCGTTATTATAGGAAGTCGCTAAATCTGCTTCCTTAGTTTCGTCAATTGGATATGCCATATCAACATATTTTTTTGCCTTTTCATAATCGCCCATATCATAATATAATGTAGCAAATCCATTATAGCATACACCTGTATTATGGTGTTCTTCACCAAAAGCTAATATGCTTATTTCCAAAGCTTTATTACAGTATTCAAGCGCTTCAGCAAAATCCTCTTTTGTTTCGCTTAAATCACCCTTCATTAGGCCAATATCCAGATATGTTGCAATATGCAATTCATATTCCACACTTAAATCGCCATTTTCTTCAATGTTTTTAAGGTTCTCCATAAGATATGTCATGGCATTTTTATACTTAAACTCTCCTTGTTCACGCAAGAGTGCCGCCATATTCAAACGTGCAATCATTCCTTCACTACTGGCACTATCAAAGGCATGAATCGTTCTAAGCAATAATCCGTGCGCTTCTTCAAATTTACACATTTCAGTATATAGAACGCCCAAGCTACTGTTTACCCTTGCGACGTCCGGATGAGTTTGGCTGCGAATATCACCTATTCGTTCACGTGCCTCTATCAAATATTTTTCAGCTTCTTTGAAATTATAGTCCTCCCAATAATCCAATCCCATCTTATAATACAAATCCGAATTTTCTAATTTTATTAATCCAGCACTCAATCCAGATACGCCAATGAGGTTGTTTCCATTTTCTTCAATAAAAACAGCCTCATTCGTTTTCATCAAATCCCCGGGATAATATACCGCGCCGTAGTCGCCAAGAGAAGGAATATACGCGTAGCGGAATTGCTCCGGTACGACAAATGCGTATACTTTTTCGCCTCTCAAGACATTGTTGGCTAACTGTGCAAGCAACTGGTCTTCTGATATTTTTTTTGCTCTTGGCACGAAAGTGAAAAGGGCTAAAATGCTAACGGCTAGAGTTGCTATAGGCACAATAAATGTTGCAATCTGCACCCACTTTTTCTTTTCAAAGAGTTTCTCGTCTTCAAGTTTCTCGTCTTCCTTGCGCTCCTCTTTAGCAGCGGTAACAGGCGCGTTTTCAGTATTAATCACAATGCCGCTCCTTCCCAAAACTTTCCTCTATTTTAGCACATTACAGCAGCCTTGTCCATAGTTTCAACAAATTTTCCCAAAGGATTTTTTCATCCCATCCTGCCGCTTCGGCTTCCTCTTTGCCAAAGCAGCACTTTTTATACTTTTGCCGCTCCCGCAGGGGCAGGGGTTCGTTTATCTATAGCCCGGACATTTTTTTGTCCGGGCATCTCTTTTCATTATGATAGGACATACTTCGAGTTTCATATGCTATGCCGGGGGCAAATTCATTGCAAATTTTGAGCGAACATGGTAACCAATGAATGCGCGCGGAAGGGGGCGATAACATGGCGCGAACGAGTCGACAAGGCGAAAAAGCCATAAGTGGCGTTGCAAAACGTGAAGCGCAAATTCAGTGGTCTATCGCTGGGTACATACGTCTTTCCCGCGAGGATGGCAACGAAGAAAGCGAAAGCGTGGTCAACCAGAAAAAGATACTGTTTCAATATCTTGCAAGCACATTTGAGGGGCAGTATACCATAAATGACTTTTATGTCGATGACGGCCTTTCAGGAACCGATGATTCCCGCGAAAGCTTCATGCGTATGACACAGGATATTGAGGCAGGAAAAGTCAACTGTGTGTTATGTAAATCACTTTCCCGCGCGTTTCGCAACTACTCCGACCAGGGTTATTATCTCGAATACTACTTTCCGCAGAAAAAAGTGCGCTTCATCTCCACGGGCGATCCGAAGATTGACACATATACCAATCCCGAGGCTATCACCGGCTTGGAGGTGCCGATTACCGGCCTGATGAATGACCGCTTTGCCGCAAAAACCTCCAGCGAAATTCGCCGGACATTTGATGCCAAACGCCGCAACGGCGAGTTTATTGGCGCTTTCGCACCCTACGGCTATATGAAAGATCCGAAGGATAAAAACCGCCTGCTCTTAGACGAAGAAGTTGTGCCAATCAAGCGGAACATTCTGCTGTGGTTTATCCGCGACGGCATGAGCCTTGCCGGGATTGCTAAGCGGCTCAATGAACTGGGCGTTCTCAATCCAACGGCCTATAAGCGCAGCCAGGGACACGCGTATTGCAATCCAAACATGGAAATCAATGATGGGCTTTGGGTTAGTTCAACCGTGCGGCGCATATTGACCGATCAAATGAATCTGGGACATATGGTGCAGGGCAAGCAGCGCGTGGTGAGTTACAAGGTGCATGACCGGGTGGCAACCACACCAAATGAGTGGTTTATTAAAGAAAACACGCATGAGCTGACCTTCACCCAAGAGGAATATGACAAGGCCCAGCGGTTATTGCTGCGTGATACCCGTACTCCTGAAGGTGGCAGAAAAATATACTTGTTCGGAGGATTTTTAAAATGCGCTGACTGTAAAAAAGCCCTGCGGCGCAATCCTGTCAAAGGAATCGTTTATTACAATTGCCGCACATATGTAGAAAAATCAAAGCAGAAATGTACGAAGCATTCCATCCGGGAAGAAAAACTAATCAGTTTGGTGTTGACAGCAATCCAAAAACAAATAACCTTATTAGATGGTTTGTCTGACATCGCGGAGCAAGTGAATCTATCAGCTCGGATTGACACAGGCAACAAACGCATTGAAAAAATGATGCAGGAAAAGCACCGGGAAAAAGATAGAATTCGCACATTGAAGGACGGCCTGTACGAGGACTTGAAAGCGGGTGTCCTGGACAGCGAGGATTATTTTCACATGAAAGCGAAGTACGATGAGCAAGCCCGTCAAGTCGCTGATGTGATTGAAAACCTGGAAAGCGAGTTGCGTCATTCAGAAAAGGAAGCAGATAGCGAAAACAATGCTCTCACGCTATTCCTCAAGCATAAAAACATACAACAGCTTGACCGCGCGCTGCTGGTGGAGCTGGTCGACACCATCTATGTTCATGAAGGGCAGGATATTTCCCTGGAATTTCGATTTACAGATGAACCGGAGCGTCTGATGGCATTTGCAAAACAAAAATAGACAGCACTGGATAAAAGGATTTATTTTTTACGTGATCTTTGGCAAATATCTTTGGCCCGACAGGGGCCACGGGCCCGGCGGGTGAGCCCGGTGAAATAGGCGCAACAGGGCCAACCGGCGCGACCGGCGCGACGGGAGCGACAGGAGCCAACGGGATAACCGGTTCGACAGGCCCCACAGGGCCGCACCTACATCCGAAACCGCTGAATCCCTTGAATATAGCGTCTTCGCCACACCGCGCTTAAAAAATAGGCTAACCGCCAAGCCCATCAACCAAAAACGCAAAAGCCGCTCCGTCCTTGCCGCCTTCATGACTTTCGGTATATAAAAGCGCCAGCTCGGCGGTGTCAGCCGGGACCTCAAAAACCATGGTGTAGTTGACCGTTTCATCAGGCTTCAGATCATATTTTTCGGGCATCATAGAGTCATCTAAAGGCGGAAGTGACCAGATATATTCATCAAAATCGGGTGCGTCCATGTAAAAATCGAAGGTGCCCATGGGGATATTTTCTTCTGAGGTGCTTTTTATAGTAATTGAAGCTTGATAGAGCTGAAAGCCTGCTTTCGCCGTGTGGTCTTTGTAAGTACTCACTTTGTCAATCGATTGAATCGTGAATTTAAACCATTTTGTGTTATAGGTTTCGCCGATTTCGCCGGCCACATCTTTCTCAAGAAAGTTAGAGATGGATTCGCGGCGTTTTAAGACTGGGTCGGTAAAGCTGATGTCGCAACCGGCAAGGCAAACGAAAATCATTGCCAATACCAGAAGCAGAGTTAGTGATTTGATTCGCATGACAGATCCTCTCTATTTTGCGTATTTTTATTCTTTATCAACCAGACAACAGCCAGCGCGATGAGCGCGAAAGCGATCCATTGAGAGGTCGAAAACACCCATAAATGCCCGCGATTGGCGTCACCCCGCAGGAACTCAAGGATAAAGCGTCCGACAGAGTAAATGATGATGGTGACAGGAAAAAGCGGTACGCCCGGCCATCGGCGCTCGGGTCTCATGATCAGAAAAACCAGCAGCATCAAAAAGCAGTAGCCCGCTTCAACCAGTTGAACAGGAAAATTTGTGCCGCCGGCAAGCTCAATCCCATAGCAGCAGCCCGCGCAATAGCAGCCGGCGCGGCCAAAGGGCAGAAACGCAAAAACCGTATAGGCCGCAAAATTGAAAACACTTTTCAAATCAATGTGACCGATTTTTGCCCGCAGCATAGCCGCGCCCACCGCCCCAATGAGTCCCCCGTAGAATACCAGGCCGGAGTTCAATAGTATCTGCGTCCAACGCTCCACTGTCCAAAAACCAGGCTCGCCGCTGTGTTGAATCATTTTCCCGATGACGCTGAACAGCCTTGCGCCAACGAGAGCGCCAAACAGCGCCCACGCGACAATACGCAGAACGTCCCTTTTTCTCAGGCTAAACGCCTTACGCTTGCACAGCCCAAGAATGACAACAAAAATAATGCCAAAAATCGCCATAACGCTATACATTGCGAAAGGCACGCCGTTGATGTAGACAAAAGGCGCCATGTATCAATCCTCTTTCACTGTCACTTGACTTCGCTTTGCGCTTCATGATAAAATCATGCCATGAATATGATACATATAATTTGTCGATTTGTCAAGGGGCGTGTTTTATGTCCGAATGTCTTTGCCTGTCGGGGACAATTATTTTTTCAATTCGCCTAAAGAACCTTTTTTTTCAAAAAACACTTGCTTTTTTTTTTAAGATCGTTTATAATACCAAAGGTGTCCAACATAAAGGCGCGCCCCAGCAGAATATTTGGACGTTTAGCTCAGCTGGTAGAGCATCCGCTTGACGTGCGGAGGGTCAGCGGTTCAAGTCCGTTAACGTCCACCACGCTGATTAACCACAAAGGCCTTGAAGCCTTTGTGGTTAATTTTTTGCCGCCTATTGTTTTCATGGGCCTCCAAAAATATTTATTGATTTGATATGTGAAATGTGGTATAATGCGATTACCGATTTAGAGCAAGGCGGAGGCTGCGCAATGGATATTGAGATTCGTAGGCTGACCCCAGACCTCGCGGAGGAGTACGTGCGTTTTTTCGATGTAACGCCGCACAACGACGAGTTCGGACACAAATGCTACTGCGTATCTTGGCGCAGTGACGATTCCTATACTGACGATTGCGGCCACTGGTTTCCAACGCAGGAGGAACGCAGGGAGAAAGCCCTTCAATTTGTCAAAGACAGCAGCATACAGGGCTACCTTGCCTACTGCGATGGCCGGGTTTTGGGCTGGTGCAACGCAAACGAGAATAGCCGGGTCTGTCTCGCCATACAAACGTATTGGAAATGGCCGGTTGAGGAATACCCTGCAGGCGTTAAAGTTAAGTCGATTTTTTGTTTCGTGATCGCGCCGGAAATGCAGCGCAAGGGTGTGGCGACAAAATTGCTCGAACGCGTCTGCCAAGATGCCGCCGCCGAGGGTTTCGATTATGTCGAAGCCTATACAACCATAAAATTTGCACACGATGGCTTCCAAGGCCCCTTTGCATTGTATCAAAAGTGCGGATTCAGCAAGCACGCGAAAAAGAAGGACAAAATCGTCATGCGCAGGGCATTGAAATAAGTTATTGAGCGAGCGGCGGGGCTTGCACCCGCAGGATGCCGCCGACCTTCTGGTGAAATCCTGGAACCCGCTCGAATACGAAGATTGATGCGCGGAACCACAGCCCGTTGACCTCAAAAGTCAGCGGGCATTTTTAATGGAAAGGATAGTCACTATGTATAGGCACCGCCTCTTTTCGTTGACTATAAGCAGCTTTTGTGGTATGCTTGGAATACAAACAATGCGGGAGGGCGAACAAATGGAACTTGTTTCGATGCTTATCAGGGATCATTACGGCATGGAAGTAAAAGAAGCCCGGAAAATGACCATAGGCGCGGGTTCGAATACATGGATGCTGCGGACGGAACGCGGTCAATATATCCTGAAAAACGCGAATATAAATGAAGCAAATAATCCGCAAAATGAGCCTGCCTTTTGTGAGCATCTGCGGCAGAAAGGCTTGCCGGTTTCGGAATTCGTGCGAGATTTACAGGGGCAATTCGTTTGGACGCACTGCGGCGAAGTCTATCATCTGCAAAAGTTCATTGAGGGCAATTGTCCCGCTTGGCATAGCGCGCCGCCCTGGTTGCTGCGGGAATCCGCGCAGCTGCTGGGCAGAATCCACACCGCGCTGGAGGATTATACGGCGCTGCCCGTAGGCATTGGGGAAGGTTTTTTTCTACATATGACACCACAAACGGCTCTGCGCTCCTATCGAAACACGCTGCGGCTCGCAAAACGGGCGGGCGACAAGGCCATAGCGGATGATCTGAATTATCGCATTGAGTTGATGAAAAGGCTCGCAATACCACCAATCGAAATACGGCGGCTGACCTGCCGGAACACCCACGGCGACTATTTTATCAGCAATCTCATATGTGGAGAGAGCAACATCAACGCCGTAATTGACTGGACGACGGCCTGTGTGCACCCTGTCGTGTGGGAAATTCTGCGCTCCTATGTGTACGCGGCACCCGAATGCGGCGAGGGGAAAATAAATATAGTTGCTTGTGTTGACTATGTACGCGAGTACCAGCAATTCGCCGCACTGACGACAAATGACCTGCAAATGATGCCCTGGTTGTTCTTTTACCAAATTGCCGTATGCGATTATTACAATCAATACTATCAATCCCAAGCCGCAAACCGGGAGATATATCTTAAGCAGGCGGTGCTTTCAACAAGGCTCATGCAATGGTTTGAAAGAAATGCGGAAGAATTGTCGCGGACGCTTTGCAGCTTGAAGTAGCCGTCATCGACGCATTCGCCCTTGACAACAGCCGTGCGTATGATATACTTGGTGTGGAGGATATGCTCGGCAGCTATTCCAGGGGCGAATTCGACGCGGAGGTATACATAGAGGAAAACACCGCGCTGCAAAAGGCCCTGATCGAGCCCATGGGCGCGGCCACGCTCAAGGTCGCTGAACGTATCGCCGACCCATCCTCAGAGGAGTTCCCCGTCGCGAGGGCTGTGATGGGGGGCGGGGCTGGAGCCTTAAGGGCTGGGAGCGGCTGCGATTGTGGCACCGGGGTTCTGCTGTCAATGCTTAGCAGCTGCAGTAGTACGAAATTGAAAAGCATAGAAATAAGGCAGGGCAACGTAACTCGAACGAGGCAATTTCCAGTACATATCTATACAAATACAGGAGCGACGAAGACACTTGAACTAAAACCAGACCCCGATGATATAGAGTTAAGCCATGCAACATGGAAAGTCGGCTCGTCGACAACAACAGGGTTGACACGTGCAATTGTTGGCAGTTCTCAGAGTGTAGGCGTCAAAGAGATAGAGGTTACCGCAGATGACGGAAAAACATCAAAAGAAAGTACAGCACGTCTTGTTGTGATGAAGAGGTATGATACTGGACGAAAAGGATACCCGATAAGAACCGTAACACTATACAAAGGACCTGGCGAAGACTATGAGGAATCAAAAACAAAAAAACAAGTCTCAACCTCTGACGCGCTCACAATTTGGAGCGAGTCTGGTTCCTGGTACTATGTAAGTCATGTAAACAACTCAGAAGAATGGTCGTTCATCAAAAAATCAGATGTTCGGAATATTGAATTGATTAACCCTACAACTGGCGCTGCAGATCTGCAGGCATATCTCACTGCTAATGGGTTAAGTGTTTCAACACCTTCTAATTCAAAAATTTCGGTTTCGGTGAGCAGCAACACGATAACGATTACGACCGGATTTAATTTTACAGTTATTTCTGGAGAGAATGTATCATGGTCGAATACGATCGGCAGTCCGGCAAAATCATACCAAACATTGTTTTTAGATGGCATCAATCAATGGAAATACACCTCATATAGCGTGTTTGGCTATAACGTGACGGTTAATGTAAACACCAATGGAGCCAACAAGCTTGAAATAAAACTAAGGAAAGGACCTTCTTCTTGCTATGGTATGTTAGGCCCGGTCACAACGCAGCCAGGTGATAGCGGAATAGAACTATCTGGTGGACACATTGCAATGTCCACAATTACCAGCGGAGGGGTTACCTGGGGACAGCCTGGCTTTAAAAACGCAGCCGCGCATGAGTTTGGACATCTTCTTGGGCTGACGCATCCTAACCCGAATACTGTTTCAAACAACGTTTCTATTATGTATAATGGTGGGCTCATACGACCTAAAAACGTAGATATTGAAAAGGTTGTAATGGCATATGCTACAGGCGCTTATTGGTTATTCACATAACAGATTATAAGTAAGGGAGGACTCCACATTGAAAACATTTTATCGTTCAGCCTTTTTTGTGCTAACAGGACTTTTGCTGGTTTCAGTTTTTTCCGCTTGTAAAAATATTCCTGACAAGCAGTTGCTTACCAGCACTTCTGCCGTCACAACAGAATATGTGCCTTCAGCTGCCGCGGATTCGACGCACATCAATGAAGACACAAGTACGGGCGGTACTTTTTCTTCCACGGAAACGAAAACATACACGACAAGCAAGGCTACGACAAGCAGGTCAACAACAGTAAAGAAAACCACCCAAACAACAGAAAAAGCCACAAAAACGGAAAAGGCCACCTATGCGACCGCGAATTTCAAGGATGGAGAGCTTAGCTCTGAAGAGTTGCAGGTCTTTTTCAAGAAAAACCAAGTGTTTTTCGAAGCCTTTGTACACGAATTCGAGGTGAATTTTCGTGAATTAATAAAAAATGATTATGGAATGACATTTTCCGTTTACCTTCAAAACGGGGAAGTGACCATACGAAACTATGGTACAGCTATTCAGGAAAGCAGCGAAAAATCCCTCAAGGAATTGGCAAAGCCATATTTAGAAGCGGTAGGGACGAACAATTATCCTTCGATCGGCTTAACAAGCTGGGTGGATGGGGACACAGCGATTCATTATCCATTAATTAACTTTGAATTTCTGCTGCCAGATGGTGCCATTATTATCTTATACTCCCCCGAGCATAATGGAGCTAACATTAACGAGGGCTGGGAGCACATAGAAGGAGATTGGTATATCCTAAGGGTTCATATTTAATGCACGCGGGGGCGGCTGCTTCGGCGACGACTCAGGCTCAGACCTGTTCCTCAACGGCGAGTATTGGGTAACCTGGCTGCCGAACGCCGCGGCTGAGGTGTCCCCCAACATCTATATTACATCGAGCACCGCCTGGACAATAAGCTCGGACCAGAGCTGGCTCGTCCCCAGCATCGCAAGCGGCTCAGGGGATTCCACGTTTCAAATGAGCGCCGCGGTCAACAATACCGGGGCCGAAAGAACGGCCACGGTGACC
>Ga0099364_10001165_pt1 | contig 43880 bp, 31 predicted proteins | sample TergutTh196P3_FD_73070 | JGI IMG/M metagenome (GOLD analysis project Ga0099364, IMG submission 73070) | Microcerotermes parvus P3 segment gut microbial communities from Pointe-Noire, Republic of the Congo - Th196 P3 | ecosystem: Host-associated > Arthropoda: Insects > Digestive system > Gut ...
GAAAGTGTATTTCTTTCCCATATTTCCCCATGCTGGCAATGCCTTAATCCGAAATTTGCCTCTTTGCAACTATTTAAATGTGTAAAGGATCATCTCGGACAATGTGTAAAGGATCCTATACTTGACATTATAATCGCCCCTACACGATAATCGTTAACCTGTTGACATCGCTTAGCGAACCATTTCAGCGGTATACTCATTTTTAACGAAAAAAGGACGGTAGGTGAAACAAATGGATTTATCATCACTCACGGGCGGCGGCACGCCTAAACAAGAACAGAAACCCGCAATTGAATACACAGCGCAGGCGTTCTCGCCAATCGTCAGCGGCGAGGTCAAGCTGACGATTGGCGAGAACGCCCTAAATGCGACGGCTCTGTTTGACGCTGCGGAGATTGCCTTTGCCGAAATAAACGCACTTTCGTTCGCGGATTATGTTGTCACGGTAAAGGCAGACAGCGGGGATTATGCCTTTTCCCGCATGGGGAGCTGGGCGCAGCCGTTCTATGATGCACTGCTCGATGCCTACAACAAAGCGGTACTACGCTCTCTGTTTATCAAGGGCAGCCCAATCGTCACGGCAAAAGGAAATTACCGCTATTCGGAAAAAGATATGAGCGGCAGCGGTTCTGCTTCCGTGCATGTATACGAAAACAACGTGGCCGCCCTGCCGCCCGATCTGACGGCGCGGCGTGTTCCGCTGTGTTTTGTCACGGCTATGGACAAGGGCGAGTATGAACTTACCCTGACCTTAGACACAGGCGAGATCTATACCTTCGCCAAGCTCGGCTATGATACCGAACCGTTTGCAGCCGCTGTGGAAAAGCAAATCCGGGCGTTGCGCGAGAAATCGCTGGCGGCGGTAAAAGAAATCGACCCAAACCTGACAGCAGCGCAGGCCTCTCAGCTTGCCAAACTCATGCCGGAGGGCGCGGCGGCCCCGTTAGGGCAGATTGCGGCAATCGCCCCGTCCTTTGCCGAGGCGTTGGAGGAAAAGCTGTCAAGCACCCGCGCCGCAGAATATTACACAGCGTTCAAGGACTTGTGCGACCCCGCGCAAATCTATATTGGATTTCGCAAAAACGAAACCGGAGCGGATAGCGGCGGCATGGCCGGCGGTGCAACCGCCATGCTCGGCGGTCTGACAGGCGGCGGGAATCTACCGGGAGCAATGGGCGGCATGGCTGGCGGTCTGACGAGCAGCGAAAACCCGCCGGGAGCGTTGGGCGGTACAACCGCCATGCCCGGCAATCTGACAGGCGGAGGTAATCCTACGGAGGCGATGGGCGGCATGGCTGGCGGCAATGCGTCCCCTATCGGCAACACCGAAGGCGCGGGAACCGAAAAAGTCTCAACCGACCCCTATCTGCTGTGGCTGATTGCTCCGTCCCCGGATGGAAAGTATGCGGCGGTGGAATTTGCGCAAGCCGACAGCGCAACATTCGTGTATAGGACAGACGGCGATTTTGACAGTTTCGCACGGCAACTAAACCGCGCTCTGGAAGCAATCTGCTTCAAACGCGAGGTTATAAGGCTGTCTGACGATGAACTGAAAAAACCTGAAAACGCAGATTACTTTATGGCGACAAAGCGCACCGCGTCATTGCAGTTCGTCCGCGCAAACTACGCCGGGCGGGTAATCCATGCCAGCTTAGAGCCGTGGAAACGGACGCTGATGGAAATTTGGCGCGGTATGTAAACCACCAAAACACAAAAACCAACGAGTCCGTAAATACTAGATTGCAGTTGTCTTTATGATATGATACACTTATGGACAGATTGCGCAAAGATCTGTTCTCGGATGTATTAAACGAGGGGGGGAGCGACGTGAGCAAACCACTTTCATACAAGACTATGCTGGCAGTCGCGGCAGGGGAGTTTTTCGGGGGCGGGGCGTTTAATATCATCAATTTCCTGTACCCCGGGTTCTTGGCGATGGCTGTGGGGCTGCCGCCGCATCTGGCAGGGCTAGTGATACTGATCGCCCGAATATTCGACGCAGTCATAGACCCACCTATGGGCGTGATATCCGACAAGCTTCGGGTGCGCTTCGGCACTCGTAGGAAATCGCTTCTGATCTCTGCGCCATTGCTCGTGCTTGCGCTGTTTCTGATGTTCTTTCCGTACAGCAATTCTGACCTCACTGTGCGGTTCTTCCTTGCGTTGATGTCATATATCTTCTTCTGCGCGGTTCAGTCCTCGGTTATGATCCCGTATTATTCTCTCGCGAGCGAAATCACGGAGGACTACACCGAACGGGCGCGTATGACCACGCTGCGGCTTGGGTTTTCCATTTTTGCATCGATAGTGTGCGTCGCGCTGCCGGGGGTTATTGTCAACCTGTTTGACGGAAACACAGGGTATATGGCTATGAGTCTGATATTCGGCGCTGTGTTTATGATTTGCGTCGGCATAACCGGGTTGTTCGCAAAAGAGGGGATTCCGCCGCCTGAGAAAGCAGAAACGTTTTCGATGCGCGACCTCATTCAGCCGCTGAAGCTGAAGACTTTTAGGCAGTATCTATATATATTCCTGTCCTGCCAGATAACAATGGCTGTCATGAGCGCGCTGTTCTTCTTTTATGTCGATTTCTACTTCACCCGTGACATCACAGCGCAGGGCGGTACGAGCATGGTCGGGCTGATAGGGGCTGCGCTGATGTTCGGTATGCAGATTGTCGCGCTGCCGTTTTATCTTTGGATGGTGAAAAAGACAAGCAAGACGGCGGTGTATATACTTGGCGCTTTAATCTGGATAGTCGGCGCTCTATTCCTGTTTGTGCTCCCGGCGAACGCCAGCCCTGTGTTCCTGTACATTTTGGCTGCGGTTCTTGGCTTTGGCATCAGCGGGCCCGGGCTGATTCCTCATGCGATTTTCGCGGATGTCGTTGATGTTGGCAACCTCCGTTTCGGTAAACGCGCTGCCGGTATTTTCGGTGGTGTCTCGAACTTTACGATTCAGCTCGGGCAGGCTGTGGGTGTATCCGCTGTCATGGCGGGTATCGGGCTTGCGGGTTTTGTCGAGCAGGACATCCGGGAGGGTGCGGAGCTTGTGACTTCGCAGTCGCTCTCGGCGCAGAACGCAATAATATGGATTATGGCGCTGGCTCCTCTGGCGTTCATGTCTTTCGGTATTTTCATATGCACCCGGTATAAGCTGAATAAAGAAAGGCACGCTATGGTAATTGCAGCCTTAGAAGGAACGGAGGAAGAAAAAGCTGCTGTTTTGGAGAGTTTGTGATTGTTTAATGCTGCTAATCGGATGTTACTGGCTACACAGTTATTATAGTCTGCACCGTGCCTTGCGCTCGGACGGCTATTTCTGTACCCCTTGTCGCTCAATGAAACATCCTGTTTCAATTCGCGAACGCTCCACCATCCATGGTTGCGCTCTACGGGTCACATAAATAGCCATCCTCACCGGCAGTAGAGATATCCTGTGCCGTGTGACAAGTAACAATCATATTACGTCATTTGGCTGCGGCTTTAGCTTCGTAACGCATGAGCACTGCGGTGGGAAATTGTATTGAAATGTGTGGTGAGCGAAACGGAAAAGAATAGGAAAGCAGAAACTAAAAGCAAGACCAAAACCGGAAATAAAGCCAAAGCAAAAACCAAGACCCCTAGCGGCTTGTTATATTTCATATGTTATCTTTTGCTCTACCCGTTTCTGAAGGTGTTTTTTCGCTTGAAAGTCGACCGCAGCTGTTATAGCCTGTCAAAAGGCCCGTGCATTGTGCTCGCCAATCATCAGTCATTCATGGACTTCATTCTTACAATGCTGACGGTATATCCGCGCCGCCTCAATGCGGTTGCGGCTCAGAAGTTCTTCTACTACAGCCCGCTCGACAAGCTGCTGCCCGCTATGGGGTGCATACCTAAGTGCCTGTTTGACCCGGATCCGAGAACGATTTCAAGGTGTATTGATGTAGTCAGCAGAGGCGGGAGCCTGCTGCTTTTCCCCGAGGGGCGCTGCTCATATGAGGGGACGTATATCGGGATGCATAAGGCGACAGGCAAGCTCATTAGGAAACTGGGCGTACCTGTCGTCAGTTGCCATGTTGAGGGGTCTTATTTTTGTATGCCTATATGGCGCAAGGGTTTCAGGCTGGGTCGTTTGCGTGTGACACTTGCTAATCTATTCTCTGCGGAGGATACGCAGATTATGGAGGTAGAGGAGCTTAACCGCCGGATTGATACAAGGCTGAGCGGCGCGGACACGTTGCCGCCTGTGAAGCCGTTTCGGGTGTTCAGGGCAAGGCGGCTGGCTGAGGGGCTTGAAAATATCCTCTACTATTGCGCTAACTGCAAAAGTGAGTTCACTCTGGAGACAGATAGAAACATTATACGCTGCTCGGCGTGCGGGAGTTTCGCCGAAATAGACTGCTATGAGAGACTTAAGTCGGGGCAGGGGAGCGGGTTGCCGGAAACGGTGCAGGAGTGGTTCAGAGAGCAGGTCGCGCATGAAATGCGGAGCCTTGAGGGGTTGCGGCTTCGGAGTATAGGCATGGGGCATGTGAGCGGCGAGAACAGATCTGAGGTTTATAGAGTGGATAGCGTTGATGATGCGGATAGCGCGGATAATACGGATAAATCGGATGCTATTTCATCAATGCCACCGGAATCACCGATAAAGCTCGCTGAGGTCCAGGTCATCTTGAGGATGAAAGCCACCGTGGGCAAAGGGTTGGAGCAATGCGGCAGAGGCAAGCTGGTACTCGATAGCAAGGGGTGGCATTTTACCGGCGAGCTCCGTGCGGAAAACGTAAATCTTTTTTTCCCTATTGACACTGTGCCCGCCATACCGTTTGACCCAAACGATAATTTCCAAATCTACTCCGATGGGGTTTATTATGCTTTCACACCCTGCGATAACCCCAGAGCCTGCGCGAAATACGCCATAATAGGCGAATGCGCGTACTGGCGCTACGCAAGGGAGGTGAAAATGACGGTGCAGGGGGAGGCTTAATGTTTTTGCTATGAATAACCGGTAGTTAATGTAGACTTATCAGTTTTGATCTTGAGTCGGAGTTTATACAGTCACTTGATGAACATGATGCAGACCGATAAGTCAAGATAATTACGATAATATCATAATTATCTTGACTTAATGTTATATATACGGTAGAATCATATGCGGGGGTGAGTTCTTTGAAAAGAATCATTTCGCATGAATTGATAGTGTGGAAATTAAAGAGAAACCGTATGCCGCTGCTGTTGCATGGGGCAAGGCAAGTGGGGAAAACATATATAGTTAGGGAGTTCGGAGCAAAGCATTACAAGAATGTGGCCTATGTCAACCTTGAAACGGATCCCATAGCGAGCACCTGGTTTGAGGGGAGCATAGACCCTAAGCGTATAATAATGCTGCTGGAGTCGCACATCAAAGAGCGTATTGTGCCGGAAGAAACGCTGATTTTCTTTGATGAGGTGCAATCGTGCGAAAGGGCATTGACTTCGCTTAAATATTTCAACGAAAATGCCCCGCAATATCATATAATTGCGGCGGGCAGTTTGCTTGGCGTTGCAATAAAACGGGAGAAATTCTCCTTCCCTGTCGGTAATGTAGATTCAATAACACTGTATCCCTTTAATTTTGAAGAGTTTCTGTGGTCTCAGGGCGAAGAAATGCTGGCAGAAGAAATAAAAAGAGGGTTTGAATCAAATCTACCTTTGCACATCAGTTTGCACAAAAGAGCGTTTGATTTATATAAGATTTACCTGATTGTCGGAGGTATACCTGCAAGCATTCTTGAATACATAAGCACAGGGTCGCTTGTCACGGTTCCCGGTGTTCAAAATAGGATTATCAGTGATTATATCGCTGATATGGCGAAATATGCGTCAGATAGCGAAGCAATCAAAATACGGGCAGCTTTCAACTCTGTACCTGCGCAGTTAGCAAAAGAAAATAGGAAATTTCAATATAACGTGATTCAAAGAGGGGGCAGCAGATCTATTTTCGGGGAGTCTATTGACTGGCTTGAAACGGCTAAAGTGGTCAATAAATGCTACAATTTGACAACTCCCGACATACCTCTTGATGTATATAAAGATTTTACGAGCTTTAAGCTATACATGAGCGACACGGGGCTTTTGACAATGACAAGCAGGACCCCGCAAGATATTATTCTGAACCTCGGAGAAGAGGATAACAGGTTTTTAGGCGCTATAGCCGAGAACTATGTCGCGCAGCACTTCGTAGCCCGCGAAAAGGGGTTGCTTTTCTGGAGGAGCGACAGCAAAAGCGGAGGGCAGGCGGAAATAGATTTTGTGCTGCAAGAGGGTGCAAACGTAATACCGGTAGAAGTCAAGGCGGGGGAGCGCGTCACATCGCGTAGTCTAGGTGTGTTTGTGAAAAAGTACAGCCCGCTTTATTCAATAAGGATATCAGGTAAGAATTTTGGATTCGAAAATGGGATAAAATCCGTTCCGCTGTATGCGGTCTTCTGCATATAGCTGTCAATTTGTTGCAATGAATAACCGATAATTTATATAGACCTATTAATCTTTTCGATTGCGAGTATAATTTATCCACGTAAAAAAGGAGCAGAAGCATGACATTTAGCAATATCGCAGTAAACAAGGCCACACCCGCCAACAGTACATTCGCGCCGCAGTTACAATCTTCGATTAGACCCAGCCAGCAGACAAACCCCGTTTTCCGGCCGGATAGCCTGTCGCTCGGGAATGTGGAGTCCCCGTATCAAACATACTCCGCAAATCCGGCGGCAAGCAAACAAGAACCTTGGTGCATAAGCGATCACTATAAAATAACGCAGGAGGAAATTCTTCCTGCCGTGCAAGCGATAATGCAAGAGATTGCGGATGCCGACTTTTCCGGCATGACAGATATCGAAATCTATACATGGATTGAAACCCATTACATTAATACTTTCGGCGAGGATTTTATGATAGCGAACTCTCTTAGAGCTATCAGCCCCAATACTAATACTGGTGTTTTAGGATATGAAGAAGTTGGTAAAACTTTCACCAGTGCGCTATTTCGGCATTTCGGCAACATGGCAGACTTGGGTAGTATTAACCGTCAACGGCTATACGGAGATATGAGCATTGGTGATATCCAAGAAAGCATACGGGAAAAATATCCGGAAAACCTGACTAATAAGCAGCTTTTCCTTTTATTATCTGAATTGCGCGCTGTTGGTGTTGACGGAGGTATTGACGGCATGAAGCAAAACTATACTAACGAAGTCATATTTGGCGTTGGGGTTAATAGCATTGCCATGACAGCAGATGAGTATAGGCATCTTCACATAGAGATGCTTAACAAACCGACCAGTTTACCTATAATATTTGGTATATATAATTTGGGCACCTATAGAGGGTCTCAGATTCAAGCGCCAATGGCAAAGGACCTCCTAATCCGGCTTTTTGGCGCTGTTGAGCTTGAAAACGGGCTTCTTCAATCCGATTGGTACGATGAATACCATTTACGGGATAATACTCAGCTTAAAATAAACTTTAAACCGATTGATCTTGAGTCGGAGTTTATACAGTCACTTGATGAACATGATGCAGACCGATAAGTCAAGATAATTACGATAATATCATAATTATCTTGACTTAATGTTATGTGTGATATGATTAAATCAGCCAGACCGGGACGGCCCAGTTGTTACGATCTATGGGGTGGACTTAATTATACATACAGATTACCGTTCCGATCACCTCTGTTAAATCTAAACTGCGATTTTAGTATAACCGGCTTATCTAAGGTTGTAAAGACAATTCAATCAACCGCCGGATTTCAAATAGGCAAATCATTTACTTATAAATGGGCAAATCCTTTACCTACAAGTGGGCAAATCGTTGACTTTTATTAAAAGCATGATATAATAGGCTCATGAAAAAGCATTATGACAGGCTTATAGAGCCATACCTGAAGAAATTAATGATAGATTTTCCCGCTATAGCGATAGACGGGTTAAAAGGCATTGGAAAAACCGTATCCACAAAAAGACTGGCTGCTACGGTTTTTGAGTTAGACAAACCAAAAGATTTCGACCAAACTGCAAACATCCCCGAAATCCTTACTTCCGAGCCACCGCCGGTGCTAATTGACGAATGGCAAAGGCTGCCTTCTGTCTGGGACTTAGTGCGGCGCGCGGTGGATGAAGGCGCAAAGCCGGGAGCTTTTTTGCTAACCGGGTCTATTTCAAACACAGATGCAAACATACACTCGGGAGCTGCGCGAATCATTAGAAGGAAAATGCATCCTTTGACGTTAGCTGAACGAGGCATTGAGAAGCCAACCGTTTCGTTCGAAGAATTATTCACCGCAAATGAACCGTTCAAATCCGAAATAAGAGGAAAAACGGAAGTTACCGGCAAGGACTATATATATGAAATCGCAGCTTCGGGATTGCCTGAGTTCCGCAATTACTCAATTGAAAACAGGAAAATCGCTTTTGAATCTTATTTTGATAATATACTTTTCCACGATTTCCGTCAGCAGGGTATAAGGATTAGGCAGCCGGAAACACTGATGCGATGGCTCAGGGCTTATGCGGCGGCGGTTTCTACCGATGCAGGTTACACGGAAATACTGGATGCATCCACAGCAGGAGAAGCCGAAAAACCTGCCGCCAAGACAACTATTGCTTATCGTAAAATTCTTGAGAACTTATGGTTGCTTGAGGAGCTTATGCCATGGGTAGAAGGGGAGAATTACTTTAGCGGGTTAAAAATGTCACCAAAGCATTATCTGGCTGACCCCGCTTTAGCTGCATTTCTTCTCAGGCTTGATGAGAAAATCATGAGCGAAGGGAAAGAATGGCCGTTGCGAGCCGAAAGATTTGACTATAAGTATGGCAGCATCATTGGCAGGCTTTTTGAAGCGTTAGCGCATCTATGCCTGAATGTCTATTGCAGCGTGAATAATGCCAAACTCTTTTTCGCGAAGACACACAAAGGGGATCGCGAAGTCGATTTCATTCTCCAAAAAGGTTCAAAAGTAATAGCTTGCGAGGTTAAGTTCGCGCCCGTTGCTGATGCTTCCGACGGAAAGCATCTTAGGTGGTTCATGGATAAAGTCGGCAGAGATTGCCAGGATGCAATGATAATAACCACAGGCGGGGTAGCATATAGACGAAATGACAATATTGCAGTAGTGCCGGCAGCTTTGCTTGGCGCATAGAGACATAGCAAGCAGGGGCAAGCAGGGGGACGGTTCTTCTGCTTGGTGTTGATATGGATTATCCCCAATCAAGTGTCGCGGCACATTCTGACACCGATACAGCTCAGCCATTTTCGTGGTCTTCACTATATTACAGATAGGAAAATTCAAGGAGCAAATAATCGCTTCTGACAAGAAAGTAGATTGGCACAAAATGTTCCAATCTACTTAGGCTCGACAGCGAACCGCTTAGCGGAGCAATATAACGTGTCGTATATCGATCAGCTTGAAGATTTGTATAGCAATATGTGATTGATATTCTCGAAATGCAAAGTATGCGATAGGGGAAGTCAGAAACGTTAGGCGCCGGGTTCATAGTGACGGTGCGGGTTCGGAATCCAGGGTTATAAAATAGTCATACAGCGGCATAAGAAACGCATATCCTTTTACCAGACGGTCGGTCAGCTCTGGCGAGAACAGGTCGTCGCCTATGGCCTGGTTGTGTATGAGCGCGAATGTTTTCTTATTGTACCATGCAGCGGTTTTTTCTGTCGGGGCTTCTTTTTTGCGGACGTACTCCGGGCCGTCAAGCACGAACTCGCTTTGCGTATCAAGCGGGGCGATGAGTTTTTCGAACGCTTTAGGTTTCTTGTCTATCCGGGAGCGCAGCTTCGACATTGTTTCCGCGCGGGCTGCGTAATAGCCCAAACCGTAGCTCCAATTCTCCGGGGCAAGCTCGAACCAGAACACGGGTGTGGATGTCCATTCCTCGGCAGGGCGTTCTATTGTAAACCACAGGTTCGACCTATATGGCTCGCCGTCTCGCACCCTCCGCGCATCTCTGTATATGCGTGATACCTTATGGATGAAGTTTCGCCCTTTGAAGTCAGCGCATACACGCTCAAAAACCTCGCGTCCGAGCGCTTTCATAGGGGCTTGAAAGTACGAGATGAAATCTTCTTTGTTTTCTTCAAACCACTGCTTGTTGTTGTTGAGCCGCAGGTTCCACATAAAGTCGATAGTCTGCTGTGTAAATCCTGTAAAATTAGTTTTCATAACAGTTTGCATTTCCTTTCTAAATTTGAAATGTGGGAACTATACCGTAAATAAGCAGATTTGTCAATGGGAAAAGAGCGCAGTACCGGCTGGGCGCATCAGCATTGCAACTGCGGGTTGCGGATGTTCAAGGTTAAGATGGTTGAAAGCAACCGTGCTATCTGCGATAATATGGGTATGCAGTCCTACTTCATAAGAATCGGAGGCGGTCTCAATGTTATTAGGTGAAAAGATTCAGCAGCTTAGAAAAGAAAGAGGCTTATCGCAGGAGCAGCTTGCGTCCCGGATAACTGTTTCTCGGCAGGCAATATCAAAATGGGAACTGGGCGAGGCAACGCCGGATGTGGAAAATGTTATTCAACTGAGCAATATCTTCGGAGTGTCCACAGATTATCTGCTTAAAACAGATAATGAATCAAGGCTGCCCTCTGCCTCTGATACGTCGGATTCGGGTGTTGCGGGATCTGGGAACGGCAATCACATCACGAAGCATGATGCCGGCAATGATCCGATATCATTTACAGTAAGCCGTTTCCGACGTATGGCTGTGGTTGCTGCCATACTTGCTGCGGTAGGGTTTGTTACGATGCTCGAGATTTCTTATGTGATTAACAGGCCGCCGCTCGGCTTCGGTTTGCAAGTGATTTGGTCGCTTGGCGGGGCAGGGCTTCTGGCTGCTGCTTTCACAAAGGTCATGCTTTATTTCAAAACCATTATGCATAGCGGTGCAGACATGAATAAGCATCACATTGATAAAGCGAAGATAAGTGTATGGCGCGCGTTCTTCGGGGCTGTTTGTGCGATAATTCTCATGTTTTTCGTTGCGCTGCCCCTTTTCATTGTTCGTAATGTCATACTCCATTACAACCCTACTACTGTCGGTGATGTGATTATTAATCAAAGCGTCCCTGAGCTTAATGTTCTTTCGTGGATGAGCTATGTGCTGTCAATTCCCACGATGATGCTGGCTGCCGGTATTGTGCTGCTTCTGGTTTTCGTTTTGCTGCGTAAAAAGCTCGGGTTTCAAACAGTGAAAAATGGGTGGATAATGGGATTGTTCCAATGCTTGTTGCTGGGGATTGTGTTCGTTCTTCATACGTTTGATTCCGAGGTTTATGGGCTGATTGTTGCGCTGGCTTGTTTGGCGGTTTTCATTTTCGCCGCTGCGTATTACTCGGTGTGCGCGCATGACAACAGCAGCCGCCGTATACTGACAGTTATGAGCGTGAGAAATCTGCTCCTTGCGTTTCCGCTGCTCCTTCTGATGCCGGTTACACGGTATATAGCCGCTATGGTGGGGGATTATTCATTCCGCAATGTTCACTTAAATGAGCTTGGGGTGATTAAAGAAACGGATATTCTGCGCCTAATCAGTTACATTGATGTATGGCATCTTGTTTATACCGCGCTTGTCCTGAGCGGTTACGCGCTCATAAAACGCCGGATACTTAGTGTTGAAAATACGGATACAAGCGGGAAGAAAATGGGTATGTTTACGGGGGGTGCGTTGAAAATGAAGGGGTTATTTTGCATAATGCTTGCAGCGGTGTTGCTTATTGCCGGCATCGGGGTTCCAAATCTGTGGCTGTCGCGGCATAATGAGATGATGGATGATTTGTTTATTAAGCCGCTTAGAGCTGTAGCGGGTGAGACTGAGGTTATCGACCGTAGTCTTGGGAGGCGAGACTTCAGTGAACTCTATACATTTAGGGATAGCGACGGGTTTTTCTACGAGATCGGGGTGCAATCGTCAATGTCTTGGGATGGAACGGGAGGTTTCATTACCATTAACTACCCCGGGAGGACATTGGAGCTTGACGGTAGGGCTGTGACGTTGGGTGATTACGATATCAGCCTGCGCATACATCCCCGGCTTAGCGGCGAGTGGAGTTATGTGCTGAGTTTGAGGGATATTACCCGCGAATCTGCGCGGAGTGGGCACATTCTTGGTCATGCCGTTGATAGTGACGGGAGCCCATTAAGCCGCCACCCGGAGGATACGGATGAGTTCTTCCAAAAATGGACGGAGCTTTATACCATGCTCAACGAGCCGATTATGGAACTGTTCTCGCATGTTAAGGGTATGTTTGGGGGAGTCTGAGTTGTGAGTTACTAGTCACGGGGTCACAGGATATTACTACTGCCGGTGAGGATGGCTATTTATGTGCCCCGCAGAGCGCAACCATGGATGGTGGAGCGGTCGCGAATTGAAACAGGATGTTTCATTGAGCGACAAGGGGCACAGAAATAGACGTCCGAGCGCAAGGCACGGTACAGACTTCAATGCCCCCCTGACCTGTAACAGTTGTGAGCATAGAAAACAATAAGAAAGCGAAATATCTTGACAGTGGGTGTTTCGTTTTGTATACTGCATATATCTTAGGAAATCTAACTTCAATCCGAAAGGGGATGTGTTTTATGACAGCTCGTATAGTATTGGTGGTTCATACCTAAAACCGAATATCGGGCATAGGCGTGTTAGTGTTGATTGTGTGTTTACCCAGTGTTCAAACCCGACCTTATGCCGGGCGTTTAATAAACGCCTTACAGTAACCTTTCGTGGATATCTGCTGAATTCTAACTATGCTCGCGGGCATATGTTAGCGGCGCGGGATGCGATTTAGGTCGCGTCCATTCTTTTTGCCGTGTGACAGCAGCTTCAAACCGAGGCTGCTTGTTCCACGGTGTTTTTACGTCTAAATTCATATTAAATGTTTGGTTCCTCACCGGGACTGAACAGATAACTAACTTCAAAGGAGCATAAGCATAATAATGACTCAATCCAACATAATAACCGCGCGTGTCAGCGCGGTACATAAAGAGCGGTATGAACTGCTCACGGACAGCGGGATAATTTATGGTAAACTGAAAACAAGCGTGTACCTGGGTGGCGGGGAGCTGTACCCTACGGCAGGGGATTATGTTACTGTTGCGGTAAACCCTGCTGGCGACAGCGTAATCACAGCGACGCAGACACGCAGAAGCTATTTTTCGAGGCGGGATCCGGATCCGAGGCTACAGCGCGACCAAGCTGTTGCCGCTAACTTCGATTATATCTTCGTCATGCAGTCGCTCAATCAGGACTTCAACGCGCGGCGCATGGAGCGGTATCTCACCATGGCCTGGCAGAGCGGGGCTACGCCGATTATAGTCCTTACAAAAGCTGACTTAGTTGTGGATTGTTCTGCGGAGCTGAGGATGCTTGAGAGCGTGGCGATGGGCGTGGATGTTGTGATTGTGAGCGCTAAGACGGGGGAGGGGATTGATGGGCTGGCAAAGTTCTTGCAGCCGGGCAAAACCTGTGTATTCTTGGGTTCTTCAGGCGTGGGGAAATCCAGCTTGCTTAATGCTCTGATGGGCGCTGAAGTCATGGCGGTAAAGGAAATCCGCATGGATGATGCCAAAGGCCGTCATACGACCACCCACCGTCAGATGGTCGAGCTGCCTAATGGCGCGTATGTCATAGACACGCCGGGTATGCGTGAGCTTGGCATGTGGGATGCATCAAGCGGCTTGAGCGATGTGTTCTCCGACATTGAGCCTCTGCTTGGCACATGCCGCTTCTCCGATTGCCGCCACCAGACGGAACCCGGGTGCAGCATCTGTGCCGCGATTGAGCGTGGCGAGATAACGCAGGAGCGTCTGGACAGCTATAATAAACTCAAGCGCGAGGTGAAGTACACCGAGGACAAAGCCGCTGCAATACGGGAGAAGTCCGCTTGGCATAAGGAGTTATCCGCATGGTCTAAGAACAAGAAAAAAGAGATTTGGTGAGGTTAGGATTCAAAGCGCCAGTTGTTTTAGCACATTATCGCAGTGAGAATATTACGCTTTGTAATCTTACGGATAAACTGGCAACCTGTGAACGCAGGAGGATATCATTAGGCCTCATGGTTCCGTTACCGTGACCTTGGAATATTCCAAGCTTGACTGTGATGGCAAGATCCGCGCGTTCATCGTCAGTCAGATGCCCGACATCGCGGAAACTGCTAAGAAGCTCGTCTATGTCGTTATCTGTCAGCGCAGGAGCCGCGCCGAAGCTTCTTAGGACATTCGATATCAAATGCGCCGTATTGATGCGTGTCATGGGTTCCTTAGGCTTAATATCCGCTGATATAATACCATGCTCTGCGCCGGTTTCTATAGCAGCAGCCCAGTCAACAGGTATGCTCGCCGCGCGCATAAGCATCGTTACGGAATCTTGCGCGGTAACAGAACTGTCGGGGGTAAAACGGCCGCGCCCGGTTCCGTTTACAATCATCCTAGATGCCGCAAGTATGATTTCTTCATGCACTGTGCGTGTCAGCCTTCCGATGTCGGAAAAGTTAGCAACGATGCTAAGCGGCACCAGCACGGAGTCGCCCGCTTCCTTGATCAATACGACGAGGTTTCCGCTTTCGTCTTTCATAGTGGGAATTGCTGTAAGGGTGCCGTCATCGTTAAGCCTCGCCATAGTTGTTAAACTACCGCTCTCGTATGATGCGGTTGTCATGATTGTCGCTATCGTATTGCTTCTGCTGACGGTTACGCTAAAAGGATTACCTGTTGCGTAAATCGTTGTGTTATAACGAATGCGAAAATCGTCAGTTAGATTTTGCACGGCGGTGTAAACATCCATATTAATTTCGTTTGTAATCGAACTACCCGATATTATTTCCGTATTGAACCCCTCAGCCAAAGGCTGGCTTCCGTCGCGGTTGACCGTGATTGTGTATAAAACGTAAATATTTGTGTTTAATTCTTCTGTGTTAACTTGAACGGCGATTGTATTTCTCTCTAAATCCAATGGAAATCTCCGACCATGTAAATCGTAGAGGCTTTGTCTTTCGCTAAGTTCATCAAGATTTACGCGCTGAACCCTTATTACTCGCGCATTCGGGTCGTTCGGCGTGGCGTATACTGTGATTTCCTTTATATCATTTGGAACAGATACGCTATAATTGGTGATATTTGGGTCAAAGTCGGGGGTAAGCTTCCCAACGCTAACAACGAGGTTTGTAAGCGAAACAGACGTAGGCGCGGTAAAGGCAGGTATTTCAACCGTCAGGAGGTTGCCGTATCCCAGTGGGTTTTTTGCGACGACATATAACATGCCGCCGTCCACGGGGATATCATATATGGTAATGTTTGATTCCAGACGTTCGATAAACATCACGCCGGTAGCGCCGTTTTTTTCAATATGCTGAGCATCCGGGACGAAAGATTCGCCGGCGCTAATGAACAGATAATAGAATGATGCCGGTTTGTCGCCGGTGATTGACAGCCAGGCTATATTGTCTCTTGGGCGGGTTATACCCCTATCGGACTGCTGGATGAAAGGTGTTCCGGGTGTTTTGTCGTTATCCGGGATTGTAATCATTAGAATGTTACTTATCCCATTATCGTTTGCGACTAATATGAACATGGCTCGGTTGCTGAAGTTGAAACCATTGTAATGAGTGGTGTACACGCCCGCTTCAATCTCTGTTGGGCTACCGCGCATCAACGTTGCAGCGGAGGGTGAGAAAGCCGGGTTCATTATGCCTAGGTAATAACTACCGGCTTGATTGGTGTTAAAGCTAATTTGCAAGACATCGAATGAAAGCCATTTCGCTTCCCCATCTGTCAGTACGGGAGCTCCCGGTGCTGAAGCAACCGCGACATCCGATGCGGCAGATAGCGTAGCCACAGCCGGCAATGAGCCGAGTAAAAGGAAGGCGATTAAAATCATCAGCCCCTGTAAGTGATAATGTAAACGATACTTCATTTTGCAACCTCCCGGCTTTGTGATAAAAGTATAAAGCAGTAAGTTATCGGCTTGATAGGATTATAGCATATAGCAAACTATTTGTATATAACGAGTGTATCTGCATTTATTTACTTGTAGATATTACATAAGGATTATGATATTCTAGAAAAGATAAGAGTAGATGCAGCAAGCAGTATTTCCATAGAAAGGGTAAATCAGGGGGTTTGCGGTGCGTTGATGTATACGCCGCGTGACCCTTACAAATAGGAAAGTCAGTGCAAAATTATGGACAAGAATGAAGTTCTAAAATCTTACTTTGGGCACTCCTCGTTCCGCAGCGGGCAGGAGGGGCTGATTGATGCAACTTTAAGCGGGCGCGATATTTTCGGTATTATGCCGACAGGCGGCGGGAAGAGCCTTTGCTATCAGATTCCGGCGATTATGATGGATGGGGTAGCGCTTATCATATCGCCGCTTATTTCCCTGATGAAGGATCAGGTTATGGCGCTCACGAACATCGGGGTGAAAGCGGCGTTTATAAACAGCTCGCTTACTTCCGAGGAGCTACGAGGCGCGTACCGCAATATGCGAAGCGGGCAGTATAAGATAGTATACATAGCCCCGGAACGGCTGTTGGGGGACGGGTTTGTTTCGCTTGCACAGAGTTTGAAGATTTCGCTGGTCGCTGTGGATGAGGCGCATTGCATCTCGCAATGGGGGCAGGATTTTCGTCCGAGTTATCTGAAAATCACGGAATTTATCGATAAACTGCCGGAGCGACCGGTGCTTGCGGCGTTTACTGCCACTGCGACTAAACAGGTCGGCGATGATATCGAGCGTATGCTCCGCCTGCAAGACCCGCTTCGCCTGATTACAGGGTTTGACAGGCCGAATCTGAAGTTTGAGGTTCAGAAACCAAAAGACAAGCCGGCAACGCTGCGCGCATTAGTAAACCAACAGCGCGGCAGAAGCGGGATTGTCTATTGCTCCACACGCGCTGCGGTTGAGAGGGTGTGTGACGATTTGAGCGCTTGCGGGGTTTCCGTCACGCGGTATCATGCGGGGCTGACGGACGAGGAGCGCAAGCAAAATCAAGAGGATTTCCTTTATGACCGGTATAATGTGATGGTTGCGACGAATGCCTTTGGCATGGGGATCGATAAGTCGAATGTGGGTTTTGTCATACATTACAATATGCCGAAGAGCCTCGAGGCATATTATCAGGAAGCAGGACGCGCAGGGCGTGACGGGGAGAAGGCGGATTGCATTCTGCTGTACTCAGCGGGCGATATTGCCACGGCGAAGTTTCTCATACAAAACTCAGGCGAGAATGATGAGCTTTCCGATGAAGAACGGCGATTTGTGCAGCAGCAGGACTATCAACGGCTGAATATTATGGTCGCATATTGCAAAACTCGCTCCTGTCTGCGCGGAAACATACTGGATTATTTCGGGCAGCCGCACGATGAGCATTGCGGTAACTGCGGCAATTGCTCGGGCGAGTATGTCATGCAAGATATCACATCCGAAGCGCAAATGATTCTATCGTGCGTAAAGCGCGCAAGGGACAAGCTGGGCTATAATGTCGGTGCTATGCTGATAATCCGGACATTATGCGGCAGCGCGGAAAAACGCGTTTTATCGCTCGGGCTTAATAAACTGACTACTTACGGTATCATGAAAGCTGTAAACAAGACTCAAGTCAGGGAGTATTTCGAGCATCTGGAATCATCCGGGTATCTTCGTACTGACCCCGTTCATGGCGGCGTTGAACTGACAGCTTCGGCTAGGGAGGTTCTGTTTAGCGGCGAGCGGGTTTTAATGCCTGTAAAGAAAACTCACGCGCCGCCTGTCCGTGATGTAAGAAAGCCGGAGGCTGCGCCTGTTCATGCTTCTATTCCGATGACTGACAACCCTGATTTGTTTGATGTGCTCAAAGCGCTTCGGTTTAAGCTGGCGCAGGAAGAGGGTGTCCCGGCGTATATCATCTTCTCCAACGCGCATCTTGCGGATATGGCGAGGAAAGCGCCAAGGACAATGGCGGAGTTATTAAGCGTTTCCGGGGTGGGGGAGGTTAAGGCTTCGCGATACGGCAAGGTGTTTCTGGAGGCGATTGAGGGGTTCTCTAAGTAGGTTTATTACTGTTGGATGTTTTAATAATAAAGATAAAATACCAGTGCTTTATCAGGAGAAGAACGGCGATTGCTACCTTGACTGCAAGCAGATTAACCGCTATGCTTATTAATAATAAAGATATGGATGCCGATATCAAGATAATTGCCTTTGTCTTGAGCGGCATGCTTCGGTTTTCCGCAAAACTTCCAAGGTGTTTTTTATATAGTTTTGTGTTTGTAGACCAAATGCAAAACCGCGTTGAGCCTTTCGCAAAGCTAACCGTTGAAAGCAAATAAAACGGAGCGGTTGGTAATAAAGGCAAAAATATTCCGATTGTGCCTATCCCAAAAAACAAAAAACCAACGCCAATATATATAAGTTTCATTATCGTCATACTATGATATCCTTATTTCGCTTCGCATTATCCCAATCCCCGACCAAGGGGCTATTTAGTATGCGGAATTTTGCTTTGCCCTCCCACATATCTGCAAGTGCGGGAAAGTTAGAATCCGGGTCGAGCAGCAGTGTTGCAAGCTCGTCAATTTCCGTAAGCTCCGTCTCGGTCAATCGGTCGAATTTTCCATCTATGTATGACGGCTGAAACAGATATGATATTTCATTATTCATCAAAGCGTGGAAGTCATAGAAGACTGCCCTGATAACCGCTTCGAGGGATTTGTTGCCGCCGGCATAAACATATCTGCTGCCATCTTCAATGCCTTTGCGTATACGCAGCCAGGCATCGCCCGCCCAGTCGAACCGGGCAGGGGGGATGTCAAACTGGCTAAAACCTAACTGCGCGTCATCAAAGAAACCGTCCGCGTCAAAGGTTACCCAGCCGTCTGTATCATAATCCCAGTATTGGTTGATCCAGTGGTCATAACTTTCGCCATCGGAAAGATATGGGGCGAACCCGGAGCGCGAGCGGCATGGGATGCCCTTCGCTTTAAGGATAGCGGACATAAGCACGGACACATAGCGGCAGGTTACGACCAGCTTGTGCTCTACCTTTCTATCAGGCACGAAACCCCTGTCATCCATGCGCAGAAGTTCTGCTGTCATGGCGGCGGCAGTCAGAAAAATGTCATCATCGCAGCGGTGCCGATACCACGGGAACTGTGTCATATCCCCGTAAATCAATGACTGATTGGCGTTGGTGTTGCCGTCTTTGAGCGTAACTCTGTGAATTACCTGCGAGCAGATTATGCTGCCCAGTTCGGCGATGTTATCCGGCAGGGAGCGGTAGAAATCGCCATATGCCCCGGCATAGGTGTAGGCGCCAGTGGATAAATAGTGCTGTTTTAGCTGCGTGCAGTTATCTGGTGAAAATTGATTCATGTATTTCGTACCTTTCTAATGCGGACAAGCCGCAGTTGACAGTTGAGAGTTGACAGTTGAGAGTTGTTGTGTCTGCTCCGCAGACGGATTATGTTTTCTTGTTTTTTGTTTGCGTTTTCAATCACTAAGTTACTAATCAAGCAGAGGAACCGTCCCCGTGCTTGGTTTTAGCTGATAGTTGTCGTGCAACTGTCCAATATGGTTTCAAAGATTACGTTCTTTATATCCTCAACGCAGGCAGCAGCGTTCTTTTCTATGTCTTTTCCCCAGAACCGCAGGACAGTCCAGCCTAGGTTCCGGAGGCGTTTGTCGATGTCGTTGTCGCGGGCAATGTTTCTCTCGATCTTTGCAATCCAGTACTCCTTGTTGCTTTGGAGTTTGAGCTTCTTTGCCGACCAGTCCCTGCCATGCCAGAAATCGCCATCACAGAAGATAGCAATTTTATGCTTCGTGAGGGCGATGTCAGGCCTGCCGGGAAGCAGCTTGTAGTTCTTCCTGTAGCGTATTCCCGCGCGCCAGAGGGTTTTCCTGAGTTTTATCTCTATTGACGTGTTGGAGCTTTTTATTCGGCTCATGTTATACCGCCGCTGTTCTTCCTTGCTGCGAAGACGCGCCTGCGGTTTCGAGTGCCGGTGTGTCGAGGGTTTTGCTTTTTTATTAAGCTCTTTCGCATTCCCCATATGCATGCTCCTGTCAGCCTTTTGCTGTGCTTGCGTTGTTTCTGGGATAATACCATATGCGCAGATTTTAATCAAGCTGCAAGAGTTACTATAACCTGGTTACGACTGCGTTGCCGGATTCATATCTGCGGAGGCCGGTGTAGAAGAATGCGGCTGCTGATATGCAGTAAAGCGCGGTTCCGCCAAAAGCGGTTAGCATGACAATTGGCGAGAACCCGGTGAACAGGCGCAGCCCGGAGTGGACGGCGAAACCGACGGGTATGACGCTGTACATTATTGCGCGCACTGCGGGGGCATAGATTTTATCCGGGTATATCGAGAAGTTGATTGCGAACTCTGTCGCCATTGACCCGATAATCGAAGCATCGCCCCAGAAAAAGCTAAGAGTGTGGGCAGTCAGGATTATTGCTGTCATCAGCAGCCCAAACAGCAGGACACCTACTAAAAACCATAGCCATGCCATGCCGCTGCCCGTATAGAAAATGGACATGATAACAAAACCATAGAGCAAATCGCCGTACGCTGATAATTTCGTGCGTGAGCAGAGTATGTTGAGGAGAATGTTGCATGGCTGAAGCAGAAACGCATCCAGCTCACCGGTCACGACTAGCGAAGTGAGCCTGGGGGCATTTGCAAAGAGAATCCCTGACAGGCCGAAGCCGGAGCTTGCCACTGCCCAGATAAAGAGCACATCCTTAAAGGAATACCCTGCGATGCTATCGCCTATCTGCCCGAAAGCAATCCACCAGAAGAAAATAAACGAGCTGTTGGACAAGGCCATGCCAAATGCCTGCGTTATGAAACTGGCGCGGTACTCTAAAGCAGAAGCGAAGTTTAGTCTGAAGAAACATGCAATTATCTTTAAATGTTTTCGCATTACATATCGATCCTTTCTCAATTACAGTACGCAGACCGCGTTTGATTGTCCTTACCCTCCGTTTACCTGCAGGCGGCGGGCGCATAGGCGGTAGCATAATAGGGTCGCGGCTACAGCGCAGGACACCCATATAAATTGGCGCGGTATAAGTTCCAGAGCGATTTCAGGGGTGTAATTCACAAATATCCTTGCAGGTGCCCAGTATATGTAGGAGAACGGGAGGCTCTTAGCGACAGGCTGCAGCCAGACCGGAAGGAACTCAACTGGGAGGAACATGCCCAGCATGAATGTCGCTTTTTGGTATATTAGGAACAGCGCGAAATTGTCTTCGAGTACAAATGCGGAAAGGCCTATGAGCATCAGCAGAAAGAAGTTGAGCAAAATGCCTAATGTGATTGAAATGATAAGCGGGAGCAAGCCGGCTATTTGAAAAGTTGTCATAGGGCCGACAAACAAGAAACCGAGCGCGGCTGCAAGTATGCCGAAAGCCGCCAGATTCAAAATCACTTGCCCCATTGAGTTTGCGAACTGGTAAAACACATAATGCGTAGGGCGGCCGATCTGATATGCGATAGAACCTGATTTCACGTCATCGTTCATGGAACTAAATATGTTTGTTCCCGAGGAGAAAGCAATGAACTCTGTCATTATCAGATACCAGACTATTTGCGTGTAGCTATAACCGTGGACGCTTCCTTCCTGATATATCGCCCTCCACAGGCTCATAAATACATAGATAAACAGCGTGTAGAAGCAAAACCTTGATAGCGTGGAGGCTCGGTAGGCTATTGCGTTGGACAGGCTCACGCGGGTTATTATCGCATATTTACGCAGGTTCATGATGATGCGCCTCCTCGCGGAAAATAGATGCTATTATCTCCTCCATCGGAGGGTTTGATATTGTTATGTCCAGTACGTTCCCCATTGCCGAAAGGCGTTCCATCACGTCGGCTATAGGACGTAATTGCGTGTCCACGGTCAGGGTGGATTTAAGGCCGCTGCTCTCTGTCGCGGTTATAACCCCCGGGAGTTCCGGGATGCTCTGCGGGGCTGAAAAAGTTGCCTCTATAAGCTTTGTCCCTAGGTAGTCGCTGCGCATCTTTTCAACAGGCGTATCCAAGACTACCTTGCCGTGGTCAATGACGATGGCGCGTCGGCACAACTGTTCGATGTCGGCGGGGTCATGGCTTGTGAGGAAAACCGTGGTGCGCCGCTCGCTGTTGCGGAGTAGGATCAGCTCCCGTATTGCTTGTTTGACCACGACATCCAAACCTATAGTCGGCTCGTCTAAGAACAGCAGTTCGGGGTCATGCAGTAGAGATGCCGCTACCTCGCAGCGTATTCTTTGCCCGAGAGAGAGTTTGCGGACCGGTGTTTTCAAGAACTCGGATAATCCGAACAGTTCGGACAGTTCGCCGACTCGTTTTTTGCGTTCGGCGTCGCTGATTTCGTATATCGCGGCAAGGAGCGTGAAGCTGTCCAAGGCGGGCAGGTGCAGCCATAATTGAGATTTCTGCCCAAACACCGTGCCTATGCGCATAGCTAGCTTGCGCCGCTCGTTTACGGGAGACATTCCCAAAACCGAGATATCGCCGGAGGTTGGGTGCAGTATGCCGCAGAGCATCTTGATAAATGTGGACTTGCCGGCGCCGTTCGGGCCGATAAAGGCGACGATTTCCCCTTGTTCTATCTGCAGGCTGATGTTTTGTACTGCTTGCACATCCTTCCACTCAGGCTTGAACAGCGCTCGGATGCTTGCCTTCAGTCCTTCGGATTTTATGCGGGTGCGGTATGTTTTTGTTATGTTTTGTGTTTGGATTGCGGTCATGTCGATCATCCTTCCGTGTGAAATAGTAAAAACTCCTAAACGATGCATCGTTTAGGAGTAAATGTGATACTATCCCCCTGCCGATGCAACACTACCCAGCGTCCGCACCGGCTTGCTAATACAAGCTACCGGCGCGGCCGTTTAATAACGAGCGGCATAATACATAGGGATGTTGTTAAGTACATAGTAATGCTCCTTCGGTTAACTTGTTACATTGTAATACAGAGGCCGGCGGATGTCAAGGGGGAGTTTTGTCATTCAAAAACGCTTGACAGGGGGAGTTTTGTCATTCAAAAACGAAGTTAGTGAACGCTTGTCTGGTTTTACCCGCATAGGATCTGCTGATTGCCACATGCACACCGTTTTTCAGAATAATACCGGTGTCTTTTATGTCAGCCGCATGAATCAGATTGACGACATAGCTCCTATGGCAACGGACGAACGATGAACCCTCCAGTTTTTCAAGCAGCTCGGCGAATGTCATTCTTGTTACAACCGCCCCGGAAGAAGTGTGCAGAATCACGTTGTTTTTAATGACTTCCGCGTAATATATCTCCCTAAGGCGGATTCTCATTGTCTGCCAGTTCGCCGATATTTCGATTGTTCTGGCGTGCCGGTCGAGCTGGCTGCGGCATCTGTCAAACGCTTTTTCCAGCCGCTCCTTGTCAACCGGCTTGACGATATAGTAGTCCGCTTTCACCTCATAGCTTACCGGCCCGTGCTCGGTGCTTGTGGTGGTGAAAATAATAGAAACATCATCATCAGCCATGCGTATGCGCTCAGCGGCTTCCATTCCTGTTATGCCGTTTTGGTTGAGGTATATATCTTGGAATATAATCTGATATTTACCCGGCGAAAATGCTCTCAGCAGGGCTTCGCCGCATGTGAACACGTCAACATCGGCCTCAAGCCCACCGCCTCGCAAACTCCGGATCAGCAGCTTGCGCAGACGGCTGACATCATCGGCATTGTCCTCACAAATAGCAATTCTCACAAAATGGTCATTCCTTTCTTTTCTCTACAGGCACAAAACAGTCATGAAAAGGAATGACCATTTTGCGCATCTTTTGCGGTTCCCCGCAGGGGAGCAAATGGCGCATCCCAAAACCTCAGTTAAAATTTTGCGGCAGTATAATCTCCGCGCGGAAAATCCCGTCGTCGGATACGCGGAAGTCTGCGGTGCCGCCATAGCGGGCGCAGATAGAGCGCACGGAATGGGTTCCTATGCCCTCGCGCCCCTTTTGTTTGCCCGAAAGCAGGCGATTGCCCTTTGTTTTAACGACCCCGCTGAACCTGTTTTCTACAACAAGCGCAAAATGATTCATTCTGATAAAAACACGCACACCTATATACCTGTGAGTTTCAGGGATGGCTGCGGATGCTTCCAGCGCGTTTTCGAGCAGATTGCTCAGCAGCACGCATAAATCCGTGTCTTCATAAGGCAGAGTTTCCGGCAGGGCCGCTGTCACAGCAAATTCAACGTTTTGCCTGCGGGACAACCCATCGTACATACGGAGCAGCATATCTATTATGTAATGATTGCAGTATGCCTTCTGCGCCGTATCGCCCAAGCGTTCATCGTAAAGCTGCGCGTAGGCAATTATTTTCTCCGTATCCCCCTTGCTTGCCAGCTCCCGGATTGCCGACATATGATGGCGGAAATCATGCCGTGCTGCGCGGAGTTCTTCTTCTTTTTGCAAAATCTGAGGGTGGTACGTCTTCTGCACATCCATCATCCTTGTTACGCTTTCCACACGCCCCTCCAACTGCAGGCGTATGCGGAACTGAGCGGCGACTTCCATAGTCAGGACCGCGCCTATAAGCGCAACGTACAGCCCTCCGGAAATCTCCGAAAACCAGCCGAACCGGATTGGCTCGAACATAGGCAGAAGCCTGTCCATCAGACAAGCCGTCCCCAGCACGACCGCCCCGGTCATCATTAGACGGGAATGCACAATGTTCTTGATCGCGCCATAAGCGGATGTAATAAGCAGATAAAGCGCGGCGGACCAAGTGTAAACAGTCAGCACTATTGAGTGGGCTATCATCAGGCGAAGGCTGCCGTTCAGGACGAGAGGGACCGAGACAGACCATATGCAGACGAACACCCCGAACGCAACCATAAGACGCGCAGGCAGATGCGGCACGCGAGATATGCGGTTCTGTATCAGCATGACCAGCAGCAGTATGACAGGGTATGCAGGACTTTCAAGCACATACCACCATTCGCCGACGGTCCAGAGGGTTTTCACAACGGGATAGCATATATAAAGCCCGAAGCAGAAGCAGAGCGCGGCGTAATACTGAGGCAGGGTCTGGATTTCGCCCCTGCGCTTGCCAAGCAAAAGCCATACCCCCAGATACAACAGCCCGATACCCAAGGACAGCGCCAATGCTGCGGCGCGCAGGGCAAAACGGAAATTAAGCACCTCTTCAACCGCATCCGAGTACCCGAACGCCGGCGGGTATACCATGCCGCTGTAGTAATGGCTGTAATCGGAAACAGCGATAATGATTTCCAAGCGGCCGTACGCGCGGAAGGATACCTTGCTGTTACCGGTTTCCGCTCGGTAAAGACTTTGAGCCGGCACGCCCATGCCTGTTATCAGCTCACCGTTTATGAACAACCGGTACGCAGAATATATTTCCGGCAGTTCCAGCGTGTAGTTCCCTGCTTTCGGCGGAAGATGCATTATCAGCCTGTATGTTGCGCTGCCCTGAGGGGATGCGCTGACATCCACGCGCCCCTCCAGCCCTCCGTACTGCCCGATAAACACAATCTCGTCAGGCACCGGCGGGTTTACGGCAAAATCTTCCGGGGTTAATAACCTCCCTCGGTGGATTTCCCACCCTGTCACTAAATATGTATACGGGTTTTCCTGCAAATCCCGCTCTGTCAGAACAAGCGCGCCGTCCTCTGCCCAGGGGCCGCTTGATGTATATTTATTATCGGTATAGTAGCATATCAGAAACACCGCAGCGGAGAGCAACGCTGCGGTTAAAATAATCCCGGCGGTCCTCGCCGTCTGCGATAACACTCCTCTGCTCAACAGCATCACTGCCTAACTACTCTACTCTCATTATACTTCGCGTTTTTTCGCGGAAAACACTAAATACGCTATCGCCATTACAAGGCCAAGGACGCCGGCAATGATAATCGGAGTGAAACTGTCCCTGTATGCCGAAGATGCTGCTGACGTATTATTGGCAAGCAAGTCCGGCTGGAATGGCACGAACGGATGCGCTTCTTCCATAGCCGGAAGACTCTGCGCAGGAACGAGGGGAGTTGTTATTATAGTATCATGCGTATTGTCAGGCTGGTCTGTGAATATTTCTGTCCCCTGATTGTCCGGAAAGGTTGACAGCGGAGGCAGTGCATCCCATGAATCGAATATCAAATCATCAGCCTCAATGCCCGGATGCGGAGGATTGGCTGACAGTGGCGGGTTAATTAAAGGCATGGAAGCATCATCAAGTTCATTGCCCGGCTCATACGGCGGCATGGTAATCTGCCCGTCCTGCGGCGGGGTATTTTCGGATACCGGAGGCGAGCGGTCATCGCCCATCGGGGGCAAGCCTTCACCGGAGGGCGGCTGTTCATTGTTGTGCGCCCCCTGCTGGCTGCCGTTATCGGGCAGCTTCGTCTCACCCCGGTCGATGCCGCTGCGGTCGCCGCCGGGGTTGCCGTAGGCGGTCCCGGCGCTAAAGGAAATAACCAAAATCTCGGATTCCCCTGCATCCGGCGTTTCCCACACCAGCCACACCGGGTCATCCTCCACCCATTGGATAAGCACAAGCGTGCCTTCATCCCACAGCATAAAGTCGTATGAATCAGTCGCATCCTGCCAGCTTTCACCTTCGTCGTCGGAACGCCAGAGGATAAGCGGATCCGATTCGGCTCCGTTATAACGGTAGAAAACATACGACGGGTCGAAAACCGCATCAATGTACCAATAAACCGGCACACGCAAATCACGCACGGCAATAGCGTACAGCTCCTCTTCAATAGGGAGCAAGCCGCTCAGTTCCATCCAATCCTCAATCACCGGAAAGGCAAGCCAGTCCCCCGGAACGCTTGTGTCTATCTGCGGAATATCGGCGCGCACGAACTGCAGGAGCTCCCTGTCTTCAACACCCTGCGCGCTGTATGTTACGGTGGTATAGTAGCTGTCCGCAAAAAGCTCTTCAGGCTGCGGATCGCCGATGTCCAGAACCGCTAGGCTCGGGAAAACGCTTTTGATCCGCCTGTGCACGGTTTCTATGCCGTCGCCGTCTTGCGGAACTATGACGGATGTATCGGCAAAAACAGCCGGAGCATCCACCGCCGCTGTCTCGCCCTCGACACGGCAGAGGAACAAGCTTACATCCTCCGTGCTGACAATCCCGCTGCCGCTGCCCGCGTTTATGTAATGGCATATCAGCTCTAGCGGTATTTCCGACAATATGCCAATGCCGTCCTCGGCTGTGATTACAACGTAAGCCGATTCGTCTGAGTAGTGCCCTGACCCGCTGCTGAGAGAGAGCGCAACGCCGCCGGTTTCTGTTGCGGATATGGCGGCAGTGCCGTTGTATTGCGTGTTGAATATATTTAAGCTGCCGCCGTCTTCGACCTGGACGACGGCACCGTCGATGCCGCTGCCGTATATGTCTGCGCCCTGCCAGAGGTATAAATAGCCTTCTGTTATCAGGCTGTACCGCCCGGTGCCGATGCGGATGTCTTCGAGATGCAGCCACTTATCGAAGGGTATGACGATATCCGCGCCAAGTTCGAGTTCCTCCGCGCCCATCCCGGCTTCTTCGTGCAGCTTGTAAAAACAGCAGACTAAGCCGTCATAATCATCGCACTCGCACTGCGGCCAGGGTTCTTCCCAATAGCCGCATTCGCATTCGGCGCATTCACATTTGGCACATTCGCATTCGGTGCATTCGCATTCGGTGCATTCGCATTCGTCGCATTCGCATTCGGCACATTCGCATTCGACACATTCGTATTCAGCGCATCCGCATAATTCGCCGCATAAGCACCGGTGTCCGCAAACGCAGAAATCATCGCAGCCGCACCAAATTTCGCTTTCGCTTTGCTGGCCGAAGCTGCTAAATGCGTGCTCATCTTCAGCAAAGACTAACGCAGGCCGGAGCATGAGCATTACAAGCATCATAGCAACAATACCCGCCGTCAACCGATAACGCACCGCAGCCACCTCCAACTCAAGAATGCAAAGCCATCATACTACAAACGAAATTATAATGCAATACAGAGGTGAACAAAAAATGAATGGATGTGATGTGCAGAAGGGTAACACCTGAACGTCCGGGTTCAATAACTACACTTTATAGAAATCAAGAGAACTGTGCCTACTGGTACACGGCTTATAAACGAAGATTTGCGGAAAGATATTGCAAAACTGCGTAGGGCGTGACATAATGTTAGTGCAGCGGAAAATGAAAAGAGGTAGCGCTTTGAAAAAACCGAAACTGCGAATAAAGAATAAATTTCATCTTTATATATATTCATTCATTGTAATAAGTGCAGGCATCTTTTTAGTGCAAATATTAATATTCCTAATAAACTGTTTATTCGGCAAAACAGAAATACAGAATATCCTAGAGTTGTTCCCTTTTGCTTTTATCATTTCGCCTGTTATTGGGCTTTTTGTAGCATTAATATTTTTTGCTATTATTCATATAAATCGTTAAACGAGGGCAAACCAATGTTATTCAGGCAAAAAGTACTGGTCGCATTTGTGCTATTCTGTTATATCTCAGCGATTATTAGTATAATAATCGGCGTTGTTGGGCTGCTATTGATTGGGTTTAACTTGTTCACAATTTGCTTTACCATTGGGGGATTAGCGTGTATCGCTCTGATATTTCTAATTATATTTCGCATGAAAAATAAAACGAATAACTCCATGTATCATATGGGTATATTTGATAAAGATGGTAGTAAAAAGCTGCTGCGCACCTTTAGAAACCGCCCTGCTTTGTTTAGATTCAAAGCAACCTTAGTATATTACGGAGTTCATATTTATTTGGCGGGCTTGTTTGTTATATGGGTTGCATTATCGGTTATAGCTCTTTGGCTTGGAAGTATTTTGGATAGTTTTGGCGCGGCTTTGGGGTTTGGGCTCATTATAACATGGGTGATATTTATATGCGCAAAACCCACCGTCAGGATGTTGTTTACGTCTCCTTCTTATGACGGGGTTTATGTCACAAAGGAGAATTGCCCGGAACTATTCCGGTTGCTAAACCGCGCATCGGCTTTGACAAAAACATCAGATATTGATGCCGTTGTGCTATCGGACGATTATGCTTGCAACATATATCGCATAAGAAAAAGGCTGCACCCGCCAAAGACTATTGCGCATCTTGATACAAGACTCGTATTCTTCTTAGATGAAGCCGGGTTGTTTGCCGTTGTCGTCAATACTATGCTGATTGCTGAAAGGAAAAAGGGAAAGCTGGCTGATAAGCTTGACAGACGGTTTGTTCAATGGATAGCATATTGCAATACGGTATTATCTAAACGCAGGAAATGGCCTTTGGGATTTTTCGGTAATAAATACTACTTTGCATTAATGCGATATATTACCATAGTCTCAAAGACCGAAACTTTAATTGCGGATAAAGACTCGTCAATTCTGCTTGGCAGTAAAATTGTATCCGAAGCGTTGATAAAACAAGCGTTCGTTTCAGAAGAATTCCGGCTAAGTTGTTATGATCTCCCATTGAAACTTTTTAACGCCTCTGAGCACCCTGATAATTTATATATTTGGCTGCGCGAGAGGATTCTGGAGCAAACGGGAGGTATACCTAAAACTTGGCTAAGCCAAATTGAAGATTTTGATGCCGAGAATGACAGCCAAGTATTCTTAACTGTAGCCGAGAGATTAAGCAACCTTAACACGGATATAAAAGACCTTAACACATCGTTTTCGAGTATGGATTATCCCTCTTATCTTGATACGCTGTCAACGTTAATCCGGGAATCTGCAACTAGGGAAATAGACCATGGATGGTATGAGCAGCATGAGTGTTGGAAAAAAACCTATGAAGCTGCGAACGCAGAGGTGGACGGTGACATTCAATTAATCAGTAAAATAGATGCTTTAATTGCCCTTGATGAGATTGATATAGCTGAGGTGCTTCTAAATTCATTGTGCGAACCTCCGGAGCCAAAATCTGCCGCTTTGCTTCGGCGCGGCAAAATGCGCCTGGATAAAAATGATATTACCGGTGTTGACGATTTGATCCGTGTTATTGAGCTTGAGGCAGATGAATTTGGTTATGCGGCTGATCGCATGCAAGAGTATAGAAATGAGCACCCGGATTTATTTAATGACGAACAGGGCGCTTTGCTGGAAAACGCGCAGAAGCGTTTTGCCAGGCAGCAAGCAGAAATGAATCATATCGGGACAGAAGATGTCTTTATGCCTATAGCAGCGGAATTTGATTTGAAGATGCGTATTGCTGAGAAAACGCGTGAAATGGCAGGGGTAGAAAAAGTGTTTTTGGTGAGGAAAGTCATGGCACATGCTACCTTTGATTTCTACATCCTCGCCGTTGCTCACGGGCAGTTTGTATCATCGGAGGTTATTACTTCGAACATTTGGAACATGCAGCTTGAGTTGATAGAAAACGGTCTCAGACTGGCGACGGTCGACCTAAATTCAAACCCGGCGTTTTGGAAGCCTATAGCACTCGTGTCCGGTTCGCTTATCTATGAGAAAGAAGGTGACTGCCGTGGATAAAGCTGCTTTAGATATAAGTTTAGTTAAGGCATTCCTAAAAGCAGCGCGGGATTTAGCCGCGAGATGGGATTTATGCGATAATAATTTCTCTGTTAATGTTGCTGTTCGGGAGGGCAGGCAGTGGAGAAACATAACCGACACTATATTTGAGGAATCACTGATTAAAGGCAATCTGACTGTTCAAGCAGCGTTTGATTTCGGCATGTATACATTCATTTTACACTATTCTACAGAAAAGCAGTATCTCATGGGTATGGGGTTCATTTTCAAAAACGCACAGCTGCAAACAGTATATGGATTTGAAGAAATAAGCAATGTTCTCTCGCGGGATGATTTTCGGTGCCATATCGCCAATGAGCTTATTACCGAAGATAGGGTGCTGAGCGCGTTTAACTGGCTGACGAATCTTTTCATTAGCATAAAGCCCAAGCTTGATGTTTCGGCAATGGACAATGAAGTTCTTGAAAAGCTTATGGAAAACCGTTCCAATGACCAAGCAATATTCGATAAAAGAGCAAACCGCGCCTGGGCTGAATTAGTGGATATGCCGGCTATAGACAGGGCGTTTCTAATGATTCAGGAAGAAAAGTATGCAAGGGCACTTGACGTAATAAACAGCATTAAAGGTGATTTAACTGTTTTTGAGTCGCGTACTCTGGCTTTTCTGGTGAGCATAGCAACAGAAGCAAAGCCGCGCGAAAACGAGGTCTTGCCATCTGCAATTAACGGTAATATGATGCTTGAGAAGCAAGGGCGGTGGGAGATTCCCGAAGTGTTGGTAGTTTTATTATCATTACCATTCGCAGCTTCCATTGGGATAGTATTGCTCATTAGCGTATACCATCTGTTTTATCATATGGTGGGCGGGATATATATTGTTAAGCCGGATATTTGGCTTTGCGTTGTTTTCGGCGCATTCGGCAGCTGTTTTTTTATTAATCCGATTAAAAAAATTTGGATGCGCATTATTTTTAAAGAGAGATATATTAATTTCAAACAGTATAAAGCCGCCCGTTCGGATGTTTTGGGCAAGCGGATTTTATTCATTCTCGGAATAATAGTAACTGCCGCTGCCGTAGTTCTCTTTACGATGTTTTTATGCTGCAACATTGTGCTTGATGAAGATGGGATGACCGATAACACTGAGTTATTGTCAGTGAGAGGTGAGTTCGTTTCATATAATGATATAGAATGTGTTTATTATGTCAATGCACTGATTAATTACTATGGGGATGTCATTGAAACCCCGTCTGTTGCCATTAAACTCGAAAATGGGAGGCTCATCAACCTCAGGCCAATCGGTATGCCTGATGAAGAAATATTATTATTCCTACAGAGCAAAAGCATACCGATGACCGTTGTTGAGTTTATTGAGGATATTGAGTAGGGGGCTTGTGTTTCTGCCGCATAAAGCGCAGTAAGCCCGCGTTTGCAAACAGCTCGTTTTATTTACGCTAGATCGCTAAACTACTAAGGTGTTACGATTGTAAGCGCGGGGGGACCTTCTGTGTAGGATCTGCCTATTACTACCCATTCGCCGGAACGGCCCCCGCTTCGTAATTGGGCTGTAACGGCCATAGGTCCGTCAAACCATAAGTCAACCACCATTCCTGAGGGTATGTTGCCGCCCATGAGATGGTATAATATTTGCTGTTCGGTCGGCTGGCTGGGCGGTGTGTTGTCCAGCGCGGCTACTTGCGCCGCCATTAGAATCGAACGCACATCGGCTTCGTCAGCGGCAAGGTTTGCCTGCCACACTGTTCCCCCGATGGCTCCCCCGAGGGGGCTGCCCATAGCGAACTCCCCAAGACTTTCGAGCAAATCCTCATCCCATCTGTCGATATTTATATAGTCGATTCTTTTTATGCTTCCGCCGCGCTCGACTTTAATCTCCAGCCAGAGGGTTTCATCATCGTAACTATCCAAAGGCAAATCGAATGACAGCGTGAACCCGTTTGAGCTTTCGAGGTAGATACCCGAAATGGATGATGATTCGGTATACCATCTGTCATCGTAATCGTAGCGCAGAGTGAAAGCGCCGGTTGTCGGTGACCAGACCGAGCTGAATGTTATTGTAGTGTCGTCAGAGTACATGGTTATTGTTGTTTCCTGGTTTCCGGAGCGTTCCCTCTGACTCCATTCAATTACCAGTTCTTCACCATCGGCATCAATTGTGAATACCCAGCGGTCCGTGGCGGACAGACCAAAATCCAGGGTTGCCCTGAGGCGTATCCGCTCGCCGTCTATTCTGAGATTCGCGTCTAATTCCGCAAACATGAGCCTGTCTCTGGCGCCTGTGTAGACGGTTATTGTTATAGTGCTTGTGTCGGAATATGAACTGTTAAAATCGCGTATCGCGGTTCTGAAATCCCTAAGCATCTCCCTACGCATCTCATCAGGGTTCGGCACATAGCCTATTTCGGCTCCGATTGCTGCCGGGAGATCGGATATCATAGCAAACATATCGTAAATCCCTTCGTCGGATTCAAGCATGTCGTATAAATCGTTGAGCAAGTCCACTAACGCATCTTTCGTGATTACATTTACTATCTTAGTTGCGCTTACAGTCTGCCCGCCGGAGGTATAATCGACCCTCTCGGATGTCTGCTCGCTGTTTTTATAGAACTCGCGCAGCAATTCGGCATACCGCTCCGTGTCTATAGAAGCATTGCCTGATGGTGAGAAGTTGAGTAAACTCTCAATCATTTTGATGGCATCGGACATCTCGTTCACCGCTTGCCGGTCCATCCCGGTCAAATCCGCAAATGACCTTACGTCGCTGTCGAAAGTGTCAAATTTAATGCCGTAATAGTTGTTGTCGAAAAGCTGAGAACCCACAGCGAGACGTTCCTTGTTCAGAAATGCCTCAAAAGCGACTCTTTGTTCTTCGCGGCTGTAGCCATCGTATGCGCGCATATCAAGGTCCATGGCAAATTCGCGCTCTTGCATTGAATATGACAAGACAACGCTGCCGTCCACCCGGCTATTGTTCCAGTTGTCCCTGTAGTCATAATTAATAGTCAGCGTAGTGTTGTCATTGTCTCTGATAGTCCCGCTAAGCACACTCAGCGCGCTCAGCGGGGTGCCTTCGACGCGTTTTGATACTTCTTTGCCCATATTGTTAAGGGCATTGTTGATGACGGCTTCCGGCGATCTGGCGAAGAAAAAGATAAAGAATACGGCGGCTGCGGCTATGGCGACAGCGCCTGCCGGTATAGCGATTTTCAACCACATCGAGCCTGATTTCTTAGGCGGGATGCTTTGCGCGGCTATGCCTTGCTGATACGGGTATGTATGCCGGGACTGCGTTTGAGTATATCCATATGGGGAGTCGGCCTGTTCCTGCTGCGGATATGCCTGGCCATATGGTGCGGCTGCCTGTCCTTGCTGCGGGTAGGGCTGTGCATATGGCGGCGCTGCCTGCGCCTGGGGTTGGTAAGTTTGATTATAAGGGGAGTCTGCTTGCTCCTGCTGTGGATTAGATTGATAATAAGGGGCGGCTGTCTGACCCTGTTGCGGGTAGGCTTGGTTATATGCGGGGTAGGCGGGTTGCCCCTGCTGTTGATTAGCTTGACTGTAAGGGGCGGCTGCCTGTCCCTGCTGTGGGTATGCCTGCCCTTGCGGGGGATCTGATTGGCCGTGCTGCGCGTACGGTTGTGCCTGTTGTGCCGGTTGCGCCGTATGCTGCTGCGCCGGTTGCTGGTAAGCCCCGCAACTCGCGCAATGTCCTGTGCTGCTTAAATACTGCGATCCGCATTTACTGCAATACATTATGGTTACACCTCTTTTCCATTAGTTGCTTATGAATTTATGTGATATGTTATTATACTACTCACGGGCTCTATGTGCAATAGGAAATACTGGCATAAATAGCCATCCTCACCGGCAGTAGCAATATCCTGTGCCGCGTGACCAGCAAACACATTTTTCTTGTATTTCAGCTTTTTATAACGTATAATACCGCACAAGGGCAATGCAGCTAACAGGGGTGATTATTATGACCGATAACTACGAGCTTAGATTATACGACAAAACTTTGATGATGTTTGAATTTAAGAGCGGCTTACTTGGTGGATACTCACTTGAAATTAAACATGCAGATGAATCACAAAAGCTCTTTCCGCTTGGTTTAGAGATGACAGATGAGGGTGTTCTTAAATGGCTTCAACGCAGGGTGATACCGAAAAACAGAACCTTTGTCGAAGAAATCCTACGGACCTTCGGACTTGCGCTTGGCGACACAAAAGGTATAATTGATATATGTAAAGGCTTATCGCTAAATGACAGTTATTGGGTCGTGCCGGCGGGGTTCGATGGAAAGTTTTCCGATTACAACCTTTACGAAAACAGGTTTTCGGAAATATTATCCCTCGTAGCGTACACAGGCATAACGCAAAGCGATGCCGCGTTCTCGACCTCTCCTGAGCTGACAACCGACGGGATGCTGCCAAAAGCATGGCGGTTTATTGAACATGAGGGGATTTATCTTTACAAAGGCGGGACAAGCGGCTTTGCTAACTCGGGCAAAGAGCCGTACAGCGAGTTTTACGCAAGCCAGATAGCGGCATTGATGAGCCTTGATGCCGTACATTATGAACTGGAGAACTGGAAAGGGATACTGGCTTCAAAATGCAAACTCTTTACAAGCATAGATACAGCGTTTATACCCATAGGGCGTATTGTGAGGACGGGCGGGTTGGATGCTGTTGTTAAATACTATGATGATTTGGGCAGGGAATATGCAGATTCAATACGCGATATGCTAGTGTTTGATGCATTGATATATAATGAGGACAGGCATTTTGGAAACTTCGGACTGCTCCGCAATAGCCGGACAGGTGAAATAACTGCACCGGCACCGATATTCGACAACGGGCTTTCGTTATTTAGTTTTGCTATGCCATACGATTACGCTGATCTGGATAAGTACTCTAAAACTCGCGCGCCTGCTTACGGTAATAGATCTTTTGAGCAGATATGCCAGTCTCTCATAACCCCACGGCAGGTCGCGAAACTGAGAAAAGTACTCAACTTCACGTTTAAGCGGCATCAAAAACTGAACTTGCCGGAAGAACACTTGGATGCGATAGAGAAACATACGCGCAAACGCGCCGCGCAGCTGATATCGCTTGCATAAATGGGAATTAGGAATTGCAAAGGCGGCTTGGCCGCGGGAAGGGGTTTTTATGGACGAAATACTTAAAATGCTGGAGAAAGACGGGAAGCTGACTGCAAAGCAGATCGCGGCGGCGCTGGGCAAGACCGAGGATGATGTGAAGGCGGCTATATGCGGGTATGAGCAGGATTGCACGATACTCAAATACACGGCCCTCATTGACCATGAAAAAAACGGCGATGATTCTGTCACTGCTTTGATTGAGCTGAAAATCTCGCCGCAGGGCGGGGATGGATATGACCGTATCGCCAGGCGCATATACCAGTATGACGAAGTCGAGAGTTTGTACCTTATGACGGGGACTTACGACCTTCTGGTGACAATGAATGCAAAAACGATGAAGGATGCAGCCCAGTTCGTGTACGCGCATCTTGCCACAATTGAAGGGGTTTCGGCGACGGCTACGCATTTCATTATGAAGAAGTATAAGGAAAGGAACTGCGTGTTCGCGCAGGAGCCCGAACAGGAAGAGAGGCTGAGATTCAGATGATAGATTATAATTCAATCCTGTCCGATGGGGTGAAATCGCTTGCGCCGTCGGGTATCAGGAAGTTTTTCGACATCTTAGAAGAAATGACCGACACGATATCGCTCGGCATCGGCGAGCCTGACTTTGTGACTCCGTGGCATATCAGGGATGCCGGGATTCATTCGCTTGAGAAAGGCTTCACGAAATACACGGGCAACGCCGGTTTGGCAAAGCTGCGCGCGGAGATAAGCATATACCTCAGCCGCCGTTTTGAACTCAACTACGACAATCCGGATCAAATCATCGTCACGGTCGGCGGCAGCGAGGCTATCGATCTTGCGATACGTTCGCTTGTAAATCCGGGCGATGAAGTGATAGTACCGATACCGTCGTTTGTGTGCTACGGTCCTATTACTGCGCTCTCGGGCGGCACGCCTGTGTATGTGGATATGAAAGCCGACAATGAGTTCCGCCTGACAGCCGATGAGCTGCGCGCCGCGATTACGCCTAAGACGAAAGCGCTGATTCTGCCATTCCCGACAAACCCGACAGGCGCGATTATGGAACGCGCGGATTTGGAGGCGATAGCCGACGTGCTCCGCGGGACAGATATCATGGTCATATCCGATGAGATATACGCCGAGCTGACCTATGGGCAGCACCATGTTTCGATAGCGAACATTCCTGATATGTTCGAGCGTACGATATACATCGGAGGGTTTTCAAAGAGCCATGCAATGACGGGCTGGCGCATGGGCTACGCCTGCGGGCCGGTGGACATTCTGCGGCAGATGCTGAAAATCCATCAATATGCTGTCATGTGCTCGCCGACTACGAGCCAGTATGCCGCGATACAGGCGATGAGTCAGGGCGATGACGATGTACAGAGCATGAGGCGCGAGTACGATATGCGGCGAAGGCATCTGCTTGCCGGCGTGAGAGAGATCGGGCTTGATTGCTTTGAGCCTCGCGGGGCGTTTTACCTCTTCCCAAGCATAAAAAGCACAGGTATCTCGTCAACGGAGTTTTGCGAGCGTTTTCTGCTCAGCGAGAAAGTCGCCGTGATACCGGGAGGGGCGTTCGGCGCAAGCGGCGAGGGTTTCATCAGAATGTGCTATGCATCCTCGCTGTCAAACATATCCATCGCATTAGAACGAATGGAACGGTTTGTTAAATCAATTAAGAATTAGGGATTATGTACCTCTAAAACTGTCACCCTGAGCGCAGCGAAAGGTCTGAAATAGTATTGATACAAAGATTCTTCGCTTCGCTCAGAATGACAAAACGAAGTTTTTCGAGGACTCAATTAGGATTAGGAATTGGGAGTTTAATTAATTTGAAATACTTGCTTATTATTGGTGATGGGATGGCGGATGATCCTGTTGAGAGCCTCGGCGGGATGACGCCGCTGCAATATGCGGATATACCGGCGATGGATGCGCTTGCCCGTGCCGGGGTGCTCGGCAGTGTTATGACTATTCCCGAGGGGATGCAGGCGGGGAGCGATACCGCGATTCTTTCGATATTCGGCTGCGACCCGCGTGTTTGCTTCTCGGGGCGCGCGCCGCTTGAAGCGGCAGCGACGGGCATCAGGCTTGAGCCGGGTGATATCGCCTACAGATGCAATTTAATTACAGTCGAAGACGGGGATATGCCGTTTGATGAAAAGAAAATCATATCACATTCGTCAGGCGCAATCGAAGGCGACGTATCGGATGCCATTATAACCGACTTGTTCCGAACGCCCCCGTTTGCAAAAGCAGCAGCGGAGGCGGGGTTTTCTGTATATCCGGGCTCGTCATTTAGGCATATTGCGGTGCAAAGCAATTCACAGCTTTCAACGTCCGCTTTACATAATGAGAAGCTGATGCTGACTCCGCCGCATGACCATATCGGAGAAGCGCTTGGACAGCATCTGCCAAGAGGCGGAGAAAATGCTGCTGTGCTTGAGAGGCTGACGAGGCTTGCGCATGAGATTCTTAACGACCATCCGTTTAATAAACAGCGCCGTGAGCTAGGAAAGCTACCCGCGAACGCGATCTGGCTTTGGGCGGACGGTACAGCCGTGGAGTTGCCGGATTTTACGAAGAAGTATGGCAAAACAGGCGCGGTCATTTCCGCAGTGCCGCTTTGCCAGGGGATAGGGGTGCTAACCGGGCTGGAAAAGATTACTGTCGAGGGCGCGACAGGCGAGCTTCATACGAATTATGAGGGAAAGGTCGGCGCAGCGTTGGCAGCTCTGAAAACCCATGACTTTGCAGCCATACATGTAGAAGCGCCGGATGAATGTACGCATAACGGCGACTTAGAAGGGAAAATCCAAGCCATCGAATGGCTGGACAGCCGGATAATCGCGCCGATAATGAAGGAGCTGGGGCGCAGCAAGACGGATTATAGGATGATGGTCATCTCAGACCACAAAACCCTGACATCCACGCGCGGGCATGACGGGGCGCCGGTTCCGTACGTCATTTATGACAGCCGAAAAAATCAAGCCACGAAAGTAGCTTTTAATGAATCGGATGCTGCACAGGGCTTATATATAGCATCAGGTACGGAGCTTATGGGGAAACTTTTTGGGAGTTGAGAGTTGAGAGAGGAGAGTTGAGGGTTGAGAGTTGAGAGTTGGGAGCTGAGAGTTGAGGGGCGCGGGTTCTTAGTAACTTAATGACTAATTAAGCAAATAATAACAGCAAAAATAAATCCGTCTGCGGAGCAGACACAACAACTGTCAACTGTCAACTGTCAACTCTCAACTCTCAACTGCGGCTTGTCCGCATTATATGCTTGTTTGGGGAGAGAGGTGATGAACTAGGTGACTGGTGGGGGGTTTGCTTATGCAAAGTTGAACTTATCGCTGGATATTATTTCAAAAATGGATGATGGTTATCATAGTTTGAAAACGGTTATGCAGAGCGTTAGCTTATGCGATGAAATCCGTGTCGAATGTGTTCCGGGCGAGGGTGTGCATATTTCTGACCCCGGGTTTTCGTTTTTACCTAAAGATGAGCGCAATATAGCTGTAAAGGCGGCAAGCGCTTTTTTTGGATATACAGGGATAACAGGCTGGAAAACCGGCATAAGGATAAAAAAGAGCATACCCGTCGGCGCGGGGCTTGGCGGAGGCAGTGCGGACGGCGCGTGCGTTTTGCGTATTCTGGATAAAATGTTTGCAACGAATCTCAATCGCGAAACACTCATAAAACTGGGAATAGGCATCGGTTCGGATGTACCGTTTTGTATATTCGGAGGCACAAAGCTTGTAGAGGGCAGGGGGGAGGTTCTGACTGACCTCCCTGCGATTGCGCAATGTCATATCGTTATCTGCAAGCCTTGGTTTAACTGCTCGACGCCTGAGCTTTATGGGAGGGTAAACTGCAAAAATATACGCATAAGACCTGATACAACAGGCTTGGTAGCCGCTCTCGGGAAAAGCGATTTGCCGGGTGTAGCGCGGTATATGTATAATGTCTTTGAGGATATTCTACCCAGAGGAAAGCGCGATGTAGAGGAAATAAAGTACGCAATGCTCGACAACGGTGCGCTTGGCGCCGTCATGTCCGGTTCGGGCCCGTCCGTATTCGGGTTATTCGAAAAAGAAGCAAATGCGCGAATGGCATATGATAGCTTAAAACCTGATTACAAAGATTGCTTTTTAACGAGTATTCAGTAAAATAATCCTTGCTTTGCTTCATGGTATATGATACATTGTGGGGGTGCTACACATCAATATTTATCAGTAAAATAGTAAAATTGCTTGATGCGAAACTACAAATTTAATTGAGGTGAAAAATATGTTATGTGCAAATTGCGGAGCCCAGATGGAGCCAAACGCGAGATTCTGCATGAATTGCGGTGCATCGCATGACCCGGCACAACAGCCGCCACTGCCGTACGGAGCGCAACCGTATGACCCGTCGCAGCCACCGCCCGCGTACGGAGCGCAACCGTATGACCCGTCGCAGCCGCCACCCGCGTACGGAGCGCCGCCGTATGACCCGTCGCAGCCACCGCCCGCGTACGGAGCGCAACCGTATGACCCGTCGCAGCCGCCGCCCGCGTACGGAGTACCGCCGTATGACCCGTCGCAGCCGCCGCCCGCGTACGGAGCGCCGCCGTATGACCCGTCGCAGCCGCCACCCGCGTACGGAGCGCAACCGTATGACCCGGCGCAGCCGCCGCCCGCGTACGGAGCACCGCCGTATGACCCGACGCAGCCGCCGCCCGCGTACGGAGCGCCGCCGTATGACCCGTCGCAGCCGCCGCCCGCGTACGGAGCGCCGCCGTATGACCCGTCGCAGCCACCCCCATACGGAGTGCCGCCATATGATCCCGCACAACAACCGCCGATGTATGAGCAATCGCCGGTGTTTGAACAGCCGCCATATGACCCCGCATCGGGTCTCCCGTCACAAGAAGAGCAGCCGCCGTATGACCCCGGCGCACAGCAACCGATGTATGAAGCGCAGCCGTACGATCCCGCTGCATACGGCTCTCAAACTCAGTATCCGCCTCAATACGGCGCGGATCCGGCCTCGCCTTATCCTTACGGAGTTCAGCAGCCGATGGAATGGCAGCCTGACGGACAAGGCGGCAAAAAGAAATCAAAGATATGGATACCGATAGTAGCGGCAGTGGCAGTAATCGCACTGACCCTCGGCGCACTGTTTTTCACCGGTGTCCTTAGCTTGCCTTTTGGCACAAAAGACGAACCGGTGCCGCCTCGTGAAATCCCCGGACGCGGCGGACAGGAACTCATACATGAGTTTACGGAACTGTCATTCACGCCTTCTGAATCGGGCAAATGGAGATTCGTAACTTCTGACAAAATAGGCGACCCCCTGCTGGAGATTTACGATTCCGACGACACACGTCTTGCGCGCGACACAAACAGCGGACCCGGCTCGAATGCGCTTATTGACATTGATCTGGAAGCCGAAAACACATACATAATTAAAGCCGGTTTCGAAAACGACGGCACCGGCAGCTACCGGCTCACCATAACCACCGCACCCGATGAACCGCCGCCTGTGCGGACTGCAGAGATACCAAGTATCGGAGGTAATGTAAGCGTGCCGGGTGTAACGGAGTTTACATTCATACCGGCAGTATCCGGCATATGGTCATTGCAGACCTCTGCTATCTTAGGGGACCCATATCTGGAGTTACGCGATTCCGCAGGACGCCTCATTGCTTATGACGACGACAGCGCAGGCGACATGAATGCCTTAATAGAGGTTTACCTTGATGCCGGAGTCAGATATGTAATACTGGCAGACTTCTATGATAACGGAATTGGGAACTATACGCTCATAGTAGCTTTGGCCGAAGAACCGCCGCCTCCTGTTCAGTATGCTGATATTCCGGGCGATGGAGGGTTTTTATTCGTACCGAGCCTGACAGAGTTCACGTTTATACCCGCAATGACAGGCATATGGACATTCCTCACCGCTGATAACGAGGGAGACCCATATCTGGAAATATATGATTACTATGGCTCGCTTATTACCTATGACGATGACAGCGGCGGCGGTGGAAATGCGTTAATAGTGATTGAAATGGAAGAAGGCAGCTTCTATACTATCATCGCGAGTAATTATGCCGACGGCGAGGGCAGCTACAGCCTCACAGTGAGCTACGAACCGCTCCCGCCGCCCGCACTGAGCATTCCGGGTTCCGGCGGCCAGGTACGCATTGACAATGTGACGGAGGTTACGGTGATTCCCAATGAGTCGGGTTTCTGGCAGATAAATACGTTTGACAATAACGACTCAGATCCGCTGCTTGAGCTGTACGATGCAAGCGGAACCCGCATTACCTCTGATGATGACGGTATGGGAGATGTCAATTCACTGATACTCTTTTATCTCGAAGCCGGCGTACCATACCTAATCAATGCCAGGTATTATAATGACAACTATCCGGGCACCTATTATCTAAGCGTAATGCCGGTCGCGGTATTATACGATGACGGTGACGTTGTCCTTGTTGAAGGCGGGACTGTCCTGCAGATTACACCCTCGGGGTCCGGTGAATGGTTTGTTTATACATCAGAAAACAATGGTGTAGGAATGGAAATAGATGTATATGTTGTACATGACAATACCCACTACTATTTGGACTATATCGATAGCAACACCGATGACATGAACATATCCTGGAGCCTACACTTGGATGAGGGCGAAACCTATCTGTTCTTAATAAGATTCTGGGGAGACCCGCAAGGAAGCTGCGTATTGTGGGTACACCAATAGTAACTTAGTGATTGAAAAGATAAATATAGAACAAGAAAATTACTGTCACTAAGTTACAATTGAGAATTGAGAAATGAGAATTGAGAATTAGGACGGGCACGGATTTGAATTGTGGGAACCCACGCTAGGAAATACAAATTAGGAAAAAACATAAAATCCGAACCAGGCAAAAAACACCTGGTTCGGATTGTTTTACTCAACCCTCAACCCTCAACCCTCAACCCTCAACATTCAACATTCAACTCTTAACACTTAACTCTCAACTCTCAACTCTCCTCTCTCAACTCTCCTCTCTCAACTCATGTACCCTCTCTCACCAGTTTACGCCGAATTCGGGGCGTCTGTCGTCGAAAACCTCGGCGGCGTCGTAGAACCTTAAGAAACGGTTGCGCGCGCCCCGGAGAGTTATGCCATCGACATTCATTCTGTCGAGCACGACGGCTGATATATCAGGCTTTATCCGCGTAAAAGGCTCATAACCGACAGAAGCGAAAATACGAAACCCTAAACTATGATAGAACCGGAACGCCGGTCCTGTATCGAAGACATCGCCGCCGTCGAGGCGTGAACCAAAAGGATAAATAAAAATCTGCGTTTCGCCGATAAGCGAACCGACCTCGTCCATCCACCGCTGCGCATCGCCTCGGACTGTTTCCAGAGAGCGCTCGGCAATGCTTATATGCCCAAAGCTATGCGAAGCAAAATACCATCCTGTTTCTTTCAGCCGCTCCACGACCGGGCGCACACGCGCAATCTCCTGCATACGGATGAGGTTGGCTTCAGGTGTGTCGTTGTTTCTGTCGAAGTTGGTGCGGTAACCGAGGATTCCCTCGTAACCGGTCAAGGCTATGCAGCCCTTGATGCCGTACATCGAAAAGTCAGGATTGTCATTTACAAACCTATCCAAAATCGTAACTACCGTCAAATCCTGCGAAATCACTTCGTTACCATGCGGGTCGATGCCTATAGCCCAGATATCGCCGTCATCGCCGATTATGAGCCGGTTCATGAACCCGTCGCCAATCATATATTGATAGAAGTTGATATCATCGAACGAGAAAACCAGCGGTTTTTTGCCCTCTGGCAGCATTAGGGTGTTTCTGCGCATCCTCTGCTGGCCGCTCTCGTTAGTGTACTCAGACCAGATGTCGTTGATATCAACCAGAATAAAGTCATTCTGATAAAGGCTATCCAGAATCCGCTCATATTCAAGTACGGTAATCATATAGTCGTCATAGCCCTTCTGCATCGGGCCGTTTCTGAAGGCAAGCTCAGGCCAGGCAATGAGCTCGTGGAAAAAGAGATGCTCGACAACCCCGTTATACGGCACGAGCTCCACGTCCGGCCCGGGATAGACAACGGGAGGAGGCGGAGACGGGTGCGGGGGTGCCGGGGTTGATGTGTTTTGGGTAGGTTCAGGGGATTGCGGGGGTTCAGATGGGGTATCAGCAGACTCAGGCGGCGTAA
>Ga0099364_10001166_pt1 | contig 43868 bp, 47 predicted proteins | sample TergutTh196P3_FD_73070 | JGI IMG/M metagenome (GOLD analysis project Ga0099364, IMG submission 73070) | Microcerotermes parvus P3 segment gut microbial communities from Pointe-Noire, Republic of the Congo - Th196 P3 | ecosystem: Host-associated > Arthropoda: Insects > Digestive system > Gut ...
TATCTGCTTACCCAACTACACTATACCACAATGCCCCCCGTGAGGCAAATCCACTTTCATACAATTTTTGTGCCTTTCGCGTCAAGTGACGCGCAGCGGCACAGCGAAAGGAATGACACTTACCATGTACAATCCCGTCACCGCGTCCCTAGACGCATCCCAGGCCCAAACCCGCGACGTCACTGCCACCCCGGAATACCGCAGCGCGTTCTACAAGTCCCTGTTAGGGCAAGACCTGACCGACCCCGAAAGCCGCGCCTTGACCGCCGCCCGTGCCGAACACCGCGCCGACGCGTTCAACACCCTGTCCGGCAGCGCGTCGGTTGTCCCCGCGCAGACCCTGGGTGAGATTATCAGCCAAAGGCATACCCAAAGCGGATTATGGGGTGAAATCCGGCTTTTCAACATCCCCGCAAACCTGGCAATCCCCATCGGCACACCCACCGACCCGGCGCAATGGCACGTCGAGGGCAGCGCGGTTGACCGCAAAAACATCACGACGACCGCCGTCACGTTTTCGGCCTATGAGCTTATCAAGATTCTGTCCATGTCGGCGGCGGCGCGGCGCATGACCATTTCGGCCTTTGAAAATTACGTCACCGCCGAACTGAAAGCAAGCATCGTCGACGCGCTGGGCCTGGCTATCGTGTCCGGCACGGGCGTGGGGCAACCCCAGGGCCTGTTGACGGGCATCACCTGGAACGCGGCGAACAGCATCACCCCGGCGGCTATCACGGGGGACAATCTCTTGCAGGCCGTCGCCAAGCTGAACCCGGCCTTTGTGGGCGGCGCGAAATTCTCCATGAGCACCGCGACGCTATTCAACAGCGTGTACCCGCTCAAAGACAACAACGGGGCGTATATCTTCACCGACACCGAAAAGGGCGGGCAGCACAGGCTTTTCGGCTTTCAGATTGTGCTTGACGACAACTTGCCCGCCGGGGTTATCCTGTTCGGCAACTTTCGCTATTTTGGTGTGAACGTGCCCCAGGGAATTGCCGTCGAGGTGTCGCGAGAAAGCGGCTTTACGTCCGGCCTGATTGACTACCGCGCCCTGTGCATCGCGGACGGCAAGCCCATTTTGCCCGCCGCGTTCGTGAAAATCGAGGTGCAGTGATGAAGCGACCGCCCTTTATTCTGGACATAGGCGAAGCGTTAGACGCGCTTCGCCTGGACAACACGGCTGACAACATCGACATTGTGTATAACCTGCTGGACGCCGTGCCGGGCTATCTGGCGCACACCGTGGGCCTTGCGCCGCCCTACAGCCCCCTTGCGAAAACGGCGGCAAAGTTTATCCTGCAACAGTGGTATTACGGCGAAAGCGCGGACACGGTGAAGCTGCAACGCGTTATTGACAGCCTGCTAAAAGCCCTGTCCGCTGAAAGGAAACATCGCAAATGATGCAGGAACAATTCTATCATTCCACGGCGTGGAAACGACTGGCGCGGGCTTTCCTATCCAGCAAGAATTACCTTTGCGAGTTATGCGGCAAGCCCGCCGCCATCGTGCACCACATCCGACACATTACGCAGTCGAACCTGGGCGACCGGAAATCACGCTCAACGCCGACAATCTGCAAGCCGTCTGTTTGGAATGCCATAACACCATACATTACGGCACGGGCGGGGCGATAGTCCGGGGGCTTGCGTTCGACGAAAACGGAGATTTACGAAAGGGGTAGTATTATGACTTACAAAGAAATAGCGCGGGGGTTAGAGGACGACAGGCGGCGCGCGCTTGCCCTTGACCTTGCGGAAAAGCTGGATTTGCTCAACCTGTGCATGAAAGCCGCCGAAATCGATCGGCACTATCAGGCCAATATGCGTCTGTTCCTTGCGGCACAAAAGCAGTTTGCCGCCCTGTTGCCGCCCCAGGTGACGACGACAACGCTTGACGCGCTCACGGCGTTTAATACGGGGGTGTGAGCATGAACTATATCGAGGAATACCACAACGCTATACAGCGCGGGGAAATCAACGCTTGCCGCCGCGTCCGCGCTGTATACGCGCGGCTTGCTAACGACATAGGCAGGCCCGGCAAATATGTCTTTGACATCAATAAGGCGACCCGGCCCATTGCCTTTATAGAGCAATTCTGCAAGCACAGCAAGGGCGAATGGGCGGGGCAGGCCGTCCGGCTGGAGCTATTTCAAAAGGCGTTCATTCAGGCCCTGTTCGGCTTTGTGGACAAAGATACGGGCTTGCGCCGATACCGTGAAGCGTTCTTTTTAGTCGGGCGCAAAAACGGCAAGTCAACCCTGCTGGCGGGCCTGGCCCTGTATATGCTCACGTCCGACGGCGAGGGCGGGGCCGAGTGTTACACCGCCGCGACGAAATACGCGCAGGCCCGCTTGATTTTCGATGAAGTCCACAATATGATACGGCAAAACCCGGACTTGTCGCGGCATTTCCGCAAGCGCAAGAATGACCTGTATTTCGCGCCGTCCATGTCGGTATTCAAACCCCTGGCCCGCAACAGCGACACGCTGGACGGCCTGAACGCGTCCTTTGTGTGCCTTGACGAGCTGCACGGCGTGAGGGACCGCAATCTATATGAAGTCCTGAAGCAATCGCAGTCGGCGCGGCGGCAACCGCTGTTTGTATGCATTACCACGGCAGGCACGACCCGCGAAAATATCTTTGACGACCTTTACAACCACGCTTGCGGCGTCGCGGACGGGGCGTTGTCTGACCCGCAGTTTTTGCCTATCCTCTACGAACTGGATAAGCGCGACGAATGGACCGACCCGGCGGCATGGGTGAAAGCAAACCCGGCCCTATGCGCCATCAAAAAACTTGACGACCTGACCGCCAAAGTGGAACGCGCCAAGCAGGAGCCGCACGAATTGTCGGGCGTGTTGTGCAAAGAATTTAATATCCGCGAAACGGTAAAAACGGCGTGGCTATCCTTTACTGACATCGACAACCCCGCCACCTTTGACCTTGCCGATTTTCGCGGCGCGTACTGCATCGGCGGCGTTGACTTGTCCATTACGACAGATTTAACTTGCGCGTCATTGCTTTTCATGCGGCGCGGTGACGACAGAAAATACATAACGCAAATGTATTTCTTACCCGCCGACAACCTGCAAGAGCGTGTGCACCAAGACAAAATCCCCTATGACAAATGGTTTGACCGGGGGCTTTTGCGCCTGTGCACAGGCAATTCCATCAATTACAGCGACGTCACGCAATGGTTTGTCGATACTGTCCGCGACTATGAATTGTCCCCGGCGTGGGTGTACTATGATTCATACAGCGCACGTTATTTTGTCGAAGAAATGCAAATGCAGGGCTTTACTATGGTGAGATGCATCCAGGGGGCGAAAACCCTGTCCCTGCCTATGCAAATGCTGGGGCAGGACTTGAAAGCGCACCGGGTGATTTACAACAATAACCCAATTTTAAAATGGTGTCTAACAAACACGGGCATCCAGACCGACCGCAACGGGAATATTGTACCCGTTAAAAACCAAAGCCCGCGCCAAAGGATAGACGGCACGGCGGCTTTGTTGGATTGCTATGTGGGGCTTTACGAACATTACAATGAATTCACGGGGGCGATATGATGAAGCTGAAAGACAAGAAAATAGAGCTTTTGCGAGCGGACTACACGAAAGACGCGGAGGGGTTTTCGGCTGAAACGCTGGTCCCCATCGCGCCGCCCGTGTGGGCCTATTTCCGGCATTTGTCGGGCAAGGAAATCTATGCGGCTATGACCGTGCAGGCCGTTGAGGAAGTGCAGTTTGTTATTAACTGGCGCAGGGACATCACGACAAGGCACGTTGTGCGCTATGGCGAGGTTCTCTATGACATTACACGGGTGGATACGTTCGAGGGGTATAGGGGGAATTTATCCTTGTATGCGAGGAGGCGTTAAGATATAGTTCTTCGTGTGCTCATAGCGGTTGTTTTTCTGCTACGAACGCTAATAAACTCTTTTTGTGAAGAAATAACTCCACTTCCACTTGAAAAACCATGGTTAGAACCCAAATTAGATGGAGCAGTTGAAGAAGGCGTAAACGCAAAATGATTTGGCTTTCTGTTCCCATTGGAGCGCAGGAATCTGTAAACTTCATTAGCAACATCATCGTGAGCACCGTCATGTGAAACCATTACAATAGGACTTGTGCTAACTTGAATAGCGCGGTTGTATTCCTTCCAGTCAATTAAGAGATGGAATTCATGCTTGGCCTTTCGAGAGAACAGCGGACAACTATAGAAATGAAAACTCGAAATTTGTTGCTTTTTTGCGGCTTCTACAAGGAATGTGACGGTCCTATCATTAAAATTGGTAAGCCGAACAAGCGTCCAGTAAACAGTATCAGAAATCCACTTAATGTAGGCTTTGGTTTCTGTTTCTGTAGCTGTCTTGGATATAGTCGTTGTGAATGTAGCCATATTCTCGCCGCCCTTTCATTCATAGATAAGACTTATCTAATTGAGCCAAAATACGTTCTTTAGCCTTTTTCAAGCAAATATCGTAACTAAAAGACATCTGCAAAATGGACTTTTTGCCAAGTTCATTTTGCTTGAATAATTGTGATGCAACCGTCCACTTGTACTGTTCGACCATCGAAATAATTGCATCATCTTGAACTTCAACCTTTAACGCGCTAAAAAACGATATAGGTAAAGGTTTGTATGCAACATTTGATGCATCCGCTTGTTGAATGCTTTTCGCATAAGACTGGCATGCGTGGTATAGCTGAAAGCATTCAGCACTGGAAAGGTGTGGCTTGAATATTGATTCTATTATGATAATTCTTTCGTCCTCATCTGGAATCCACTCAAATTTCCTCATTCGCCCTGCTCTCAAAAGGGGAGCATAAAGCTTGGTGAAATCGTTTCCTGTAAAAATGATAGGCACAGGTATAGTCGTCACATTACTCACAGGGCTATCGTTGAGGCTGACTTTAATCAATTCCCTTGCATCAATGGAAAGTTTACTTGTTTCAACCTCCATAGGGCTGTTCTTTCCGCAAAGGTGCATTAGTTCGCCTGTAATGAACTGTGTGTTAACCGTGTATTGGGTAAGTCCTCCCCACTGTCCAATCGCTGCATCAATATCGTCACATATCAGAACATATGGTTTCCCCCTGTGCTGTGAAAAAATTGATGCCTCTGCGTATTTTGCGCGGAGCTTTTTGCTGCATTCTGCTTCTTGACTACTGCCAAAATCGCTAGTTGAAAGAGCTATATACTCCCATCCTAAACTCTTAATCGCCTCTTGAGCATTGACAGTTTTTCCATCGCCAGGAGGCCCTTCAATACCCAAAATCAGCGGAGCATCAGGGATGGTATGAGGCCATGTACAATGTATTAAATGAAGTTGAATCTCTCGCAAAAAGCGTTGAGGAACCGTGATCATTTATATGTCCCCCTGTTCTCTTATCCTTGCTTCCCGCTCTGCAATTGCCTCTTGTATGATTAACTGCACTTTTTCGGATGCGGGAGGATGTCTATAACCAATCCCTACATCGTTCGCACGCTTTTTCAATACATCTAATGGCCACAAAACATTTGGTTGCAAAGGAGTATTAGTAGTACCAGTATCCTTGATTTGTCCAAGTTGCGAACGAATTTCATCCAAAGCCTCTTTTGTTTTTTTGATGTCAAGATAATTCCCTTTGCCTTCAGTTTGGGTAAGCTGAAAGTCTGCAAATATCCCTAAAAGAAAGACGAGAATCATCTGAATATTATTGGCGTTATTCTCGATTTTTTCTTTTAGTAAAGCGCGACTGATTGCTTTTTCCAAATCATCTTCAGTGTATTTTTTCTTTCCTCTATTGACTATGGGTGGCAAGCCATGGGTCAAGAAAAGTTCAATCGCTTTAAGAGCAATATCAATTATGTTCACCGATGTCATCAACCCTTTCCGAATGATAATCAATGTACTACCATCGCAGTATAACACAACCCATGATGAAAAGCAATCCTTATTTTTACAAAATTTTTCACGTTAAAGCGACCTTCGACAAGAGCGCGCCGAGGAGAATTTCAGCGCGCCCGCAAGTATCGCTTGTTGTCGTTGTGTAAAGCGCAATGGCGGATTGTAGAATTGTTCAGCAAATAATCATCAATTAACTAATAAATAAACCGCTAACCCTTATGTATAGCGGTTTCATAGCGTTGCTGCTTATACACTGGCAGGAAAGAATTGTCCGGGACCTGTTCGGGATCGTGGATGCTGATGGCTACCGCCAATTCCGTGTGGCCTATGTGGAGATAGGCAAGAAGAACGGCAAGTCCGAGCTCGCTGCGGCAATTGCCCTTTATCTCCTGTTCGCGGACGGCGAGGCCGGGGCCGAGGTTTATTCCTGCGCCGCCGACATCAACCAGGCCAGTATCGTGTTCAACACGGCCCGCGCAATGGTGGAACAGAGCGGCGGCCTGAACAGCATCGCCAAAATCATCCCCTCCACCAAGCGCATCACATTCCCGCACACCAACAGCTTCTACCGGGTGCTTTCGAGCGAAACGAAATCCAAGCAGGGCTTCAACGTGTCAGGGCTAATTTTTGACGAGCTCTTTGCCCAGCAGACCCGCGAGCTCTTCGACACCATGACCAAGTACACTGGGGACGCGCGCCGCCAGCCCCTGTACTTCCTGATCACCACGGCGGGCCGGGATAAGACGAGTATCTGCTACGAAATCCACTGCAAGGCAAAGGCCGTGCTGGACGGCACGAAGATTGATCCCTCTTTTTATCCCGCTGTTTTTGGAATTGAAGAGGGCGACGACTGGCAGGACGAGACCGTGTGGCGGCGGGTGAACCCCTCCATCGGCGTGACCATCCCCTTCGAGGTGGTGCAGGCGGCCTACGAGCAGGCAGCGGAAAACCCTGCCGAGGAGATGCATTTCCGGCAGTTTCGCTTGAACGAGTGGTGCAACGCCGACGTGCGCTGGTTGCCCATGGACCGCTGGGATAAGTGCGGCGACCACCTGCGGTGGGACTCCCCGCCTTCGGCGCAAGAACTGCACGGCTTGCTGGAAGAGGAATTGGAGGGTCTGGATTGTTATGCCGGGCTTGATTTGTCCTCGACCACCGATTTGACGGCGCTGGTGCTGGTGTTCCCGCCTATCGGCGGCGATATCAAGTATACCGTGCTGCCGTATTTCTGGCTCCCGGAGGATGTCATTGACTTACGCTCCCGGCGTGACCACGTGCCCTACGCCGTCTGGAAAAAGGCCGGGGTGTTCGACACCACAGAAGGCAACGTCGTTGACTACGATTATATCGTTGCTTTCATCGCGAAGCTGGCCACGCGCTTCCGCATCCGGGAGATCGCCTACGACCGCTACGGGGCCGAAAAAATCCGGCGTGACCTGGAGGAGCTCGGCGCGGAGCACGCGTTTTCCGTTTTCCCCTTTGGGCAGGGATTTATTTCGATGTCGCCGCCAAGCAAGGATTTCTATCAGTTTGTGATGGAGGGCAAGATGCGCCACGGGCGGCACCCTGTCCTCGACTGGAACCTCGCCAATGTGATTGTCGACGAGGACCCCGCAGGCAACATCAAGCCCAACAAGCGCAGGTCGACAGAAAAAATAGACGGGGCCGTCGCGCTGATCATGGGCCTGGCGCGCGCCACGCTGCAGGCGGCCGTGCCCGCCGGGAGCGTCTATGACCGTGAAGAGAGGGGGATTTTGTGGCTCTGAACTTGAAATCGTTGTTTCGTTCGCGGGATCACCCGCGCAATCAGCTGGGAGGCGATGTGTCGTTTCCCTGGGGCGGCACGATCTCCGGCAAGGTGGTCAACGAGCAGACGGCCATGACCGTTACGGCTGTTTACGCCTGCGTGCGCATTTTGGCCGAAGCCATCGCGGGCCTGCCGCTGCATGTCTATCACTACAAGCCGGACGGCGGCAAGGAGCGAGATATATCCCATCCGCTGTTCCGTCTGCTCCACGATGCCCCCAACCCCGAGATGACCAGTTTTGTCTTTAGGGAAACCCTGATGGCGCACCTGTTGTTGCACGGCAACGCCTATGCGCAAATCATCCGGGACGGCCACGGCCGCGTGCTTGCGCTGTACCCGCTGCTGCCCGGCCGCATGCGGGTCAGCCGGGATAAGCGGACCGGGCAGATCGTCTACTCCTACACAAAGGACGAAGGCCCTGCGGTCCCCCTGTCCAAAGACGACGTCCTGCACATCCCCGGCCTGGGCTTCGACGGGCTGATCGGCTACTCACCCATCGCCATGGCCAAGAACTCAATCGGTATGGCCCTCGCCACAGAGGAGTACGGGGCTGCCTTTTTCGCCAACGGCGCCAACCCCGGAGGAGTTTTGGAGCACCCCGGCGTGATCAAGGATGTGCAGCGCGTCAAGGACAGCTGGAACGCGGGCTACCGGGGCAGCGGCAACGCCCATAAGATCGCCCTGCTGGAGGACGGCATGAAGTTCCATGCCATCGGCATCCCGCCCGAGCAGGCGCAGTTCCTCGAAACACGCAAATTTCAGATCACGGAAATCGCCCGGATTTTCAGGGTGCCGCCGCACATGCTGGCCGACCTGGAGCGCGCCACGTTCAGCAACATCGAACACCAATCCCTGGAGTTCGTGAAATATTGCCTGAACCCCTGGGTGGTCCGCTGGGAGCAGGCGCTCATGCAGGCCCTGCTGCTGCCGGGCGAAAAGGCCGGGTATTTCATCCGCTTCAACATGGAGGGCCTGCTACGCGGGGATTTCAAGAGCCGGACCGAGGGCTACGCCACCGGACGGCAGAACGGCTGGCTATCCGCCAACGACATCCGCGAACTGGAGGACATGAACCGTATCCCGGAGCTTGAGGGCGGCGATGCCTATCTCGTAAATGGGAATATGATCTCCATCACGACCGCCATGCGAAGCACGGGCTTGAGGAGGACCGCAAATGAGCCAGAAACAGAATGACCGCTGCGCCAAGTGCGGCGCGGAACTCACCACCCAGCGATTCCCCATCGGTTACGCCGTGGCCTGCCCGAAGGCCGAGTGCCGGGGCAACGGAGATGATCTGCGTTATCATCTCACGCCGGAGGCAGCCGAGAAATATTTCAAAGAGAGGAAAAACCCAAGTGAATAAAGCATTTTGGGCGTGGACGCGGGATGCCGGCAGCGGCGGCCGCGTCCTTTCCATTGACGGCGTGATCGCCGAGGAGTGCTGGTTTGACGACGATGTCACCCCCGCCGCCTTCCGCGCCGAGCTCTTCGCCGGCGACGGCGATGTCACGCTGTGGCTCAATAGCCCAGGCGGGGATTGCGTTGCCGCCAGCCAGATCTACGCCATGCTGATGGATTACCCCGGCAACGTCACCGTCAAGATCGACGGTCTGGCTGCCAGTGCCGCCAGCGTGATCGCGATGGCCGGTACGAAGGTGCTGATGGCGCCCACTGCCATGCTGATGGTGCATAATCCCCTGACTGTCGCCATCGGCGATTCGGAGGAAATGCAAAAGGCCATCGCCTTGTTGGGCGAGGTGAAGGAGAGCATCATCAACGCCTACGAGATCAAAACCGGCCTGTCCCGCACGAAGCTGTCCCACCTCATGGACGCGGAAACCTGGATGAACGCGAAAAAGGCCGTGGAGCTCGGCTTCGCGGACGGCCTGCTGGAGGACGAGAAACGGCAGGCCCCGGCTGAAACCTACGCCTTTTCCCGGCGCGCCGTAACAAATTGCCTGCTGGATAAGGTTCGGCCCAAGGTCCCCGGCGTGCCCCTGCAGTCGCTGGAGCAGCGGCTTTCATTAATATTACACTAAACGAAAGAAGAGGTCAACACACTATGAGCAAAATTTTGGAACTGCGCGAAAAGCGCGCCCGGCTGTGGCAGACGGCCAAGGATTTCCTCGACAGCAAGCGAGGGGCCGACGGCCTCGTCAGCGCCGAGGACGCGGCCACCTACGACAAGATGGAGGCCGACATGGTGGCCCTGGGCAAGGAGATCGAGCGCCTCGAGCGCCAGGCGGCCCACGACCGCGAACTCAGCAACGCCACCAGCAATCCCATCGTTGGCGCCCCCGGCGCGGGCGGCGGCGACCCGGAGAAAACAGGCAGGGCAAGCGTAGAATATGTAAAAGCGTTCTGGAACATGCTGCGCACCCGCGCCAACGAGGGCCTGGACCCCGTGGTCAAGAACGCCCTGCGTATCGGCAGCGACCCCGAAGGCGGCTATCTCGTCCCGGACGAGTTCGAGCGCCGCCTGATCGAAGCCCTGAAGGAGGAGAATATCTTCCGGCAGCTGGCCACGGTCATCAGCACCGCCAGCGGCGACCGCAAGATTCCCGTGGTTGCCAGCAAGGGCGAGGCGAGCTGGCTCGAAGAGGGCCAGGCGATCCCGGAAAGCGACGACAGCTTCGGTCAGGTGACCATCGGGGCCTACAAGCTCGGCACCCTGATCAAGATGTCGGAGGAACTCCTCAACGACAGCGCCTTCAGCCTGGAAGCCTACATAGTGAAGGAGTTCGCCCGGCGCACCGGCGCCCGCGAGGAGGAGGCGTTCCTGATCGGAGACGGCCTCAACAAGCCCACCGGCATTCTCGCCGCCACGGGCGGGGCGCAGCTTGGCGTGACAACGGCGGCGGTGGCCGCGCTCAAGCTGGACGAGGTGATCGACCTCTTCTACAGCCTGAAGGCTCCCTATCGCCGCAACGCCGCGTTCCTCATGAACGACAGCACGGTAAAGGAAATCCGCAAGCTGAAGGACAACAACGGCGTGTACCTGTGGGCGCCCTCCATCAAGGAGGCCACCCCGGATACCATCCTCAACCGCCCGCTGTACACCAGTTCCTTCATGCCCGGCATCGAAGCCGCCGCAAAAACCATCCTGTTCGGCGATTTCGCTTACTATTGGGTGGCCGACCGCCAGGGCAGGATGTTCCGGCGCTTGAACGAGCTCTTCGCGGTCACGGGGCAGGTGGGCTTCATCGCCACCCAGCGCGTGGACGGCAAGCTGATCCTCCCGGAGGCCGTGAAATACCTGGCCCAGAAGGCGTAGCAAAGGCGGTGCTCATGAAAAAGCCGGAACTGCACGTGCTACTGCTCTCAAGAGTAAAGGCGAACTTAATTCTGGAACACGGCGCGGATGATGACCTCTTGCTGGGTTTCATCCGCGCCGCCATCAACTATGCCGAGTCATTTCAGCACCGCCCGGCTGGACACTACAACAAGAACGTGCTGCCCCCCACGACAGAACAGGCTATTTTGATGCTGTCCAGTCATTTTTACGAATCCCGCGACGGTAGCACGGCGGGCTTCTTTGGGGATAACGTGCAGGCCGGGCAGCAGATCTGGAACACGGTTAATATGCTTTTGCGGCTCGACAGAGATTGGAGCGTGATCTAAATGGAGTACAAACATACCCCGGAGGACTTGAAAATCATGCAGGCGTGGCCCCTGGAACGCAAGGTGCAGGTCACGCAGACACGGATCATGGAATGGTATCTGCGTTGGGGCGGGCAGGTCTTTATCTCATTTTCAGGGGGAAAAGATAGCACCCTGCTTTTAGACCTGGCGCGGCGCTGCTATCCTGACATTGAGGCCGTCTATGTTGACACGGGCCTCGAATTCCCGGAGGTGCGCTCCTTCTCGCTGTCAAAAGAAAACGTGACCGTACTTCGCCCGGCAATGCGCTTTGACGAGGTGGTGCGCACCCACGGTTGGTGCTACCCCTCGAAGGACGTGGCGCGGACGCTGCGCTATGCGCAAAAGGGCAGCGGTTGGGCGCTTGAGCGGCTGGCGGGGATCAATGCGGACGGCACCCCCAGCAAGTTTCGCCGATCGCATTACAGCCAGTGGGCCTACCTGAAAGACGGCCCGGTGCAGATCTCCGACGCCTGCTGTGAAATCATGAAGGAACGGCCCCTGGACGCCTACGCGAAGAAAACCGGCAAGCACAGCATTGTCGGCACAATGGCAGCCGAGAGCCACCGGCGCAAGCAGGCGTGGCTGCGCACCGGCTGCAACATTTTTGATTCCAAGCGCCCGGTATCGAAGCCGCTCTCCTTTTGGACGGAGCAGGACGTCCTGGAATATTTGCGGCACTTCAACATTCCATACGCCAGTGTCTACGGCGAGATCGCCGAGGATAAAACCGGCAAGCTATCCACTACCGGCGAGAAGCGCACGGGCTGCATTTTCTGCCCGGTGGGCTGCCACCTTGACAAAGTCAACCGCTTCCAGCGCCTGGCCGTCACGCACCCGAAGCTGCACGACTACGTGATCAACCAGCTGGGCCTGCGGGAACTGCTGGATTTCGTCGGTGTGGACTATGGGGGTGGCGGGCCGTGAGTTATGGAAAAATGCGCGACCCGATCACCATCCTCCGCGTCCACCATGAGAAAGACGCGGACGGCATCGCCACGCCCCGCGATGAGGTTCTCGCCCGCGTCCGGGCCTATCATGAGCAGCGCCACGGCAACGTGCGCTGGGCCAACCGCGCGGCATTCTCCGAGGCCACCGCCCTGTTCCGCTTCCGTGTGATCCCCGGCCTGTCCGTGGAGTCCCTATATATAATTGTATGTGGACTAAAGCGCTTCGAGATTTTGTCGGTTGAAGTGCTGGGGAGCCGCTATGTCGAAGTTTTATGTCGGGAGGTGGAGCCCCGTGGCAATGTCCTTTAAAATGCCGGAGGATTTCATGCAAAAAATCTCCGCGCTGGCTGACAAAACGGACGAAATTGTCCCGAAGGTGCTGGAGGCTGGCGGCGAGGTGGTTCTTGAAGCGGTTCGCGGCGGCTTGCACTCGGTTTTGTCCGGCGAATCCACCGGGGAACTGGAAAGCTCGCTGGGGCTGTCCCCGGTGCGGCTGGATCGCAACGGAAATCCAAATGTAAAAGTCGGGTTCGACGAGCCCCGGAGCGACGGCAAGTCGAATGCTATGTTGGCGAATGTCCTTGAGCATGGCAAGCACAACCAGCCGCCGCGCCCCTTCCTCAAGGCCGCCAAAGCCGCCAGCAAAGGCCCAGCGACCGAGGCCATGATCGCAAAACTTGACGAGGAGATCGCGAAGCTATGATTTTATCTGAATTGACCGCCCTCGTCACGGGCTTGGGCCTGCCGGTGGAAACAGGCGTTTTCTCCGGCAAGGCCCCGGAGGAGTATGTTGTCCTCACCCCAATGGTGGAAGAGTTCGCCCTGCACTGCGACAACCGCCCGGAATACGAAACCCAGGAGGTGCGGCTGTCGCTGTTCTGCCGGGGGAATTATTTGGCCCGCAAACGGCAGATCGTCAAGGCCCTGCTGCTGGCGGGGTTCACTATTACGGCCCGCCGCTACAATGGGCGCGAGGACGACACCAAGTATCACGGCGTTTCTATTGACGCATCTAAAATTTACAAATGGGAGGAATAACACGTGGCCACTATTGGGCTCGACAACCTGGTATACGCGAAAATCACCGAGGGGCCTGGCGGCGACGAAACCTACGCGGCCCCGAAAATGCTGGCGAAGGCCATCAAGGCCGACCTTTCTATTGAACTGGCCGAGGCCACGCTTTACGCTGACGACGCCCTGGCCCACGCCATCAAGCACTTCAAGGGCGGCAAGCTGTCCCTCGGCGTGGAGGACATTGGCGTTGAAGCCGCCTCCGACCTGACCGGCGCGACCGTAGACGACAACGGCGTCCTGGTGGCGGCGGGCGAGGACGACGGCTGCCTGGTGGCGGTGGGGTTCCGGGCGCTCAAGCCCGACAATCGCTACCGCTATTTTTGGTGCTACCGCGTGAAATTCGCCGTGCCGTCCACGAATACGCAGACCAAGGGAGACACGATCACGTTCCAAACGCCCACGATTGAGGGCGTTATCATGCGGCGCAACAAGCTCGACGCCAACGGAAAGCACCCCTGGAAGGCCGAGGCTACCGAGGGCGACCCCGGCATTGATGCCGGTTTGCTCGCGTCGTGGTTCACCACCGTGTATGAGCCCGCGTTTACCACCACATAAAAATGAGAGGAGCAGCATCATGGACGACCGCAAAGCATTGATCAAAATGGGGGGCCAGGAATATGAGCTCCTGCTGACCACCCGCGCCACAAAGCAGATCGCCACGCGCTACGGCGGGCTGGAGGAGCTCGGCGACAAGCTCATGAAAACGGAAAATTTTGAGCTCGCGTTGGAGGAATTCTGTTGGCTCCTCATGGTGCTGGCGAACCAGCCCATCATGATCTGGAACCTGTGGAACCCGGACAACAAAAAGCCCCTGCTCACCGAGGAGGCCGTGGAGCTTCTGACCACGCCGCTCGACCTGGCCGAGTACAAAAACGCCATCACCGAGGCGATGGCCAAGGGCACAGCCCGGAACGTGGTGAGCGCCGTGGCGGACGGCAACGGGGGAAACGCAGCGGCCTCGTGACGGATGCCGAGACGTTCACGAGGCTTTATTATTATGGGCGTGTTCAAATGGGCATGGGCGAGAACGAATTCTGGCTCATGCCTATCGGTTTGTTTTTGGATTTGTGGGCCTGCCATAAGCAGTTTTTGGGGCTGGAGAAGGCGGTGCGGGAGCAGACGATTGATGATATTATCGGCGCGGGGATATAGCTTACTCAATCACTTCAATACAGAAAATGCTTATACTAAATGGTATCTGATGAACTTGCCATCATTTCGACCCATGCAGGTTTAAACCCGCAAGAGAGCTGCGTTTTTAGGGAGCGTACATTGGCCCATCTGTTGCCGCCAAACGGAACAATTCCAACATTCAATATTTCCAACGCCAATTTAGCCAATAACGCTTTTGCCACGCCTTTTCCTCGATAATCGGGCAAAACATCAATGCCCATTTGCCACATACTCTCGCAGGACTCTTCGCTTCCCACCAACCCGACTAATTTTTCTTCGTCATATGCGCCTACCGCCGTCCTGTCCAAATGCTTACGCCTACCACTGCCGACCGCGTTACTCCATTCGGATTTACCGTATAATTCCGAATATTCATCTGGATGCAGAATTTTCAATTCATAATCGCATGAACCGGGTTTGATAAGATTGACATCGGGCAAAGAGCGCTGGGCGCAAAAAGTGATTTGTCTGCCGTGTTTTCGGAGTTCATCATTAAGAATAAATATATTTGGCGGCGCGAAGCAATCCTCGATTTTTTTATCTTTGATGTATTCCGAAACAAAATCCGCAATATCGGCATCAACCGAAGCAACTATATTGTTTCCGAATGAAGTGAGCGCACAAAAAAACGGCAATCTTAAATAGGCCCGCGCTTTTGGATTTTCCTTTGAAATAACTACCCTATTTTCGCTTGAATAAAAATCCTCCGGCGCACAGTTAAAATCAATTGCCTGCTGTTGCATCGCGATCCTCATAATTTGTTCATTATCCATTGTGCTTACCCCGCATATTTAAAAGTTTATTAGTCAATTCATTATAGCACAATCATGCATGTTTTTCAAGCGAATTTTCACGAAAGGGGTGGCCCATGTCGGATTTCGGCCTGCGCATCGGCCTCGAAGGCGAGGCTTCGTTTAAGCAAAGCCTGCGTGACATCAATCAAGCCTTCAAAGTCCTGGGCTCCGAGATGCAGCTGGTCACGGCGCAGTTCGATAAAAATGATAAATCCATGCAGGCGGTCACAACCCGCAACGGTGTGCTCAACCGGGAAATTGACCAGCAAAAAGAGAAGATAACCACCCTGCGGGCGGCGTTGGAAAACGCCGCTTCTTCTTTTGGGGAGAACGACCGCCGCACCCAAAACTGGCAGATTCAGCTGAACAAGGCCCAGACCGAATTGATCGGCATGGAGCGCGAGCTCAAGAGCAACAACGATTTGCTGGCGGGATACGCAAAAGAACAGGCGGCGGCGGGTAAAGCCTCCGGCGAGATGGGCGACGGCACCAAGCGCGCCCACGCCAGCTTTGCCGACCTTGGCGAATTGCTGAAAGGCAACGTCACAAAATCGGTCGTCGATGTGAAAGACGGCATCGTTGATACGGCCAGCCGCGTTGTCGAAGGCGCACGGGAGATGGGCGGCTCCATCGTCGATTTCGCGCGGGACACCATCACGGGCGAGAACAATGTCAAGGCCCTGGGCGACGCGCTGCGGGATAAGCTGGAGGCCCGGCTACGGGGCGCGGGCGACGAGATGGAGGACACCGCCGAGGACGCCGAGGACATGGGCGATGAAATCGAGGACGCCGCCAAAGAGGCCGACGACGCGGGCGGCAAATTCGAGAAGTTCGGTGGGGTTCTCAAGGGCATCGGCACGGCGATGGGCGCGGTGGCGCTCGCTGCGGGAGCTGCCGCCGTCAAGCTAGGCAAAGAGGTCGTCGCGGCCTATGCCGACTACGAGCAGTTGGTCGGCGGCGTGGAAACCCTGTTCGGCGAGGCGGCTGATACGGTGCAGGGCTATGCCGCGAACGCCTTCAAGACTGCCGGAATGTCGGCGAACGAGTACATGGAAACGGTCACGGGCTTCTCCGCGAGCCTGATCCAGTCCCTAGGCGGCGATACGGCAAAGGCCGCGCAGGTCGCGGACATGGCGATCACCGACATGGCCGACAACGCCAATAAAATGGGCAGCGATATCTCGTCCATCCAGAGCGCCTACCAAGGCTTCGCCAAACAAAATTACACGATGCTCGACAACCTGAAGCTGGGCTACGGCGGCACGAAAACCGAGATGGAGCGCCTGCTCGCCGACGCCGAAAAGTTCTCCGGCATCAAGTACGACATCTCGTCCTATGCCGACGTCGCTGAGGCGATCCACGTGATCCAGACGGAAATGGGGATCACCGGCACGACCGCCAAAGAAGCGACCGAAACAATCAGCGGCTCCATTGCGGGAATGCAGTCGTCCATCGGCAACCTGATGGCGGGCCTGGGCGACGCCAACGCCGACATTGGCCTGCTGATCGGCAACGTGGTGGAAGCGTTCCAGAATGTCGTAAAAAATATAACGCCTGTGATCGCGAACATTGTCAAGGCCCTGCCGCCTGCTCTCGACGGCATATTGAAAGCGGTCGGCGATCTTTTGCCTGATCTGCTCTCCACGGTGACGGAATTGTTCTCGCAGATGCTGACCACGATTTTGACGCTCCTGCCCGAGCTGATCCCCGCCGCCGTGGAAGCCGTTATGACCATCGTTGGGGCGCTGGTAGAAAATCTGCCATTGCTCATAAGCACGGCGGTGCAGCTTGTAACGGCCCTGGTGCAGGGCATCGCCAAAGCCCTGCCTGACCTGATCCCGGCAGCGGTGGAGGCCGTGACCACCATCGTGCAGGGCCTGATCGACAACCTGCCCCTGCTGCTAGACGCGGCACTGCAATTGGTACTCGGCTTGACCCAGGGCATCCTCGACGCGCTGCCCCAACTGATCGCGGCGCTCCCGGCCATCATCGACGGCATTATCACGTTCGTGCTGGAGGCTATCCCGCAAATCATTGAAGCCGGGATCGCCCTGCTTACCTCCCTGGTGGAGGCCCTGCCGGATATTATTGCGGCTATTGTCGAAGCCCTTCCTATTATAATAGACAGCATTATCTCCGGGTTGCTGGAAAATTTGCCGCTCATCATTGACGCGGGCATAGCGCTGCTCACGGCGATTATAGGGGCGCTGCCGGATATTATCGTTACCATCGTCGAGGCCCTGCCGGAAATCATCAAGGGCATTCTTGGAGGGCTACTCGGTGCGTTGCCCCAGCTGATCGAAGCGGGCTGGCAGCTGCTCATGGGACTGCTGGAGGGTATCTTCAAGGCCGTGCCCGAACTGCTCAAGGGTGTGGGCGAGGTCTGCAAATCCCTCTGGAACTCCGTGCTGGAGTTCTTCGGCATTCGCAGCCCCTCCACCTTGTTCGCCGACATCGGCGGCAACCTAGTGCGCGGCCTCTGGAACGGCATCAGCGACATGACGCAGTGGATCAAAGACAAAATCTTCGGATTCGCACGCGGCATCACGGATTCCATCAAGAGCTTCTTCGGCATCGCTTCCCCATCTAAGCTGTTCCGCGACCAGATCGGCGCGAACCTCGCGTTCGGCCTGGGCGAGGGCTTCGAGGAGGCTATGCATGATGTCACCCGCGATATGCAGGACGCCGTGCCCACCGATTTTGACCACCTGCGGTGGGGCATAGACGCTTCGCTGCATTCTGGCATAGGTAGTGCGGGAGGCGGGAGAGGGTTTTCCCTTACCCTGAACATCGGCACGTTCGTCAACAATTCCGTGCAGGACTTGCGGCAGCTGGCCGACGAGCTATCCACCATCATGGCCGGGGAAATCCGCAGGAAAGGGATTTTAACAACATGAGCTACTTCGAGTTTGCGGGCATGAGCACCGCCGCCATCCCCGGCCTGCTGATTGAGCGCAAGAACATCTATGGCCTGCCGGAGCGCGATGTGGAGAAAATCCATGTGCCCGGCAGGAACGGCGACGTGCTGATTGACTGCGGCACATATCAGAACAGCACGGTGTCCTACGAATGCGCCGTCACAAAGTACGACGCCCTGCGCGACCTGGGCCGCCTGCTTACGGTGGGCCAGCAGGCCGCGTGGGGCTTCGCTCCCTGGCGGGGCTACCAGCTGCTGCGGGACGGCTGGGCCGAGCATGAGCGGCTGGCGGTGTGCTCCATGCAAATTCCCATGGAAGAGATTATCGCCAACCGCCTGTTACGCTTTACCATCGCCTTCAACTGCAAGCCACAGAAATACTACAACCGCGCCGCTGTTATTCAGCGCAGCGGCGCGGGCAGTGTTAATATATCCCGCCCCTTGGGGGCCACCGCCTCCGCGCCCCGGATTGAGGCCATCGGCAGCGGCACGGTAACGCTCAATCTGGAGGGGCAGACGATCACGCTCTCCGGCCTGGTCACGCCGCCCATGAGCGGGGGCGAATACCAGTGGCCCTCTGCCGTGATTGATTCGGAGGCCATGATTGCCTGCCGGTATTTGTCCAACGGCACCCGCGAGGTCATTGACATCGCACAGTGGCCTCAGTTCTGGCAGCTGCTGCATACGGTTTCGGTTACAGGCGGGGTTACGAATATCAAGATTTTTCCGAGGTGGTGGAGTATATAGCTGTTACTCCTGCTGATCCTGCCGCTTCTTGTAGACCCGCCCGACCATTTTTGTTGCGTTCTTTGCTGCGCCATGCAGTATCGCGCCGACGGCATATTTGATCGGCCCCGCTTTGGCGGGATAGGCCCGGTCACGGAAGCCGTCTCGCTGCCAGAAGCGCTTATCGGATTCACTTTCGGCGAACTCGCTCAACGACATGGCGCGGAAGGAGTTGTACACCGCGATGGCCCGCAGGCTCGGCGGCAGTTGCTTTTCAGATTTGACCAAACGGTAAAACCGCTCGGCGGCGCTGTCGAGCTTGGCGGCTTCCTTGGCGCTTGATTGCAGTTCCTTCTCCTTTTCGTTGCTCGTGACAGTCATCGCGCCGTTGACGCCCCATTGCCCCAGCACGGTCTTTAGGTACTTCGCGACGGCCTTTTCCCCCGCGCCCTTCGATGTGGCGACGACCATGCCTTTTTTGCCGAACAGCGCGGGGCGGTGGAACATGTAGGCGAAATGATCCAGCAGGTTTTTCATCGCGGCGTTCAGCGCCCACATGTAGGTCGTGCCGCTGAGGATCACGCCATCACAATCCAGGAGGGCCGACCGCAGGCCGCGAACGGCATCATAATGGGGGCAGAATTCCTCCCCCTTCGCGAAGCAGGTGTGGCAAGAGCGACAGAATGGAAGCTCCAGATCGGCGACGCCGATCTCCGTTATCTCCACATCCGGCTTTGCCGCCAGGCGGTTCGCAACCTCCTTTGTGAGCGCGTAGGTGTTACCCTTGCGCGTGCTGCCGTGAATAACAAGAATTTTCATAGGACGCCTCCCGCATTGTTCTGAGTTCATTATACAGCAAAAAGCCCTGATCGTCAACGGAAAAGTGGTGATATTATGATCCCCAAGCTATACGCCCCTGACGGCGCAACCCTCCTCGCTTGGCTCTCCGACGCCACCGTATGCGAAATTACCGAGGAGCGCAATGGGGCCTATGAGCTCTACATGGAAATCCCCACGGCCTCGGAGCAATACCCGCTGATCGAAAACGACTGCTGGATCAAAGCGAAACCCAGCGAAAACGGCAACGACCAGCTTTTCCGGGTGTACAGCGTGGAGAAATCCATGACGGGCCGGGCGATTGTGCAGGCCGAGCACATCTCCTATCAGCTGGCCGCCTACCCAGTTCAATCCGTGCAGCAGCTGACCCTATCCTGTCAGCAGGCGATGGATGCGGTTCTCGCGGCGGCAAACGAGGCCCTGACCACGCCCCACGGCTTCACCGCATGGACGGACAATACCGCTGTCAGCAATTACGCCGTCAGCGCGGTTTCAGCCCGCGCGGCCTTCGGCGGGGTGCGCGGGAGTATCTTGGATGTCTACGGCGGGGAGTATGAATTTGACAACAAAGTCGTCCGGCTGCACCAGGCGCGGGGAGCCGACCGGGGAGTCAGGATCGAATATGCGAAAAATCTCCGTGCGCTCAAGGCGTCAATCAGCACCGAGGGCACATACACAGGGCTGTACCCCTTCGCCGTGCTGGAGGAGGAGTTGAACATTACCCTGCCGGAAAAGGTACTGCAAGTGCCGCACCCGGCAGGAATGCAGGAGCGCATTTTCCTCAAGGATTTCAGCCAAGAACTGGAGCGGCAGGACATCACGATCCCTGCCTTGCGCAACGTGGCGCAGACTTGGCTCAACGCGAATAACATCGGCCTGCCGAGCATCACGCTGGAGGTGGATTTTGTCAACCTCTGGCAGTCGCCGGAGTATGCCGAGTTCGCCGACCTGGAGCGCGTGGCCCTCTGCGATACGATCACCGTCCGGCATGTGGATTTGGGCGTGGACGTGAGCGCGAAAGTGATCAAGACGGTCTATGATTCTTTGAAAGAGCGCTATAAAACAATCACGGTCGGCTCAGCAAAGAGCAAGATGGGCAGCACCCTCGCGGCGATCAAGGAGGAAATCCGCGTGCTCGGCGTCGAAACCACCACCGCGATTGAGCAGACAGCCAACGCCATCCTGATGGCTGTGGCCTCGCAGTACGCCAGCGGCGACTACCTCGCCACGTTCATCCAGCAACTCAGCGACAGCGTGGATTTCCGCTTTTTCTCAACAAAGCAGGAAATTGACGCGCTGACCGGCGAGCTGACCGGCAACCAGAGCCTGCTGGAGGAGTACATCCGCTTCCAGGGGGCTTTGATTGAGCTTGGCAGGGTGGGCAATGCCTTCACGGCCCAGCTGGACAACGGGCGGCTGGCCTTCCTCGAAAACGGCAGCCCCATCGCCTATGTCAGCAACCAGAAGCTGTGGATCACCGACGCGCAAATCCTGAACCAGCTGCGCATCGGTAAGTGGATGTGGACGTCGCAGTCCAACGACAACCTGATTTTAGCATGGGTAGGGAGCGCGTGACAATTAACAATTGACAATGCACAATGAACAATTAAGGGAGCGTTTTTGATGGCCCTTTATACTACTATTTCCGTTTCGCCCTCGTCACGGGAGATCAACGGCTCGAACGCCTTCACGGTCAGCATCGCGTATTCCAGCACAGCCAGCCGCCTGATCAACACGAAAGTCACCGTCGCCGGGCAGACTTACAGCATCGGCACCGTCACCACGAGCTCCTTCACCTGGACGCCGCCGCTGGGCCTTCTGAACGCCATGCCCTCGCTCAGTTCTGCCACCGTCACGATCACGGGCACCCCAGCGAACAGCAACAATTTCAGCCTGGTCGGGGAGATCAGCACCTATTGTACCGTGACCGTCCCGGCGAGCTACGTGCCCACCGCGCCCACCGGCGTATCGCTCACCCGCGTGGACAATGGCGTTCCCTCTGGCTGGGGCGTCTACGTGCAGAACAAAAGCAGGATGAACGTGTCCTGGAGCGCGGCATCCGGCACGGGCGGCGCGACAATCAGCCAATATCGCATCTATACCGACACCAACTCCGGCTATTACACCACCATGGGCACGTCATATTCCAATCTCGGCCCCTTCGCGGCAGGGGCCAAAACGGTGACAGTCGTCGCCGTGGACAGCCGGGGGCGTACCGCCTCATCTTCCGGCGTCGCATATACAGTTGAGCCATACTCTGTGCCGGGGGTGTCCGCGCAAAAGGTGGATCGCACCACCAGCGCCGGGGTGGTGGATAACTTGGGAACATACATGAAGGCAACGCTCACATACGCCTTTGCCTCTGTCGGCGGCAAAAACAGCGCGACCGCGACTTTTGCGTACAAGACCACCTCCAGCGGCTCGTACTCCGCTGAGACGGCCATCGCGCAATCCACCCCCGTGATCTTCGGCGGCTCTTTTTCCTCGCTGACCGCCTACCATGTGCGCTTCACCGTCACGGACGCGCTGGGCAGCGTCACCACCTATGTCGCCACCGTGGAGAGCTTGAAAATAGCCCTCGAATTCGAGAGCAACAGCAACCGGCTGTGGGTGCATTGCCCGTTGACGGCAAACCAGGATATGACCTTCAACAGCCTCGTCACATCCGGGGGCAACAGCCATTTGATGCTGAATGGCCTGTCGTATATCTCCCTGCGCACCGGGGGGACGGAGCGCGGGTATTTCCACAGCGGCGGGTTTCAGGTGGTGGGCGCACTGGCGACGACCGGGGCCGTTTCCGGCAACAGCCTGGCCATCACCAACGGAATTACGTGCAATAACCTGGAAGCCTACAATACGATCACGTGCCAAAGCCTGACCGCCTACAGCCTGATTTCTTCCGGCTCCAGCAGCCACTTGTATTTACGCGGCGCGTCATATATATCCCTTCAAACCGGCACGACCGAGCGCGGGTATTTTCACAGCGGCGGCCTTGTTGTTCATGGCTGGATCGACTGCGCCAACCTCAGCGTGACCAACCCGCCATGGCCGACCTCCTCCGCGCTGCCAGCGAACCCATCCTTTTCAACCGTTTCCTGCTCCAGCGACGGCAACGCCTATCAAATCAACGGCTATTCCATGCTCGACCTGGGCTACAACGCGCAAAGATACAGCGCCCGCGTCAATTATGGCCTGCGTTCCTATTATGCCTGTACTTTATATGCCGCTGACTATTGCCAGTTTTATATCGGCAACACGGAACGCGCCTATGTGAGCAGCAGCGGCATCAACAATAGTTCCATCGCGGAGCAAAAAGAGGATATACAGAGCGCGGGCAGCGCTCTTGCAATTGTGCAGAATGCCCGGCTGTACAAGTTCCGCTATACTGTGCCGCCGATTGAGCGCCGGGAAAATCCCGTCCCGGCCCCGCAAGCCATGGAGGATGGCGATGTTGCGCTTTCCCCCGCCGTCCCCGCACCGCCCGGCGAGCCTGCCCTTTCGCCGGAACGCTTAGGCTTCGTGATCGGCGAAGGATACGACCCGCCGCCCGAATGCGTCCTGGCCGAGGATGGCCGGGGTGTCAACCTATATGCAATGGCCTCCGTCTGCTGGCGGGGGCTGCAAGAATTGGCGGCGAAAGTCGCCGCTTTGGAAAAGAGGTGATACCGTGGAAGAACGCATTAAATCCGAACTGGCAAAACTTGCCCAGCAAAAAGAGCAGGCCCTGGCCCAGCTGAACGCCATCTTGGGTGCGGAACAGGCCCTGCAACAATTGTTGGAGCCCGAAAAGAAGGAGGCGACCGAGTGAAAACCATCAACCTAAAAATGCGCGACAGCCCAAACTATTTTCAGCACGGCGGGCAGCGCGGCGATCACCGCATGGTAAAGCTGGTCATCCCCCTCCCGAAGGAGCGCCTGCCAGAGATTGCCTCCTGCATGGCGCTTTTTTCCTGCGACGATGAGCTTGTCTTATCCCCTATCATCCTGCCGGGCGATTCCGGCGACTGCTACATCGCGGACGGCAAGGCCCACATCGCGCTCTGGCAGCGGCTGACGCAGTGCTGGGTGCTGCGGGTGCAAGTCGAGTGCTACGGGGACGCCGAGGGTACCCTGTTCATCGACCGCACGGCGATTTCGGAGCCGGTCGTATTCGCGAAATCCCTCGCGGACGGCGTGCGCACGGACTACCTGCCCGAGCCGAAGGCCCTCACGGACTTACTCGAATCCATGCACCGCCACGGCAACATGACGATCCTGGAGGAACTTGGCGACGCGGCTGGCGACCTGACCTACCACGGCGAGGCTCTGGTCACGGAGCCCCTGACCAATACAGAAATAAACGATTTGATTAACCAGGCCATCGCGGCCCTGGGCTAACAGAAAGGTGGATTTTACTATGGCAAAGCGCTTGGATGACAATGGGCTGCTCTATCTTTTGAGCAAGCTCCTGCTCATGTTCGTGCGGCAGGAGCCGGGCAAGGGCCTGAGCGAAAACGACCTCACGGACGACCTCAAGCAGATGATCCTGAACCAGTTCGACGGCACATGGGCCAGCTTATCCGGCAAGCCCACCGCTGTCAGCGTGTGGACGAACGACGCGGCCTATCAGACGGCCCTCCAGGTATCCTCGTCTATTTCGGCGGCCCTGGCCGCCAGCGGCTTCCAGACCGCCGCACAGGTGGAGGCCCTGATTGACGCGGCTCTATCTACCTTGGACACGGACATCTTCGTGGTGGTTGATCCTCTGCCCTCCGCGTCCTCCGCGAACCCTAACAAGATATATCTCGCCCCCGCGCCGGGCGGTTCGGGCGATAATGTCCTTGAGGAATGGGTGGCCGTGGGCGGCGCGTGGGAGCGTTTCGGCTCGGTGGATATTTCCCTGGACGGCTATTTCAACGAGAGCAACCTTGTGCCCATCACCAACAGCGAGATTGACAGCATGATCGCGTCGCTGGCCTAGGAAGGAGGGAGGTGCGCAGTGAATTGCTGTGTGAATCGCAATTCACACTGTGAACATAGCGTTCACACTCATTCACATGATCGCGCTTCGCACGCTTATGGCAAAATTTTTGAATGATACCGGGCTGCAACATGCCCTCGCCGGGCTGTGGACGCGGGTGAACCAGGCGCTCGGCGCTATCAGCCTGACCCCCGGCCCTCCGGGAGCGAAGGGTGACAAAGGCGATCCCGGCAATACCGGGGCAACCGGGGCAACCGGCGCTCAGGGAGCACAGGGGAATCCCGGCGCAACTGGTGCGAAGGGTGACAAGGGCGACACTGGCAACACTGGCGCGACCGGCGCTGCCGGGGCGAAAGGCGTGTCTTTCTACGGCTGGAGCACCGCCGCGAATCTCACGAATATTTCCTCCATCACCGGCATGGTGATCGGCGATTATGTCGTGAACAACACCACCGCCACGCGCACGATGCTTGGCGTTTCTACTGCTATCGGCGGGGTGGTGCGCTCCACTTCGGCCACGGTGGGCACGGCGGCGGGGAACATCATGGGTTATACTCCGCCCACCACCGGCCCCCTCGCTAATATGACGCTGACCGATGCCATCGCGTATATCAACCAGCTTTTGAACGGCCAGCATAAGGACATCACCCTGGATGTCAATGTGATTAAAGTGCCGTTGAGTTAGGAGGATTTTTGTGGCATACATCGGACAACAAAACACGGCGGACACCCGCCTGTACGAGGCCGTGGAATATGGGCTGTACAGCGATCCGCGCAGTAAATCCCCGCTGGCGACCACGAATGGTGCCCTGCTGGTCAATGGCGGCACAACGATGCTGCCCATGATCAACTTTAACTTCGCGCTGATCGCCCCGACCTCCGGCTATTTTTACAGCGGCGAAACCGTGACCACCGGCTTTTACGTCGGCGGGACGCAGATCAAGCTGTGCAAGCCCGGCTGCCGACCGCGCACGCAAAAAGTCAACGGAAACTATCCGTGGAAAAGCGGTGCGGCGGGCACCGCCTATATTAACCGCTTCACGGACGGCGAAGTGTGGATTTCCGGCACTCCCAACAGCCGCAGCGGTTCGCAGCTGAGCTACAAGCTCAACCAGGCTGTCAGCCTCCCGCGCGGCATCCGCTATCTCATTGTTCAGGTGGTCGGCGGCGGGGGCGGCGGCAGTTACCGGGGACTTGGGGCCTCCACCAGCGGCTGCGGCGGCAGCAGCGCCATCGGCGTGTGCATGATCAAATTGCCGGAGAACGGCTACGCCACAATCACGGTCGGAGGTGCGGGCGCGGGCAGCGACGCCATGATGGGCGACGGCTATCCGGGCGGCGATTCCAAGATCACCTGCGGCAGCTTCTATTTCACAGCCGGGGGCGGCAAGCCGGGAACCTACGGCACTTTCGGCGGCGGGGGCGGTGCTGGAGGCACGGTTTCCACCAGCGGCGACAACGCGGACGGGCGGATCATCGTGCAGGGCAACGGCAACGCCGGTTCTCAGGGTTCGCCCGGCATCGGCGTTTCCAGAAGCTACACGGATTGGGCACCCGAAGGCGGCACGTCGAATTGGGTGAGCGCGGCGGGCGGCGCGGGAGCGACAAGCGCATATGGCAGCGGCAGCCCCGGCGTGATCGGGGATATTATTATGTCCTATTAATAATGAAAAGGTGTGTGAAAGAGATGAAATTGTATCAGCTGATATTAACAAAAAATGAGTGCTATAAATCCGGCAAGCCCCTCGTGCCCAAGGGCATCATGGTGCATAGCACCGGGGCCAACAACCCCAACCTGAAGCGCTACGTCGGCCCGGACGATGGGCGGCTCGGCAAGAACCAGTACAACAACCATTGGAACCAGCCCCGCCCCGAAGGCAAACAAATATGCTGCCATGCTTTTATTGGCAAGCTGGCCGATGGGAGCGTGGCGACCTACCAGACCCTGCCCTGGACGATGCGCGGCTGGCACGGCGCGAAGGGGCCGAAGGGCTCCGTCAACGACATGCATATCGGTTTTGAGGTGTGCGAGGACGATTTGAAAAGCAAAGCCTACTTCGAGGCGGTCTACCGGGAGGCCGTGGAGCTTTGCGCGTTCCTCTGCAAGAAATACGGCTTGGGCGCGGACACCGTGCTCGACCACGCCGAGGGCTACAAGCGGGGCATCGCCAGCAACCACGGCGACATCACCCACTGGCTTAAGCGCTACGGCCTGTCCATGGACGATTTCCGCGCGGCGGTGAAAAAGGCCATGACAGGCAAGGACGCGCCCGCGCCACCGAAGCAAGCACCGGAGCCGAAGATGACAGCGGAGCAGAAGGCATTCATCGACCGCGTGGGCAAAGCGGCGCAGGACGACAGCACTATCCTACCCAGCCTTACCCTTGCACAGGCAATTTTGGAATCCGGCTGGGGCAAATCCGAATTGGCCCAAAAGGCGAATGCGCTATTCGGCATCAAGGCGGACTCGGCCTGGAAAGGCCCGCGCTACGAAAAAAAGACCACCGAGCACATCGACGGCAAGCAGGTGGAGATCACCGCCGCCTTTCGTGCCTACGGCTCCTGGGAGGAATCTATCGCGGATCACGCCGCGCTGTTGCGGGGTTCCCGCTACAAGGCCGTGCAGGGCGAACGCGACTACAAAAAAGCCTGCCGCGCTGTTCATGCGGCGGGGTATGCCACTGCCCCGGACTACGCCGACAAGCTGATCAAGCTCGTTGAGCAATACGGCCTGACGGCCTGGGACGGTGCCCCCGGCGTGATCACGCACACGATTGTGAAGGGCGACACCCTGTGGAGCCTCGCTGTCCGTTACTTGGGCAACGGGCAAAAATGGCCCGAAATCCAAAAGCTCAACGGCGGCATTGATCCGCTCAAGTTACCCATCGGCAAAATTCTAAAGATACCGGGAGGAAAATCAAAATGACCGAGATCATCATTGCCGTTTGCACGGCCCTGGCGACGGCGGCCACCGCGTGGGTGGCAGTGCACAAGGCCAATCAATTGACGGCCTTCCGAATTGAGCGGCTGGAAAAAAAGGTGGATCAGCACAACAACTTCGACCGCCGCGTCGCCGTCCTGGAGGAGGCCATCAAGCACCTGGGGGGTGGCAAAAAATGACCCTCAACATCATAATGGCAGCAGTCACCGGGGCGGCGCTTTCCGCTCTGGTGGCTGTTTTCCTGTCTAACAGATGCAAGTCGAAAAAGAAGAAAAAGAAGGCAGCCCCGCTGGAATTTTCTAAAAAAATATTTCTGGGACTGTCCGTTCTCGTGGGTGGCCTTGCTGTTTTTACCTGTATCATGGTCTGGCGCACCGAGGATGTGAGCATTACGCAGGCCCTGATTGACAACGCCTTTGATTTACTCAAGGTCGGCGTGGTTAGCTATTTCGGCAAGGCCGCGCTGGAGAACCGTATTAAGCTGGCCCACTTTTATCCCAAGCTGAAGGACTACATTATGAATGATCGGAGCGGTGATCTATGACCGAGACCCAGGCACAGACCATTCTCGAACTGCGCCGGCGGGGGCAGACCTATGCCGACATCGCCGTACACATCGGCGGCTCGGCCAACACCGTGAAGTCTTACTGCCTGCGCAACGACCAGGTCCTGCGGGCCTTGGCCGCGAAAGAAATCTGCAAGCACTGCGGGGCGCCCTTGGCCCAGCGGCCCCAGGCAAAGCGGAGGTCCTTCTGCTGTGACCGCTGCCGACTCGCCTGGTGGGGCGCCCACCGCGACTTGATCAACAGGAAGGCGATCTATAGGTTTACCTGCCTGCACTGCGGGTGCAACTTCAAAGCCTACGGAAACAACCGCCGTAAATACTGTTCCAAAGCCTGCGCCTATGAGGCGAGAAGGGAGGCCCATTGCAATGACACATGAACAATTTGCCCGTGAGCGTGATTTCGGCGCCGCGGCTGCCCTGGCCGAAGAAATGGCGGCGCGCGGGTTCGTAACCCCCGAAGAGCACGCCAAAATGAATGCACGATTCCACCAAATTTGGAAACCACCCATCGGGAGGATTCTACGTTTTATGAGCGAAGAATGACTTGACTGTTGCGAGCGGCTATGGCAATATGGGAGTACGAAAGGAGGCTGAAAGCCTTGCATATCAAGAGAATCGAAGCCTGTATGCCACCGCAGAGGAGGAAGAACGCCGTCGCTTACACCCGCGTCTCTGACGGCAAAGACGCCATGCTGCACAGCCTGTCTGCCCAAGTGTCCTACTACAGCGCGCTCATCCAACGCAACCCGGAATGGAACTACTGCGGGGTGTACAGCGACGAGGACTACACCGGGACTAAGGCCGAACGCCCGGAGTTCCAGCGCCTGCTGGAGGACTGCCGGGCCGGAAAAATCGACATCGTGCTGACGAAAAGCATCTCACGCCTGGCACGGAACACCGTCACGCTGCTGGCCACCCTGCGGGAGCTCACCGCCCTGGGGGTGGCCGTTTTCTTTGAAAAAGAGGGCCTATGGTCCAACGGCGGGGACGGGGAATTGCTGCTCTCCATCCTCGCTTCTTATGCACAGGAGGAGAGCAGGAGCGTTTCGGAGAATTGCCGCTGGCGCATCCGCAGGGATTTCGAAGCGGGCAAGCCCACGCACAGCCGAGCATATGGTTATTTACAGGAGGGCGACACCTTTGCCATTATACCAGACGAGGCCGCCGTGGTCAAACAGATTTTTTCCGACTACCTCGGTGGCATGGGTATCCTGGCCATCCAGAAGAAGCTGCTGGCACAGGGTATCACCTTCAGCAAGAACGGGCTGGCGGGGATGATCCGAAACGAAAAATACGCCGGCGATCTGCTTCTCCAAAAGAGCTTCACGCAGGATCACCTTTCCAAACGCAAGGTCAAAAACATCGGCCAGTTACCGCAGTACCTGGTGCGGGACAACCACCCCGCCATCATCGACCGGGTTATCTTCGACGCGGTGCAGGCCGAGATCGCCCGGCGCGCGGCAAAACAGCATCCGGCCCCGCACCCGAAGGGCAATTACGAATTGACAGGAAAAATCCGCTGCGGCATTTGCGGCGCGCCCTTCGGGCACAAGATCGCGGGCTCCGCGCCCAAATACAAAAAGCCGGTCTGGATTTGCCGCACCTACAACACGCTGGGCAAGGCCCACTGCCCCTCGCAGCAGATCCCCGATGATATTTTGCGGGCGAAGGTTGAGGAGGCTGGGGGCATGAAAGACATCGAAGAAATCATTGTGCCGGGGCCGTTTTCGCTTTCCTTTATATACAAAGGGAACAGGCGGGTGGATTTGACCTGGGCGCATCCCTCACGGCGGGACAGTTGGACCCCTGAGATGAAAGACGAAGCAAGGAGGCGCAATCTGAAATGACAACCGAGAAAACCGTAACAAAGATTCAGCCGACCATCACGCCCATCGCGCAGCCGCTGAAGAAAAAGCAGAAGCGCAACACGGCGGGGTATGGGCGGGTCAGCACTGACCTGTCGGAGCAGGAGTCCTCGTTCGAGGCCCAGGTCGAATACTACACACGGATCATCCAGGCGAACCCGGAGTGGCACTTTTGCGGCGTGTACGCCGACGAGGGAATCTCCGGGACCTCTACCAAGGGCCGGGAGCAGTTCAACCGCATGATACAGGACGCCCTGGACGGGAAGATTCAGTTGATCATTACGAAATCCGTCTCTCGTTTTGCGAGAAATACGGTCGACAGCCTGCAAACGATCCGCAAATTGAAGGATGTCGGCTGCGAGGTCTATTTTGAGAAAGAGCAGATCTGGACCTTCGACGGCAAGGGCGAATTGTTGTTGACTATCATGGCCTCGCTCGCACAGGAAGAATCACGCTCGATAAGTGAAAATGTCACCTGGGGCAAACGGCGCGCCTTCGAGGCCGGGAAATTCAGCCTGCCCTACAAGCGTTTCCTGGGCTACGAAAAGGGGCCGGACGGCAGGCCGCAGATCGTGGAGAGCGAGGCCGCCGTGGTGCGGACGATCTACACCCTGTTCCTACAGGGCAAGACCGTGAACTACATCGCCCGGCACCTGACCGCTCAGGGCATCCCCACGCCCGGCGGGAAAGTGAAGTGGTCCGTCAGCACCATCCAGAGCATCCTGCGCTCGGAGAAATACAAGGGCGAGGCCATCCTCCAGAAGGCGTTCACCGTGGACTTCCTCGAAAAAAAGCGCAAGAAAAATGAAGGAGAAATTCCCTCATTCCACGTGGAGAATAGCCATCCGGCCATTGTTACGCTGGAGGAGTTCGACCTGGTACAGGCCGAGTTGGAGCGCCGCCAGCGGATCGCGGGGCCGCAGCAGAGCGGCCTTTCGCCCTACTCCAGCAGGCTGGTCTGCGAATCCTGCGGGGCTTTCTTCGGCCCGAAAACGTGGCACAGCACTTCGCCCTACCGCCGCGTCATTTGGCAGTGCAACCGCAAGTATACCGGGGATACCGTCTGCCAGACCCGCCATGTCAAAGAGGATGAAATCCAGCGGGCCTTTACGCAAGCCTTCAACAGCCTGATTTCCGACCGCGCCGCCGCGTATGCCCGGCACCGGGCAGCCGTGGATGAGTTCACCGACACCTCCGCCCTGGATCACAAAATCGCGAAGTACATAGAGGAATGCGATGTCGTTGCCGGGTTGATCCGCAAGGCCGTGGACGAGAACGCCAGCGCCGCCGTCGACCCCGACGAGTACGATGAGCGTTACAACGCTCTGGTCGCCCGTTTTCAGGCCCTTGAGGAAAAGCGCAACGGCGCCCAGCGGGAGAAACGCTCGCGGGAGTTGCGGCGGGTGCAGGCGGCAGCATTCTTCGCGGAGGTCGAGGCCCGCGAGGGCTTACTGGCCGGGTTCGACGAACAGCTGTGGAATTGCACCGTGCAGAGTGTTACGGTGCTGGTCGGCGGGGGCTTCCGGGTGCGGTTCAAGGATCAGATTGAGATTGAGGTGACCGGCAAGTAGCGAACCCTGGTATCACTGGTATCACCGATATCACTCACGGGCCGGAAAGCCAGTAACCACAAGAAATTCGCGAGCGGCAGGGCTTTTCAGGTATCACTTTTTGCTGCTCTGGTATCACTGGAGTCCAGGTCACCGCTCAATCTGAATTGGAGAAGCCCTGTGCCACAAGTGCCACTTCTCCCACTGAAAGGCCTTGTAAGCCTGTAGCCATAAGGAAAATCCGAGCGGCACATGGGTGGTTCATGTGCCGCTTTTCCGCTCCATGTCCCACCGAAGCGCCGTCGCTTGCGTCCGGCCAAGCAACCCTATTATAATGTATAGCAACGCCCCGGTCACCACCGGGGCCTATTTTGTCATGGAGGTATTCAATATGAATTCATGGGCCTACGTAAGGGTTAGCTCACAAGAGCAGCGACTTGATAGACAGCTGGACACGATGGAGAAGCTCGGCATCCCGAAAGAGCACATCTTCTTCGACAAGGCCAGTGGGAAAGATTTCAACCGGCCAGCGTACCAGGCCATGCTGCGCCGGGTCAAAAAGGGGGATACGATCTTCCTCTCCTCTTTGGACAGACTGGGCCGCTCGTATAAAGAAATCCAGAACCAATGGCGCATCCTGACCAAGGACATCGGCGTGGATATCGTCGTCCTCGACCAAGCGCCCCTGCTGGACACGCGCATCCACAAGGACCTCATGGGCACGTTCATCGCCGACCTGATCATGTCCCTGCTTTCGCTGTTCAGCGAAACTGAACGCGGTGCTATATTGCGCCGGCAAGCGGAGGGTATCGCGGCGGCCAAAGCGCGCGGCGTCCGCTTCGGGCGCCCCTGCGCCGAACTCCCCGCCAACTTCGGCGACTTGGTGGCCAAGTGGGATAGCGGGGCTTTGTACCTTGAAGAAATCCTTGTGCAGTGCGGCGTTTCGCGCTCGACCTTCTACAAGTACCTGGCGCAGTACAGGCTGATGCATCCGGGCGGGGCGTAATGCCCCGTCCGTAATGGCGTACGTTTACGGACTGCTTTTTTACCTTGTAACGCCTCCTATTATATCACGGAAATGTGCGTTGCGCAAGGGCTAATGTAAATATTTTCTGGCAGGCTGCACAAAGAGACGGCCTGTATTTTTTGCGGTTTTCGCTCCATGGCTATTCCGCAATAGTACACCATTGCGGAATCTTGGTAAAATGCAAACTGTCAAAAAATTGTCAAAAACAAGCCTTGAAATCGGTGTTATTATAATGTATAATATAGCGTAGGATGAAAGGCGGTGGAGGCTTGGCGTTCGCGGAAAAGCTGGACTGGCTGAAGAATACGCTGCAGGTGACGGACGCTGAACTCGGCGAGGCGTTGAACACCCATGGTTCTGCGGTTTGCCATATGCGCAAAGGCAGGCGCAAAATGGACCCTGAAAAGCATAGGGCATCCCTTGAAACCCTCGTAGAGTTTGCTTTCCGCCGGGCCAAAGCATTGCATATTAACGCGCTGGATGCCTATGATACTGAAAGCTTGATTGCCTATTTATTTGAAGATAACTCTTCTGGTCAAAGCTGTTGGTTTGGGCTGGAGGGGATTTTGTTTGCCCTTGCGAGGTTGCGCGCGTCGCAGGGAATCACCGTGTATCTTTCATTAGAGCATGCCCGCATCTTGCGGGAGTCGGATATCGCCTTCTGGCAGAAAGTGTGTAGCGTCAACGGCAACAAGGCCCTGCTCCTGGTTTTCGATGCCTGGCATGACGCTGACGAGGCAGAAAAAACGCTGCGAAATCTGTTGCCCTATGTGCGTATGGGCCTGCTGAACACACACATCGTGCAATCCACGCAAAAATACTTCTACAGCGATATTACTTTTTTCAGCACGGTCGGTATTGTGATCGCCGCTGAACCGGTGCCTGGCGCGGGCTGCGTAGTGATCCCGGTGCAATCGCCAGAGTATCTGATGACCATGGGCGCGGCGCTAGAGAAAATCAGTCTACAGGCGGAGGTGACAGAATTGGACGAGAATGCGATCTTACGGCAAATCAACCGAGCGCAAAAGCTAGAAGGCGCGGCAGAACAGTTGGCGCGGGCGATCCACGCGGATTATCTCGCGAAGATGCGCGCTTCTGGGAATACAAAACATCCCAGCGTAGTGGAGTGGGACGAACTCAGCGAGGAGTTCCGGGAGTCCAACCGGGCGCAGGCACGTAGCATAAGTGAAAAGCTCAATATGGTGGGCTTTACCTATGACGCAGGGGATACACCATTTCCGTCCGTGGAGAAGTTCGATGAAGAAACTACACTGCTGCTGGCGCAAAGCGAACACATTCGCTGGATGCAGGAGAAGCTGGCCAACGGCTGGACATACGCACCCGTGCGCGATAACGGGTTGAAGCACCACCCCTGCCTGGTACCCTATGACGACTTGCCTGTTGAGGAGCAGCAGAAAGACATCGATGTTGTGCTGAATATGATCCCGTTACTAAAGAGCATCGGGCTGAGAGTATACCGAACAATCTGAAAGGGGCAATATAATGTCAAAATTACCACCAACCATTATCAGTGCAGACACTCTGCGCACCGAGGGCGCGATGATCAGCAAAGCCGTTTCATGGGAGAGAACGGCGATGAACCTGCTGTGGCAACTGCGTAACAACGCAAAGATAAATCACTACCTCCAATCGCCGCGCATCCTTGTTACATTCGGCGCAGAGGGTGCCGTGTATCTGACGACCAAAGAAGACGGTGCTATTCAAAATCCAGCGTATTTATATCTGGCACACGGAAGAAACGAGGGCTATATGCAGAACGCTTTATCGCAGGAGGATATTGCTGCGCTGGCACAGGCAATAGAAGCCGCCAACGGCGCGCCCGAGTTGCCCGGTCTGCCCTACCGTCATGAAATCCCTATGTTTCCCGATGGGAACACGCAGCCGCCAGAGACATTTGTTCTTGCAGAAAAAGACGGCTTTGATGAAATGATCAACATGGCAACAAATTATGTCGCAGGAAACACCGATGCGTTGGGCAAGCTGCCTCTGCTGGAAATCGGCGGACTAAAAACCTATGACCGCATGGAGATTGAGGCCTTCAGCATCATCCGCAACGCGCTGGAGAATTACAAAAACGGCAGCGACACGCAGCCGCTCACCATCGCTGTGTTCGGCTCGCCGGGTAGCGGAAAATCCTTTGGTATCAGGCAAATCGCAAAAAACCTCTTTGGTAAAGAGGCTGTTGCACACGAAACATTCGACGTGTCACAATTTACCAAGCCCGACGATTTGGCGAAGGCTTTTCGCTGGGTTTGCGATGTCAGCGAGCAAGGCAAGTTGCCGCTGCTGTTTCTGGACGAATTCGATTCGGCAGGGCTCAACGGCGCGGCACTGGGCTGGCTGAAAAGCTACCTTGCGCCCATGCAGGAGGGTGAATACTACGATGCCAGCGGGAAACAGAATTTACCGAAGTGCATTATCGTGTTCGCGGGCGCAACCTCCACAACCTTCGAGGCATTTCGCAATCCTGACGACATCGCATTCTTCAAAGCACAAAAAGGCCCGGATTTTGTCTCGCGTGTAAAATGCGTCATCGACATCGCCGGGCCGAACCCGCGCACCGGCGGTGAGAAAAGCTATGTTCTGCGCCGCGCCGTGTTGCTGCGCAGTTTTATGGAGCGCGGCGGTATCACGGAGATCGACGATGGCATTGTCCAGGCGATGTTGCTTGTACCATTTTATAAGTTCGGTGCGCGCAGCATGGAGACCATCATTAAAATGAGCCACTGTGATGACGGCGTGCTACGCCCGGCCTGCCTGCCTATGGGCAGCCAGATGGAAGCGCATATCCCGGTGCGGGCCTTTACGAATTTACTGTTGCTGGACGTGATAGAAAACTCCACGGAGGGCGAAATCGCTCGGCAAATTCATGAGGAGTACCGGGAAACCATGGCCGCGCAGGGTAAAAAGCGCCCGAATTGCATGCCCTGGGAGGAGCTTTCCCCGCACTTCAAGCTCTCGAACATCAATCAAGCCATGAACTACCGTGAGACGCTGGCGCTTATCGGCTGCGAAATGCATCCAGCGAAGCCCGACAAGCCGCCGTTGAAACGCTTCACGGAAAGCGAGATTTTGGTCATGGCCAAGCGTGAGCATGATCGCTGGGTCGCAGAAAAAATTGAGGATGGCTGGGCCTACGCCCCCGTGCGCAATGATGACAAGAAACTGCACGACTGCCTTGTTTCGTGGGAGGCCCTCTCAGAAGAGGTACAGGGCTGGGATAAAGACCCTTGCGCCAACATGATCCCAATCCTCGGGGGCATGGGGTATGGAGTGTATAGGAGGTAGGATAGTGCTGGTTCAGTTGTTAATGCATCACATCAAAATGCCAAATATTTCAAAAAGGTTAGGCGCAGGTCGTGCTTTTTATAAGTGATCAGCAGCGAAAACCAAAGCCGGTTTTTGATTTGGAAAAACGAAATACATTGGCGAAAACTGCGTTGTCAAGTATAGCGTTCTTAATTTCAAGAAAAGGAGAATCCCATGTCTTCAAAAAACAAACTTACCTTGGTCGGTGGAATCCTGATCATCATTGTCTCTGTTATTAGCATAATAGTTAATGCAAGCAAGTACGAAAAGCTGCAGGGCGCTGACCAGTTAATCAGCGGTGTCACCTATGCTGTCAACGCGAAGAAAATACAACGTCTGGATGACGGTATCCCTCTCTCCGCTCTCAAAGATATTCCGATCCCTAACATCTCAAATTATACAGGAAAATTCGATTTGTATTGTTATACCATGGATGAAGATCAGATTTTAATTCTTGCTGCGAGCACCGGGAAACAGTCTTTAACAAGACTAAATGGGCGAATGCAAGCAATCGAACGGGATGCTTCGGCAACATGGGATGGACATGTCCAGCGACTGGAGGCGGATAATCACAACACCTACAATGCACATATCTTGTGGTTGGAACCAGCTGGCGTCTTGTCTATGATCTTCGACAAGCTTATGCTTTCCGTTGGAATTCTGATGATCTTATTTGCTTTCGCAAAAACATATGTAGATAAACAAAGCCAATTGCGAAAATCCAACATAGTAAGACTTCGTGGCATGCCTGGAGGAGGCATAACTTTTCGGAATCCGAACTACTTTTAGTTCAGAAGGAGGTCATCATAATTATGTTGCAACAAATACAAGCCCATCCGATACTATTTGCCCTTTCAGCGTTGGGAGTTCTTGCGGTTTTGGTTATGTATATAGTGTCCCGCAAGATTGGAGGAAACGCCAAATCATCTGATCGCGCAAGAATTATGCAGTGCAGTTTCAGGCCGTCTCCGATGGCATTCTTTCCGGACTCAATCACAAGGATGAGTGATGGTATGGCTATGCCTGTGGGCACACTGAGGATGACGGTCGGCACCGCACCATTACAGAAGGTTCCGCAATCCGCAGATGTGAAGTTGTTTGTTGTAGACGAGAGCAAAAACGTATTTGAGGCGAGCAAACAACTCTCTGTCCGACAAGACGGAATGATCGGCATCATTGATGTGCCTTTTCCGATAAAGCCATATGAAAAGGAATTTATCTGCAGAGCTTGGGTGGTTGCGGCTTATTATGAGGATGGAGACACTTGGATAAACGACAATGCAGCTACCTATGAGGCGAGAAATAAAAAGTTTATCGCACGCAAATTAAATCAAATCAAATAGCAGGAGGCGCGATCATGGGGATATTTGGTTTATACAAGGATCAACAAAGATTCTTGGAACAGGCACACGAACTTTCAGATAGCGAGCTGCTGATTGCCCGTAATTCTCTGCCTATACTCATCAAAATGGATTTATCCGAAGAAGGTGTGCGGGCTTATTGGTTTTTATGCAAGTTGTATGACAAGCACAGGACGATGTTTTTACTGTCAACACGTGACACATTGATGAATTTTTCCCGTACACATTTTGATTTGGGCGGAGAACACATGGACGTTGTCGATGCTGTTCTCAACAGAGTAAGATTGAATGGAGTCGGCTAATTCTGGAGGACTGCATGGACTGGTTAGATATCCCAATCTTCATAAGCAGTACGTTCAACGATATGCACGCTGAACGCGACTATTTGGTTAAAAACGTGTTTCCAGAGCTGGCCGAGTGGTGCGAGAAACGGAAACTGCGTTTGATTGACATTGATTTGCGCTGGGGTGTGACATCAGAGGACGCGGAATCAAAAAACGTGGTAAAGAAATGCTTGGAGAGTATAGACAGTTGCCGACCTTTTTTTCTCTGTTTTCTAGGGCAGCGGCGCGGTTGGGTTCCCAATGACCCGGTGCGTCTTGCTTACGAAAAAGAACATCAAATTGGGGGACACGGTGAAGATGAGCTCGGTGACACGTCTGAAAAGTATGATGATGTAAATGGCTTCTTCGGAAAAAAGTCCGTTACCGAAATTGAAATAGAGCATGCACTTTTGGCTCCAATGTACCGCATCTTTGACAAAGTACGGCCGGAGGCCACGAAACATGCTTTGTTTTTCTTCCGCAACGAACCGAAAAACGAAAATTGGGATGCGCCACACCGAAGGCTGTACAGAAATGAAGGGGTGTTAAGCGAGGGCGGCGATGTAGAGGAAACGAATCATGCCTTGGAAAGCTTCAAGGGCGAGGTGCGCGCCGAAAGGCGTGAACATGTTATTGATTACGATTGCCGCTGGGATGCGACTGCCGCAGCGAACGTTCCAGAATTATTGCCGCCCAAAAAGAAGGGTGTGCAGCTGACTCCCAAAGACCTCGACAGGATTGAGCAATCGAATGGACGGCTTGTTGATTTTGCTGTACCAAGAAATGCTCTGCCGAAAAAGGTAGTGGAGCAGCTTGAAAAGGTATACCCCGATATCGCGATTGGACAAACAATCCCATTGAAGTATGTAGTGATTGCCGGACTCATACAGGAGATTCTTTGCAGATACCCCTTGCGCGAAAATGCATGTGCTGCTGATGACGACATTTTTGTCCGGGATTTTGAGCAGCAGGACATATTTATCAACAACGCTGCGGAGAGCTTTGTGCCTGTTCCTTCTGTTCTAGAGCAACTGGACAACTACATCCGTAGCGATTCAATGAGGCCGCTTATTTTATCAGCTGGAGCTGGATTGGGAAAAACCACCCTGCTTGCTCAATGGGTGAAAACGCAACGCAAAGCAGAAAAGGCAGTTATTGCGCGGTTTTGCGGCGCATCTGATTTAGCTTCCGAGCAATATAGCCTGTGGGACAGCATATTGCGGGAACGAAATATTCAAACACCGACAACGTTTGACGAACTGCAAAAAAAGATCCGGCATCTGATGTGGGAATATTCCGAGCAAGGTGAATCGATCATTGTGATAGACGCGATAGATCAATTGCCGGATGGAATCAGCATGCTTTCGTGGATTCCTCCCGAGCTTCCCGCTAATTTGAAATTGATCATCAGCATGAAATGGCAATCGAATGTTCCGCTTCAGGTGAACGGGGTTACACACGATGATCTCGTCACTCTCAAACCTATTGATGAAGATCAGAAGAGAGAACTTGTTTCAGCATATCTTGCAAAGAACTTGAAACAACTGGACAAGAAACATATCGACGTAATTTGTGGTACGACCGAAAAAGATGGTCAATATATCGTTACGGATAAAGTGCAAAGCGAAGCGTCCGCTAATCCCCTTTATCTCAAAATCCTAGTCTCAGAATTACGGCAATTCGGCTCTTTTGAGCTATTGGGCGAGCAAATAAAGAAATACGGGAAAAACCCCATAGAAGCATTCGACCATGTGTTGGAAAATCTTGAAAACGAACGAGCTTACGATGTAATCGCTTCCGCAGTATCTGTTCCACTTCTTTTCGGCCTGCTATCTTGCGCGAGAAGGGGGCTATCTGAACACGAACTTGTATTTTGTTTCCAGCGGGCATTTGGGAAGAACGCACCACTATACGAAACCGTCAGGTATTTTCTCCGCAGGGTACGGCCTTTTATGGCGCGGCGCGGCGGCAGAGTGGATTTCTTGTATGATAGTTTCAGGGAAGCAGTATCCCGCCGCTATGCGGATTTATGCAAAAAGCATCATAAAGTCTTGGCTGATTGTTTTCGCGAAATATGCGACCCTCATCAAAACAACTCCTTTGACTCAGACAATATGCGGGCATTGGCAGAATTGGGACACCACACTACCGAATTTGATACTGCCGCCGGGGAACTGCTATATAGCAGCTTGCCTTATTTAGATGCGCGCTGCTCCATTACCCCAATGCAATCACTAATTGTCGAGTTGAGCCGGTTTGAATCCGAGGTATGCCGCAACTTCTTTAATATCATACTGCGCAATCAGGCAATCTTGTCAAATTACCCGAATACGCTATTTTCCATCTGCCATGCAGAACAACCATCCCTTGCGCATGAGCAAGCCAACAAATTGCTTTCAAACAGAAGTTGGACGAAAGCATGGCTGGACACAGAATCGCTTTTTACGCTTCAGGATATTCAAGCTGATGCCGATGAAACACCACCTTCAATGGCATTGAAAATTATCGCTGAATCTGAGCGTTATGTCTTTACGTCTGCCTGCGCTTTTTCCGCAGACGCGGCTATATTTGCTTTTTCAGAAACACTTGAGCGGTTGCGTGTGTTTGACACGACTGCGTTTGAACTGCTTTCTTGCATTATTCATGTGCGGCCTGTGCGAACTGTATCTATTCAAATATCTCCAACTTGTGAACATCTCGCCGTAGCGCATGAGGACGCGACAATTGAGTTGTTCAGGCTTGTTTATAATCAAGAAGGACAGCTATGGCAGGCCGCCAAAATAAATCAGGAGATAAAGACCTATAAACCCCGGTGCGGCTTCTCTGCGTTTGGATTTTCAGGTGATTATGTCTATTATCAATCAGATGCAAACACGATACGAGTATTTGATATGAACACTGCAACCTCTGTGGAATTGTTTCAAGCCGAGCAGCCCATCATTTTGGATGCATTGATTCCTTTCGGTAACAGTATGATGTTTGTGACGCGTCAGAGAATGTACTCAAGTATATATCGTAACTCACCTGCAAATAAAAACATCGATATCGTTAGCCGGTTGGATAGTGTGTTCGTCCGCTGTGCGCATGTGATTGATGAGGAGTATTTTGGCGTTGCCTTTTCGGATGAACGAATTGTGGTTCTTAACACCACTGGAAACATTGTCGCTGAGCGAAAGATGGAATCAGCTGTTAAAACTCTTTGCTGCATGGGGCAAAAACTCTTGGTATTATGTCACAATGACGAACTTATTTTGTGGGATTGGATTGAAAATTCTGCAAATGTGATCGGCATAGAAAAAGGTTCTAATCAGCATCTGAATATGTTGTCTGTGAGCGATAATAACGTCATGACCATCCTTGGGGCATCCGTCGCCAAATATGAGTTAGCAAGTGGTCATGTGTACAAAAGCGCAAAAGTGCAAATCGTGTCTATGGGTGAAGTGCCAGAGCTTACCGCAGCGGTACGTGACAGCAAAAATGGCGTTTCAATCCAGCAAAGCGGCTTTCGCTCGGAAACGACCCGCTTAGAGGATGACATAGCTGAGTATTCGATTCACCTTACGAAGGAAGGGACGTATCTGTTTAGCGAGTTTGGGCAGGGACGCTACCTTGCGCCTGGCCATACAAGCTTTCAACCACTCAGGCATGCGGAAAAGGGGCAGCCGGTGCGCATTTTGAAGAGCTTTGCAACGGCGGATGGGTGCGTGTACTGCATCGACGTTTTGTGGAGCATGAATTGTGGACAAAGCAGCTTCTCCTACGATTTATCCCCCTATCGCCTCCAGTTCATCAACATACGTGTGTTCGGGGAGTATGTGTTGATCTTCGGCAAAAGCGACAGCGAAAAAAGCATGCACAGCGCCGCAACTGGGCACATATCCTTTGACAATATACTTTTGATCTTCCAGGCCATTCGCCCCGGCATGCTTCGGTTCTGTGGCGAGCGATTGTTTTCCTCGCTGTACGGCAAGCCGATGGATGCTGCGTTCCATGAAAAGACACAACAGTTCTACTTGCTGTTCAATACCCCGCACACCGCTAGAAAGAAGGATTTGCTACATGTCTGGCATGGAACGAAAGAGGAACTAATAGCAGGACGTGGTTGCCACACAGATATAAACGTCAGCCGGAAAGGCGACAATCTGTGCACCAGCGCCTGCGCTGGGGATAGTTATCTGGTTTGCTATCAGGGAAGCATCTTCTCCTTTGATGCAGCAACATTAGAATACCGGGCGGCGATTGCCGCTAACGGTTCGTTCGATAGGTTACAGGCAGCCCTAATCAATGGAGCTTACGCTCTCGCTTTGTGCAACAATGCAACTGAAATAAAGCAGATTACTCCAAAACAAGAAATGAGAGGTATCCCAAATGATGAGTCATGATTACTTCATCCAGACACAGCAGATGCTCATTGAGGGCAAGCGGTTCAAGGAGGCGATTGATCTGTGCGAATACGCAATCGAATCCGCCGTGTGGCCTACGCCGATGACGCGCCAATGCGGGGCGCTTTGTCGTTGGAATTTGGCGGAGACCTACTTTTACGCAATTGGTGACGCGAAGAGTGCCCGCGATGGTTATATAGCTTTTCTCCAGTATGTTGACGACGATATGTCAATGCTCACGATTCCGTCGGCTCCTACATTGCAGGAAGCGATGGAGGATATGTACGTTAAAACCTGCGACGATATGGGACAGCTCGCCATTTCATACGATGAATATTTTTACTATATTCATAAGAGCGAATCTGTCAGGCCGTTAACACAAAAAGCAAAAAATCAGCTAGAGGCCATGGAGTACAACCGCAATCATGGGTTGTCCTGGTCCGACAATATCGTCCAATTGGCAGAGTTGGAAGCAGAATCGGTGGAATCAAACACAATAGATCGGCTTCCAAATGCGGTAGCTTTATATTCGTTGTTTTTGCTGTTCCCGGATGAGATAGACCCAACAACAGATACACTTCGCATCGCGATAAAAAACTATAGTTCTTGTGTTTGTCGCCTTGTCGGCGAAAGCATCCTTTGTTGTGCGGCAAAAGGGCATCCGGCGAACCCTGACAACTATAGGTTCATTTTTGAACAAGCCATTGCTCTCGTTAGCGAATATCTAAATGATATGGAAACACATGACGCCGCCACGGAAGCGCGGGACAAATTGGTAAGTGCAAGAAGCGAAAGCATAGACAAGTCCAACTTCTATAACTATGGGTATGCCTCAATTGCGCCGCCTGGCGTACAGGATTTCATCCCTCCACTCGTATTAAAAGAACAGATCAGACAGAATCTGAGCAATCCCGGAAGAGCGGGGTTGCCTAAAACTGGTTGCTTGCCTGTTTTACTTATACCGATTTTATCTTTTGGCGGCATCATTGCTGCCATTGTTATGTTACTGATGCATTTATAAAAAGCATCTGTAGCGAGACGTGACAGTACAAGGATGAGTGGACAAACCCAGAGCACAAAATGCGGACGCACCACTAGGCACGATTTGCACCACTGACGATGATTCCGTCATATTGTCGTGCTATTACAAGTGACGACAACAAAAAAGATGTCGGAGCCTGAAACCCTTGCGTGTCAAGGGTTTCAGCGCTTGAAAAGGGCCTGCGCGGCACCGTACAAAAAACCGCTGCACAAAGGCCGATTTTCGCGGTTTCAGATTCCGAACTCCCAAGGCGGCCAAAAGAGACCCCCGGCTCTCACAATCCAAAACTGAAAAGCAACCCCGGCCCCGTAATTCTTGCGAGAATTGCGGGGCTTTTTTTATTCTCCGGCCAAAAATCTGAAGAAAGGAAAGTCATCCATGAAAACGGACATTACCTCTGCCGGGCCGGCAGGCGGCGCCCCCGCCCTGCCCGAAGCGGAACCCCCCGCGCCCCGCACCTATGACTGCACCGGCTGCCGCTACGTCGACTCGCACGGATTGATCTGCGATGTCTGCATCCGGAAAATCCTCGACGAGCGCGCGGGGCGGCGTCCCCAAATCGCATCACTGATGGCAGCCTGCTTCGATGGAAGCGGATTCACTCTGCTGTTCGGCAACCGCGCCGCCGCTTTCGTGTAGTTTTACCCGAAAGCCGCCCGATACCGCCGCGAGGTTCATTGGATTTTCCGGCATAGACGCGCGGGCGATTG
>Ga0099364_10001167_pt1 | contig 43865 bp, 38 predicted proteins | sample TergutTh196P3_FD_73070 | JGI IMG/M metagenome (GOLD analysis project Ga0099364, IMG submission 73070) | Microcerotermes parvus P3 segment gut microbial communities from Pointe-Noire, Republic of the Congo - Th196 P3 | ecosystem: Host-associated > Arthropoda: Insects > Digestive system > Gut ...
AGCGCAGAAAGCCTATGCCGCTGTTGGATCTTAGTTTATTTAAAAACATCACCTTTTCGGTACAAATGGCCTCCGCCTGTATGATGTCTTTTGCCAGCGGCGTCAGCTTTATCATTATCCCATACTACCTGCAAGGTGTGTTAAGTACGCCGGTCGGTTTGTCCGGTTTGTATATGTCCGTATCCCCGATTATCACACTGCTGGTTGCGCCTGTCAGTGGAATTCTCACTGATAAAGTCGGCGGCTCCATTATGATTCTCGTCGGCCAGACTGTCTATTGCACAAGTATGTTGTTGATGGCGTCGCTGACTACAGCATCCCACGTTTACCTGATGATTACGTATTACTGCTTCATGAGCTTCGGAACAGCCCTTTTTAATGCCCCAAACAACACCTTGATCATGTCGAACGTCCCGATGGACAAACTTGGCATAGGCGGATCCGTCAACACATGCATCCGGACTATCACCGTGTCCTTAGGCTTTGGCCTGACGCCCGCTATCCTCTATGGCGGGATGAGTAAGGCATTGGGTTATCACGTAGCCGGTTATGTACCGGGCGCCGGCCATGAGGAAGCCTTTATGCTCGGGATGCGAAATGCCTTTCTCATCGCGTCGCTCGTATGCGCCGTGGGTATCGTTTTGTCTATCACAAGGATTATCGCGACAAAAAAGAAAGACTGATCTGATGATCTGTTCCGGCTAAAAGCTGTCAGCGCCTGTTCGCCAAATACAAATAGGCTTCCAAGGCAGAGCCGCCCACACAGCGCGCCTGATCTGAGATCGTCCGCCAGTCTACGCTTGCGTCGGCTTCGATATCGGCGATCTTCCTGCCTTTCGTTACGCCGGCACTCTCTCGGGTCATGCCGCGCAACAGCCCCCTAATCGGCGCCTTTACAGGTGTTTCGTCTACAAAAAGCACAATCTCCCCACGAGCCACGACTTCGCCTATCTGTTTTACCTGCCGGACTGTACCTGAAACCGGAGCGTGCATCACCCCTTGAAAGCGTGTTTCATTTTGCACTGATTTCGGATCCGCAACCGCTTTTGCGTACCCTTGCAGAATAAGCCTACCCAAGTCGTGTCCCGGCATGGTTTCGATCACTGCCTGTACATCTTCGCCTGCGCAAAAACCCGGTCCAAGGGCAATGGTAACTGCCGCCATATCCATTCTTGTACCCATATTGCGCTTGGCAATGATGGCGTCGATTACCGCTTCCGGCTTGATTTCCGGTATAGCGTCTCCCCGGGGGTCGATAAGAAGTGGTACTTCCCCTACATCCCAGCATTTCTCCAGCTCTGTGGAACCGGCGACTCTGCGGCAGGTCAGGTCTTCAACCATCGCAAACGCGTCATATACCGCTTCGCACAACGACACGCTCCGGCGAACAGCGCTGGGCGTCGCTGTTTCCAAAACGACTACGGAAAACCCGGCGCGAAAGAATTTCTGGACCACCCCCGTGGCTATTTCGCCTCCGCCCCGAACGACTATCCTTTGCCTAAAGCTTTGAATCGACGTCATATGCTCGCCATCCGTTTCCTTGATGTTTCTATTATACACATATACAAATGCGCTTGCGGCGGTAATTATAATTTGCTATGATGTAAACGCATAATAATATGTAGAATCATGGAATAATGAAGGAGGGGTCAAGAATGGGTTTAGCGAAAGGTATTTTTGTAGTCGATACACACGTTCATGCACAAAGGCACGCCTTTCAGCTTCAGTCAAGGAATGTGGATTCGGAGTTTTCCGAATTGGGAATGGGTATGCACTCTGTGAATACCTATTCCAACGCTGACAGGTTATTGTATCATATGGACAGGTACGGCGTCGATGTATGCGTGATCATGCCGGCTTTTGCCATGACCAACGAGATTGACAAAGAGATTGTGAAGAAACACCCGGACCGCTTTGTCGCCTTGGTCTGGGACGTAGAAACGAAGAGAAACGCCACTGAGGGGAAAGCGCCCTGGACGCTGAAAGGCGCGTTGGAAGAAGTGGAGCGGGAACTCGACACCGGAATGTATGTCGGTATCGGTGAAGGGATACCCGGCCGCGGCGGCCGTGACAAAACCTGGAGCGAACGCTTTGAAGAAATCTGCCAGTTTATGGAGCTGGCCAGGAAGTACAAAGTCATCGTCACCTACCATTCCGGATTTCCTACAGGATATGCCGGAGGTCAGGGCCTGGCTTCCGTACAGGGCCACTATGAAAATGATCACGCGAACCCCTTCCTGGTAGGAGAAGTAGCGGCGGCTTATCCGGACGTCAACATCATCCTCGAACACGCGGGCATTGAAGGTACAGGCTATCGCACCGACATCTATGAACAATGCCTGGCTGTCGCTCGCAGCCATCACAACGTCTACCTCGAATGCGGTCAGTGGTGGGCGGAATTGTATGAGAAACCCTTGAAAGACCCCAATCTCGGATGCGAGAGGCTGGTATGGGGTACCGACTGGGGCGCGGCTTCGACGCCGCAGTCCTGGATGCCCGGCTGCGTACCGGAAACCTTCTGCGACCAAAACATCAATATCGGCTTACCGGCGCATCAAATCGACATCTTCGGCTGGGCTTTACGGGAAGTTGGCCGCTTAAACATTCCCCAGGACGACCTGAATATGATCCTGGGCGGCAATGCCTGCAGAATTATGAATATTAAGACGCCCTATACCAGATTGTTTAAGCAGTATATCAAGAAATAATCGAAAGACGATGAAGGAGGCGACACGATGGGTTTAGCAAAAGGCATATTTGTTGTGGACACGCACGTCCATGCGCAAAGACACGCCTTCAAACTGCAGTCAAGGGATGTGGACTCGGAGTTTTCTGAACTGAGCTCGGGCATGTCCCAGATGGAGACCTATTCCAATGCCGACAGGCTGCTGTATCACATGGATAAGTACAGCGTCGACGTATGCGCGATTATGCCGGCCTTTGGGATGACCAACGAGATTGATAAAGAGATCGTCAAGAAGCATCCGGATCGTTTCGTCGCTTATGCCCTGGACGAGCAAACTTCTAAGGCCGCACAGGCCGGTAAGCCCTGGACAATCGAAGCGGCGCTGGACGAACTGGAAAGAGAGCTCGACACAGGATTGTACGTGGGTATCGGCGAGGGGCTGCCCGGCTCCCACCGAAAGCATCCGGGCGGTTGGAGCGGCAGGTTTGAAGAGATTTGCAAGATCATGGAATTGGCAAAGAAATATAAAGTAGTGGTTACCTATCATGCCGGCTTCCCCTCGGGATATGCCGGATCCAGCGGCATGGCCGCTATGCAGGGCCATTATGAGATGGACTTCTCCAACCCCTTCCTGGTGGGCGAGGTAGCGGCTGCTTATCCGGACGTCAATATCATCCTCGAACACGCGGGCATTGAAGGAACCGGTTACCGTACCGACATCTATGATAAATGCCTGGCTGTCGCCCGCAGCCATCACAACATCTATCTCGAATGCGGCCAGTGGTGGGCGGAATTGTATGAAAAGCCACTGAAAGACCCCAATCTCGGATGCGAGAGGCTGGTCTGGGGTACCGACTGGGGCGCGGCTTCCACTCCCCAGTCCTGGATGCCGGGCTGCGTACCGGAAACCTTCTGTGACCAGAACATCAATATAGGCCTGCCCGCGCATCAAATCGATATCTTCGGTTGGGCTTTGCGGGAAGTCGGCCGTCTCAACATTCCCCAAGACGACCTGAACATGATCCTGGGCGGCAACGCCTGCAGAATCATGGGCATTAAAACGCCCTTCACCCGTCTGTTCAAACAATATATCAAGAAATAGTTGCATAATAAGACGCCCTTCCGGCTTGCGGCAGATACCGTCCGCTGCCCGGAAGGGCGTTTTTGCATTTTAAACGGTGCAGCTGCATTGTATGCGCACCCTAGTGGTCTGTCTTTTCAGGACCTGCCTAAGGCAGAGGGATAGCATCTTAGCGGACGTTTTCGGCGTCGCTTTCCTTGACATACAGAAACACTTTATTTCTGCCGCCTCTTTTCGCCTCATACATACCGGCGTCCCCGTTTCGGATAAATTCTTCCATGGGGCTTCCCGGCGTTGGGATTTGCGTGTAGACGCCGATGCTCACTGTTATGAAGGTCTCTTTCCCGTCGGCAAGGAGGATCGGTAATTGTTCAACCTTTACCCGGATCCGCTCGGCAAGGGTCGCCGCCCCTTCGCCCGTAGTATTCCCCAAAAGCACGACAAACTCCTCTCCCCCCCAGCGGGCAACGAAATCCACCGATCGTTTCAGCTCCTGGGTAAACACCTTCGCCACCTCCTGCAGCGCCTTATCCCCCTGCATGTGCCCGTAGGTATCATTATAGTCTTTGAATCTGTCCAAATCGATCATCAGTAGGCTGATTGGCGTTTTATCCCTTATGGCTCTTGCCCATTCCAATCGCAGCCGTTCATCAAAACTCCGTCTGTTGGGAATATCTGTCAGTTGATCCATCATGCCCAGGTGCTCGATGGTACGGATATAGTTCTGCATGCGAATCTGGTTTTGCACCCGCAGCCGGACAATCGTCGTATTAAAGGGTTTACTGATATAATCGGAGGCCCCCGCCGACAGCCCCTTCTCCTCGTCCCAGACCTCGTTTAAGCCGGATACAAAAATGACAGGGATCCCATGCGTCCTGTAGGAGCCCTTCAATTCGGCAATTACCGCATAGCCGTCCATCTCCGGCATAAGGATATCCATCAGTATAACATCCGGCTTATATTCATTCGCTATTTCGATGGCGTCGCGCCCGTTTTTTGCCGCGTATATCGTATAATCCCGGCTCAATATCTGCGTCAAAATCATAATATTGCTGCTCTCGTCATCAACAATCAGGATGCTGTTCTTCTTGCTATCCATGTTTTCAACTCCATTTTTTTCTAAGTTCGTCCAGACTGGCTATCGCGTTTATAAAATCATAGTCCTCCACCTGTTCGGCAAGGATATCCGAATCCGGTATCGCACGAAGCAAGGGAAGAAGGTGATAGCATTCCGGATTTCTGTTTCGCAGCATATACTCCAAATCCCTAAAAAGCGACAGGGCCTGCTCTTTATCAAGGCTTACTCCCTTATCGCCGTCGTTGCCAAGCGTAGGCGTAAGGGAAAGGATTACCTTGTTCAATTCTGCTTCGAGGATGGGCGCCAGTTCCGGCATGCGGTCGTTCTTTCCGTCTTTCAGCAGTTGTTCCGCACTGGCAGCCGCTTTCTGAAGCGCTTCTTCGCCAATCTGCCCCGCGATGCTTTTTAAATTGTGCGCGATCCTGTGGGCCAGCGTACTATCGCCTTCTTCCAATGCCTTGAGGATGGCATGCACCGTATCCCGGTTATCTTTGACGAAACTTCTTTGAAGCTGCCGCAGCAGTTGTTTTTCTTCTTCCTGCTCCCGGCGATTGTTGACCGTCCCCTTGCCCACCGGCTGGAGATAGTTGAGCAGGCAGCGCCATAGTTCCTGTGAGGTAAACGGTTTGCTCACACAGTCGAGCAGGCCGCTTCTCGCATATAGTTCCCGATCGCCGGGCATAATGTTTGCCGTCATAGCGACGATGGGCGTTCCCGTCTCCAGTTTAGCAATAGCCGATGCAGCTTCAAGGCCATCCATCACCGGCATATGAATATCCATAAAGATTAAGTCAAAGGCTTTCTCACCGCGATCCAGGCGGCTTTTGACCATATCAACGCCTTCCCTGCCATTATTGGCCACAACAGGCTTCAATCCCAGCCTGAGAAGATGCTCGCTGATCACTTGCTGATTCATACTGTTGTCTTCGCAAATCAAGATTTCCCCGTCAAAAATGGGCTTTTCCGATTCATGGATGAGGATTCTTCCGCCGGGAGATTTCGCCGACGTGTCCATCGTTTCGAAGCAAAGGTCGAAACTGAATTTGCTGCCGACCCCGGGGGTGCTCTCCACTATGAGTTCGCCGCCCATGAGCGCGATCATATTCTTCGTAATGGCAAGCCCAAGACCTGTTCCGCCATACTCCCTTGTCGTGCTGGTGTCCGCCTGCATGAAAGGTTCATAAATCCTGCGGATCTGTTCCTGGGTCATACCGATGCCGCTATCCATTACTTCGAAATGCATGTTTACGGTATTGCCGGTCAGACTGACGATATGGGAGCTGATCTTGATCGAACCGGCCCGTGTAAATTTCACTGCGTTGGAAAGCAGATTGATCATGACCTGACGTAGCCGCGTGGGATCCCCCAGCAGCTTTTTACCAGCGAAGGGCTCCGTATAAAAATGCAGGGAAATGCCTTTCTCTATCGTGATCGAAAGGATCGCGGTCTGGCAGTAAGTAAATATCTCATGCAAATCGAAGGGGATTTTTTCCAGGCTGATTTTGCCGGATTCGATTTTAGAAATATCCAGAATGTCATTAATAATTTGCAAGAGCCATTCGGAATTCTCGTTAATTTTAAGGAGATAGTCCCTCGTTTTATCTGAAATATTGTCGTCCAGCGCCAATTCAGCAAAACCAACGATACTGTTCATCGGCGTTCTGATTTCATGGCTCATATTCGCCAGAAAAGCGGACTTGGCTTCATTGGCGGCTTCTGCGGCGTCCCGCGCCACCCGCAAATCGTTTTCCGCCTGGCGCATGTCCTGCAGCATAGCGTGGTGTTCCCGCAGATCCCGGGTATACCCAGCCACGATAAAGGTATCTCTGTGCTTTATGCGAACCAGCGTAATCTCCGTCGGAATCCCTTCTCCGTCCAGGGTCTGATGTTGCCATTCATGACGGCAGTAGCCCTCTGTGAAAGCCTGATCCATATAGGCATGCGCCAACTCCAGGGAAGCCTTTCCGTTTGGCTGGTATTCCGGGGATAGGTCGTTGAATCTGCGGATATACTCATCCTTGCCGCTTAACTGAAATAGATTCACTGCTTCCTGATTACAGGAGATAAGTCGATACGCTTTATCCCAAACAGAACAACTGAAGGGCATGGCGTCGAGCATCAATTGTGCACGGTCAGCGTCTTCCCGTCGCCGCTCTCCCGGCGTCTGTTTTATTTCTTTCATTATTCGGATTAAAGAGCTGAAGGCCGCCATTAACCGAGGCTATCCTTTCTTCATTTTAGTCCACTTTACCGTTTGGTATAGTTCTTTTTATATCATACAACTGGAAACTGAATTCTGCAAGTATTAATTAACACCGTTGCAAATACGCCGTATCGGGGGCGTATAATGCGACTCTATATTTCACTATCTAGGTATACCCATGCCGCCGTCTAGATCGTATGATTGCTTCAGGGGGTGATCCTAATCGAATTGACGCCGGATCTCATCACACATGTCAGGACAATCGACGAGCAGAATGAAGAATTGTTCTTCCGCCTGAGTGCGCTCACCGCCCTTTGGGCACATTCGGTCACCCGGGAAGAAACTGAAAAAGCCCTGGATTTACTGAATAACTATATAAACAAGCACTTTGCTGATGAAGAAGCCTTGCAGCTCTTGAGCGCTTATCCCCAATACGAGCAGCATCGCGGTTTACATAAAAGCTTTATCGCCGAGTTTCAAATACTAAGAGAAGAATACAAACGAAACGGTTTCTCCGCTATGTTTGCTTTCAAATTGAACAGATCGATTATCGACTGGCTCGTGAAACACATACGGACAGTTGATGTTGAATTCGGTAAATTTATGAACAAAAACAGAACTCCGTCATAGACGGCCTATGCCAAGCAAAAAGGGACCTGTATCGATCGATCATCGGTACCGGCCCCTTTTTATACGAATAGGTAATGAAATGTAGCGTTATCTGGATCTCTCCTTAATTCTGGCGGCTCTGCCGGAAAGTTTTCGCAGATAAAAGAGCTTCGCTCTGCGTACTTTGCCCTTGCGCACGACTTCGATCTTTTGAATGCGCGGCATATGTACAGGAAAGCAGCGCTCCACGCCAACTCCATACGATACGCGGCGAACAGTAAAGGTTTCATTGATCCCGCTGCCCCGGCGCTTGATCACAACGCCTTCGAAAGCCTGCACCCTTTCCTTGACGCCTTCAACGACCCTGACATGTACCCTGACGGTATCGCCAGCCCGGAATTCCGGTATATCCTCGCGTAAGTGTCCCACTTCGACGCTTCTCAGCAGTTCCATCATTTCCGTTCAGTCCTCCTCTTTCGTCGATGCTCCGCCTTACCTTTTCATCAAAGCAGCGAACCATCCTGTCCATCACCCGCAGTTAGTAATCAGGCGAACACCTAGGTATTTTATCACAGGGGAAAGCGCGATTCAAGTATCAGATTTCCCTGTTGTCTGCGCTTTCTTCGCCTTCGCCGGCTTCTTCAAGGCGGATTTCCTCCAGCAATCGTGCATCCTCCCCTGTTAGGAAGAGGGCGGGTATAAGATCCCGTCGCCTGCGCCATGTTCGCCGAAGAGATTCTTTGCGGCGCCAGCGCCGGATCTCTTCATGATTGCCGGAGATAAGCACCTCGGGGACCGACATCCCTCTGAACGTCCGGGGCCTTGTGTAATGCGGATGCTCCAACAATCCCCGGGAAAACGAGTCAGCCTGACAAGACTCGTCCCTGCCCAATACGCCGGGTATCAAGCGGCACAAACTATCGATCACAACCATGGCGGGCAATTCGCCGCCGGTGAGTACATAATCCCCGATGGACAGCTCCAGATCCGCCAAGTGTAAAATGCGCTCGTCAAAGCCCTCATAATGTCCGCAGATAACCGCCAGTTCTTCCTCCCCGGCAAGATCGGCCGCCATCTGCTGGGAGAATGGCACACCCTGAGGACTCATCAATATCACACGTCCACCAAAGTCCTTCTTTGGTCCCAGTACCGCCTCAAAAGCGGTATAGATCGGCTCCGGCTTCAGAAGCATACCCGCGCCGCCGCCAAAGGGCTCATCGTCTACGTTCTTGTGCCTGGATTCCGCATAGTCGCGGAAATTGACAGCGGAGAAACTGAGCAAGCCCCGATCCCGCGCCCTTTTGAGTATGCTGGCATCCATAGGTCCGTCAAACATTTCCGGAAACAGGGTAAACACGGTTATTCTCACTCGTAGATCTCCAGCAGTCCTGCAGGCAGCGCCACTTCCATGCGACCTTTATCCAAATCTACTTCCCGGATTACGGTCCGTAAAGCCGGCACCAATATGTCCCGTTTACCGTCCGATACCACATAGACGTCATTGCTGCCCGGCTGCAGAACTTCTTTCAGCTCGCCATAACAGCGGCCCTTCTCCCAAACGGAAAGCCCTTCCAATTGATAGATATAATACCGGCCTTTTGGCAAAGGCGGTAGTTCGTCTTCCGGCACTTGCAGGAAAACGTTCTTCAGGCCTTCGGCCTGGCTTATATCGTCAATTCCTTTAATCTTCATCAATACCATGTCTTTATGGTAGCGAAGCCTTTCAATGGTCAAGACCCGCCTTTCGTCCGCATGTTCGTCCGGCGACGCATAGACCTGCTCCATCCCTTCGAAACGTTCGAGCCTGTCGCTGTAAACCTTCACCTTCAGCTCGCCGCCGATCCCATGGGTATTGACAATTTTGCCGATTGAAATATACATGGCTTCCGTCAGATCATTCTTCATCACGGGGCATGATATCCACAGCGATTTTTTTTCGCTCGTTCTGGCCTGCGGCAGCCTTGACCAACGTGCGAATAGATTTGGCGATCCGGCCTTGTTTGCCGATCACTTTACCCATATCCTCGGATAACACCCTCAATTCGATGATGATCGCGTCCTCTTCCTCACGCTGGGTTACCAGCACTTGGTCAGGATGCTCAACCAACGACTTGGCCAGGTACTCTACCAAATCCCTCATAAACTCATCCCTCGACGCTATCTTCTGCCACCGGGGCAGTTTCTTCTTGCTCTACTATGGCTTCCTCCGGCTCGGCTACAGCTTCCGCCTGCTCCACTGCGGCTTCTTCCGATACAGCGGCGGCTTCTTCCGGCTCGGCTACAGCTTCCGCCTGCTCTACTCCGGCTTCTTCCAGCTCTGCGGCTTCTTCCGCTGCGGCAATCGGTACGTCTGCCATGACAACCTCCGCCTCTGTCTCCGCCGTACCAGCGCTTCCCGCTGCCGGAGCGACAGTCGTTTTATAGGGGCTGGCGGCAAGAATGCCCACTGCAACCATCAGTGTTTTTACCGTCTCCGAAGGCAGGGCGCCCGTTCCCATCCAGTACTTGGCCCGTTCTTCGTCAATCTTGATCAAAGATGGATTCTTCGTCGGGTCGTAGTAGCCGATCTCCTCGATAAAGCGCCCGTCTCTGGGGTAACGGGAATCCGCCACCACTATACGGTAAAAAGGGGCTTTCTTTGCGCCCATCCTCCTAAGACGAATCCTTGTTGCCATGCATCTTCCTCCTCTTCCTTCTCTTCCTGTTCTTCCTTCTCTTACCCTAGATGTTTTTCAAGCCTAAAAGTTATAATCTTTGTGATCATATAGACTTGCCAAATCATTCATGGTCAAAAAGGTAATTTCATTCCTCTTCTTCCCATGTTTTTCCCCATCTGGTTCATCTGCTTCATCATTTTCTGCATTTGCTCAAACTGTTTCAGCAGGCGGTTTACATCAGAAATGCCGGTTCCGCTGCCTGCCGCAATACGCTTTCGCCGGCTGCCGTTGATGATGTTCGGCTTCCTGCGTTCTTCCGGCGTCATGGAACGAATGATTGCTTCCACATGCGCCATATCCTTCTCGTTAATCTGCATGTCCTTGATTCCCTTCATCTTACCAGCGCCCGGCAGCATACCCAGTATCTGATCTAAAGGCCCCATGTTTTTCATTTGTTGCATTTGTTCAAGAAAATCATCAAGGGTCAGCTCCGCTCTGCGCAGGCGCTGCTCCATTTCCTGCGCTTTCTGTAGATCTACATTTTCCTGCGCTTTGTCAATCAAGCTGAGAATATCACCCATGCCCAGGATCCGGGAAGCCATCCGGTCAGGATAAAACTGCTCCAGCGCGTCGATTTTCTCTCCGACGCCTACGAACTTGATGGGCTTTCCGGTAACGGCTTTGACCGACAGCGCCGCGCCGCCCCTGGCGTCGCCGTCCAGCTTTGTCAGGATGACCCCGGTAAGTTCCAGCCGTTCGCTGAAGGATTCGGTGACCTTCACCGCGTCCTGGCCCGTCATACCGTCTACGACGAGCAGGATCTCCTGCGGCTTCACCGCGTTACAGATTGTCTCGAGCTCTTCCATCATCTCCTCGTCGATATGCAGCCTGCCGGCAGTGTCGGCAATCAGCAGATCCACCGCCTGCCGCTCCGCCTCCGCGTAGGCGCCTTTGAGAATATCCGCGGGCGCAGCGCTTTCCCCCAAGGTGAAAACGGGCGTCTCCGTCTGCTCCCCCAGCACCTGCAGTTGCTTGATGGCGGCTGGCCGGTATATATCGCAAGCAGCCAGCATAGGCCGGCGTCCCTGTTTTTTAAAGAAGCGGGCCAGTTTTGCGCATGCCGTGGTCTTGCCGGCGCCTTGTAATCCCACCATCAGAATCACAGTTGGCCCGCGCCCCGCATTGTTGATCTGAGAAGGATTGTCTCCCATCAGGGTGATCAGTTCTTCATTGACGATCTTAACGACCTGCTGACCGGGCGTCAGGCTTTCCATAACCTCGACGCCAATTGCTCTTTCCCTGACCTGGGCGACAAAGCTCCGGACTACCTTGAAGTTGACGTCGGCTTCCAGCAGCGCCATCCGCACTTCCCGCATAGCATCGTCCACATCCTGGGTTGAGAGCTTGCCTTTTCCCCTCAGTTTCTTGAATACGGCTTGCAGTTTATCCGTCAGGTTCTCAAATGCCATAGCTCCTCCAAACTATCTCTCGCCTCCTGGGGCAGATTGGCGCCGTATTTCTCCAGCCATTGGGCGAGCCGGGTCGCCAGCTCTTCCCTGCTTTTTCGCGCCGTTTCTCCCGCCGCGATCAGGCCTAAGGCTTTCTCCAAACGCTCCAGCTTCTCATCCGTGCGGCTGAGGAGGTCGTGGACAGCATTGCGGGATACGTTCGCTACCTCGCTGATTTCGCCCAGGGATAAATCCTGCTGGTAATACCATTCATAGATATCCCGCTGCTTGTCTGTCAGCAAAGCGCTGTAATAATCCAGAAGATCCGTTCGCCTTACAATGTCTTTCATGCTGTATCACCTGATACGTAACTCTTTTAAAAATCCCGACAATTATTCTATATGGGGCCCTGCCTCATTGAACGAATCTTTGCTTAGCTATCTTCGGTCATCCTAAGCATGAGATGATTGCGTTCGCGCGTCGTATCCAAATACGGCGCTGCGAGTGTCATTCTATCCCTTGAATAGTGCTTTGTCAAGTAAAATTACTTGGCAGCCGACACATATCTGAATAAGAAAAGCCTCTTGATTGCCTTTTCGCTTTCGAGCGGCTTAATTTACCAGTCACGGAGAGATAAGCCTATGCTTTCCTCTACTTCTTCCGGCGTTATGTCCTGTGTTGTTTCAAAACATTTATCAAGCAAACTCACTTCCTATTACGGTTTTTTCATTACCGGCACAACAATAGCACTATTATTCTTGCTTTTCATTTTTCTTTCCCCTTTCATTTTTAGCGAAGCATAACATAATAGCCTGAGTACACTATAGAGTAGTAATGTACTTAGGGTTGCCATTATAAATGTTTTACTCTGACATTATAATCATTTTACAAAATATGATAAAAAAGATATTGATTATGCTCTAAACAAGGTATAGAATGAGTGCGTAAAAGGTAGTGCATAAACAAAATTAGCTTTAATCCATGTGTATTAGAGCGTCCGTCAAACAATCGTTTTGCGTACAATATAAAAAGGGGAGTGAGAAAATGCCGGTTGAATTAGGGGAACAGGCAGTACAAGTAGCCTTTAGGGGTAGCACTATAACGCTTGCTCTACTCCGCACGTTGGTGCAAAACGCATTGGATAGCCGCCATCGGATAGAACACGGCGAACAGGGCTTAAAAAAGCTCAACCTGCAAGGCAAACAACTTGAAAGCGTAAAATTGACTAGTGAGGACATAAAAGAGTTCCGGCAACAGCTTAATAGACACGCTGTTGATTTTTCGGTGATGAAAGACAAGGTAACAGGGGAATACTCCGTATTTTTCAAGGGACAAGATATTGATAGGGTATACACTGGGCTTGAAAAGACCTTACAAACGGCACTCGACCGCATGGACGCTAAAAAACCGATAAAAGAGGTTATGGAACAGGCAAAACAAAAATCTGCTGAAAGAGCAGAACAACAGCAACAAAAGCCGGAAAAGAACCGTTCCGTTGATAGAATGGAGCGATAGCATGAAAACAAACAAAAAGCCGCTTACGATTTTTACCCTTATCGCGTCAATTCTCATGTTTTATCTTTGCAACCGCATAGCTCTTGTTTTCGCTGGGATAGGGGGCGGCAACCTACTTTCACATGTAAACGCCGCTTTTGACAGAATTATACCGGCAATAACGACGCAACCATTTTTGCTTGGAACAGATAAATCCGCTTTAATAGCCGGATTTATCGGCGCGGGGTGTGTGTGGCTCATTTACTTATACGCCGTTTTCGGTTCGAAAAAATATATGCCGGGAATTGAACACGGTAGCGCGGCATGGGGAACACCGGCAGATATAGCCAACTACATGGACAAGATAAATGACAGCAATATTTTATTGACCGAAACGGAAAAACTATCCATGTCCGACCGCATGAAAAGGACGGACACGGACGATTTCAACCGCAATAAAAATGTGCTTATCATCGGCGGTTCGGGAAGTGGTAAGACAAGATTCTACATCAAACCTAACATAATGCAGTTGCATACATCCTATGTCATTACAGACCCGAAAGGCAGTTTGATACACGAAACAGGAAAAATGCTTATGTCGGCAGGGTATAAGATAAAGGTTTTTGATCTTATCAACAGGGATAAATCGGACTTGTATAATCCCTTTAATTACATGAAAAGTGAGGACGATATACTAAAACTGATTAACAACCTCATAGCGAACACTACCGCGCCGCAAAGCAAATCAGCCGGTGACTTTTGGGAGAAGTCGGAAATTGCGCTTTTAGAAGCAATTTTCGGCTATATTCTCTTTGAAGCACCAAAAGCAGACCAGAATATGGCGACAGCTATGGAAATGCTACGTCTTGCGGAAGTGAAAGAAGATAACGAAGAGTATCAAAGTCCTCTTGATATTATCTTTGAGGAATTGAAAGAGGAAAAACCAGACCACTTTGCGGTAAAGCAATATGACATATATAAATTCGCGGCAGGGATAACGGCAAAGAGTATCTTAATATCCGTTGGTGTACGCCTTGCGCCGTTCAATATAGCGTCTATCAGTCACATCGTATCTGGCGACACCATTGGGCTTGACATGATAGGAAGTGAAAGAACGGCGTTATTTATCATCTTGCCGGACACCGACAAGTCTTTCAACTTTTTGGCGGCGATGATGTTTCAACAGATGTTTGATATTCTGGTCTACCGTGCGGACAATGACTATAAAGGGAAACTACCGTTTCATGTGCGGTGCTTAATGGACGAATTTCCAAATATCGGGCAGATACCGCAACTGGAAGTTTTGATTTCAACCGTCCGAAGTCGCGGTATATCCCTTAATATCGTTCTTCAAAACTTGGCGCAGATAAAAAATCTCTACAAGGACACTTGGGAAATTATCACCGGCAACTGTGACAGCTTGCTTTTCCTCGGCGGCATGGAACAAAGCACATTGGAGTATATTTCTAAAATGTGCGGAAAGACCACAATAGACAACAGGAATATAAACGAAAGCAGAGGGCAGACCGGCTCTTATTCTTTGAATTACCAGATATTAGGGCGCGACCTTATAACGCCGGACGAAGTAGGCGGCTTAAAAGGCAGAACATGTATATTGAAAATCAGAGGGTGCAATCCGTTTCGTTCGCAGAAGTACAACATCGAAAAACACAAAAACTATAAGTTACTATCTGACGCAAGCGAAAACAACTGGTTTGATATTGAGCAGAGAGATACCGCAGAAGAAACCGCATTTTTGCAGAACATAACGGCGGTAAAGGTAGTATAGCTTGCCGAGCTTAACACGTCATAACTTATTTACATTAAAACGTGTTGAAGTAATATTGTTCTAAAATATTGATCAATTGATTCAAAGAAAGTGAGGAAAAATCATGTTAGAAGATGTTTTAGCACTCGTATCAAAATTCGTCATTATTGGCGGCGGTCTTTGGCTCGTATGGGGCGTTATCGTCCTTGCCGGTGGATTGAAAGACAAAAACGGGCCAGCTTTGCAGTCCGGCATTTGGCAGATAGTGGGCGGCGGTATGATTATTGCGGCGGCGGCATTGTTTTCAAGCATAACAGGCTGATGAATCATGTCAGCCGCCTGTTTTATCGGTTAAGGGGTTTTGTACATGACAAACGCTATTGTTGTTCTTTTAGAGACAATAAATGAGCTCATAACAGGAGTTGCAGGAGATTCAAGTCCACTCACTCAACCTTTGGGCGGATTCTTGGGTACTGTCTATAACTACTCTACAATAGTTTTACAAAACGTAGCTATGCCGATTGCCTATACCGTTCTTGCACTGTTTCTTGTAATGGAATTATACAAGGTAAGCATGAAAGTTGAGGGCGCGGGGGGCGGTAATCAGCTTGGCGCGGAATTAGTTTTTAGGGTAATGATAAAAATGGTTATCTGTAAAGCGGTGCTTGACGAAACTCCAAACGTTTTAAAGGCTATTTACAATGCCACAACCGAATTTACAGTTGCAATATCAAGCATACTCGGCGGCGGCGGTCCAACTGGCGGCATGGATATAGCCGCACTTAAACCAGTTATTGAGGAGCTTGGTTTTTGGGGCGGTATTCCTGTTATTATCATCGTCTGTATTATCTTACTCATAACGCTTTTAGCTATCGGTTTGGCGAATGTTATTATTGTAGCACGGTTTGTAGAGTTGTTTGTCTATATCTGTATAGCGCCTATCCCTATCGCTACTTTGCCGAATGAGGAAATGTCGCAAATAGGCAAAAATTTTCTAAAGTCCTTTGCCGCTGTGAGTGTGCAGGGAACGCTAATATTCTTAGTGCTTTCATTTTTTCCTTTGCTTATCCAATCCGGCTTTCTTGACAATAGTGGCGCGACCGGCGATATATACTTGTCGTTGCTTGGAATAACGTGCTATTCTATTGTGCTTATATTGGCAATCTTTTCAACCGGCAAATGGGCGAAAAGTATTTGCCACGCTATGTAACGTTATAGAGAGGGTAAGAAATGGCTATTGAAATTGATATACCGATTGAAATAGAGGATTATCAGGAAAAAATTATTTTTGGCATGTCGTTACGGCAACTCTCCTGTTTTAGCGCGGCGGTCGCTCTTGGCATAGGCACGTACTTTTTATGCACTAAAGCTATGGGTATGACGATGGACAGCGCAAGCTATGTAATAATTTTTGAAGCGTTGCCGCTTATGGCTTTTGGGTTTATCAGAAAAGACGGACAGCCTTTTGAAAAATACTTTGCGCTTATTGTCCGACACCAGATAGGGAATAAAAAATTGCCGTTTACCGTGAAGTTGGCGCAACTTGAGGACGCGCCGGACGGAAAAATGAAATCAAAATACGCTTGGGTTTTTGAGAAAGAAAATAGCGGAACAGGCAAACCCATTCTTACCAAACGAGAACGGAAAGCGGAAGCCGCGCTTAAAGAAGCGTTTATCATTCAAGCAGACGATACAAGCCGCAAGAGAAAGAGAGCGATAGTAAAAGCAAAAATCGAAGTTGCCCGAAACGAATACAGAGCGTTAATCCGCAGAGATAACGAAGAAAATAGGGCGGTTAAACAACAATTTTCGTTATTTCTCCGACCGCAGACAGGAAATAAACAGTTGCCGTATGTCGTTCAGTTAATGCCTTATGAGGACAAGACGGAAGAAAGAAAAACACGCCACGTTTGGATTTTTGAAAAAGAAAAAAGCGGAACAAGTAACGCCGTCCGTGCAGAACGAAAACGGCGAACAGACACAGGGATTAGAGAAGCGGCTATATGCCAAACAGATAAAAAAAGCCATGACAGAGCGCGCAAAAAAGCAAGAGCAAAGATTAAAATTGTTCAACAGGAATACAAAGCGTTAATCCGCAGAGATAACGAAGAAAATAGGGCGGTTGAACAACAATTTTCGTTATTTCTCCGACCGCAAACAGGAAATAAACAGTTGCCGTATGTCGTTCAGTTAATGCCTTATGAGGACGAGACGGAAGAAAGGAAAACAAGCCGTGTTTGGATTTTTGAAAAAGAAAAAAGCGGAACAAGTAACGCCGTCTGTGCAGGACGAGAACGGCGAACAGACGCAGGGATTAGAGAAGCGGTTATATGCCAAACAGATAAAAAAAGCCGCGAGAGAGCGCGCAAAAAAGCAAGAGCAAAAATTAAAATTGCTCAACAGGAATACAGAACGGCAAAACGCAGAGCGGAAGAAAAAAGCGAAGTACGCGACCGCGCCTAAAAACACGGTTGACCTTATCGGATATAAGCGTATGTTTGACGATGGGATATGCGAAATCGAACAGGGGTTATACAGTATCACGCTTAAAATATCCGATATTAACTACCAAACGGCAAGGCGCGATGAAAAAGTTGATATATTTTCGCGTTACTGCGAATTGCTCAACACTTTAGAGCCGCCGCTACATTGTCAAATTTCCATAGTTGACCGCAGTATAAACAAAGACGAATTTAGGGCAAATATGTTTATGCCGATGGCAGGGGATGAAGACGATAAACACCGCAGGACAATGAATAAAATGTTGTCCGACAAGGCGTTAGAAGGGCAAAATAGCATTATCCGCGAAAAGTACGTTACAATATCCACCGCAGCGACCACTTACGAGAGCGCAAAAGGCGCACTTGCGCGTGTGGAAGCGGATTACTCCGGTCATTTCAAGTCGCTTGGTTGTGATGTTCAGCCTTTGTCTGGTATACAACGGCTTGAATTGATACAAGCCTTTACAAGACCGTATGAACCGTTTATGTTTGACTATGATAGTTTGATTTATAGCAACCTCACGACAAAAGATGTAATATCGCCTATCAGCCTTGACTTTTCCAGCAAGAGCAGTTTTGAAATTGGCGATTATTACGGAGAAGTGCTTATTTTGCGCGACCTACCGGCAACCATGAGCGACCAACTACTTACACAAATAACCGATTTGCCTATTGACCTTTGCGTCACCTTGCATTTTGATAAAGTAGAACAAGGCCTAGCACTTGAAAAGGTGCGGCGGCAACTTGCGTTTATGGAAATGGAACAGACAGGGCAACAGGAAAAAGCCGCGGAAAAAGGCAGAAGCACCATGCTATCAACGCCGCAAGAGTTGCGCCGGAAGTATGCCGGTGCGGAAAACCTTTTAGATGACTTGGAAAACAAAAATCAGCGAATGTTTAAGGGTACAATCCTTATTTATACCTATGCCGACAGCATGGAAAAACTCAATGACAACATCGTGCAGATTTGCGGTATTTGCGCGCAAAAGGCTTGCACCGCCGCGCCGCTTAATTATAGGCAACGTGAGGGCTTTAATAGCTCGTTACTGTTTGGGAAAAACAGCGTTGATATACAGCGAACACTTACGACAGGTAGCGCGGCGGTTTTTATTCCCTTTACAACGCAGGAGCTTTACCAGATAGGCGGTATGTACTATGGGTTAAACGCATTATCACGCAACCTCATATTCTTTAACAGATACAGCCTTAAAGCACCAAACGGCGTAATTCTCGGAACACCTGGAAGCGGTAAATCCTTTGCCGCCAAAAGGGAAATGATAAATGTACTTCTGAATGACCCTAACGCAGAAGTACTTATTATCGACCCAGAAAGAGAGTATACCGCAATCGCGCATGGGTTTAACGGTGAACATATTCATATGTCCGCAGGGAGCAAAAACTATATAAATCCTATGGATATAACGGACAATTACGCAGATGATGATGACCCATTATTGCTTAAATCTGAATTTGTCTTGTCGCTTGTAGAATTGCTTGTAGGCGGCAGACAAGGACTAACGGCAGGGCAACGCTCGATAGTTTCACGCGCTTGTACATTGAGCTATCAGCCGTATTTTGCTAATCCGGCAAAAAACCCTATTCCAACACTTAAAGAATTTTACGAAGTCTTAAAGGCGCAACCAGAGCCGGAAGCAAAGGCACTCGCCTTGTCTTTGGAATTGTACATTGAGGGGACATTGTCCGTATTCGCCCACCCGACCAATGTAGACACGCAAAAGCGGCTTGTTGTCTATGATATACGCGACCTTGGAAAGCAGTTGCGTACCCTCGGTATGCTTATCGTTCTTGACCAGATATGGAACAGGATTACGCAAAACAGAGCCGTAGGCAAGCGTACATGGGTTTACATTGACGAAATACAGCTTTTATTTACGAATGAGTACAGCGCACAATACTTTTTTGAACTGTGGAGCAGAGCGAGAAAATGGGGGGCTATCCCTACCGGCATTACGCAGAACGTGGAAACGCTTTTATTGTCCGACCTTGCGCGGCGTATGTTGTCCAACAGCGATTTCATTATGATGTTAAATCAAGCACAACCAGACAGGGTAGAGCTTGCCGGATTGCTTAATATGAGCAATAAACAGCTTTCCTATGTCACCAATACAGAAGCCGGACAAGGTTTGTTGTTCGCCGGTAAATCCATAGTACCTTTTATAGACCACTTCCCGAAAGAAAACGACCTTTACCAAATGATGACAACGAAGATAGAGGAAATATCGCAGTATGAAAAGCAAGAGCAAGATGACTGGCAAGCCGTAGGTGAGGAAATACCGGCAAATAGATAACGGTGAGGAATAACGCACTATGAGTCTCGGCTATCGCGATTACGGCGAACATGAATACAAAAAAGAAGCACCTGCGTATCAAGCAGAGCGTTATTTTCGCCCGGCAGACGTTGAACCGGCAACGGCACAAACACAAGCCAGATATGGAGAAACGGAAAGAGAAAGCGGAACAGCCGATGTAATTGGCGGCGTAGCCGGTACAGCCGCCGCTTTAGAAGCAGCAGGGGTAACGGCGATAAAAGATACCATAGCAGATACCGCAAAAGAAAGCATAGTAAGACGGACAGTGACAGAGGAAGCCGCCAGCAAAGCAAACACGACCGGCGCGAGAAATGCCGGATTGATAAAAAATCTGTCTGTTGTGGCAGGGCGTGAAATAGTCGCGTCTATCGGTAGTGGCGGCGATGAATTGACTGACAGGGCAGGAAGACAAGCCTTAAAATACGGCTATAAATCCGGCAAATATGCCGCTGCAAGCGCAATTTCCGTTATTGGCGGCACATTTAGGATAGTTCAAAATAGGGTATTGCTCAGCAAAGATGTAAAAGCCGGTTTACTAACAAAAAAAGATGCAAGAATACTGTCATTGAAAAAGGTGCAAAAAAGCATTGCCGGTAGCGGTACTACTATTAAAAAAATCTTAAAAACAGAGTTGGTGCAAGGCATAGAGGACTTTCGCGGTTCAGACGATTTAGGCATGAAAGCATTAACCGCGCCTAAAGATGTATATGTCAAAGGGAAAAGAGCGCTACAACTTGTTAAGTCAATCGCGCATGGAGCAAAAGCAGTTGCGGCAGGGGCTAAAAAGCTGTTTGCTAATCCAGTATTTATAAAAATTAGCTTAATAGCCGGTGTTGTCATCGTCCTTGCCTCGCTCGTGATGGCAGTAGTGGCAACTATTTCATCCATCATACCGACCATTTCACTTAAAAGCGATGATAAAGAGTTGACGCGCACCTATGAACACGTTACAAAACTCGATACAGAGATTACACATGAAATAAGGGAGATAGAAAACAGCATATTTAACAGTGACATTGACCATTTTCATTACTACCTAAACGGAGTACCAACGACCGCCGACAATACTTTGATTTACACAAATGCTGATTATATCCTCATGTTCCTTGATACGAAGTACGACGATTACGCTTATGATAAATTCATTCATGGTTTGTTTGGCGGCACAAACGTAAAGGAAGTAGTAACGGCAATCCATAATGCGCTACATTCCTATACAACGCATAATTGGGAAGAAGAGATAAAACATGTGGAATCATGGCACAACCCGGTAACCGGCGAATCGGGCTATAACACATGGACAGAGATAATTAAGCACATGGATATTAACGTGAGTACGCAGAGTTTTGAAGATTACTTAACCGCCAACATAGATACCATGCTTAATGAAGATGAACAGGAAACATTTAAAGTTATAAGCGATGTAGGGGCATACACCGCAAGGGTAGAGCTTGGCAGTCCTTTTATCGGTCAAGATTACTCTATAAGCTCACGTTGGGGCTGGCGCATACACCCGATAGATGGCGATGTGAGTATGCACAAGGGCATGGATATACCGCAGACAGAGGGAACGCCGATAAATAATGTGATGTTCGGAAATGTTACCTTTACGGGTTATGACGCAGACGGTTTCGGCAATTATTGTATCGTTACATCAACTGACGAAAAAAAAGAAATCCTCTACGCGCATTTACGTAGCGTAGCTGTTTCGGTCGGGCAACAAATACTTAAGGGGGATATAGTAGGTTATGTAGGCAATACCGGCGCAAGCACCGGCGCCCATCTTCATATCGAATACTCGATAGAAAACGGATTTAACACAAATCCGGCGTTTTTCCTCGATGGAATATGAAACACCGGCAACGCCGGTTAAATGAAGGGGGTATTACAATGAGCATTTCCAAAACAACCAAAATTATCATTGCCGCTATTGCGGCGGTATTGCTCATTATCGCTATTGTCTTAGTTGTCAAAAACGGCGGCAGCACAAGCAATAGCGACCTAACGACCATGCCCGGCGGCAACACATCGGCGAATGCAACCGGTTATGATATAACCGGCGTATGGTACAGCGACCGCGAAAATGGCGATACCTTCACGCTTAATACGGACGGTAACTATACATCTTCTAATTGGCTTGCAAATGGCAAGTATACCGTTGACGGCGATGTAATTACTCTTGTTGACGCTTTCGGTGATAGCCGGACATTAACACTTACAGCGTCCGACAGCGCCTATATGTTGCGCTATGATGGCGCGGCGGCACACTCTTACTATCGAACAGAAAAAGAAGCAACGGCGGCGCATGAACAGCATAGAACAGACGATGAAGCAATGCAAAGCGTCTATGAAGCTACCCTTATGCAAATACTAACCACCGGCGAATGGATATATACTGACGCTTTCGCAACAACGACCTTGCAATTTACGGAAAACAGCTTTGTCATTACGTATTCCGGCAGTAAAAACATAGCACCTGCGACACACAAGCATTCCTATATCATAACTAATTTCAAGGAAATAAATGGTAACTATTCTGTGACTATGGATATACACGATGAAACAAGAAATCAGAGTTTCGATAATAGCGGTGTAAGCATTACCGTTGCTGATGGTAACATATATACCATTACTTGCGGCAATTTTACGTATGCCACCCGATTAACAAAAACCCTTAATATTGACCTTACGGAATCGCAGACTACAACCGCCGCGCTGGATAACGGAACAAAACCCGAAGCTACAGCACAATCCGGCAATGAGGAAACGAACGGCGAACAAGTAATAGTACATGACGATGGAAGAATAGAAAGTATCAGACAGATTAGCAGAAACGACACTCCAGATAGGAGCGAACACATGGCGGCGTTGGCTGAATTAGTGGAAAAAGAGATATACGGCACATGGCAGGGAACTTTTGAAGATATGCCAAACGAGAACACTGTTTATTTAACATTTACCTTTAGTACAAACGGTACTTATGCCTTTTCTGACGGAAGCATAGACGAAACAGGCAAATTTAGCCTTACCCATATTTCAGACAGCGACAAATATCATTCTTTGCTACATCTTGTAGCAAGCGATGGAACGCAAAAGGAACACCGCTTTTACTTTTCCGGCACTGACACGTTTAGAATGACGATTGAGGGCGATACACACCCGACATATTACAGAAAGTGAAAGTCCGCAAAACCATTTAGAGCAACGATAAACACGCTTAGAAAAACGAACCAATAAACGAACAAGAAACAAGCCTTTTAGGGCTTGTTTCAGTGACTTAAGAAGAATGTACGTAAAACGATCGTTTGACGGACGAATGTTTTAGGGATATGATAATGAAATAAAGCAACCGTGGTATTGAAAGGAACGATAGCAACATGATATTCGGCTATGCGAGAGGAAGTAAACAAGAACAAGATATAGACATACAACTTGACGCTTTAAAGGCGTATGGTGTAGATGAAATTTACGAAGAAGAATTAAGCTCACAAAAGCTAATCAGACCAAAGCTAAATGAGTTATTAAGCAAACTACGTTCCGGCGATACGCTTGTCGTGTGGAAACTTGACCGGCTCAGCAGAACAGTAAAGCAACTGATAACCCTTGCAGAAGATTTTGAAACTAAAAGAATTTACTTTATATCACTACAAGAAAGCCTTGACACCACAACGGCAACTGGCAAGTTTTCTTTTCACCTTTTTTGCTCGATGGCGCAAATGGAGCGCGACATTATATCAGAGAGAACAAAGGCAGGGCTTGAAGCGGCACGTACAAGAGGACGAAACGGCGGTAGAAAGTCTGTTGACATAAAGACGATAGAAAAAGCCTTAAAGATGTACAAATCAAATGAGTTTTCCGTTAAGGATATATTGGAAGCGACGAATATATCAAAAACTACGTTATATAAGTACATAAAACACAACGGCATAGACAGAGAAAAAGGGGATAATGGAAATGGCAAAGGTTGAAAAGGAATGGTGATGCCAAATGATATGAGACGAGATGAGCATGTAGACTTATCGAGTATTCCTTAAAAACAGAGCCGACACGCAGATGGAAATAATGGAGCAAGATAAATCCAAAGGACAACCGCGATAAAATTTTATGGGAGGAATATGACATGGGTATGAAAAATGCTTTGGAGATTTATTTCAAGAAACAACGCGAATACTGGCAGGCAAAATACTCGACATTTCCTCAAATGCCTTACAACAAGGCTATTGACGAGTGCATGATTATACCCAATTCATTGAAAGATGGTTATATTCAATGGCAGCCGATACCACAAGACAAAACTGTAGATTTTTCCGGGTTAGAAAGAAAACTAAACCTTTCCATCCACCCGCGAATAAAGGAATATTTTACATCGTTCTGGTTTCTTTCGGTGGTTGGTAATGTCGGCGGTAAAATTCTTGAATTTACCACCGTTCCATATGGGATAAATATTCCAGAGCAGGTGGAGAATTGCTATAAATTCGGAGTCGGAAAATTTCCGAATGACGATGTGCATTTTGAGCTTGGCAGTGCTTTGATAGATGATGACGACAGCTATTTAATTTATGTTGACAACGAAAACGCACAGATTAAATGCCTTCAACCAGAAGACAATGCTGTAATTACTATCGGCTCGTTAGAAGAAACCATTACAGTTATGAAGGTGAGTATGTAGATGATATATGCTCATCGTGGTATTTCCCAAAGCGATTTATCTCAAAGGGCGTGGGCGCAAAACGCGCACCAAGAATTAGTGCCTTATACAGCAAACCATTCGCTAGGCTTAGTTGTAGATATGCCTTTTGTAGGTGTCGGCGGGAAATCCACAAACGCACAAGGGTGGCTTAGAAGCAGTCAGTATTATTACGGGGAATTATCAAAACAACACCCCGAATACTTTAGTTCTGCCAATACAGACAGGATTTCGGAGGGATTAGTACCGAGAGTAGACGAGCAATTTGTACGGTACTTCCCTGAGTTCGATGGTTTTCAAGGCGATAAGCTGATACACCATCATATCGGGGAAGATGGACAAGTTGTTGCTATACCACAAAGCCTTCATAATGGTTATGGTGGCATACATAATATCGAAAAAGAGTTAGGCATTACTGATAATGCGGAAGCTCATTCTGCTGAATGCCAAAGATTGCTTGAAAATGGAGTAGAGAATCCTACATTAGAACAGGCAGTTGGTCAAGACCCTCAGCCGGAGCAGCAAGTCACACCCGAACAAAACACACAAGTTACAGATGCGTCAGAAAATCAAGTAGCTTCTAATAAAGGGATTGAGAGTTTTCGAGAGCAATCGGCAAAAGAAAAAATGAGCATGGCAGAACGGTTTAACGCGGCAAAAGAAGAAGCCGTCAGACGGAACGGCGAAAAAAATGGAAAAACTCAACAGCGACAAGAAGTAAGAGAGGAATTATCGCCGTGAGATATATTACTGGACAACACGCCCTTAACATTCCTTGCCCTCTTTTAACGTGTGGGGATTGGCACAAGTCGGCGTTGCAATGGCACTCTCCCTATTTCCGCGAAAGCTCGGATAGTGTCTTTGGTGATTATGGAATAGAACAAAATGTTTCTATTCCAGAACATACGGAAAGATACAATGTTGCCAACCATATTAGGGCATTACTGGATTTACTAGAATTGGGAAAGTTTACTTTGGCGCAGGGAATGAACAAAGATTTTATTTGCAACGATGAGGGTGTGATCATATAATCGGGGTTGACAAACAAAAATAACAGACGCTGCTTAACAACTTTGAAACATAAGCCGTGTACACTCCAATCCATAGATGCAACTTGACAACGACGCATCGAGGAGGGGTGGAGAAATGAGCCGCAAGAAAGAAATGGCTGAACTGATTGAAAACATCCGCGAGCTGAAAAAGAAATATCCTGAAGAGGATGTGATCGGAAAAATCTTCAAAGAATTTGGGGACCAAACCATATCGGCGATAGAGCCAAGTAGGCTTGCTGCATTTAAGGAACAGGTCATTGCTTCTTTTGGGACCGACCATGAGATGTCGTTTAATGACATTGAGGATGGATTTGTACAGGCTATGCGGACAGATGGGCAATCGGCAATCAAAGAAGTTCTTGAGCAAATGCCCGTGGATACACCAGACTGCAACGATGGGGCCAAGATGCGCAACAAGGGACGGGTAAAAAAAACTTCATAAGTCGTCTGGGGATGATCGAGGATGTGAGCCGTACCTATTTTCGGGACGATGTTTATCTACAGAGCTCCATTCCGCTGGATGCCAAGGTCGGGTTGATTCAAATGGACAACAATTATTCACGCTATACGCCTGGTTTCGGCGCTATGGCGGCCCATCTCTATGCGATGATGACCGAAGACGAGGTCCTCATAACCCTCAAGGAATTGTGCGGGGTTGAGATTGAGAAAGCATCGCTTGCACGGCTGGTGCAGACGGTCGGGGAACCCTACCTAACAAAGCAGACTGGGTCGCAAAGCCTAGCGGATTCTCTGCCTACACCAGGGGCGAGACCGCTGGGGATTTTGGAGAGGCGAATCAACGAAATTGACGAGAGCCCTGATCGGGACAAGATCGTTCAAGACGCTTTAAACGGTAAAATTGATGGTTCCGGATCTTCAGGTTCGCCTGGATTGACAATTGTCTACGGCACATCGGATGGCACTGGCGTACCTGGACTGAAGCGGGAGCTGTCCGAACACGGGAAGAATGGCGGTCGTGCCAAAACATTTGAAGCTAAGGTTGGCGTTGCGTTCAAGCAGGGCTTCGACGAGAATGGTCTTCCCGCCTTGGATAAGAGTAGGAATATCTATCGCATCCCCGGAACAACGCAATATACTGCGACGATCGAGAAGGTTGCTCCCTTTGCAAGGCAAATGACCGAGTTTCTTGCCTCGAATGGAGTTGGTAACGCACCACAGGCTGTCTTCCTTTCCGATGGCGCGATTTGGCTTTCCCATCTGCCGGAACGGGTTTTCCCGCCCCATGTTCCTTTACTCATGATCATTGACAAATACCACGCGATAGAGCATCTGAACGAGCTTGTGGACAAGCTTTATTTCTATAAAGCTGACCCGAGGGAGAAGTTCCGGACAGAGGCACGGGCACTACTGGATATCGGAAATATCCCGGAGATGGTCGCCCTGATCAAAGACAAAGCCTCATCCCTGAAACCCGCGAGAAGGGAAAAGGTTGACAAAGGCTTGGAATACTTCACAAAAAACGCGGAGAAGATGCGCTATGGACTGTTCCAAGCTGTAGGGCTATTCGTTGGTTCCGGCGTTGTCGAAGCTGCCTGCAAAACTGTTGTTGGCAAACGTTTGAAAAATGCTGGCATGCATTGGTCGAAGAAGGGCGCTTCCATTGCAATCGCTTTAAGATGCGCAATCATGTCTGGACATTTTGATTATTGTCGAAGTGAGTTCAAATTAGCTGCATGATGGCTGTGTCAACCCCGAAATAATGATCACACCCCCCATCTGGAGTTACGACAATGTCGTCGTTTATGCAAATAACGGCGCAAGTTTGGACGATCTATTCGGCTTTACGACCAAAGAACTGGCGCTGGGCGACCAAAAGACACTGCATATCCGGCTTGAAAATCATAGCGACGAACCCTTTGCATTTTTCCTCAATGCAGACGCCCGCACGGGGGCGTACGCCAAGGAAGCGGAGATATGTTTCCCCGGAAAGATAGCAAACGATTCGCTTTTACGTGCTGCAGACGTCAGTATCTCCTACCGGGGCGGCGATGTCTATATGCTTGAGGAGTATCTGTATGTCGGCAAACTGGCGGGACGCGCAGACTCCGCCCTGTACGCTGAGGATGGCCTATTCCTTGGTCATCTCGCCCCCTATGCGTCCGGTTCTATCACGGTAAGACTGTCAATCCCCTCTGATCTCGGCAACGCTTACATGAATTCGCTGTGTACCGTAGATTGGCGATTCACGGCGCGGCAAGAGGATTTACCTGACGACCCATTGGCTGATCCGGCAAGCCCCGACAGGGAAACTATTCGCGATACCGCAGCGCCACTCGCGGGTTCTGAACCGCTTTTGCCGCCCGAATATGGCGATACGACCATCGGCGACGCCGAAGCGCCTTTGGGTTCGGCGGAAGATCACGATTTTGTCGTGGTCGTCGACACGGGACTCGGTCTGCCGCGAACGGGGGAATTTGTCCACTCATACAATTTCCTTATGAGGATTTTCTTTATCATTCTTTTGATCATCAGTAGTGCAATTTTTGCTTTGAACAGTAAAGCGGGGAGAAAAAGGAAGTCCCTCGAGACCAAACCGCCTCGTGTTCAATAAACGAATCTTCGTTCAGCACAGGATTCAGACCCATGCTGAACGTTAGATGAGTCCATGCAGGCCCTAAGAGTTCTTATCCTATGCCGGATGTCACGAGTAGTAGAACGAGTTGGGTCTTTTGTCGTAGGCAACATTCTTTACGTATTATGCTGAGCGAGTTTCTGATGCTTCAGATCTGCAAGCTACGCAGTCGATTGACAAACAAAGAATATTTATTATAGAATTAATAAATAAAGGATGTTAATGTGTAGAGTTTTTGATTTGTGTAGAGTTTTTGATTTGTGTAGAGTTTTTGATTTGTGTAGAGTTTTTGATAACTGCTACAAAAAAAGAGGAGGATGCAATCCATGTATTTACAGATAGGCAAAACAAGAAAATTCTTATCGACTTTGCTGCTACTCTCCATGATCCTCTCCTTCTTTGCCGGATTTCCGTTGGCAGTCAGCGCGACTAGCGGCGATTCCGTTATTGATTTGGACGATTTTGACGACGGACAGTGGGACGGCAGCTCTAGCGGCGACGACGACCTCCCCATATCGATTTTTGCGGATGACAAATATTGGTTTCACGAAGGAATCCGATCTGAAGGATACGCACCGGGCGCGAAAAACAGCGTAGAAAAAACGCTGACCATTAACACTGAAGCCGAATTAGGCTTACTTGCGTATGAATTGTATCAAAGCAATTTTTACGCGGATTATGGATGGGCAGACCTCGACTATACCGGTTGGACATTGAAAATAGGCAATGACCTTAACCTCGAAGATCACCTGTGGTTTCCTGTCAATCTAGGTGATTTCAGAGAGAATGAAAATAAGGAGATAGTTGCGCATAACTATAACATCACCTTTGATGGGCAGGGGCATACCATATCCGGTCTTAGAGTTGAGAATGCTGAGACAACCTATCTTGACACTGTTAACGGACAGCATTATTATAGCACCGGCATGTTTGGCGGATTGGACCGCAGCACGATATGTAATCTCGTATTGAAAAATCCTCTTATTTCGTATTTCACCTTCGGGTCTTCTGGTGGCATTCACATGGGAATGCTGGCGGGAATTGCTTTCGGCGCGCAGATACGCGACGTAGCGATTGATAATCCTATAATCAAAATTGATGAACTGGGTAGTGAAGCTATTATAGGTAGCGTAGTCGGCTACGCGCATAGTTGCGATGCGTCTCTATCATACACGATCGGGAGTAGCTTACCTCTGAATGTAACGATCATCAACGGTGTGGATGTATACGGTCGCGGAGACGAAGGCGGGTTAATTGTTGGGAAAATGAATAATGGGAGCAAACCCTATATAGGCGGCGTCGCCGGAATCAGCTATAACAGCGTGATAACCTCCTGTGCCGTATTTGATCTACCAATCAACCTGAACGCCGATCCGTTACCGCCTACTTATAACATCTGTGTAGGCGGGATTGTCGGCTATTCTTCCATGACGGAAGAAATCCTCACCGGAGTCTGTTTGCTGAACAATCTGTCGTCGAGGCCGAATATTACTTTTAATGATGGTAATGAATTCCCGGACTCCTCAAATGAACGTGTAAATGTTGGCGGCCTTGCGGGATATATATATAACGACTCCGTAGTAAACAATTTATATTTCGGCGACCTGTATTGGGACGACAGTGACGGCGCTGGCGACGGCTTTACTACCGACGCAGATAACAATTATCTGTATGGTATGTTTGGTACTGTCGAATACGACGAAGCCGGATTTGTATTCAGCCACAACTACAGTTTCGCGGATTGTTATGAAGAAGCAGATTCTAACGCATGGGATTACGGCGCCGGCGACGGAGCGTTATACGGCGTCCTCAACGGCGCCGGCAAGTCGTCAGCGGCAGCAGTGACTGCCGAACATAGCGGATACGCACTGGAGCAAGCCTTGGCGACATTCCGAAACTGGAAAACAGGGGACTATCCGGATGGTTCACCGGCTGTACAGGAGCAAGTGGAGTATTTGCACCCCTATCAAGCGCCCTTCCTCACCAGGGAAGCTGTTGAGGATCCTGTACCAAATCCGACAGCACCCACTATCTCCGGCTCGATGGCCATGTCCCTGACGGAAGGCTATGAGGCGACGTCAACCGATGCCTACGTCATAACAGGATCAGGGACGGTGACGATGGAAAAGATTTCCGGCGATTCTGCTATCACCTGGAACGATTCAACAAAGAGACTGGATATCGCTGCCGGCCTCCCTGTTGGATCTTATCTCGTTGAGCTGAAGGCGAGCAACGGAACGGAGCCGGATGCAACGCTTGCTTTCACGCTAACGGTCAGGGAGAGAACCTCCGGCGGCGGTGGAGGAGGTTTAAGCCTCGACGTGAAGTACAATGCCAACAGCGGCGCGGGGATCATGTACGGCGATTCGGTGTCGTCGGGGAGCGACTATTATATCAGAGCAAACAGTTTTACTCGCGATGGGTATGTCTTTGCCGGCTGGAATACCAATGCAGACGGAAACGGGACATACTATGCGGATCGGGGTATGATCAACAGTTTATCGCAGAATGTTGAGCTTTTCGCACAATGGACGGCTGTACAGACGGCTGTACAACCGGGGGGAGATCCTGAAACGGAAGAACAGAAAGAGGATGAAGATATTCAGGAATACAGTCAGGACGGTACTACCTCCGGGCAGACCCCTGCGAACACGGAAACAATGGAATGGGTTGATGAAGAAGTACCGCTTGCCGCTTTGCCGAAAACCGGCGATAATAACGCCTCGTTCTGTCTGTTGATGGTGTTTGCAATCTATCTGGTATGGATGGGCAGCAGTTGGCTGCGTCAGTATAAAAATGCGCGGCGATTAAATTGAATAAGTTCAGCAACTGAGCTGTGCATTACGCATTATGAATTTGAGTTAGCAGGGATGGGCCGCGCTTGTAAACGGCGGCTCATCACCGCGCCAAACGCCCTATATCCCACCACTATTTTCTCCGCTTGCCCTGTTGAAAATGGGAGGCGTCTATAGGAGATGCGACTTAGGGCGCGAACGTGAAATCAAGAAGATGACGCGAAAGCGAGGATAGGAGCTATGGATAGCGAGTTCACTGCCAAGGTTGAACTGTTTGAGAAGGAAAAAGGCTGGTACTATGTTTCTGTGCCTGTCGGCCTGAGTAAACCGCTTGCGCACCTTGCGGATCGCGGCTTAATTGCGGTAACTGCTACCATAGGCGTTTCGAGTTGGCTGACGTCGCTTCTACCGATGGGCGACAGCACGCACTTTATCGCCTTGCCTGCCAAAATTCGCAAAAAAGAGAATTTGTCCCTCGGCGCGACGGTTAAGGTGTCGTTTGCAGTCCGTGAGAGGAAGTGAGCGTGAATATGTCCGAGGGGAATATGTCCGAGAATATGCCTGGGAACATGCCCGGGAACACAAAGCAGGAGCTGCTGGAGGCCATCCGCTCAATCAACTCAACGCTCGGAAAATGTGAAAAGGCGATAACAAAACTTAAACCGGGAACATCGTCGCATACGCTGACGAAGCGGCGAATCGAAGCGCTTAACATTGCTGTCTCTCTGATTGAAAAAGAGCTGAGAAGCGAATACACCGCAGAGAATCCTGGTGATGAACTGAGGCTACGCTTATTCTATAACGGCGATATCCCGCTGATGGAGCGATGGCTGTATGCGCCGCATGTCGCTGCATGGTACAAACATCCAGACCATTGGCTGCGGGAATTGCGTGAGCGGCGCGGTGAATTCTCTTTCCTGTCGCACTATATCGTCGAGTACGAGGAAAAGGCCGTCGGGTTTTGCCAGTATTATGACTGCTTCCATAGCCGGTTGCATGAGGTCTGGAATGACGAATGGAAAGTCGGCGACAAGCAAGGTGAAGTGTTCAGCATAGACTACCTTATCGGCGAAACGGAATACCTGCGTCGTGGGCTTGGGAAAAGGATCGTCGCGGAACTGATGGGCAAACTGCGGGCGATTGGCGCAACAAGGTGCATTGTGTCGCCGGAGCCGGATAATACTGCTTCCCATAAGGTTCTGGAAGCCAATGGCTTTACGATGCACAATGGGGAGTATGTGCTTAATTTTGTTGCGCTCACAAAAACAAAGAAGGCTTAAAAGATAATTCTACCAATATCTGAATGGGAGGGCGCAACATGAAAGCCGGCGTTCCTGAACTCTTATTCTCATCACGTACCGATTTCCGTAAATGGCTGATCGAAAACGCCGAAACAAGCGATGGCGTTTGGCTCGTATTCGGCAAAACAAAAGAGATTGTGACGCTGTCAGCGAATGATGCTTTGGAAGAAGCCCTGTGTTTTGGCTGGATAGACGGGCAGATGAAAAGTATCGACACTACAAAATACCACAAGTATTTTGCGAAGCGTCGCACAAAGAGCGTTTGGTCTGAGAAGAACAAAAAAATAGTGGAAGACTTACGGAAAAAAGGGCTAATGACCGAAATCGGCGAAAGGGCTGTGGAAACAGCGAAAAAAAACGGTACATGGGATGCGCCGAAAAGCAATCCGGTAACGGACGAGCAAAAAGACGCATTCAAAACAAAGCTGTCCGGGTTTGTGCCGGCATATGAAAACTTCTGTACTATGTCGCCGTCCGTCCAGCGTACGTATACGATGAGATACTTCTCGTTTAAGACCGAGGAAGCGCGGGAACGGGATTTTGAGAAAATCATAGACAGGCTTAATCAGAATCTGAAACCGATGTAGAAGGAACGTTTCTCATTTCACCATCGGGACAAATCGGACAAGGAGCAGCTCTTTCTCTGTAATCTGCCCCTCTGTTTTGGTGAGCAGCCGCAAGGATTGCACCTCATGGACTCTTCCGACAGGCACGATCATTTTGCCGCCGTCTTTAAGCTGCTCAACGAGATGTATCGGGATGCTCTCAGGCGCGGCGGTTACGATGATCGCGTCAAATTGAGATTCTTCCGGCCAGCCGGAATAGCCGTTCCCTTGCTTCGTTTTTATATCGGCAAGACCTAAAACGTCAAAAGTCTTTTTAGCGCTGACGGCGAGCTTTTCGATAAGTTCAACAGTATAGACTTCGCATCCGAGACAGTGCAAAACAGCGGCTTGGTACCCGGAGCCTGTCCCTATTTCAAGCACCTTGATTCCGCGGAATGGTGCAAGCTGCTCGGTCATATAGGCTACGATGTAGGGCTGCGATATGGTTTGGCCTGATCCTATGGGGAGCGGCGCATCGGTATAGGCGCAGTCATGAAGATTCTCAGGAATGAAAGCATGCCTAGGCACGCTCCGCATTGCGTCCAGAACAGAAGCGGAGGATATACCGCGCGGTATCAGCTGTTCCTCGACCATTTTCTCGCGTTCGGCTTGGAAATCATGCGCCATCCGGTTAACCCCGGCTTGATGACGCCGCAACAGCAGTGTATGAAGCGGATATCGCCGCGATCATAGCGGCTTGCTGCGCGATGAGTATATTGGTGATCGCGGTGGAGAGCGCCGAAGTGGAGACGTCGCTTTTTGCGCTGTCCAGATATTCGCTTGCGACGATTCCCATTATATAGAGAAGCAGCTCTTGCTGCGATACCGAGAAGGAACCGAAGCCCTTTTGACTTCGAAGGAAAGAACGCGATTCGTCCAAATCGTTGAGGATGGTCGTATTATCTACGGGAAACAGAGCCAGAACGCCAAGCGAAGGCAGGGTATAGGCTTTATCATATCTCATTTTTTGAGCTTTGAGCGAGTCGCGCAAGGCAAGCACTCGTTCGATAGATTCGTTCGACGCCTCGCTGAGGACCAGTATCTGTGAAAGCGCCTGTATACTATTCTTGTTCGAGAAATCATGTTTAAAACGCTGGAAAAGCTTTTCGATGTTTTCTACACCGTCATGGACATCCAAATCCGATAAACCAAGCATGGCGGTATATATATAATCATCCTGCCCTGTATAAAAGCGATGATTCGTTTTCAAGCCATCATAAAAAGCCCTTGTACGTTTCGCGATATCCGCATACTTCTCCGGATTTGCGCCGGAGGCAATTTGGTAGGCGGCTACCACCAGGTAGTCGGAAGCGCGCAGTTTATACGTTTTGAGCAGATCATATACCTTGATCGTGTTGTCCAGTAAAGGTTTCGGTTCATCGGACAGAGACAAAAGCGCAGCTATGCCAATCGACATATTGCTCCGAAATGTGGAAAACACACCGGTGCTTTCCTTTATAAGCCTGTAGCATTGCTGAACAGCCTCGGCGTCAGCTTGTCTGTTCTCCGAAGCGTATAATAAGGCCGCAAGCCGTCTGATCAACATGGAATGCCAGGTAAATCCTTTCTTCAGCATCCGGGTGTTGTCTACGAACAATTGAAGCCTTTGCTGAATCTCTGTTTTCATGAAATACTCCCTTCTCGACATATGTTGCGTTCAGAAAATGTGTTATGTGTTATGTGTTATAGCAACGGCACATAGCCTGTCTTCCCGATGATTTCCTGCCCCTGCGTGGACAAAATCCAGTCGATCAATACTTTTACGTTTCCTTCCTTTAGGAGTCCCTCCGTATTGAATCATTTGCGGAATTCCTATAGCGCCAGTTTTTCCTTAATCCAGTCCCACATGCGCCTGTGATTGGCTGGTTCGTGAAAGCGCTGGTCGCCGTGGACATAGTCCGGGAATTCATCATATTCTACGCGTTCCTTGCCGCATATCTCCTCTATCCGTTTCGCCAATCTGCGGGAGCATTCTACAGGCACCAAAGGGTCGGCCGCGCCCATACGGATCAGGAAAGGCGGCAAATCGGGCGTAACCCAGGTCTCCGGATTCGCAAAGTAAGCCAGATGCGGATAGCGTTGTACTTCCGCGCCAAAAAATACATTGGCGATATTACGCGAACCGGGGCCTTCCCCGCGGTCTTGGCTCGTCTTATCAGCATAGGCAGCCTGCAGCACGAGATCCCCCACGCCAAATAAATCGATCACAGCCTGTACTTTTCCGCTGACGTCCCCAAAACCAAGGGTATTGTCATACATTGCCTGTACATCCTGGGTCGCCGCCGCCATCGCCGCGTGATAGCCCCCAGCGGAGGTACCCATAAGGGCAAAACGCGCCGGATCCAGCATATACTTCGCGGCATTGGCCCGCAGAAAACGGATAGCTGCCTTCAAGTCAAACAAAGGATTGGGGAAAATGCCCTCAGGATCAAAGCTACCGTCCGGGCGGGGGGAACACAGCCTCTGTTCGACGCTTACATAAGCAAAGCCTTCCTCCAGCGAATCCATATACCCCGCCGTATGAAAGTCGTTCTTCAATCCGCCGGTAAAGCCGCCGCCATGCATATAGATGAACACGGGGAACGGCCCGTCGCCTTCCTCGGGAAGAAACAGATCGAGCTTTCTCATGGGATGGGGCTTATCCGGCGTATAGCTCAGGTCAAGAAATTTGCGCGTAATGCCGACAGGGTCAATGATCGGCGTGTTATTGGGATTGCCCGGTCCCGGGGGAATGATGTTGACTTTGTCCATACCGCATCCTCCATTCATTTGTTTTCGTGGTTTTTACAGTATCATGATACAATAAACGCAGGGATAACTCAATCCTCTGCGGCAGCCGTAAGTCAGGCGCTCAGGACTATAGTTACAGTTCAGTGCCGACTATGGTGGCGTCGGCACATTTGCCCGGCTACACGTCACATTCGTGATCAACATCAGGCTTTCTGATTATCTAGCCTAACGGCTCAACGTCCATCCGATGTATCACCCACCAGCCTCCTTGAAGGACCTTCGCCTGAACCCCCTCACGGGTGGTTCTACGGCTTCATAGGCTGCCAAGCCTGTGTTTCACGACTTCATGTTCCTACCGTAGCCTGGGCAAACATGCCCGCCTGCAACCTACTGAGTCGGCACTGAACAGTAAGGTACTATATCTGGATTGCCAGTTGAAAAAATCGTTTAAAGTGTAATAATAATAGTTGGATCAGTCTATCATTCAAAGGAGAACAACAAACCGAATGCCTACAGGGATCAAAATTGCCGGTCTATACAGCGAAATCGTCAGCTTTGCCATGCAGCAGAATCAGGTGCCGGTGATGCGGCAGCTTGTGATCAGAAATGATTCCGATGAAGAAGCAAAGAATATCAAAATCAGAATCGCTTCCGATCCTGATATTGCAGACGCCTGGACGACGGAGCTGGACTCGCTTATGCCGAATCAGGAGCATATCCTCGAAGGGATTGATTTGCGCCTTTCCGCGTCACGGCTGTTTGCGCTGACGGAGCGGATCAACGGAACACTGAAAGTCACGGTGTCCGGCGACGGGGGAATTCTCGCGGAGGAAAACAGGGATTTGTCCTTTCTCAGCTATGATGAATGGAGCGGCGCCAATACCTACCCCGAGTTTTTGGCCGCCTTCGTTACGCCGAACCATCCCTACATCATCGAAGTGATTAAAAAGGCGGGCGTTTTGCTTTCGGATTGGACGGGGACGCCGTCTTTCACGGGATATCAAAGCAAAAACCCGAATAACGTCAGACTGCAAATGGCGGCGATTTACGGCGCGCTCCAGCAGGAAAACATAGCCTACTGTATGCCGCCGGCAAGTTTCGAAGAAAATGGGCAAAAACTAAGACTGAGCGGAACCATCCGGGAGCAAAAACTGGGGACTTGCCTGGACCTGGCCTTACTGTACGCCGGCTGCCTTGAGGCGGCTGGTCTGCATGCGATGGTTGCGATCATTAAAGGGCATGCCTTTGCCGCTTGCTGGTTGGAAGAAGAAAGCTTTGCCGAATGTGTGCAGGACGATGTATCGGCGCTGACGAAAAGAATTGCGCCGGGCATCAATGAAATCTGTGTGGTAGAAACGACGGCCTTTACCGCCGGTAAGGGGCTAGATTTTGAAACCGCCGTCTCGGCGGCCGAAAACCATTTGCGCATGCCGGAAGACTTCATCTATCTTGTCGATATACACCGTTCCCGAGGCAGCGGTATCCGCCCGATTCCCCAGCGAAAGGAAGACGGTTCCTTTGCCCTTGATGAAATCGAGGTTTCCGGAAAGTCTGCCGTTACCGGCGCGCCGGATGAACTGGAGATACTGGAGAAGCTTACGCAAGTGGATTCCCTTGCCTATACCAGACAGCAAATGTGGGAGCGAAAGCTGCTAGACTTAAGCTTACGCAACGCGCTGTTGAATTTTCGCGTCACCAAAAGCGCGATTCAACTTTTAGTGAATTCCCTGCATGACTTGGAGGATGCGCTGTCGGGCGGCGAAGAATTTCAAATTATGCCCCGACCGCAGGATATGGACCATTCGCCCCGGGACAACAAAATCTATGAGAGCATACACAATGAATCCATCTGGAATACCTTGATTCAATCTGAGTTTCATAATCGTCGTATCCGTACATTTTTAGACGAAGCATCACTTAGCGGTTCCATATTGAGTTTGTATCGCTCGGCGAAAACCAGTATGGAGGAAAATGGCGCCAATACGCTCTATTTAGCCTTAGGCTTTCTCAAATGGTACGAGAGCGACGTCAGCGAAAAACCGCGTTACGCGCCGTTGGTCATGATCCCGGTCGACGTCATCCGTAAATCAGCCCAACGGGGCTATGTCATCCGGCTGCGTGAGGAAGAACCGCAATTTAACGTTACCCTTCTGGAAATGTTGCGCATGAATTTCGGAATAGGCGTCACCGGCCTCGATCCGCTCCCCACAGACGCGCAAGGGATCGACATCAAAATGGTGTTCCACATTGTACGGCAAATTATTATGGACAAAGCCCGTTGGGACGTGGAAGAACTGGCGTTTATGGGGATCTTCTCCTTTACGCAATTTATTATGTGGAATGACATTCGTAATCGGATAGACGATTTAGCAAGAAACAAAGTGGTGTCCAGTCTCATTTCCGGTCAGATGGAATGGACGTCGGACATTGCGTTTCCTTCCCCGGAAGCGCTTGACGATACGGTAATGCCTGCGGATTTAGCCGTGCCGATCAGCGCGGATTCCTCTCAGCTTGCTGCGATCTATGCGGCGGGGCAGGGGCATAGTTTTGTGTTGCACGGCCCTCCGGGAACCGGCAAATCGCAAACGATCACCAATATTATCGCAAACGCGCTTTATAACGGTAAATCGGTCCTGTTTGTAGCGGAAAAAATGGCTGCCCTCAGCGTGGTAGACAAACGGCTTACCGCGATAGGCATTGGCGCGTTTTGTCTGGAGCTCCATTCCAATAAAGCGCGAAAGAAGGATGTGCTGGATCAACTGGATAAAGCGCTTAATGTGGGACGAATCAAACGTCCGCAAAGCTATCATGACGAAGCGGAGGCTATCCTGGTGCTCAGGCAGGAGTTGAACGGCGTGGTTCGGGAATTGCATAGGCCTCGCGCCTTCGGCTTTTCTCTTTTTGACGCGATTTCCAGAGTAGAGCAATATGCAGGATATCCGGATGGTATAAGCTTTACCGGCGAGCAAATCGATTCTTTGACGGCGCGGGACTATGCCCGTTGGCGGGACTTATGCGATATGCTTGCCGCCGCCGGATTATCCTGCGGAGGCGTATATAACCATGCCCTTCGTGAGTACAAAAACCCGCATTACAGCCAGAGCGAAAAGGAAGATCTCGAAAGAAATCTGAAAGCATTTCAAACCGGCTTATCCGCTCTGCAAGAAAGCGCGGAACAGGTAAACACAGTATTGCGTTTTGGCAAAACACAAACCTATGCGCAGTATAAGGCCCTTTCTGAGCTGTGTTCCCGTCTCGCAAGCGCTATCCCCGTACCTGCCGCCGTTCTTGCTTATAAAGATCTGCCTGCTTATGCAGAAGAAATCTACGACTTATGCGCATCCGGAAGCAAAAGAGATACCATTAAGGAAGAACTCTGCGCCTCGTTTTCGGAGCAATTGCTCGACTTCGACGCGGAAACCGCGCTCCGGCAATGGAATCAGGCGGAAGCGAGCTGGTTTATACCCAAGATGCTGGGAAAATCCAGGATTGCCAAATCGATAAAGCTTTACGCGCTAAACGCAAAGAATTACCATAAAGCGGAAACGCCAAACTATTTAAAGCTCGTCTCCGAATATCAGCAAAATAACGACAATATCCATCGCTCTTCTCCCTTACTTGAAGATTTATTCAGCCCGGGCTATCGCGAATTCAACTGTGACTGGTCTTGGATGGAAAATGTCACACGACTCGCTTTCCATATACAGAAAGCTATCGGGACTGTTGCTGCCGACGCAAGGGAGGAAAGCGCGGCGCTGGATTTCCTGAGCGAATCCCTGGATCGCCGCTTTGAACGATTTGTGGCGGAGAACCAATCCCTTTGGCGTCGGTTTTTCGATCTGATGGAAACCGTAGGGAACCAGGAAAACACGCTTTCCCTTCAGTTTCATCATCCGTTTACACAATGGCAAACAGAAGCGGATTGGATTTCCTCCCTGACAGAGAAGGTCAGCCGGTGGATCGCCAATCTTGACCAGCTACGCGATTATTGTGCGTATTTGCAACTGAAATCAGAAATAGAAGAAGCGCATTTGCCTGCCATATATACCGCGCTGGAGGAGGGCAAAGTAAAGGAAAGGGAGTTAACAGGCGCGTGGACGAAATGCATCTCTAAAGCATGCGCGCTGCGGATTATTGACGGCAATCCCATCCTCCATACTTTTCGCGGCTATCTCTTCATGCAGAAAATCGATAAATTCAAAGCCATCTATCAACAATATGAAAGTCTTACCAGGCAGGAGCTCGCGGCGAGGCTGTCCGAAAAGGTCCCTGTGCTCAGCACAGGCGTCTCGGATTCGTCGGATGTAGGGATATTGCAGCGCGCCATCAAAAGCGGCGGCCGTATGACGCCGCTGCGCAAATTATTCGAAAGCATACCCGGGCTTCTTCGAAGGCTTTGTCCCTGTATGCTGATGAGCCCCATATCTGTCGCCCAGTATCTTGACGCGAAATACCCCGCCTTTGATCTGGTTGTGTTTGACGAGGCGTCTCAGGTGCCGACAAGTATGGCTGTGGGCGCAATCGCCCGCGGAACAGAACTGATCGTTGTGGGGGATCCCAAACAACTCCCGCCTACCAGCTTTTTTTCCTCCCAACAGATCGACGAAGAAAACTATGAAAAAGAGGATTTGGAAAGCGTACTCGACGACTGTCTCGCGCTCTCTATGCCCCAGGAACATTTGCTTTGGCATTACCGCTCGCGGCATGAAAGCCTGATCGCTTTCTCCAATAGGAAATACTATGACAATAAGTTGTATACCTTCCCGTCGCCCAACGACATGGTCAGTCAGTTGCGCCTGATTCCGATAGAAGGCTTCTATGACAGAGGAAAAACCAAACAAAACAAAGCGGAAGCGGAAGCAATAGTACGAGAAATCATCCGGCGGCTGTCCGACCCTGTTCAAAAGAACAGGAGCTTTGGCATTGTGACATTCAGCTCCGTGCAGCAGAACTTGATATCGGATATGCTGGAAATCGAGTTCGCCCGGCATCCTGACCTGGACGATATCGCCAACAATACGGAAGAACCGCTTTTTGTGAAGAATCTGGAGAATGTGCAAGGGGATGAACGGGATGTGATTCTTTTTTCCGTTGGGTATGGCCCGGATGAACAAGGGCGTGTCGCGCTCAACTTTGGCCCTTTAAATCGCGAAGGCGGGTGGCGCAGGCTCAATGTCGCCGTTTCCCGCGCAAGATATGAGATGCTGGTTTTCTCTGTACTCAAACCTGAGCAGATCGACCTGCACCGGACCCGTTCGGAAGGCCTGGCCGGATTGAAAGCTTTTCTGACCTATGCTGCAGGAGGAGCGCTCGCTTCACCCGAGACGGACCGCAATAAGGACCTTTCCCACGGGATTGTAGAACACATTGCAGAAAGAATAAGAGGACTCGGCTATACAGTTCAAACGAATATCGGCTGCTCAGGCTACCAGGTAGATATCGGCGTGGTGCACCCGGATGATCCGGATACGTATTTGCTCGGTATATTATGCGATAGTGAGAATTATTATAAAGGCGGAACCGCTTTGGACCGGAACTATACGCAGGAGGCTGTTTTACACGGCTTAGGCTGGAATATCAGCCGGATTTGGGTGCTGGACTGGTGGGACAATCCCAATAAGGAACTGGAACGTCTGAAGCTGGACATCGACGCCGCAAGCAAGGGAAGCGAGCAGAAAACGCAGGAAACACAGGAAACACAGGAAGCGCAGGAAGCTGCCGAACCGGTTACGGCGCCTGTTCTTGCATTTGAAAGAATAGACGAATCTGTCGTCGAGAATGCATTTGAGCCATACCGGCTTGCGCAAATACCGCCGGTGCTAAACTATGCGGGCAATGCAGACTATTTTTCAAGCGCCGGAAGCACTGCTTTGCTGCGGCAGCAGATTGAAGCCGTCCTGCAGGTTGAAGCGCCTGTCCATCGGGATATAGTATGCAAGCGGGTATTGGAAGCGTGGGGCATTTCCCGAATGGGCGCCCGGATAAACAGGCGCTTTGACAGCCTGTTTTCCGCCATGTCAATCAAAAGCACAAAGCAGGAAGATGCTGTTTTCTTCTGGCGGGCGGAGATGGATGCGCAGCAATACGACCTATGCCGGGTCTCTTCGTCAGAGGATCCATCCCGTCGCAATCTGGAGCATATACCCGCTGAGGAAATTGCCGCCGCGATCAAAATCATCCTTAATCAGCAAATCGGCATGGTAAAAGAAGATCTGGATCGGGAGGTGTCCCGCGCTTTTGGCTTTGCGCGCTGTACGGAAGCCATGCAAAAGTACATAATGGCCGGGATCAGGGTTGCCGTCAGCCGGGAATGGGCGACTATTGAGGAGAATCGCGTGAAAGCCGCGAATTGAGGGGTTGCGGTTACAATGTCATCTGCAGGCTGACAATGGTGGCGTCGGCATGTTTACCCGCTTCCTTGGAATTTGCAATGCTTTGTATTATACTGGTAGCTATGGAAAGTCACCCATGCGGTGAGCGTATCAAGTGCGCTGTCTGCAGACTTTATCACAGTAGGGAAACGGAAAAGCGGCTGGAGAGGGAAAATGCGCAAGCTTACCGAACTACTATCTGTATCCTGTGGTGAAACGGCGACGATTGTGGGGAGCGGCGGCAAAACCTCGCTTCTCTGGCTTATGGCGCAGCATTACAGGGAATCCAAAGTGCTGGTGACGACGACGACAAAGATTGCGAAACCAGCGGATACTGCATGCTATGACCTTTACCTGGACTCGGCTACCATTCCGGGGCGCGAGGCAAGGCCGGGTATCACGCTCGCCGGAGACGAATTCGTCGAAAACGATATCCTCAAACTCCGCTCCCTGGCGCCGGAACTCCTCTCCTTGGCTGCAGCTTCTTATGACCGCGTCCTGATCGAAGGGGACGGCTCGAAGTGTCTGCCGCTTAAAGGTTGGAATGAGAGAGAGCCTGTCGTGCCAGTCTTTAGCGCCTGTACCATCGGTGTGATCACCCTATGGCCTTTAGGCCGAAAAGCGGACGACTCGCTGGTTTTCCGCCTGCCTTTGTTTTGCGCCATCAGCGGCGCATCGCCCGGAGATATCCTAACAACGGCGCATGTGGCGAAAGCTGTCGCCCATCCTGCCGGGCTGATGAAAAACAGCCGGGGACGCAAGCTGCTTTTCATCAACCAGGTAGAAAGCAAAGAGGCGGAGTCCGCCGCCGGGCGTCTGCTGGTAGCGTTGGACAGAGGATTCCTGCAGAACCTATCCATGGTGGTAGCCGGAAGCGTCCGACGGAACGAGGGCGCTGTGTTATGGGCAGGGTAAAGAGCCATCCGGCAGAAACAGAAAGAGGTATCGTCAGGAAGGCAGAGGAGGGTTAAAGTTATGCGGGCGGATAAGCTTGTCGTGATCCGGGGCGGAGGCGATCTTGCTACCGGCGTCGCGCAGAAATTCTGGCGAAGCGGGTTCAAGCTGCTCGTGCTTGAGATAGAACAGCCAACCGCGATTCGCAGGAGCGTGACGCTTTGCGAAGCGGTGTATACAGGTTATGCCGCAGTCGAAGACATCACGGGCAAGTATATTTCCGCGACGTCAGAAACAGACGCCTGCCTTGAGAGCGGCTCGATTCCCGTCTTAATAGATCCCAACGGCGCGTGTATCGCGCATCTGCAGCCAGCTGTTGTCATTGACGCTATATTGGCAAAACGCAATCAGGGGACACACAGAGCGATGGCTTCTATCACGATAGGCCTCGGACCGGGATTCTGCGCCGGCGAGGACGTCGATGTGGTGATCGAAACCATGCGCGGACATGATCTTGGCCGGCTGATCGTAAGCGGCAGCGCACTGCCCGATACGGGGATCCCGGGTGAAATCGGGGGAAAAAGCGCCCAGCGCGTCCTGCACGCGCCGGTCGCCGGCAAGGTGTCGCCTATCCGTAGGATCGGCGACATCGTGGGAGAGGGGGAGGCGCTGTGTGAAATAGCCGGGGAAGTGATCCGGGCGCCATTTACAGGATTGCTCCGCGGCCTTATTCGCGACGGGCTTAGCGTATCCCCCGGGATGAAAATAGCCGATATCGATCCCCGCACGGACGTGGATTGGCACACGATATCGGATAAAGCGCGCTGTATCGGCGGCGCTGCGCTGGAGGCGTTTCTGTGGCTGGATAGCCGCGTAAAATGATGAGCGGGAGGCGGGCTTATGCCGGATAAGCAAAAGGACACTTCATTGGACGCCAGCTTAACCTATAGTAAGGCAGGCGTTGACATTGAGCATACGGACA
>Ga0099364_10001168_pt1 | contig 43861 bp, 31 predicted proteins | sample TergutTh196P3_FD_73070 | JGI IMG/M metagenome (GOLD analysis project Ga0099364, IMG submission 73070) | Microcerotermes parvus P3 segment gut microbial communities from Pointe-Noire, Republic of the Congo - Th196 P3 | ecosystem: Host-associated > Arthropoda: Insects > Digestive system > Gut ...
CATACAGTATTTCTACGAATGTGACGTGGTCTATTCGGGACACAGACAATTCAATATGTTCGGCAGGGACTTAAAAGCGTTTATGCTGAAAATCATCACAAATCCCGACGGGCAGCTTGCAGACCTGGAAGAACTGGTGAAAGATCCATATCTGCAAAAACAAAATGAAAGCATGAAGTTTGACTATCAGATCATTATCGCCGGCTTCTCGGAAAGAGATATGGAGTATAAAGAAAAGGCGGTAGACTATATACTCGAACAGACCGGCGGATGGAAAAACGAAATGATGCTCGAAAAAGATATGCATGACTATGTGCTCGCGTACCTGTCGAGACTGGGCCACAAGAATCTCAACTTCGTCATGTGCGGCGCTTATGAGGGCGTATTCGGCTTATCCAGCAACGTGTGGAAGGCAATACAGGTCGCCGAGGAAGCTGCGGCGATAAAGAAGGGCTGGGAGCAAGATCATACGCATATCGCCGCGACCGGGGGCGAATCCGCGATGGGCAGCTTATCGGGAATCGGAGGCGGCGGCGCCACGGGTTGGGAATTCTTCACGAATTTCGACGCTTACGACAAAGAATCGATCAGAGGAACATGCGAGTTCGTCGACCGCACCCAGGAATTCCATACCAAGTATGCTTTCGGCCCGGATTTCTGCAGATGGAATTCGGACGTAAGGCACATGAATGGATACAACTTTACTCAGGAGGAACATGACGCAATGTTCGTGAAGGCTCCGCAGCCCTGGGTGTTCGCTTATCAGTATAAGATAAGGGAAGCGATCAACCCCAACAACCTGTGCGGAACGTACCTTCGGACGTTGAATCCGGACAAACTTGAAAGCAAGTAGAGAAATCCTATTGCGTAACGTTGGACTGCCAACATGTTGGTCTTGTCCATTAACGCCAAGAGCGATATAATCCCATCTTGACGGAGTAGGGTTTGAAGACGGTTCGGTCTTGCAATCGTTTTCAAGCCCTATTACCGAATAAAGCCAAAGACCCATTCGGCAGCGCTGAATGGAGAGGCGAGACATTTTGGGGGTTTGCGTGGAAATGAACAAAAGGCAGGCGCAAGCGAGGAAAACAAAAAAAAGAATCTACAATACCTCACTGACGCTCATGGCGAAAAACGGGTTTGAAAATGTGACGATAAGCGATATAAGCAAAAAGGCGGGTGTTTCGGTCGGTTCGTTTTATCGGTATTACAAATCCAAAGAGGATATGTTCTTCGAAATCTACAGGGATATTGACGAACATTTTGAAAATGAAGTGGCTCCTGAACTACTGGAGAGCGGTTTGTCCGCGCCCGGGCAAATTGTGGAATTTTTTAGGCGGTACGCAGCTTATGTAGCTGGAAGAGAGCTCGAAATAACCTGCCAGTTGTATAATACCAATAATAAGCTGTTTATCGATAAAGACAGATACATGCTGGTTCTGCTGAAGAAAATAATTCACAGCGGATATGAAAAAGGAGAGCTTCCCGATACTCTATCCCCGGACGAGATAATGGTGTATTGCCTGACGGTAGCAAGAGGGGTAGTATTCGATTGGTGTTTGAATCAGGGCAATTATTCCCTGGAAGACAGGATGACGGGTTTCTGCAAATGGTTTTTCGACGCGCTGATGCGGAAACAATAAGAATATAAATAAAAACAACATGGGAGGAACCGGAAATGAGCGAGACGTGTACGGCAAATGCGGCTGATTATATCGCGGAGTTAATGAATCGCGCCAGGATCGCGCAAAAAGTGATCAACGACTATTCTCAAGAGCAGGTCGATGAGCTAGTTTGCGCGCTTACCTGGACAGCGGTAAAAAAAGAAAACGCCGAAGCAATTTCCAAGTTGGTCGTTGAGGAATCCGGATTGGGTTACTACGACGCAAAATATCTCAAGCTGCAAAAGAAGGTGCGCGGCGCGTACCGCGATATGAAACCGTGCAAATCGGTCGGCGTAATTGAGGTGAACGAAGAAAAAGGCCTGATGAAGCTGGCTAAGCCCGTCGGCGTCATTGGCGCGATCGTACCCTGCACAAACCCGGAAGCCACGCCGGTCATCAACGCGCTGGGCGCGATCAAGGGACGCAACGCCATCGTATTTTCACCTCATCCCCGCACCAAGAAAACGAACTACCTTATATGTGAATATTTGCGCGCAACCCTCAAGAAGTTCGGGGCGCCGGAAGACCTCATTATCTCCGTGCCCGAGCCGACGCTGGAGAGCAGCAACGAAGTTATGAAACAGTGCGATCTCATTGTTGCTACGGGAGGCGGCGGCCTTGTCAAAGCGGCATACAGTTCAGGCACTCCGGCATACGGCGTAGGCCCGGGCAACGCCGTCTCCGTTGTGGACAAAACGGCCGATCTTGCCGACGCTGCAAAAAAAATCATGTGGAGTAAGACGTTCGACTTCGCGACAAGCTGTTCTTCGGACAACTCCATCGTCGTGCAGGAGGACGTCTACGACGAGTTGATCGCCAACCTCAAAAAAGAAGGCGGGTACATGTGCAACGCCGAGGAAAAGGCCCGCCTGCAATCGGTGCTGTTCCCCGACGGCCACCTCAACACGAAGATGGTTGCGCAGGCTCCCGAGGTCTTTGCCGAGAAAGCGAATCTCCCGATTCCGGAAGGCACAAAGTTCCTTATGGTGGAAGAATCGGGCTTCGGAAAGGATTATCCCTTCTCCGGCGAGAAGATGTCGGTCGTGCTTTCGGTGTATAAATACAGGGACTTCGACCAGGCGATCGATACCGTGAATAATATTCATGAGTATTTGGGCAAGGGGCATTCGTGCGGAATCCACTCCACAGATGAGGAACATGTCATGAAGCTGGCGCATCGCACATTTACCTCGCGCATAATGGTTCGCCAGTCCGTCTGTTACGGCAACAGCGGCAACTGGGATAACGGCATGCCGTTCACGCTTTCCCTGGGCTGCGGCACATGGGGCGGCAACATTGCTTCTGAGAACATCACATGGAGACACATGATCAACACAACGTGGGTATCCAAACCTATTCCTGAATGTATCCCGGACGACAACGAATTGTTCGGTGATATGATGACTAGGATATAGACTTCAGCAGTTCGACAACGGCGCGTTTTTCGCCGTTGTCGAACATTACGGCGCCGATGCAGGCGGGGCATCCCCAGGCGCATTTACAGTGCGATACGGCGTCGAGGCAGGATGCGAAGAGTCCGTTCCCCAGTTCAAACAACTCCTCGGCCAGGCCGATGCCTCCCGGTACGTTATCGGCGACGAAAAGGACAGGAGCGCGGAAGTGCGGGTCGCGCTCGTGCCCTTTTACAATGATGTCGCCCCTGTCGCACATAAGAAACAGCGGCGCTACGCCCTTCACAAGATTTACAAGGCCGTGCAGAGGTCCTATCCTCTCGCCTTCGGCGAGGTTCGAGGCTTCCGGCAGGGCGCCCGAAAGATTAATCCAGAAGGCAGTGGTGTGCATCTGCTCCTCCGGCAGGTGAATATGGCCGTAACCCACGTTCTCGTGGGTCAGCAGCTTGATTTTTTTGTAGATCGTCGGGCGTATCGCGAGCAGCACCTCGCCCCAACCTCTGTCTCGCGAACCGGCAAGCTCGTCCAGCACTTCTATTCGTGCCGCCGAATCTCCGTCAGTGTAATAGTCGACGTTCACCCGTTTTACGTAGCAGCGCATCTCCTCGTGGTCGAGTTCCTCCACCTGATACGGCTCGCCCGCGTGGAAGTATATCGCTTGGGGGAAGATCAGCGTCGGAGCTGTGCGTCTGTCCATCTGGCCTATCACAACAGGATTCGACGGATCGGTAACGTCATGTATGACGAAATTCTCGCTCGTCGCGCTGCGGAGCGAAAGCGAAGCCGCTGGATACGAGTCCTCCTGCCAGAAGTATCTGCCCTCGGTGTTGTGCAGGACATCGTTGCGGACGAGGAAATCAAGGGCGCCGCCAATGTCCTCGCCGCCGAACCCGCCGAATTTCTCTCCCTCGCTGAACGGCAGCTCGAACGACGAGCATTTTATATGCCCGATCTGAATGTACGGGTTCGACGGGTTCACGCGGGCGTGTTCGGGCGACGCGCCGAAGAAGTACGACGGGTTCATCGCGAGGAACTGGTCCGTCTGAAGGGATGAGGCAACCATCACAGCGGCCGACACGCCGCCGGCCGCTCTGCGTCCGGCACGGCCCATCTGCTGCCACGCCGACGCGATGCTTCCGGGGTAGCCGTGGAGGACGGCAAGCTCAAGCGAGCCTATATCTATCCCCAGTTCCAGCGCGTTGGTGCTGACGACGCAATGTATGCCGCCGTCTCTCAATCCGCGTTCGATTGCCCTCCGCTCGTTAGGGAGGTAACCGCCCCTGTATCCGGCGATCCGTTCCGGAGGAATCCTGTGAGCCGCCGCGGAATCCTGGATGTACTTCAGGAGGAGTTCAACATTGATGCGCGACCTGCTGAAAACTATCGTCCTTATGCCGTTTGCGACGGCCTTCGCGGCTATTTTTGCCGATACCGAGAGCGACGACTGCCTGATGCCCAACTGCCAGTTGACTACAGGCGGATTGAAAAAAATAATATGCCGCTCCCCGGACGGCGCGCCGTTGCAGTCGATAAGTTCGATAGCGCGTCCGGTGAGTTCTTGCGCGAGTTCGCGGGGGTTGGCAATGGTAGCCGAGCAGCAGATGAATGTTGGGCGCGAGCCGTAGAATTCGCATATCCTTTCGAGCCGCCGCAGAATGAGCGCGAGGTGCGAGCCGTAGATGCCCTTATATGAATGGAGTTCGTCTATCACAACATATTGCAGGTTTTCGAACAGGTCCTTCCATTTCGTATGATGCGGGAGTATCCCCGTGTGGAGCATGTCGGGATTCGTGATGACGATGTGTCCCGATTTGCGCACCTTAGTGCGGACATCGCCGGGAGTGTCGCCGTCGTATGTGTGCGTGCGGACGTCGAGTTTCATGTCGTCTGCGAGCTCGTGGAGTTCGGCCATCTGGTCCTGAGATAATGCCTTCGTTGGGAATAAATAAATAGCGCGGGACGACGGTGATTTAATGATCGAGTCCAGCACGGGTATGTTGTAGCACATAGTCTTGCCGGACGCGGTGGGGGTGACGATGACGAAATCTCGGCGTGATATGCCCAGTTCGACCGCTTTGGCTTGGTGGGTGTAGAGGTTTGTTATTCCGCGCCGGCCGAGAGCCGCTTTCAGTTTGGGGTCGAGTTCCGGGCGATCCGCAAACGACGGCGCGCGCGAGGGGATTATCCTGTGCTCTGATATTTCGCCAGGAATGGTCTCGATCCATTTAAGAAAATCGCTGATACTCATTTTGCGGTTCGTCCACGGCCGTTCCATTCGACTTCCCCCAATGCTGTTTGCATAACCTGTCGGCAAGAATATAAATTGACCGCGCGTTTTACGCAAGTAGGGGCGAACTGTGTGTCAAGTGTTGTAAAATATACACTGCAATATCGTTTTTTACCCCGGAAGCGAGGCGGATGTATGGACCGTTTTGATGATTTCGAGGCTCTTTATCGCGAATTGTGTGATTTACGGAGCGAGCTCGCGTCTTTATTCGAGGAACTCGAGTTCGTAAACCGTGTCGTCATTCCGCGCTCGCAGGTAAATTACCTGATAAAAATCGGCGCCCTCCGCGTCGAATTGCTTCAGGCGCAGGTAAACGTCCTGAAGACACGTCGGAGGATCGCGCTTCTGCGCTCAGGTAAAGACGAAGGCGATATGTCCCCCGGCGGCGTCGACGACAGGATCGAATCGGAGTTCGCCGATTGGGACTCGCGCCTTGCGGCTGAGGTCTCCCAGATCGAGACTGCCAAGGCTCGCTTCTCGTCTCTCGCTCCGGCCGAGGATGAAAACGAGATACGGCAGGTTTTCAGCGTGCTGTGCCGTAAGTTTAATCCGGAGATTAATCCCGACCAGAGCGACGAGGCTAAATCGTTCTGGCCGAACGTCTATTCCGCGTACACGGAATGGGACCTGTTCCAACTTAAGGCGCTTCTGCTGATGTCCGAAGATTACCCCGACAGTTACGACCTGCCGAGCAATGTGAGCGCGATGAGGGAGAACAGATCCGCTTTGAAAGATAAAATCCTCCGCGCTAAGACTCGGCTGCAGAACGCAAAATCCCATCCCGTCTTCGAGTGGTTTTCTCTGCTGCGCGACGGCGAACGTCTCGGCGCCGAACAGAACCGCCTGCGCGATGAGATTGCCCGCATGAGGGCACAGCATTCAGCGCTTCTCGACATGCAGAAGTCGCTTGAACTTAGGAACGCCGGAAGTAAATTTTTATGAGTCTGGTTGGGCTCTTTTTCACGGCAGTGGGGCTCTCCATGGACGCATTTGCCCTATCGTTGTGCGCGGGGCTTTCCATGGGGCGCGCGACATTGAAAAGCGCCGCGTTGGTCGCTGTGTACTTTGGAGCGGCGCAGGCAATCATGCCGGTGATAGGATTTTTTGCAGGGGCGCGGTTCGCGGTTTACATCGCGGGGTTTGACCATTGGGTGGTCATGGTCATCCTGCTGTTCGTAGGCGGCAAGATGATCAGGGAGAGCTTCAATAAGTCATGTTCGCAGTTTCGCTCGCCGAGGTTCATAGATATGTTTCCTCTGGCTGTCGCGACGAGCATCGACGCGCTTGCCGTCGGATTGTCGTTCGCCCTGCTCGATGTGAAAATACTTCCCGCTTCGCTTTTGATCGGAATTGTTACCTTATGCATCTGCATGATCGGCGTCAGAATAGGCCGCGCCTTCGGTGAGCGTTACAGTCAGCGGGCCGGATTCGCGGGCGGAGTCATTCTCATCATTATTGGAATCAAGGTCGTTCTAGAACATACCCTGGGATAGCAAGGAGGATTTTTTATGAGCTTTGTGGTGACCGGCGGTGCCGGCTTTATAGGGAGTTCTATTGTAAGGGCTTTGAATGATTCCGGTATTGATGATATTTTTGTTGTGGATAATATTTGCCGGACTGAAAAATGGAGAAACCTCGTAAACAAAAAATTTATCGACTATATTCACAAGGATAGATTCTTACAAACACTGCCTGAGCTTGGCAATATTTCGCATATAATTCACATGGGCGCTTGTTCGTCTACCACGGAAGATAATTTTGATTATCTATACGCGAATAATACCGATTACAGCAAAAATTTGTGGCATTATTGCGCGAAGCGCGGCATAAGTCTAATATACGCGAGTTCGGCCGCGACATATGGCGCAGGCGACACCGGCTTCTCGGACGAGGCTGATATAAATATTTTAAAACCGTTGAATGGATACGGTTTCTCCAAGCATTTATTCGATCTTTGGGCGGCAAAGCAGGAAGACAGACCGCGGCAATTTGCAGGCTTGAAATTTTTCAACGTTTATGGGCCAAACGAATATTTCAAAGGATCAATGGCAAGCGTTATTTTTCATGGTTTTAAGCAGATTAAATCATCAGGCGAACTTAGGCTTTTCAAGTCACATAATGAAGCATACAGTGACGGTGGGCAATTGAGGGATTTTATTTATGTTAAAGATGTATGTGAAATAATAAAATATTTTATAAACAATGATGATAAGAGCGGCCTATTTAATGTGGGTACCGGGCGTGCCGAGAGTTTTAGCGCGTTGGGAAGGGCTGTTTTCGAAGCGCTTGGCGTGCCCGAAAATATAATTTACATCGATATGCCTGAGCCTTTGAGGGATAAATATCAATATTTTACCGAGGCAAACCTAAATAAGCTGCGCGGAGTTGGCTATGAAAAAGATTTCCATTCGCTTGCGGAAGGAACGAACGATTATGTGAGGAATTACCTGGCAAGAGATTTTCTTGTGTATTGAGAGGTTTGGCTCTTCGCGAACCGCTATTGCCCCCGCTCTGTGACAAAATATCTCGATTCCGTTATAATCCCCATTAATTGAACGGAAGGATGTACAACACCGTTACGAAAGGAGGGCTTCATATTGAGTAAAGAGCCGAGGATCCTGCCTCAGCCGGGAGATAAAGTCTTATGGATTCGTTTAAGCGCCTTCGGCGATATTTTACAAGCTGCGGCTTCCGCTCAACGTTTTAAAATGAAATACCCGGAAGTTCGCCTGACGTTTCTGACCCAGCCGAAGTATGCCGAGATTCTGGAAGCCCAACCCTATATTGACGAGTGTATGTATTGGGACGTCAAAAAGCGTCCCCAAGATTTTTTTAAAACCGTAGCGCGTGTCCGCGCGTCGAATTTCGACTGGCTTTTCAGTATGCACCGGGTAGGTTCCGCTGCCTTTGTCGCCCTTTTCAGCGGCATCTATTGGCGCTTCGGTTACAACCGGGTTTTGGGGTTTAGCTATAGAATGACCCAGGGGGAGTTCTTCGACTCCGTGGGCCTCGATGTCGAATTGAGGGACGAACCCGCGATTTTTACGACGCCTGCCAACAGAGAGAAGGCAGATTCTTTGCTGTCGGGATTGCCGGAGAAAAAAATATTCGCCGTCATCGGGGCGAGCAAGCCGCAAAAATTCTGGCCGGTCCGCCATTGGAAAATTTTCCTCGGCGAGGCATTGAATCAAGGATGGGGAGTTGTGCTTAACGGACATGGGGAAATCGAAGCGAATATCGCTAAGGAAATAGAGTCGGAACTCCGAAACGAGTCGCTGTTGAATCTGGTGGGACAGCTGCAATTTCCGCTGATGGCGGCAGTGGCGCAGGCTTGCTCCGTGGCAGTGGGAAACGACACCGGACCGTTGCATCTCGCGGCGTTGGCAGGGATTCCCACTCTGGGTTTTTTCGGCGTAACGAACGCTTACAGGGCGGGTTTTCGTATGCCTTGGTTCAGGGATGTCCGGGTGACTTGCCCGAACGAAGGCTGCTGGAACTATCACTGCCCGGTCGAATGCCTTGCCGAAATCTCGCCCGAAAAGGCGCTTAACGCTTTCCGTGATTTCATGAATTGCTAATACGGCCTTTTGCGAGAGGGGTTTTATCCTTGGAGTCAGGTACCGGTAATATCATTCACGTCGTTCTGACGGTTTACGACCCAAAGGGCACGTATTCGCAGCACGCAGGGGTTGTTATGGCCTCGATTTTCGAGCGCACGCAGAGCCAGGTTTGCGTTCACATTTTGCACGACGAAACTATGACGGAACGCAACCGTTCCTTCCTCACCGAAACGGCCCGAACCTTTTCTCAGAAAGTCGAATTTCATGACGTTTCCGCATATATAAAGCATTTGGGAGATGAAATAGTCCAGATAGCTGAAAATACCATTTACTCTGTCGGAATGCTGTTTCGTCTGGCAATTACGGACGTTATGACCTCGGACAGGGTGATCTACCTGGACTGCGACGTCGTTGTCAATATGGACATCCGCGAACTTTGGGATATTCCAGTGGATGACTGTTCCTGCGCGGGAGCGCCCGACAATCTAAGCCGGTTTTCTTCGACTGCTTTCAGAATGAGGCTCATGGGATGTGACCCGAGGAACTACATAAATTCCGGCGTTCTTCTGATGAACATACCCAGGATGAAGGAAAAATTAGACGTCCGGCAGGTATGCCGATGGTTTGCGCGCTACCGGTATTGCATGAAGTTTCCGGACCAGGATCTGATCAACTCTTGTTTTCGCGGGGAGATAAAATTCCTGGAAGGACGGTTCAACAATCGCTACGCAAACTTAAACGCAACTTTTTGCGATGATATTCACGCTTCCGGCGTCGCCGATTCCATCTTGCACGCGACGGTAACAAAACCCTGGGAGTCGCCGAAAGGGTCCGCCGTGGATCGTCTGTACTGGAGGGCTTTTCACAAGACGCCCTGGGGCAAGCTTCCCCGGGAGGAACTTTTTGACCTGATATTCGATTTATTCCAAAAATCTCCATTTATGCACCGTCGATCGTCGCAGTGTTATAGAAAGGTTTTTCATCGCTTACGGAAGGATATTTTTCAGGAGGATTTTTTCAAAACCGCGGCTCTGCTCTTAAAAATTCTGTCCCATGAGGCGAAGTATCTTTTCTTGCGTGGAGAATCCAAAAAAATATGAGCGCAAAAGAGAAACCCGGGGATACGGTGCACGTCGTTCTGGCGGTTTATGACCCTGAAGGCACTTATTCACAACATGCCGGGGTCGTAATGGCATCCATTTTCGAGCGCACGCGGAGCCCCGTTCACGCTCACATCCTGCACGACGAAACAATGACGGACCACAACCGCTCTCTCCTTACCGAAACGGCTGAATCTTTTGAGCGGACTGTCTCGTTTCATGACGTTTCCGCGTATATGAAACAGATGGAAGAAGATACAGTCAGAATCGTTCAAGAGGGCGGTTGGTCCCCCGGAGCGCTGTTTCGCCTTGCAATTCCGGAAATCCTGCCTTTGGACAAAGTTATATATCTGGACTGCGACATCGTGGTCAATATGGACATTCGGGAACTCTGGGATATTTCCGTTTTGGACTGTTCCTGTGCGGGAGTGTTGGATTCTCCGCGCGGCCGGTATTCCGTAACCGCGATCAGAATGAGGCTCATGGGATGTGATGAGAGGAAATATATCAATTCCGGCGTGCTTCTGATGAATATACCCCGGATGAAAGAAAGGCTCGATTACCGGGAAGTCTTCCTGTGGTTCAGCCGTTACCGGCATTACGTGAGATTTCCGGACCAAGACCTGATCAACTCATGTTTCCGAGGGGATATAAAAATCCTTGAAGGACGGTTCAATAACCACTACGCGAACCGCAACGAAGGTTTTCGCGGCGACATTAACGCTCACGGCGTGGCGGATTCCATCTTGCACGCTTCAGTCACCAAACCCTGGGCGGAGCCTAAAGGATCTGCTGTGGACCGCTTGTACTGGAGGACTTTTCTTAAGACGCCTTGGGGTAGGCTCCCGCCGGAGGAACTTTCCGATCTGATTATCGATGTCTTTCGGAAGTCCCCCTTCATGCATCGGAGGACGTCACAGTGCTATAAGAAAATCCGCGAAAAAATAAAAGCGGAATTTCAACGGAATTATGTCTTTATGATCGCCGGTCTTTACGGAAAACATCTGTACGATGAGATAAAGCGTTTTTTTTCGCGAGGAGGAATTGAAAAAAATGAGTCTTAAAGAGCGAGTTGGATTTCCCAAGCCGGGAGACAGAGTATTGTGGATTCGTTTCGGCGCGTTTGGGGATATTCTTCAAGAACTCGCGAACGCGCGTAATTTTAAAATTCGTTTTCCGGAGGTTCATCTGACGTTTTTGTCCCGGCTGCATTATGCTGAACTAGTTCGCGTTCAACCCTACATTGACGATATATTAACCGGATACAAGAGACCTATTGCAGAATGGAGGCAGACTGTTCAAAAAATCAAAGCCGGGCGTTATAAGTGGCTGATCAGTACTCAACATGGGGGAACGTCCTCTCTGCTGGCTTTATTCAGTCAGGTAGAACGCCGGATAGGGTCTGCTCTTTGGTATATTTTTTTCTCGAAACTGTGCTATCACATCAGTCTGGAGCGTTGGGACAAATTGTATGACATAAATGTATTCGACCGTTCCGTCCCGTCGATTTTTGCCACGAAGGAGGATCGCGAATCCGTTCTTGCGCATATAGCCCGCCTGCCGGAACCCAGGCTTTTCGCCGCCATTGGCGCCGGCGACCCTTGGAAGAGGTGGCCTACGGAGCGGTGGATCGAATGCCTTCGCCCCCTTGTGAACGAGGGGTGGGGGATTGTCCTGAACGGTCACGGCCCGGAGGAGGCGGCAATCGGCCGGCAACTTGAAAGCGCCCTCGCTTCCGATAACGTACTGAATCTGGTCGGCGCTCTGGACTTCGGAAAAATGTCCGGCGTGGTTCGCTACTGCACTCTGGCATTGGGAAACGACACGGGTCCAATACACCTCGCCGCTCTCAGCGGCGTCCCGACCATGGGACTTTTCAACCATTCGGCCCCGGACGCCGCAATGAACCTGCCGAATGTTCCCTGGTTTCGGGAGTTGCGCGCCGATGACCATATAAGAGAAAAGAAAAGCGCCGCTCCGCTTAAAAATTTGCCAGCAGAACCGGTGATAAAAGCCTTCGGCGCCTTCGCCGAGGAATTTCTGCCCAAGGCTTTCGCCTGGCGCGAGACCGGAGCCGTCGGCGCGCGATGAAACTCGAACAGCGTTTGAAGCCAAAAAATATATTGGCAGCCGGCGACGCTATGTTGGACGTCTACTCAATCGGCGAGGTGAAGCGTATATCGCCCGAAGCGCCTGTTCCGGTGTTCAAGAAACTATCGGAGCGTCATACGCTGGGCGGGGCTTCCAATGTAATCGTCAACCTGATCTCGGCGGGGCAGCGCGCGTCATTGCTCTCAGTCATCGGCCGCGACGCGAACGGCGACCGCCTCATGGATATGCTCCTCGGCATTTCCGCAGGTTCCGAATTGATGTATCGTTCCGAACGGCGGAGAACCAGCGTCAAAAACAGGTTCATCGCGTCAAACAATCAACAGGTGATGCGCATGGACGAAGAAGATTCGTATCCTCTCTCGAACGGCGAAAGCGCCGCTTTACGGCGCGCCCTCGACGAAAACCTGCCGGAGTTCGACCTCGTTATCATGTCGGATTATATGAAGGGCGTGCTGACCCATGATATGACGCGGGAGATCATCGACCGGGCAAACGCGCGGGGAATCCGAGTGCTCGTCGACCCGAAGGATACCGATGCCGAAAAATATGCCGGCGCCTTTTTACTAAAGCCGAACCTTCAGGAGCTTCGCGCCCTCACCGGCAGCGCCGCGTATGAATTCGACGAGATAGCGGAGACTGCGGCGAACATGTGCGGGATGTGCCGCTGCGAGTACGTGCTTGTGACCTGCGGAGGGCGCGGTATGGTTCTGACCGAACGCGGAGGGAATTACAAGGTGTTTGCGAGTACGCCTATAGAAGTTTATGATGTGACGGGCGCCGGGGATACGGTCATCGCGTATTTGGGAGCGTGCCTAGCAAATGGGTTTTCCGTCGAAGACGCCGTATCGTATTCCAACATCGCCGCAGGAATCCAGGTTTCAAAAATGGGCTCCTCTCCGGTATATCTGAGCGAAGTCGACGACTGGATGGGGAAAAATGACGGACGCAGTTTCGGCAGCCGCAAAATAATCGAAAGGCCGGCGCTGGCCCGTCTGCGCGAAACCCGGCGGGGGGAAAAAATAGTGTTCACCAACGGGTGCTTCGATATCCTGCACTTGGGTCACGCGGAATATCTTCACAAGGCCGCCGCGCTTGGAGACGTACTGGTGGTTGGGCTGAACAGCGACGCGTCGGTGAGGCGTCTTAAAGGAGACAGCCGCCCGGTAAATCCTCAGGGGGAACGCGCTTTGCTGCTTGCCGCGTTGGAGTTCGTGGATCATGTTGTCGTTTTCGATGAGGATACTCCTTATGAACTGATCCGCGAAACGCGGCCCGATGTACTCGTCAAGGGAGCCGATTACCGCCCCGAAGAAGTGGTTGGAAGAGACCTGGTGGAGTCCTGGGGGGGGAATGTCGTCCTGATGCCTTTGGTGGAGGGGAAATCCACCACAGCTATTATCGAAAAATTGGCGCGCAAGGAGAAGAATTCATGATAGCAACCATACGCCAAAGGATCGAAGACAGTATCGCGGTAAAGAGGGCGCTTCTTTCAGATGAAAGTTGTCTTGCGGCCGTTTTGCGGCTTGCCGGGGCGCTGACGGAGGTTATTGCGTCCGAAGGCAGGGTGCTGCTCTGCGGAAACGGAGGGTCGGCCTCGGATGCCTTGCACATCGCGGGAGAACTCGTGGGAAGATTTCAAAAAGAACGGAGCGCGTGGTCGGCGATAGTATTAAACGCGGACGTCGCCACCATGACATCCATCGCCAACGACTACGGATACGAAAACGTGTTTGCGAGGCAGGTCACCGCGCATATGAGGAGGGGTGATTTGTTCGTCGGTTTCAGCACCAGCGGCAACTCGGAAAACGTATGCGCAGCCGCGCTGAAGGCGCGGGAATTGGGTGGGCTGGTCGCCGTTTTTACCGGGAATAAGGGGGGCAGATTGAGCGCTATGTCGGACTTTTCCATCGTCGTGCCGAGCGGAGTCACAGCGCGCATTCAGGAAAGCCATATCCTGATCGGCCACATCCTGTGCGAACTTGTGGAGGAACGTCTGAGTGGATAAGGCGGTTTTTCTGGACCGTGACGGCACCATAAACGTAGACAGGGCTTATGTTTATAGAGCAGCCGATTTCGAATTCCTGCCGGGAGCAAAGGAAGCTCTCTCGCTTCTGATCAAAGCCGGATACCGGCTGGTGATAGTGACGAATCAATCCGGTGTGGCGCGAGGCTATTTTACGGAAGACGATGTGCGGATATTGCACGATTGGCTGCGTGAAACACTTGCCGCCGAAGGGGTTGATATTGAGGGGTTTTACTACTGTCCCCATCATCCCGAGGCGCAAATCGAGGCTTATCGGGTGCAATGCGGTTGCCGAAAGCCGGGGTTGGATCTTTACTACAGGGCGGCGTCCGAATTGGGACTCGATATAGATCGCTCGTTCGCCGCGGGAAACCGGGCGAGCGACCTCGAAATATGCCGGCACAGCGGATGCAGGGGGTATCTCGTGGAAAACAGCGAAGCCTGCGTGTCTTTGCCCGTATCCGTCCGCCGCGCCGCGAATCTGCTTGCGGCTGCCGGGGATATTGTAAATACCGAAATGAACTGGGGTGATTCTAAAAATAAGTGATTCGCGATTGCGCTTTAATTTTAGCAATTCGTCAGTTATAATAACGCGAATCGATACATGTGCCGATTTCAAGGAATCGCCGGAAAGCTGCGGCGGGAGGTGTGTGAACTGATAAACAAAAAGCCCGGATATACTCTTGTTGAGATAATGGTCGTAGTCGTGATAATCGGCCTGATTGCCGCGGTGGTCGGCCCCCGGCTTGTGGGGCAGAGCGAGGCGGCGAGGATCACGACCACGAGGACGCAGATAAGGAACTTCGAGCAGTCACTCGAACTCTTCCACCTGAACAACGGTTTTTTCCCGACCACGGATCAGGGGCTCGCCGCGCTCGTATCGAAGCCCACCATACCGCCCGAACCGAGAAACTACCAGGCGGGGGGATATTTAAGGGCGCGGTCGGTGCCGAAGGATCCATGGGGAAACGACTATATTTATTTGTACCCCGGCGAAATCGGTGAATACGACATCGTATCGTATGGTCCCGCGGGAAGGGGCAGAAGCGATCAGTCAGCCCTTATAACGAACTGGGATCAATAGCGATACCAGCCGGAGGAAGCCGTATGCGCGACGTTGATAAAATAGAGAAAATGCTGGACGTGATCAGGGATGAGATACTCCCTCTGTCGGAATGTGGAGTAACTCGCGGCAACCACGTTTTTGGAGGGGCAATTCTCAGGTCCGACACGCTCACCTCCGTTATGGTCGGATCCAACAACAGGGTGGAAAGCCCATTGTTCCACGGCGAGATCGACACGCTGATCAGGTTTTTCAAGCTTCCCGTGCGTCCGAGTCCGGACGAGCTGGTGTTCCTTTCGACCCACGAACTCTGTCCCATGTGCGCCGCGGCGATTGCGTGGGCGGGTTTCAAGGAGGTATGGGTTCTCTTCGGCGCTAAAGAAATGCTTGAAGATTTCGACATGCACGCGAATTCCGAGATGTATAAGGAACTGTTCGGCATAAAGGATGTGCGGCACGATAATAAATTTTTCAGAAAGCATTCGATAATGGACGCCATTGCGGAGTTGGATCCCGAAAGATTCGCTGAAACAGTCGACGAAATAAGGAAGCGTTATGCCGCGATGAAGGTAACCGACTTCGAGTATCCGGGGACTATAAGCTGATAAAAAAACGAGTTTTCCCAGAGGAAGTTTTTCGTGTACGACGACACGCGCACCGGAGAATTTGAATTGGTTCCCCCCTGGCCTGCGTCGGGGGATCAACCGGAGGCAATAGATAAAATCTGTGACGGATTCGAAAATCGCGAAAGGATGCTGACCCTGCTGGGAGTGACCGGCAGCGGCAAGACTTTTACGATGGCTAACGTGATTGCCAGGCTCCAGCGCCCAACCCTGGTGATGGCGCCGAACAAAACGCTTGCCGCCCAACTGTACAGTGAGTTCAAGGATTTCTTCCCGAATAACGCCGTTCATTATTTCGTCAGCTATTACGACTATTATCAGCCCGAGGCTTACGTCGCGGCTTCGGATATCTATATCGAAAAGGACGCCTCGATAAACGAACGGATCGAGAAGCTCCGGCTGGCAACAACCAAGGCGCTTATCGAGCGCAGGGACGTCGTCGTAGTCGCAAGCGTTTCCTGCATCTTCGGTTTGGGCAAGAGACGCAACTATGAGGAGGCGATTTTTCGGTTCGCCGTCGGCGATATATGGCACATGAGGGATTTCATGATGCGGCTGCTCGATAATTACTACGAGCGCAACGATACCGCGTTCTCCCCCGGCGTATTCCGCGTGAGGGGGGACGTGTTGGAGTTATATCCCTCTTACAGTGACGCCGCGCTCCGTGTATCATTCTTCGACGAGGAAATAGAGCGCATCGACGAGATTGATCCGGTATCGGGCAACACGATAACCGGGACGAAAACAGCCGCGATATTTCCGGCAAAGCACTACGTTACGACCGACGAAGCCGTCGTCAAGGCGAAGGAGCTGATAGAGGCCGAACTCGCCGAACGCGTGGCGTACTTCGCGGAGAGGGCTATGCCGCTTGAGGCCGAACGCCTCGCCGGCAGAACGAGGTACGACCTTGAGATGTTGTCGGAGGTCGGTTACTGTTCCGGCATAGAGAACTACTCGCGCTTCCTCGATGGCCGGGAACCGGGCGAAGCCCCCGGAACTTTGATGGATTTCTTCCCGGAGGATTTTTTGCTGTTTCTGGACGAATCACACATGACCGTCCCGCAGATCAGGGGCATGTACAACGGCGACCGAGCCCGCAAAGAGGTTCTCGTGGAACACGGCTTTCGTCTGCCGTCCTGCCTCGACAACAGGCCGCTCAAGTGGGACGAGTTCGCGAAGTTCATGAAGAGCGTCCTCTTTGTTTCGGCTACGCCGGGTGATTATGAGCTCGATCATTCGTCGCGCGTTGCGGAACAGCTGATAAGACCGACCGGCATTCCCGATCCGGAGGTCGAAATACATCCCGCAACCGGCCAGGTCGACCACCTTCTCGCGGAGCTGAGAGAAATAACGGCGAAGAACGAGCGGGCGATAGTTACGACGCTGACCAAACGCGCCGCCGAGGACCTCGCGGGATACTACGCGGAGCTTGGGCTGAAGGTGCAATATCTTCACTCGGAGATGGACACTTTCGAGCGCGCGGAGATACTGCGCGACCTCAGGCTTGGCGTGTACTCCGTCGTGATAGGCGTCAACCTCCTGCGCGAGGGTATAGATCTGCCGGAGGTGTCGCTTGTCGCGATAACCGAGGCCGACAGGGAAGGCTATCTGCGTTCATACAGATCCCTGATACAGATGATAGGCCGGGCGGCGAGGAACGAGGCGGGGCGCGTCATCCTGTATGCGGACAGGACGACCGACAGCATCGCGCTCTCCTTGCGCGAGACGGCAAGACGACGTTCGGTGCAGACGAAATTCAACGAGGAACACGGAATAATCCCACAGACCGTCCGCAAAGAAGTAAAGAACCTGCTGCCGGAGGAACTGACTCGGGAAGAGGGCGATACGCGGATCACAGCCTCACCCGACGGCGAGGAAGCCCCGACGGCGGGCGGCAGGGACATCAGGGAACTGGAACGCCGCATGTGGGAGGCTGTCGAACGCCTTGATTTCGAGCAGGCGGCGGAACTGAGGGATACGATAAACGGTATAAGGGGAAAGGGCAATGGCATACGGGGACATTCAAAGGATAAAAATAACCGGCGCGCGTCAGCACAATTTAAAAAATATAAGCGTAGAACTGCCGAAAAATAAACTGGTGCTGCTCACCGGCCCTTCGGGTTCGGGTAAATCGTCGCTGGCCTTCGACACGATATACGCGGAGGGGCAGAGGCGGTATGTCGAGTCATTGTCGGCTTATGCGCGGCAGTTCCTGGGGATGCAGAATAAGCCGGAGGTCGACGACATCTCCGGCCTCTCCCCGGCCATTTCGATAGAGCAGAAGGGTTCTAACCGCAACCCCCGTTCGACAGTGGGCACCGTCACCGAGATATACGACTACCTGCGTCTGCTGTTCGGCAGAGCCGGAACCCCCCACTGTCCGGTGTGCGGCGAGCCGGTTCTGCGTTACAGCGTCGACGAGATCGTGGACAGGATATACACGGAGTATGACGGCCGTCCGCTGGAGATAATGTCCCCGATGATCCGAGGGAAGAAGGGCGAATATCGCAACCTTCTGGCGCAGTTGAAATCACAGGGTTACATGAGGGCCCGAGTGGACGGCGTCACCTACTGGCTTGAGGAGGAAGTGCCGCTTGACAGGAAAAAAAGGCATACGATAGAGGTAGTGATCGACCGTCTGCGTGTGAGGGACGAGAATAAGTCCCGCATAACCGAGGCCGTCGAGGCTTCCCTCAGGCTTTCGGAGGGATTCGTCCTGCTCCAGTCGGAGGAGCGCCGCCTTGAACTCACCGAAAAATATATCTGTCCCCTCTGTCAGGTAAGTCTGCCGGAGATAGAACCGAGGCTTTTCTCGTTCAACAACCCATTCGGCGCCTGTCCCGACTGTTCGGGGCTGGGTTTCCACGAGCACTTCTCGCCCGATCTCGCCGTGATAGGGAGCATGTCGGTCGCCGAGGGCGCGTTCATGCCCTGGCGGACTTACAAATACATGACGTCCCGCGCCGAGATTATTGCCGAGCGCCACGGTTGGGACCTCACGCAACCCTTCGACTCCATGTCCGAGGAGGCGAGACGGATACTGCTGTTCGGCTCGGATGAGAAACTCACCCTGACGTTCGTCGATAAATACGGCGAGAACGAGTATCAGGGGCGGTATGAAGGTTTGATCCCCTGGCTTACGCGCCGCTTCGACGAGACGGAGTCGGAAATCTGGCGCGGGGATATGTCGCGTTACCGAGTCGAGGACGTATGCGCGACGTGCGGCGGTCGCAGATTGAAGCCCGAGCCGCTGGCGGTCCGTCTCGGAGGCTTCAACATAGCGGAGCTGACGGCCATGCCTGTAGAGGAGCTGGAGCCGGCGCTTGAGTCCCTCGAATTGACGGAGAATCAGCGAAAAATCGTCGGCCTCGCGCTGTCCGAGGTGAAAAAGAGACTGTCGTTCCTGGTAGATGTGGGGGCGGGCTATCTCTCGCTCGCTCGAAGGGCGGATACACTCTCCGGCGGTGAAAGCCAAAGGATAAGGCTTGCCACCCAGATAGGCTCGAAGCTCACCGGAGTTCTCTACGTGTTGGACGAGCCGACCATAGGCCTGCATCCGAGGGATACCGGCAGGCTGTTGGATACGCTTGCCGCGATCCGCGACATCGGCAACACGATAATAGTGGTGGAACACGACCGCGACGCGCTGAAGGCGGCGGACTACGTTCTGGAACTTGGTCCGGGCGCGGGAGAGCAGGGCGGAAATGTCGTAATGCAAGGCACTCCTGATTTGATTGAGGCGTCCGATTCCCTGTCGGGCGCGTTCCTTCGCGGAGAGGTGAGCGGCATCGTTAAGGCGAAAGGCGGGCGCAGGAAGGCCAATGGGTGGATTAGAATCTGCGGATGCGGGGAGAACAACCTGAAGAACGCCGACATCTCGGTTCCGAGGGGAGTGCTCGCCGCAATGTGCGGCCTCTCCGGGTCAGGCAAGAGCACGTTCCTTTATGAGATACTGTATAAGGGCATACGCGCAAAGCTCGATCCCGAATACCGCGACAGACCGGGAAAGCACGATTCTCTATCGGGAGAGGAAGGGCTTCGCAATGTCGTTCTGGTGGATCAAAGCCCCATAGGCCGAACTCCGAGATCGAACCCAGCGACCTACACAGGAGTATTTACCCCTATCCGCGAATTCTTCGCGTCTCTGCCGGAATCGAGGCTTCGCGGGTACATGCCGGGCCGCTTCAGCTTTAACGTCAAAGGCGGACGCTGTGAGGCGTGCGGAGGCGACGGGGTGACGAAAGTCTCCATGCTTTTTTTGCCCGACGTATATGTAAGTTGCGATATTTGCAGAGGCAAGCGTTATAATAGAGAGACGCTGGAGGTGACCTACAAGGGCCTGTCGATTGCGGATGTGTTGAATTTGACAGTGGACGAAGCTGCGGATTACTTCAAGGACATACCGCGAATAGCTTCCCGCCTATCCGTTATTAAGGAAGCTGGTCTGGGTTATATAAGATTGGGTCAGCCCGCTACCACCCTGTCCGGCGGTGAAGCGCAGAGGGTGAAACTCGCGACTGAACTCGGAAAGCGGTTCAGGGGCAATGTCATGTATCTGTTGGACGAGCCGACGACTGGGCTGCATTACACCGACGTGAAGCATTTGCTGCTGCTTCTCCATAAACTGGTCGATCAAGGCAGCTCCGTGTTGCTGATCGAGCATAATCTCGATGTGTTACTCTCGTCGGATTATTTGATAGACCTGGGACCGGAGGGCGGAGAGCGCGGAGGGCAAGTGGTCGCGTGCGGTTCGCCGGAAGCGGTCGCGAAGTGCGGTGAGGGATACACGGGCGCGTTTCTCAGGGAATATATGGAGGAATTGAATCGTGGATAAAAACGCGCAATCCGATTATTGTTGGGGAAGGAACCCTGTGTTATCCTTGTTGACGGATGACCCCTCGAAATGTATGAAAGTTCTCCTCGCGAGGACAGCCAAGGGTTCGTCCGTCGATAGAATAACGGATATTTGCAGGGCGGCCGGGATTCCTTATACGCTGGTCGAAAAGAGGGTACTGGACTCGATGACGGACGGCGGGAATCATCAGGGCGCGGTCGCCAGCATGTCGCCGGTCGCCCTGCTCGAATTGGGCGAGGCTTTGGAGCTTGCGCCGCGAGACCGGCCGGCGATGGCGGTAATTATGGATCACGTAGAAGACCCGCGCAATATGGGTGCGATGATCAGGAGCGCTGAGGCAGCAGGAGCCGTCTTTGCGGCATTCCCTCTCAGGCGCGGGGCGCTCCCGGCTGGTACGGTGGCAAAGACGAGCGCCGGGGCGTCGCTGCGGTTACCGCTCGCGGCGATCGGTAACGTAGGAAACGCCGTCAGGGATATCAAGGAAGCCGGATTCTGGGCGATAGGCTTAAACGAAAGAGCCCCTGGCACGATTTACGACTCGCCGTTGCCCGAGAAATGCGCCTTCGTCGTGGGCAGTGAGGCGACGGGAATTTCGAGAACTGCGGCCGGCGCGTGCGACGAAATGATGAGCATACCGACGAAGGCCGGTTCAGGCAGTCTCAATGCGTCAGTCGCCCTGTCGGTGTGTATGTTCGAGTGGTCAAGGGTAAATCGAAGCAAAAATATTCGGAGTGAGGGAAATGAGCGCGCACGAGAAAAAAAGTAAAGTTCTTATAGTAGACGACACGGATCTAAACATAGAAATACTGCTGGAGGCCCTTTCCGATCGTTATGACCTTTATACGGCGATGAACGGAGAATCTGCGCTGGCCCAGGTGAAAAAAAATCCTCCCGATATAATTCTGCTTGACGTCGTCATGCCGGGTATGAGTGGGTATGAGGTCTGCACATTGCTGAAGGCAAATCCCGCCACAACCGATATCCCCATTATATTTCTTACCGCCATGACGGAAATAAACGAAAAGGCGAGGGGTTTCGAGGCCGGAGCTGTCGATTATATGGTGAAACCGTTCGCAATACTCGAAGTGCAGGCAAGGCTCGATGTCCATCTTTCGCTCATAAACGCAAAAAAAGCGTTAAAGCAGCAAAACGAAATCCTGGAAATCAAAGTTAAGGAACGCACTCATGAACTCTCCGTCACACAGAGCGTGATAATAGAAGCGATGGCGTGCCTCGCGGAGACCAGGAACCAGGAGACGGGCGACCACGTTATGCGGACGCGGTTCTACGTTCAGCTCCTTACAGTGCGGTTAGCTTCGCACCCCAGATTCAAAGACTATCTGGTACTGCTCGACCCCGACGACATAGGCATCGCCACCATACTTCACGACGTGGGCAAGGTGGGAGTGCCCGATCATATACTGCTTAAGCCCGGCCGCCTCACCAAGGAAGAGTTTGAGGAAATGAAGATGCACACCGTATACGGGCATAACATATTGCACAGATTGAAAAAGCGCCTTCCCGACAATACCTTCCTCAGGCTGGCGGATGAGATCGCCTACGCGCATCACGAAAAATGGGACGGCAGCGGTTATCCGAGGGGACTGAAGGGTGACGAGATACCTATCCCCGCCAGGTTGATGGCTATTGCCGATGTATACGACGCCATGATAAACCAGAGGGTCTACAAAGGTCCTATGACCAACGATGAGGCAATTGCGTTTATTACGTCACAAGCCGGCCTTCACTTCGATCCCGACGTCACCATGGCTTTTCTGGAATTGAAGGAGACGTTCCAGTTTGTCGCAAAACAACTAAGCAAGGATACTTTGGAGGATGACGCTTTCGAAATAAATGGAGCCGAGTGATTTTTTTCAAATGGCGGTAATATACATCAATATAAATCTGTTTGACAGGCGCGGATATATTTGGTAGTATTCGAGGCTGTGCATGCAGCATTTGCGAATACTTTTCAAAAAGGGAGGAATTCTCCCAATGATGGCGAAAGCCCCATCGGAGAAAGCGCGCGGACGATTGATTTTCGGCACGGAAAAGGACCTGCTCCCTCTTCCAGACTTGGTAGAAGTTCAAAAAAACTCACACGATTGGTTCTTCCAAAAAGACACAGACCCGATGATGCGGGAAAAACAGGGACTACAGGAGCTCTTCGGGGAAATATTCCCTATTAAGAGTTATGACGGTTCGTTTTCGCTGGAATTTGTAAGTTACAGGATCGATCCTGAGACAGTTGATCTCGACGAAGCCCGAAGCCGCGACTTGACATGGTCGCGTCCGATCAGAGCTACCATACAGCTCAAGAATGTAAAGACCGGAGAGATAAAGGAAGAGGAGATATACCTCGGCGATTTTCCGATAATGACGGCGCGCGGCACGTTCATAATCAACGGAACAGAGCGCGTGGTCGTCAATCAGCTTGCCCGTTCCGCAGGCGTCTATTTCAGCGCCGAACGCACACCGGGACAGGAGGTATACTCCGCGAAGCTGATTCCGGACCGCGGCGCCTGGATGGAGTTCGACCTTCCCAAGGGTGAGCCGCCCACCAAAGTCGAACCCATTTCGGTCAAAGTCGACAACAGGAAGAAAATTCCGATTACGATGCTGCTCAAAGCGTTCGGCGTCGGTTCCGACGAGGAAGTTCTGAGATTGTTCGACGCTAAGGAGAAACAGGTCGATATGGCCGAGGATGAGGTCAAGGGAATGCTTCTGGCGGAAGCCATAGTAGCTGCCGACGGAGCGGTGCTGATCAAGAAGAACGAACGGCTTACGAAGGATCACCTCGACACGTTGTGGAATCAAGGCCGGACAAAAATATGGATTTGGGACGTCGATCCCGTGATAGCCGCTACTCTTGAGAAGGACGGCGTAGTCGGCACGGACGACGCGATAATGGAATTGTTCCGCAGGTTGCGGCCAAATGAGCCCGCAAGAATGGAAAACGCGAGGGAGTACATCCACAGCATCTTTACCGATACCAGGCGTTACAGTCTGGGGCGCGTGGGACGTTACAAGGTGAATCGCAGGCTCGGCATTGAAATACCCCAGGATGAGCGGCTACTCACCACTACGGACATTGTGGCAATATCAAGGGAATTGTTGCGGCTTAAAAACGACGAATCCTACGAGGGCGAGGACGATATCGACCACCTCGGCAACCGCCGCGTGCGAGCCGTAGGGGAACTGCTTCAGAATCAGGTTCGCATTGGTCTGCTGAGAATGGAACGGATAGCCAAGGAGCGGATGACGACAATACCTGACCTCGCAACATCGATGGCGAAGGACCTTATCAACGTCAGGCCGGTATCGGCGGTATTGCGCGAGTTTTTTGGGTCCGGCCAGTTGTCGCAGTTTATGGACCAGACGAATCCTCTCGCCGAACTGACCCACAGGCGCAGATTGTCCGCGCTGGGCCCCGGCGGTTTATCACGTGAACGCGCGGGATTCGAAGCGCGCGACGTCCATTACACACACTACGGCAGAGTCTGCCCGATAGAGACGCCCGAAGGCCCGAACATCGGCCTCGTCACATCGCTCGCGACATACGCGCGTATAAACGAATACGGTTTTCTCGTGCGTCCGGTTCGCGGCGTCGTAAACGGCAAAGTGACCGACGAAGTCATATACCTTTCCGCCGACGAGGAGGACAATTACAACGTAGGGAGAGCGGACACTCCGATGAATTCCGAGGGCGAGCTCACCGGACAGAGCGTCTACGTGCGCCATAAGCACGACATCAGGGAAGTGTCTCCTAATGAAGTGCAGTACCTCGACATATCTCCGAAGCAGATCGTGTCCGTTTCGACGGCTCTGATACCCTTTTTGGAACACGACGACGCCAACAGAGCCCTTATGGGATCGAACATGCAGCGTCAAGCCGTGCCTTTGGTACAGGTGGAAGCGCCGCTTGTCGGGACCGGCGTGGAGCACAGGATAGCCCTGGACTCCGGTTCCTGCGTCGTGGCGGAACGAGCCGGAAAAGTGACTTATGTCGATTCGGACAAGATCGTGATTACGGCGAGCGGTAAGCAGCAGAATAAATATAACTTGACGAAATTCCGCAGGTCGAATCAGGGCACGGTGATCCACCAGAAGCCTATCGTGAATTACGGAGACAGTGTAGAAGCCGGACAGATAATAGCTGACGGTCAATCGTGCGAGGGAGGAGAGTTGGCGCTCGGCAGAAATGTTCTTGTGGCCTTCGTGTCGTGGGAGGGGTATAACTTCGAGGACGCGATACTGCTCAGCCAGCGTCTCGTGAAAGAAGATTTCTATACATCCATCCATATCGAGGAGTATGAAGTCGAAGCCCGCGAAACGAAACTCGGCCCGGAGGAAATTACGAGGGATATACCAAACGTCGGCGAAGACGCGCTCCGAAATCTCGACGAGGACGGCATAATACGGATCGGGGCGGAGGCGAACGCGGGAGATATCCTGGTCGGAAAGGTAACGCCGAAGGGCGAGTCGGATCAAACCCCGGAGGAAAAACTGCTGCGGGCTATTTTCGGCGAAAAAGCCCGCGAGGTAAGGGATACGAGCCTGCGCGTTCCACACGGAGAAGGCGGCAAGGTAGTGACCGTAAAACGCCTTACCAGGGCAGAGAACAGCGAGGACATGAGCGCCGGAGTAAACGAGGTTATCAAGGTTTATATAGCGCAGTTCCGCAAGATAACCGAAGGCGATAAGATGGCGGGGCGTCACGGTAACAAGGGTGTCGTGAGCCGCATACTGCCTGAGGAGGATATGCCTTACCTTTCCGACGGCACTCCAGTGGATGTCGTTCTGAATCCGCTGGGCGTTCCGTCACGAATGAATCTTGGGCAGGTGCTTGAAACAATCACGGGTTTTGTCGCCCATCACAACGGATGGAAGGTCTCGACGCCGGTGTTTCTTGCGGCTCACGAGGATGATATATTGTGTCATCTCGCGTCCGTCAGGGAGGAAAAATATCCCGAACTTACAGCCGATTGCAAAGTGACGCTTTACGACGGCAGAACCGGCATTCCGATGGACGGTAAAGTGACGGTCGGTATCATGTACATGCTGAAACTGATACACCTTGTCGACGACAAGATACATGCGCGTTCCATAGGCCCGTACAGCCTAATCACACAACAGCCTTTGGGAGGCAAGACGCAGTTCGGAGGCCAGCGTTTCGGCGAGATGGAGGTCTGGGCGCTTGAAGGCTACGGCGCGGCCCATATGCTGCAGGAGATGTTGACCGTCAAGTCGGACGACATCCACGGGCGTCTGCGCACTTACGAGCGGATCGTAAAGGGCCAAAATCTTATAAAGCCGGGCGTGCCTGAGAGCTTCAGGGTTCTGATCAAAGAGCTCCACGGATTGGGGTTGGACGTCGAGATCAAGTACAGCGACAATTCCTTCGGGGAACTGGTCATGAGCGACGAGGATTCTTCCGGTCACCGTACCGCCTCACTAAGGCCCGACGCATCCGTCGATAGGGAGAGCGACTCGGAGGACAGCCTGTTCGACGCTAATGAACAGCCGGATATTTTCGCCGCCTCGACGGAATACAGCGGGCTTAGTCTCACTGTTACCGACGTTAAGAGCAAGGGCGCAAAAGATGACCTTTTTACCTCAAATGACGACTTATTTGAAGAAAATCGCAGCGACGACGACGAAAAGAACGAGGGGGAAGATGGCTAATGGCGGAACATCGTCATATTTCAGGCGTTCGCATGAAACTCTCCTCTCCTGAGAGGGTGCGCGAGCTCTCCAGCGGGGAAGTTAAGAAACCTGAAACGATAAATTACCGGACTTTGCGGCCGGAAAAAGACGGACTATTCTGCGAGCGAATATTTGGCCCTACCCGCAGTTTTGAGTGCGCTTGCGGTAAATATAAGCGCAGCGGGCCTAAATTCAGGGGCGTCGTGTGTGATCGTTGCGGCGTCGAGGTGACGGATAACAGGGTTCGCCGTGAGCGTATGGGCCATATAGAGCTGGCTGCCCCTGTGGTGCATATATGGTATCTGCGGGGCATACCCAGCAGGTTGAGCCTTCTTCTCGGAACTTCCACCAAGGATCTGGAGAAGGTGGTGTATTTCGCCCCCACGAGAAAAGGGGAGCAGAAATATAAAGTCGTCGCCGACGGAAAACGGCCCGATTTGGTGAGGCGCGGCGATTTGGTGACTGCCAGCGTGGAGCGCATACACAGGCATTACGATCCCAAATTCAAAGCCGAAGAAGCCTTCCGTATATTAAGGGTCGACGATATCCCGGTAGAGACCGGAGATGTAATAAGCGCTGACCGGGAAAAGCGGATAAGGGACGAGTTCGGCGAAGGGTTGTTCCAGGTGGAACCGGCCTTTCGCGTAGTGCGCGATACGAAGGATAATCCCGGCGAGGTCTTCCCGGAAAGTCAGTTGGAACGTATGAAGGAACTGATGCCCGATGCGGAATTCGCTGCGGTCAATATGCAAAACCACCAGGCATTTCTTGTGACGTCGGTTATCCACCTTCCGTTCGGCAAGGGAGACGTCATTTCCAGGAGCGAGTATGAATTGTACGGTGAGAAATATATCGGAAGGTTTACCGTTCAACCGGAAAAAGAATCGGTGGAAGAGCCATGTTCCATAGTCATCGACGGGGGAGATTCGCCTTTTAAGCGCTCGGACATAATATTGGAGTGCGAGGAGAAGCTCTGCGCGTCCTATGATAAAGGATTTTCGGGCGGAATAGGCGCGGAGGGGGTTTTCGCGCTTCTTCGGAAAGTAGACCTTTCGGACCTTGTCAGTACGCTTCGCGAGGAGATTGCCGAGAGTTCCGGTCAGAAAAAACGTAAACTTGTGAAGCGCCTTCAGATTGCGGAGGACTTCAGGAAGAGTTCCAGCAAACCGGAATGGATGGTTATGTCTGTTCTTCCGGTGATACCGCCCGAATTGCGTCCTATGGTTCAACTCGACGGAGGCAGGTTTGCCACGAGCGACCTCAATGATCTATATCGCCGTGTCATCAATCGAAACAACAGATTGAAAAAACTTCAGGAATTGAGGGCTCCTGATATCATAATACGTAACGAGAAGCGTATGCTTCAGGAATCGGTTGACGCGTTGATAGACAACGGCAGGCGGGGCAAAGCCGTTCTGGGCGCGGGCAACAGGCCTCTAAAAAGCCTCACCGATCTGCTGCGGGGCAAGAAAGGACGCTTCCGTCAGAATCTTCTCGGAAAGCGCGTCGACTACTCGGGCCGCTCGGTCATCGTGATAGGCCCGAACCTGAAGATATACCAATGCGGACTGCCTAAGCAGATGGCTCTCGAACTTTTCAAGCCGTTCGTCATGAACAAACTTGTGGAGAACGGCATGGCGCCTAATGTCAAAAGCGCGCGCCGCTTTATCGAGCGGGGCAAGGACGAGGTATGGTCAATCCTGGAGGGAATCATCAAAGATCATCCGGTCATGCTTAATCGCGCCCCAACCCTTCACAGACTTGGCATACAGGCTTTCGAGCCGGTGCTTATCGAAGGAAAGGCGATACGCCTGCATCCCTTGGTCTGCACGGCTTTTAACGCCGACTTCGACGGTGATCAAATGGCCGTTCACGTGCCATTGTCGATAGAAGCCCAGACTGAGGCCAGGCTGTTGATGCTGTCGTCGAATAACCTTTTGTCTCCGGCAAGCGGCAGATCGGTCGTTACGCCCACGCAGGACATGCTGCTCGGCATTTACTACCTGACGAGCATGTGGGACGGCAGAAAAGGGGAGGGCTTATGCTTCAGGAATCCGGATGACATCGAGTCGGCTCTCGATCATGAATTGGTCCACATAAACGCACGTGTCAAGATAAAGGCCGATCCTTCCTGGAAACTGAGCGAAAATGAGATCGATGACAAAGGGTATATTGAAACATCCCCAGGGAGGGTCGTTTTCAACGAATCACTACCGGCTGAATTGCGTTTCCTGAACCAGTCAATCACCAAGAAGGACCTCAGCACACTTCTGGATGATACTTACGACAGGATAGGCCAGCACGCTATGGTCGAGATGCTGGATTCCATAAAAGTGCTGGGTTACAGGTGGTCCACCAGAAGCGGCATCAGCCTCGGAATAGGCGATATCACGGTGCCGGATGAAAAGAAAGAGATAGTCGGAGAATCCCTGAATAAGGAAACAGACCTCTCGGAACAGCACGACTTGGGCCTTCTCGACGACGAAGAATATATGAGGGTAAAGGACTTCATATGGTCGGAAGCGGGACGGAATATCGCCGACAGTATCATGGATAACATGGAGCGGTCGAATCCTCTTCGCATGATGGTCGACTCGGGCGCCCGAGGCACGAGGGGACAGGTGGCTCAAATGGCCGGAATCAGGGGCTTGATGGCCGACCCATCCGGGCGTATCATCGACTATCCTATCGTGGCGAATTTCCGCGAAGGGCTGAACATGCTCGAATATTTCATATCGACGCACGGAGCGAGAAAAGGCCTCGCCGATACCGCATTGCGCACCGCGAAATCCGGTTATCTCACCAGACGCCTCGTCGATGTGGCGCAGGACCTCATCATAACCGAGGATGACTGCAATACCCCTAACGGCGTCGAAGTGCGCCCACTCACGGCGGAAGATCAGGTAATAATACCGCTTTCCGAACGATTGATCGGAAGAATACTGCTGCGCGACCTGGAAGATCCGAATACAGGCGAGCTTTTGCTGCCCGCCGGCGCTGAAATACCGGCTAACATCGCCCGGCAGATAGAACTTGCGGGAATAAAGTCGGTGTGGGTACGCAGCCCGCTCACGTGCGGACTCCGGCACGGTGTGTGCCGCACCTGCTATGGGCAGGATCTCGCGACGCGAAAAAAAATATCGATCGGGGAAGCGGTCGGTGTCGTTGCGGCACAGAGTATAGGAGAACCCGGCACACAGCTTACCATGAGAACATTCCACACGGGAGGAGTACGACAATTCACCGGGGAGGATATAACGCAAGGTTTGCCCCGTATCGAGCAGTTGTTCGAGGTCAGGCGTCCTAAAAAAGTAGCGATGCTCGCGGAGCGTGACGGCATGATCGTCGAAATACGCGAAACGGAAGGCAAACGTAAGATAATAGTCGCGACCGAAGGGACGGACGGAGCCGAGGAGAGACTAAGCTGGAGCGTTCCGGTTGCTCAGAACCTTAAGACGGAAATCCAGGTGGGCTCCGAGGTGAAAAAAGGGCAGGAAATGACGGAAGGTTACAAGGACCCTCAGCAATTGCTCGAACTCGAAGGTTTGGAGGAAGTGCAGCGCTATCTCCTGGACGGGATACAGGAAGTATACAGGACACAGGGCGTCACAATAAACGACAAACACATTGAGACGATATTGAGAAAGGTCGCGCCCGTAAACAGGGTTCGTGTCGCCGAGGAGGGCGACAGCGCGTTCGTAGCGGGCGAGTTGGTTTGGAAGGACGACTTCGACGAGGAGGTTGCCCTTATCATACGCGATAATGAGATATATACCGCTGAAGCAGTCGATTTCCTCAATGGCAAGGTCCTTCTTGACGTTGTCGGCAACGGCGTCGGCGATCTCGCGAACAAGTACAGGGGAATAGAATTGACCGAAGGCGCCATTCTCGATCTTCTTACGCCGGGACGCGCCGTCAATGAATTGATTTTCAACGACGGCGGCGAGAGTCTGCGTGTCATTGTGGGTGAAGCCGCGTTCAGGCACGCGATGGAATCTCTCCTTCTTATGGAGGAATTCGACGCGGATGACGGGGTTGTAGTTCCCGCTAATAGGACCCTTTCCTCCGGCGATTTGTCGACTATTGTCAAAGTGAAGCCGAAGCCGGTACTTGTATGCGACACCGAGGCGCTGGCCTCTATGGAAGAGAGCAGGTATCTTGCGGAGGATATAGTTGGTAACGGCGAGGTAATAGCGCGTAAGGATTTCATTCTCACGAAAGACATCCTGAGCGCCATGCGCGACGTTTTCGTAAAGTCCGTAAAAGTATGGAAGACAACGGAACTTATAAACATACAGGACGCGATGCATCACATCTTGATAGATCACTACTTCTGCAAGCCACTCACGCAGGCCATCGACAGGGAAGGAAACGCCATCGATTCGATCCCGGCAAGGGTAGACGGCGGAATAGTGCGGGGTTTGGTCGAGGGTACGATAGAAGCGATCGACCTGGAGGGGTCCATTCTCACGCATGAAAAATTGGTTCATCAGGTTTTGCAGGAGAAGGCGTTCGGGAAGGTTCTTCTGGAAGATGTATGCGACGCGGAAGGCAATGTCACCGCGACAGCCGGCATGGAGATCAAGCAGGAAATAGCCGGGCTTATAGTGGATGCGAGACCGGGTCATATCACCGTCAGGGCACCAAGCGCGCCCACCGAAGTGAAACGTATAATCCAGCGAGTCTCGTTCATTCGCCGGCTCCGGGAAGCCCCTGAGAGCCGTCCGGTAGTGCATGGCGTCACGAAAGCGGCGCTCGCCACCGACAGCTTCCTGTCCGCTGCCTCGTTCCAGCAGACGGCGCAGATTTTATCCGCCGCCGCGGTGAGAGGCGAGGTCGACGAACTTCAGGGTTTGAAGGAGAACGTTATCATAGGGCTGCTGATACCTGCCGGCACCGGCATCGAGCGGTACACGAAGCTGCATATAACGGAGAATCTGCCGCCACCGGAACCCCCGGAAGACGCGGCCGAAGCGGAAGCGGAATCAGAGTCGGCGTAACACGACAAATAACGGGCGTCGGCGTCAGTTCTTAGGCCAACGCCCGATATTTTTATGAAACGCAATGACGGAAGCGCTATTGACCAACTATGAAATGCGTCATCAAATAGGAGTTGTCCGGAATGAGATTCGATTCGGGGGGTACGGCACAGGGGCGATCGATAAGGGCTTTTGTATGTGCCGCTTTGCGTGATGATGGTATGGACGCGATAGCGGAGTTCATCGGCGGGCTCAAAAAATACACGGGATTCAAATGGGTGGCGAGAGATACCCTTCACATTACGCTAAGATTCCTCGGAGAGATAAAGCCGGAACTAGTCATGAAACTGGATACAAACCTGTCTAGGATTGGAAGCGTTCGCCCGTTCAGAGTGGCGCTATCAGGCGTAGGCGCTTTTCCGGACCTGTCAAATCCCCGCGCGTTGTGGATAGGCATCGGCGATGGGGGAGAGGAGATGCGCAAGCTCGCCTCCGCCGTCGACAAAGCGGCCGTCGCGTCAGGCTTAGAGGGGGAACGCCGCGCGTTTCATCCTCACCTGACACTGGCGAGGGCGCGGACAGATTCACGGGGCGAAGGACACGCGCGTATGCCGGAAGGACTTGCGGAGGCATTGAAGTCGTGCCCTCTGCCGTCGTGGACCTGCGACGGTTTCACTTTGATGAGGAGCGAACTCTCGCCGAGCGGCCCGACATACACGTCCATAGCGACGTTTCCATTGTGATTGGATTGTCAGGAGGGGGTGTTGGAGTTATCATTGATTCTGGAATATAATCGCGAGGGGGATGTTTTATGCAGACTGGTGTTGTAAAAGGACGCATACTGATGCTTTCGTCTTTTGTGTGCGGGGCCTGCGTCATGGTGTTGGAGCTGGCCGGATCACGGGTGGTTGCTCCGTATATGGGCACGTCGCTCGTGGTGTGGACGTCATTGATAGGCGTCGTCATGCTGGCCCTGACTTTGGGGTATTGGCTCGGCGGGATAATAAGCGACAAATATCCGAGTATCGAACTGCTCTCAAACATAATCGGGGCTGCGGCAGTCGTAACGATAGTGGTCGGCCTCGTCGCTAATCCCCTTTTGGCGGCGTTGTCGGCCGGAGTGCGCAACGTCTACGCAGCATCCGTGATCGCTTCAGCCATACTCTTCGCCGTGCCGGGCGCGCTGCTTGGCATGGTCTCCCCGTTTATTGTCAGATTGGCCATGCACAGCGTCGCGTCGTCCGGGGGTACGGTGGGGAAGTTTTCGGCGATGTCGTCTGCGGGAAGTATCACGGGGACGTTCCTCGGCGGTTTTGTGTTGATCTCGTTTTTTTCTTCCCAAGCGATAATATTTATGGTCGCTTTCGCCCTGGGAGTGGTAGCGATTCTGCTGCGCGGCAGTTCATCCAAGGCTTCGCGAACGGCGATGGCTGTCATTGCGATTACCGCAGCCGTTCTCGGAGGATTCAGCGAGGTGAAACCGTTGTTTAGTAAACTGGATGGTTTAACGTTCGAAACGCACTACAACACGATACGGATCATGGAACGCGCGGCGCGCGGAACCAACCTGGGGGTCAGGATACTCCAGACCGACCCGATGGGGGCTCAGTCGCTGATGTACATCGACAGTCCGGACGACCTCTACAGCGATTACACTAAGTTTTACGATCTTGCCTTCCACTACAAGCCCGATACTAAAAACGTCCTCATGCTGGGCGGCGGTGGTTACTGTGTTCCAAGGCACATCACCGCGACCAGGCCGCATATCGATGTCGATGTCGTCGAACTCGACCCCGGCATAACACAGGCGGCTCGGGACTATTTCAACCTGACGGACAGGCCCGGCCAGAGGATTTTCCATGAGGACGCGCGGATATTCCTCAACAGGGAGTCGGCGGCGGGCGAACTGAAGTACGACGCGGTGTTCGGCGACGTATTCGGCTCGTCGTACAGCATCCCCTTCCATCTCACGACGGTCGAATGTATGCGGATCATCCGCTCTATGCTGTCGGATGACGGGGTGTTCGTTGTTAATATAATTTCCTCGCTGGACGGCGAACTTTTCAGCGGGATTTATTCGAGCATCGCCGCAGCGTTCCCGACGGTGATGATCTACCCGGCGACATATCCGAACAGCATTGGTATCAGGCAGAACATTATGATAGTGGCGATCGCGTCGGAAGATGTTCCATACAGGACGCCCGAGAACGATTACATGGCGCAGCTGCTGATGCACAGATGGACGAACCGGTTCGAGCCCGGAATAGCGGCCTTCACGGATGCGTTTGCCCCCGTGGAGAAGTACTCTCTATCTTTATGATGTTATCACACAGGTGATGCCGCTTTATTCTTCGACTTGCCGGACGCTACGCTCTGCTTGTGTTTTGCAAGCGTATCCTCCAACGCCATAGAGAAAGCGGTGTAATCCATCTTAGTTGAGCCGTTGAAGAATGTCATTCCGCCCGCTACCCTGGGGTTGACCGCCGTCCTTATTCCCTCGTCGAATACGTCCTGAGTCAGCGCGGTGAGTTTGTTGAACAGTGTCTTTGCCCCGGCTATCGGAGTCTCCGGCATAAGTACTTCAATTTTGCCGTCCTCCAGCAAAAATCCGCAGTCGGTCGTCCGAAGCACGGAAACTACCTTTGTTTTGAAAGCGGCTTCAAGCATGGCTCTTTGTTCCTCAGTCAGCGATACTTCCGGGTTGGGCTCGAATTCAAGCTGCAACAACAGTCCCGAAAGCGGCCTCTTGTACCGCTGAGAGCGGCTCACTTCCTGTATCCCCCGTATTTTCCTGTACTCGTTGGTGAAAAGGCCGGTCGCGTCATCGAATAACATCACGTTCGCCTGAGTGTTGGGTCGGAGCGCGGCAGCAGCCGTTTTTTCCGCAAGGATGGGCGTCAGCGAAAAATAAAACCGCGCACCCTCTTTCTTTTGGGTTATCGTCCATTTGCCCGAGTCAAGCATTATCTCCTCGTCGTCAATCGGCAGGAGGTCGTTAATTATATTTCCCAGCACTTCCTCCTTGGGGCTGCCGAGCGCTTCAAGGAATTTCGTGGTCGCTCCCGCGATCACGCCCGTGTTGTCCGTGTAGCATATGGGAAACGCGAGTTTTTCGATAAGGCTGTCCACCCGTTTAAATACCCCGTCGTCGCTTTCCTCCGCCGCGATCATCGGCGCCAGCATGGGGATTTGCGCCGATTCGCGGGTAGCGTAGAAGAAGGTAATCAAGAGTCCTGTGAGAAAGAGGACGAGTCCTATCCACGACATGAACATGACTCCCAACTGCAAAGACATGACGGAGATAATGAGCCCTTGAGCCAGAGCCGATAAGCCCGCGTTATATTTGTCCTCGTCGCGAACCAAGTGGTAGAGAGACAGGGCGCAGAGACAAACATAGGCGCCCACGGTCATCCCCCATATCTGTGAAGGAAGCGGCATTGCCGCCATCCTGTCGTGGAACAGCGTCGTTATGATAAGAAAAACCAAAGAAATTACCGGCGGGAAAAAAATCCACCTCATTTTTGCTCTCTCTCCCCCTGGAAGGATATAATTCATTATACACTATATATAATATCGGCTTTTCGTCCGCGTGATATAATCAGACAGCTCCAATTATCCGGGGAATACAGAAAGACTGAGGGTGCGCCAGAATGCTTTGTTGTGGGATAGTCGGTCTTCCATTGAGTGGGAAGAGTACGGTTTTTAACGTTGTCACAAAAGCGGGGGCTGAGGTAAAGCCCTACGCGGGGGGAAGGACGGATCCGAACAGGGCCATAGTCGGCGTTCCCGACGCGCGGTTCGATAAATTGGTCGCCATCGACAAGCCGAAAAAAGCCACTCCGGCGCGGGTGGAATTCGTCGATCTCGCCGGCCTGTCGAGGGGCGCGTGCCGCGGCGAAGGCCTGGGGAACGCATTCTTGTCTTTCACCGCAGACGCCGAGGTTCTGATCCACGTAATAAGGTGTTTTGAAAATCCGGCCGTCCCGCATCCCGAAGGCAGCGTCGATCCCGTCCGCGATTGGGAAATACTCGATATGGAACTGATATTTCGGGATCTGTCCGTCGTTCAAAACAGGCTCGAAAGACTGTCGGCGAAAAAAAAACCGTCCCCCGAAGATGAAACCGAGGGGTCGCTTCTCGCGCGATGTTGCGACCGTCTGCTCGATGAGCGCCCGATACGCGGGATGGAGATGACCGACGCCGAGCGCCGCGCGTTACGCGGCTTCACCTTCCTCACGCAGAAACCGCAGATAATTGTGCTTAACCTCGATGAGAGGCAGGGTGGCATCGAGGAAGTCAAGGGCGCGGTTGCTCTTAAAAACAAAATCGAGTCGACCGGGATGGTTTCGGTAGAAATATACGGACGCCTTGAGATGGACCTGCTTGAGTTGGATGACGAAGAAGCCGCAGAGTTTGCGCAGGAGCTCAAGATCGATCGCCCCGGCAGGGAACGCCTGATTTCGTCAGCGTATTCCGCGCTGGGCCTCATCAGCTTCTATACGACAGGCTCGGATGAGGTGAAGGCTTGGACCCTTAAAGACGGCAGGGACGCCCTTGCGGCGGCGGGAGCCATTCACAGCGATCTCGCGAGGGGTTTCATCAGAGCGCAGGTCGTCGGTTACGGGGACTTCGAGAAGCACGGTTTTTCATATGCGAACTGCCGCGAAGAAGGCTTGCTGAAACTGGAGGGCAAAGATTACAGAGTGAGGGACGGGGACATTATAGAGATAAGGTTCAACGTATAAATCCAATTCCAAATCAATATGCTGCGCGTTAGAACGACGGGAGGTAATAGTAATGAGGGTAGGAGTTGACATCGGAGGGCATACGCTCGTTACGGCTTTTGTGTCTGAGCACGAGGCCGGAGTTTTGCCGAGGATAGAGAAAACGGACTCGGCAGTCACCCCTCCGGGGCGCGGCGCGGCTGAGGTTATGGACGCAATTACCGAGGCTGTGCTTCGTTTGGGTGGAGCGGAGGATATATCGTCGATCGGTCTCGCGGTTCCGGGGTTTCTCGACGCGGAGAGACGTCATTCGCTGAGGCTCCCCAACTTTCCGCCGGAAAGCTGGGACGGTCTGGATGTCTCGGCCGCGCTTCGCGAGGCGTTCTCGCGCCGCGGCGTCGCCGACGCCGGGATCGATATCCATATCGAGAACGACGCCAACTGCTACGCGCTTGGCGAGGGTATGGCGGGCGCGGCTGTCGGCGTCCCCGATTTTGTCACGTTCACCCTCGGAACGGGGATAGGAAGCGGGATAATCTCGCGCGGAAGATTGCTTACGGGCGCTCACGGTATGGCGGGCGAGGCCGGCCACGTCGCGGTGTGCGCGACGGGCGCGCCGTGCGGATGCGGGGGTAAGGATCATTCGGAGACCGCGGCGGCGGCCGACGGCACTACGGCGCGCGCACTGGCGAAAGGATTGCCGGGGGATTTCAAGGACTTGTGGGAACTGCGCGGAACACCGGGCGCCGACGAGGTTATCGGCGTCACTCTGGAAGCGCTGGCTCGCGCCATAGCGTCGGCCTACGTCATAATGGATCCGGCGATGGTGATAATAGGCGGCGGTATGAGCAAAGCCGGCGGCATTATAGAAGCCCTCACGGAGAGGACGAAACCTTATCTGTCCACCCCGCTGAAAAAATTGATCGATCTGCGGTTGTCGAAACTGGGAAGCAAAGCGCCTCTGTACGGGGCAGCCGGGCTGGGGGGTTGACGCGCCGCCGTTACAGGAAAAACGGATTTGCCGCTTCTTTGGTGTTGTTATCCATGGAGCGCCTGATGAAAAGTCCGGCGGAGTGCAGGTCGATCACCTTCTGTTCGCCGTTCTCCTTCATCGTCACCTTGGGCTGGAGCAGATTGCCCACCGTGATGGCCGCTACGGTAGCTATTCTGCCGTCGGAGAGTTCGACGATGGTGCCCGGCGGGTAGATTCCCATGCCGGCTATGAATATCTGGCATATATCGGGGTCGAATTGCGTCTCGTTTGCGCTCATTATAAAGTTGAAGGAGATTTTGCTTGAAACGGCTTCCTTATACACCCTGGGCGACGTCATTGCGTCGAAGGTGTCGGCTACTGCCAGCACGCGGCCAAGGATAGGTATCTGAGGGCCGACCAGCCCCCGGTCGTAACCCGAGCCGTCGAACCTCTCGTGGTGCGTGGCTATACCGTCGAGAATATCCTTGTCTTCGATGCCCGATTGTTTGCAGATCGACACGCTCTCTCTCACGTGGTTCCTCATGATGGCGGTCTCCTTGGGCGTGAGTACCCCTTCTTTGTTTAAAATTTCCTGCGGCACCATTATTTTGCCTATGTCGAAAAACAAGCCGGCAAGCACGGCTTTCTCCACCATATCTTTTTGGACTTTGCCTGCTTCTTGCAGCCTTTTCGTGATGTAACCGGAAAGCATCGAGACATTCAGCGCGTGATCCCTGGTGTAGTTGTCGAGCGAACCGGGGATCATGGACAGCGCTATCTGTGAGGTTTTTGCCACCTCGTTGGAAATGTCGCTTCCCATTTCACGCACGGTTTCAGGGGGGATGTTGAATTTACTGTTGATGCTTGCTTCTTTGTATATGCCGCCAATGGCGGTCTGTGCCTGCCGTGTTACTTCGTTATCGACGATGACGACTGTCGGGTCTATCTCTTTGAGGCGCGCCATCATCTCCTCGTCGTCAATTTCCTGGGGTATGGCTATTTCCACTTTGCTAATGCCCATTTTGTTCAGGGTATCTATCAGCCTCTGCGGCTTGTCGAGGCCTTCCGCGAGGCGTCCGATCGGTACCCTGCTCGGGATCAGGACGGAAGTCCCGGTGTTTGACATGACGTCGTGCACCAGATATGCTTCGGGATTGTCGAGCAGTTGTTCGATACTTATCCTCTGCTTGTAATTTGTGCTGGTTTTCACTTAATTTCCCTCCCGGCATATTTTAGGGAATTGAAACATTCGTAATTATATCCCAATATTTCATCCAATTATACAATATCCGCCGCGGACGCTTGGATGTATAATCGCAGAATAATATTTCGGCAAGGAAGGACGCGAGATGTGCGCGATGGATAACAGGCCCGTTGGCGTGGCGCTCGAACTTATCAGGATATACGGTTATTCGCTTCTGGAGGACCCGGATCGCCTGTCTCAGCTCCTGGAGGACAGGTGCGGCGACTCGCGAAGGGAGATATTTCTGATCTCGTTCGCCCTGCGCGAGCTGCTGAAGAATGGAACATTGCCCGACTCAAACGCGTTCATAGCGGGTGGCGAGCAGATAGAAGCGAGGCTGCGGGATAATCTCGGATTCTCGAAGGCTTCCGCGCAATGGGTGACCGAGGCGATATATGAACTGATAACCGCCGGCGCGGAGGTTGGGGATGACGCGGCAGACTCTCGCATAGAGGCCCACAGGGGATTTCTTCAGAACATAGGTTATGTGATGGCAAAGCGCCCGAGAACCGTTCTTGTGAGGAAAAAAGCGCTGCGCAACGGTTTGCTCCTTCTCGCCATTATCGCGCTGTTCCTCGGCCTGTTCGTCAGGATTACCGGGTCGCGGTACATGGTGTCCGAGGATCACGGGGTATTGTTTCTGGCTCACCTGTCAGGCCCCGACGCCGCCTTAGGCCACGTGAGGCTTAAAGCGGCGCAGCTTGCCGCCGATCAGATTAACGCCGTGGGCGGCGTGAGGGGGCGGCCGATCAGGATAAGGGCCCATGACGTCCCACAGTCGCCCGGGGACGCCGCGCATATAGTCGGGGAATTGATGCGCGACAGGAGCAACGCCGTCGCGGTCTCGGTGTGCGGCGATGAAGTAAACGCGGCGATTTCGGTAGTATCGGACGCGCGGGAGATGCCGCTTATCGTGACGGAATCGCCGGGCATGGCGGTGACAATGACGGCTCCTGACAGGCCGAAACTCTATCCGTTCAGGATGAATTATGACAACCTGTACAAAGGATACATTGCCGCATACTTCCTGACGCAGGGTATAAGGAGAACGGCCCCCGCGCTCGTAATCGAGGCGTATAACGCGGATTCCTACGAGATGCGAGAGGGCTTTGCGGCAGCTTTGGGAACCTACGGCGGGGTAACCGCGTGCGAATTGTCGAGCACGAGGATAGGAGGAGTCGACAGAGCGTCGGTCGAGCAGATATTGATGTCGGGAGCGGACTCCGTCGTATTGCTCAACGGAACGACCGACGTGGCGCCCGCGATCGAGTCCCTGCGGAGATTTGGATACGACGGCGTCGTCGTCGGCATGGCGTTCGACGACGCTCTCGACGCAGGCGCGGGAGAATCGCTTGAGAACACTTGGTGGATAGTGCCGGCCCACCATGAGGACCCGCAGCTTCAATCGTTCCAGGCCGCATATCGCAACAAATACAACGAGAGCATCTCCACCGACGATTTCGTCGGGAAGCTGTTCGCTTATGACGCGATCTACTGGGTGAGGGACGCCCTCGCGCGCGCGCCGGGTTTTCAAGGCGAGGCAATGCGCCACGCCTTCATGTCGACGAGGAATCTGGCGCTCTCCCACGCGACTCTCTCCATGGACCCCAGGACCCACGGCCCTTGGAACAAAGCCTCGGCGCTGCTATATTGGACGAACGGATCGGCGAAATACCAGCGCCGTTTCAGGCCGCCGGCGTGAGCCGCCTCCGGGTAATTTTTTTCGGAAAAGAACAATTATTTGGGATTACTTTTTTATATCTTTCATACTTTCGCTATTTTGTGATATTATTTGGTAGTGGGATAAGACGCGCCGTCATTTCGCTCTTTGGGATGTGCGTGTTATAATTATAGAATCAGAGGCAGGAGGTAAACGTATGAGGCTCCTAACCCGTTCCGATAACGATGGATTGATGTGCGCGGTTCTTCTAAAGGAATTAAACATGTACGATGAAATAAAATTCGTGCACCCAAAGGATATTCAAGATAATCTGATCGAGGTAACAGATCAGGATATACTTGTAAATATCCCCTATGTAAAGGGATGCGGATTATGGTTCGACCACCACACAAGCGAACAGGAGCGCGGCAGCGCGGATGGAATCGAGTTCAAAGGGTCGGTCTGGTCGGCGCAAAGCTGCGCGAGGGTCATCTACGACTATTACGGCGGCGAAGAGAAGCTCGGTAAGTTCAAGGAGATGTTGGATGCCGTAGACAAGGCGGACGCCGCGCATTTCACAAGGGACGAGATATTGAACCCGGAGAGATGGGTGTTGCTCTCGTTTATCATGGATCCTCGCACCGGCCTCGGGCGTTACCGCGATTACCGTATCTCGAATTATCAGCTCATGATGATGCTGATTGACGAACTCAGGCACAAGAGCGTTGACGAAATATTGGCGATGGACGACGTACAGGAACGGGTTCGCCGTTACGAGGAACACAAGCCTCACTTCCTGCAGATGATGTTCGAATACTCCACGGCGGAAGGCGAGGTCATCGTGACCGACCTGCGCGACGTTCCCGAAACATACGTCGGTAACAGGCACGTCATCTACGCGCTATATCCGTACCAGAACATAAGCATCAGGATAATTGACGGCAAAGATAAAGAATTCTGCGTGTTCTCCGTGGGTTACAGCATCCTCAACAGGACGTCCACGGTCGATGTCGGTTCGTTGATGCTCAAGTACGGAGGCGGCGGCCACAAAGCGGTCGGCACCTGTCAGGTTCCCTACTCCGAAGCGGAGCGCATCCTCGACGAGATGCTGCATTTTATCAACGTCGAACACAAGTCGGTGTTGAAAAGCGCGTCGCCCGAGTGAACGCGAAACGATTAAATAAGAGGCCCCCGTCGATGAGACGGGGGTTTTTTTGGTGAACCCGGCGGCGCGCGGCCATATATCGGCTGCCGAGATTTGAGAAAGGATACGCATATGAAAAATCTGTACGCGCAGATACTTGAAGATATGAAGCAGGGCGAAGAAGCCGTAATGGTCACGACATGCTCGGGGAGCGAAGCGGCGCACACGATATACAGGGGAGAGGCCGCTTCAAATTGGAAGAACAGGCAGGGCTCGGATAAATCGCTTTATATCGAGCGGACCGGTTCGCAAACAATTATTGTCGAGCATTTCAAACCCAGGAGCCGTATGTTTGTGTTCGGCGGAGGGCATATTGCCCTGCCCTTCGCGCATATTGCCTCAATGCTGAATTTCGACGTCACGGTCTACGATGACAGGCCGTCGTTTGCCAACGCGGCTCGATTTCCGGACGCGAGCGAGATCATCTGCGACTCGTTCGATAATATTTCAAAACTCGTGGAGATACGGCAATCCGACTACGTCGTCATAATTACGAGGGGCCACCGGCATGACGAGGACTGCCTGCGGGTAATTCTGAGCGGCAGGTTACCCTGTTACATGGGGATGATCGGCTCGAAGCGTAGGGTCGCGATCGTAAAAAACCGGATGAAGGACGAGGGCTTCGATCCCGAAAAAATAGACGCGCTGCGCGCCCCGATAGGGCTTGCGATAGGCGCAGTGACGCCCGAAGAAATCGCCGTCTCTATCGCCGCGGAGGTCGTGCGTAAGCGCCGCGCGGAATTTTCACCGACAGCCGGGGAGTGCGCCGCGTCCGGCCCGGCCGAGTCCGATCCGGAGATGAAACTGATCGAATGGCTCGCGGACGGCCACAGCGAGGACGGCGCCCTGGTAACCGTAATCAGCGCCGACGGTTCGACGCCGCGAGGGGCAGGAGCTAAGATGATAATTAAACATGACGGCGGGATCATCGGCAGCATTGGCGGCGGCTGCGCCGAGGCCGACGTGTGCCGCGCCGCCGCCGACATAATCCGCAGCGGCGGATATGCCATAAAAACCGTGGATTTGACGGGCTCGGCGGCTGAAAATGACATGATTTGCGGCGGAAGCATGGTCGTTCTGATAGAGCGGATAGATTGACAGTGGGCGGCTGAATGCCGCCCACTATGACGACGGCAATAGTATATTTTTTGATTGCAATTTGGTATTAATCCAGCTTTTTCACGCTGACTAACCCGCCCCTGCTGATGTCTAAGGCCGGTGAGCCTTTGTATTCAACGGTACCCACGCCGCCGGCGTTGACGCGCAGGTTATCCGAACAGCTTATCCTTACCGTGCCGACTCCCGAAAGGTTAATCACCGCCTCGCGCGTTTGAAGCGACAGCGCGTCAAGCTCGCCCGCGCCGGAAATATTCATGTCCGCGGTATCCGCGCTGCCGGAAAGCCTAAAGGTACTCGCGCCCGACGCGTTGATTGTAAGCCTGCCCACGTCCAATTCGGCTCTCCCTTCGCCGGCGCCGGACAGGTTCAAAGCCAGCGAGCCGGCGGTGATTTTGTCGTGTGCAATAAAGGTGAACGCGCCTTCAACGGTGAGGCTGTTCAATTCAGGAGTAGAAACAGTCAGCACCGGGGTTTTGTTGAGGCCGAAGCTGATCCTTCTCGTCGTGCGGACGACCAGCTCGCCGCCTATGACTTCAACGACGTAGTGATCGCGCAGATTGGGCTGCAATTCCAGCGTAACGGTATCGGACGGCGCGGCATAGTAACGGACTTCACAGTGGCCCTCGATTTTGATCCCGTTGTACTCGCCTACTTTGAGCTCGAATTTTTCCAAATCGCCTGTTCCGGTAATCGCGTTGCTGTCCGCGAAGACGACGATTACAAACGCGCAACCCGAGATGATTGAGACGGCAAGCGCTGCCGCCAGTGTGAGCATTATGGCCTTTTTCATATGTTAATCTTCCTCTCCATAAGTTTTGACGTCAGGGCAAACAGCGCGGCGGCCTCCAGCAGGATGAGCAGGATATACAGCGGCGGAACCGCGCCCCGAAACGGCAGGTACAGGGTTAAGATCACCCAGTACCGCTCAACCGAGCCGAACGGCGCGAGAACAAGTTGCAGCAAACTCGCGGCGTAGAAGCAGCCGCAGGCCAGCAGGAACGTCATCAGCCCGGAAGCCCGCATCTTATAAAAAATCGACATGTTCACAGTCGCGCAGAACAGGATGACCATCATTACGAGCAAATAGACGGCAATCATCAGCAGCACGAAAAAAAGTACGTAAGGCAGGCCGGCGGCGTTCGCGCGGACGGCGTTCCATACGATGCGCCAGACGCCTCTCCCGACGAAGTTGAGTGACAGCCACACCTGGCCCGCGATAACGGCCGTCATCGAGACTATATCCATCGCCATCATGGCAAACACACTCGCAAGCAGAGTTTTCCGGCGCGGAACGGGGGTAAGCGCGTGCAGATAAGCGTCGGGCGCCGCGAACATAAGGCGCGCTATGGCAATATCGCCTATTATGTCCGCCGCAATCATGACGGCTATCGCAATCCCGCCGAGCGAAACGGCGGTGATATGAGCGGCGGGCGACAGCAGATCGAGCGATCCCAGCGCGATGAATACCAGATCCATCGCAAAAATCACCGCGAACACGGACCCCCGAACATGGAGCCCCGCGAGAAACGCGTACTTAAATTGAGCCTTCACGAC
>Ga0099364_10001169_pt1 | contig 43853 bp, 45 predicted proteins | sample TergutTh196P3_FD_73070 | JGI IMG/M metagenome (GOLD analysis project Ga0099364, IMG submission 73070) | Microcerotermes parvus P3 segment gut microbial communities from Pointe-Noire, Republic of the Congo - Th196 P3 | ecosystem: Host-associated > Arthropoda: Insects > Digestive system > Gut ...
CCGGACTACATCCATTATAGAAACAAGGAAGCAACCGTTTCCCATTCGCCGGACATGGATGACGGTACTCTCGACAGCCGGGAAAAGGTTTGGCTTGCCGCCGTGAAATCGGCCTGTGTGCCGATGGCGGAACTTCAGCGGAACCTTCTTTTTCACAAGATCGCGGCAGCAGCCTCGCGTTACGGAATCCTTCCGGAAATCGAGGAAGCGGTCCGCTACGTTGAGCGGCTCGACAAACAGGAACCCGGCATCCGGACGGTTGCCGATTTCCGGAAGGCGGCGGAATGGTTACGAAAATATGCCGATACCCTTACCCCGGACATTCGGGCCGCACTGGCGAATCATCTGTTGGACAAAACCATCAAACTCGGACATGTCCTTTCGGTCGCGGAACAATTTGAACTGGATGAGTGGGCCGGCCGCGATCCCTACACACCTGAACTGCGTGCTCTTGCCGAACAGAACCTCCACAAACTGGCATCGGGAAACGTCTATCGAACGGACCAGTTTGCCGCCCTTTCGGTTGACGAACTTCGTGATTCACTCCCCGACCTTGTCAAGACAGCCTCGCTTGGGATGAACGTTGTCGATCCGGGCCGATTGGCCAAGTGTGCCGCAACACTCCCTTCTCGCCAAGCGGACATTCTGGACGCTCTTTTCGTAACGTACGGACAACAGCCGATCCATTCGGATTACGGAGCACCGGTCGAGATCGACGATGCGATTCTGGCCTCGCTGTGATCGTCTAAATACCCGTCTGTCCTGTGTTATAGGAATGTGATGAAGATGGATTACATCCTGATTTTTGAGATGGAAAACGCGCGCTTTCGTCTTTGTTTCGGGATATTGAAATCGGAGTCAGTATCGCTGATTGATTCAGTGATGCGTATCCTTACCGCCGCCCTTCTGTTGTCCGGGGCGGCGGCTTTTCCCTACACGATAAGGACGACATACGCCTTGTATCTATTGGACCGGGTACGGGTGTTCTCATCTCCGGTCCAAAAGGAGCGACAACATGACTTCCCCAAAACGTACTACCAAAAAACAAGCCGTCAAAAAGCAACCCCCAAAGCCGGCTGCCGTCCTCATTTCCCCATCCCTTCCTGTTCACGAAGTCCCGGCGCAAACCATGATCGAGTGTTTTTGCAACGCCGCAACGACGACGAGTGAGATCGTCATCGCCCCAACCAATATTCCCGGTTCCGTGACGCAACATGTCGTCGGCATCATGTCGCAGACCGTAACGACCGTGAAGAACACGATCAAAACGGTCGCCGTCAAAATCGTGTCGAAAATCCGTTCCGCTTGGAATTGGTTCACCACGCAAGTGAGCACAACGGTCGCACTCGTGACAACCGCCGTCCATTGGACGAAAGTCTACGCCGTCGAGAAGGCCGCTCAAGCCGCGATCATTTCGCTCTTCTGTGTTCTCTATGCCTACGGGACCGTGTGCATGGTTCGGCATCGCATGAAAGCGATTTCCGTCGCATCCTGGAATCAGAGTAGGGCCTGGTGCATCGCCTTGTTCGTTTCGGCCAAAACGACGGTGATCGCCTTGAACTCCCGCATCCGAATCGCCTGTGTCTCGGCCAAGGCGTGGGCGATTCGGACGTGGATGCTCCATCAACCGGTCTGTATGCGTGTTGCGAAGATTGGCATAGTTACCGCCATGCTTTATGTCCTCGCCAATGCAGTACTGCTTTCCAGTTGCTTGATTGTCGCGGCACTCGGCGTCACTGCCTACGATAATGCCTGCTTCTCGCTGATGAATTCGCCGTATCGGAAAACGATCGACGCCGACAGGCAACCGCAACAAAACCCATTATTGTTCGGTGCCGCCTGATCGGACGTAGCAGCGAACAATCAGGATACCGCAAACTCCTTGCCGTCCGCGTTGGGTTGCCTGCGTGTGACGGTTTCCGCTGTCAGGCACCACACGCCTTGCCCTACCCGACCGTGGGGCAAGGCGGTTTTATTTTCGGTCAAAACCCAGGAGCAACAACATGTCCTCCAAAAAGCTTGCGGCCAAAAAACGCGCCGCAAAGAGACGTGCCGCCCGGAAACGAAGGCTACAGGCCCTCCATGCCCCCCTCGCCCCTCCCACACCTCAACTGGCGGCACGGTGCGAACCTTCCGCCCCCCACCTGACGGCACCGCATAGTTCCCGTGTCTCCGTCAGACGGTACGTCATCAACGCCATGACGACGGTCTCGACGATGTTGCTGAACTCGCTCTGGACGGTCGTCGCCCGGTCCGCCTATCGGTCGCAAGCCGACCGTCGGAACGACGATACCCGGCTGTCGGCGTGATCGTGAACATCAGAAGCGTTCGGCCTGAAACCGGGCGTTTCTTTTTTTAGATGGCGGCTGACGTCCGCACATAGATATCCACAATCAAAGGAGCTCCCATGAATGTACGAAAAAATATCGGTTACATCATGTTCCGTATCAATAGCGGTTTGATCGAATATAAGGATGTTGATCTGTTGCGTGACCCGGAATCAACCAAACAGTTGGCGGTCAAAATCATCGAGAGTCAGCGGGAGAGAGACCGTTACGCCAACCCGGAGCACCCGCACTATGATCTCGAATTTGCGAAGGAAACAACGGAACGGTATGAGGAAATGCTACAGGATGCCGATCAATTGGAGCACATCGCACTCAACGCGGACGATGATTTGATCATTCTAGAAGTGTTTGATTACGTTGAGTTCCCGGAACTGGAGCCGCTTGACGGCGTTTCGGCAAAAATGAAACAGCAATTCGAACGGCATCAGCACACTTGGGCGGCCATGACGGAGTATCAACGAGCGGAATTTCTCCGTACATTCAATGATCTTCAATCACGGCGTTCCAACAGGCAACAGTATGATGTGTGTGCCGAACAAGGACTCTCGTACCGCCTCGTCCTCTATGCACTGGAAAGCTACGGCCTGAAAAACGAGTCGATTTGTCCGGCTGATCATTCGGACCTCCTCTACATGGAGGACATTCAAGCCTGGTTCCAGTGGCGGACGGCTCTTGATGACGAAATCCAGAAACACCGTATCCGGAACGGTTTAGACAAACGACAAAATGAGAGTGCAACAAACGATTGAATAACATATCTCCCGCATTTCGCTCCACACACTCTCTCACTCTCTCACTCTCTCACTTTTTCACTTTTTCACTCTTTCACTCTATTCCCACCGATGACACTCTTTATTTCCAAACTTGATCCCGATGTTGCCCGAATTCGTGAACTGACCGATCTGCTCAATCAGGCGAACGACAAGTATCGGCGCGGCGAACGTTCCGGCCTCACGGACACCCAGTTCGACAAGTTGCTCCGCGAACTCAAAACACTTGAGGACAAACATCCGGATGCTGCTCGGGACAATTCGCCGACTTGCCGGATCGGCATCGAACCGCTCAGCGGTCTCGTTCGTGTGAAGCACACGATCCCAATGCTGTCGATCGAGAACGTCTACACGCTGGACGAACTTGCAAAATTTCTACGGAAAGCCGATGCGGAATTCATGAGACGCACACACCGTGAGCCGCAATGGATGATCGAATACAAGGTCGATGGTGCCGCCCTTGCGCTCGTTTACGAGAACGGCGAACTGGTATCGGCCAGAACACGCGGCGATGGTGTCTACGGCGACGACGTGCTGGTCAACGCACGGACGATCTCCGGAGTTCCACTCACGCTGAACATACCCGGTTGCCGGTTGCCCCAGCGTGTCGAAATCCGTGGCGAAGCCTACATGAAGAACTCCGCATTCCGAAACTGGAATGCAACGGGCAAGTATGCCAACCCCCGCAATGCAACCGCTGGTGCATTGCGGCTGCTTGATCCGCGTGAATGTGCCAAACGTCCGCTCTCTTTTATGGCGCATACCGCCGCCGACCTAGCTGCTTTCGCTGGGAATGCGACGACTCAAAGTACCTTTTTGTATCTTATGGAAAAGGCGGGATTCGCAACGCCGCGCCTGATGGAACGCTGGTGTACTTCCGCCGAGGTGCTTGAGTTCTGCCGCACGGCTTATGACGAGGGAAGCAATGTGACGGATGAGGTTGATTTCGAGACGGACGGTCTCGTGATCAAGTTGGACGATTTCTCGCTACGGGAAATTCTCGGCTCGACATCTTCGGCACCGAAATGGGCGATCGCTTACAAGGTCGAGAAATACGAAGCGATGACCGTCCTGAACGACGTGACCTGGCAGATGGGCAAGACAGGCATCTGTGCGCCGGTGGCGGAATTGGAGCCCGTTGTGATTGCGGGAACGACGGTCAGCCGTGCGAGTTTGTTCAATCTCGACATCATCGCGGAACTGGGTCTTATGATCGGCGATACCGTGAAAGTCGAAAAGGCGGGCAAGATCATCCCGCATATCGTCAGCGTTGAAAGCAAAGGCGGAAATCGTCGGAAGATTGAACCGCCGAAACACTGCCCGTCCTGTCGTTGGGAACTGGCGATCCTGAATGGCCGTAACGGCGAAGTATTACTCGGCTGGGAAGTTAATGAGCGGAGTACCGTTGTCCGTTGTGAGAATCCGTCCTGCCCGGCCCAGCTTGCGGACAAGATTGTGTTCTACGCGAGTCGGGACGGTATTGATATTCCCGGTATCGGAGAGCAATTGGCCGGTGCAATGGTCGAGGCCCGTCTGGTTGGCGACATCGCCGATCTGTACGCCCTGACGGAGCGGCAATTGATGACGTTGCCCCGGATGGGGCACGGCTCGGCGGCCAAACTGGTTCAAGCAATCCAGAGTAGAAAAACGCCGCCGCTGGAGAAGTTTTTACACGGTTTGACGATCCCCAATGTCGGCGAGGGGACATCGAAACGTTTGGCGAAACATTGCCGGAGTCTGGCCGTGGTCGCGGCGGCTTCGGAATCGGAACTTGCGGCCATCGTCGACATCGGGCCGATTACGGCCCGGTCCATTTACCATTACTTTCATTCAAACCACTGGAATACCATGGCCAAGAAATTTCAAGAAAACGGTGTCTGTCCTGCGGACCTCGAAACCACCACTTCCTCCCAAGCACTTAACGGGCTGACGATTGTTGTGACCGGAACGCTCGAAAACTATGATCGGCGCACGATTGAAGCGACAATCGAAGCACACGGCGGCAAATCCTCCAGCAGCGTGTCGGGCAGGACATCCTACGTGCTGGTCGGCGAAAAGCCGGGCAGCAAACTGGCCAAGGCGCAGGCACTCGGTATCCCGATCCTGAACGAGTCGCAATTCAACGCCTTGATCAACAGCGTCTGAACCGTTGAATCGTCCGGTCTCGTGTCGGATCTTTTGGGACAGGCACGAAGACCGACGGCATTTCAACAAACATCCTTTTATCCGTTCAAAATAACAATGTCACATTTCACTGTCCTGGTAATTGGTGATGATGTTGAGGAGCAACTGGCTCCCTACCATGAATTCGAGTGTACCGGTGTCGATGATCAATATGTTCGGTCGATTGACGTTACAGATGATTACCGGAACCAATACATGACGCAAACGGCGACACGTTGGCAGGGTGCAGACGGTCAGTTGTACAAAGAATCCCAGGAAGGCCGTCAACCCGTCCAAGTTCCCGTCAAGGAACTTTATTCGTTCAGAGATTTCTGTGAACAGTATTGTGGTTTTGCGATTGTCCGGGATTCCGCCGAATTGGACATTACGGGCAAACACAAATTCGACTGGTGCCGCGTCAATGACAAAGGCGAGATCGTGAGCGTCGTCAAACGTACCAATCCCAATGCAAAATGGGACTGGTATACGGTTGGAGGCCGCTGGGACGGTTACTTCAAACTGAAGGAAAGCGTCGTTTCGGAGGCAAATGAGGAAGGCGACATCGCCGATCACAAAGCGAACATTGAGTCACAGGCGATGGAGTTGCTGACAAAGACGTTGGAAGGAGCCGACATAACGTTGATCAGCAATCAGAACGAAAAGCAACCGAAAACTTCGAATTGTTGTCTCAAACGGAACATCGACATCGATGGGATGTGCCATGAAACTGCTGAAAAAGCAAGAGAGTATTGGCGTCAATGTACCGAGGTGATTCGTGGAGAAACATGGATGTCTTGGGAAGAAGTGAAGCGGCAACCGGATTTTCATAACAAAATCGACCATTATCACGATTTCTACTGGTCGCAACCGCCGTTGGTACGCCTCGAAGAAGCGAATTTGCTACCGATCTGCAATCCCCGGCCGGATCAGCTTCTCGGGACAACCGAAGAAGAGTATATCGACGACGTGGTCAACGGAGCCTTTGCGCCTTATGCGTTTGTGAAAGATTCGGTATGGGCCGCCAAAGGTGAGATGGGACACTGGGGATTTTCAGTAGACAACATGTCAAGGCGTGAATGGAACAAAAAGTTCCGTAAAATGTTCGATGCCCTTCCCGGCGATACGCTGCTGACTCTGGTGGACTGCCATACTTGAAAAAGGCTGGCACCATTCAGTCGTCCTTGAGAAACCAGTCCAAATTTTCGTCCCGATATTTCGGATCGATGGCTGCCTGTTGTTCCGGCGTAAGGTCGGCGATCGTCATAATTGATCCCGTATCGGGCCAGCGTCCGACGCGGGTGAACAGTCCGCAGATGACGTAGTTCACGGCGTCGGCGAAGTCATCGGGGCCGATGGCCGGAACGTGAATGATCGTGTAGATTTCCCCGGCCTGTTTCAGTTTAACGCGGTCCTCGGCGAGTGATGTGAAATCGTTGAGCAGACCGGGGAACTCCTTGTTCTTATAATCGTACTGAAAGAACCGGATACGTCCGGACCGAATCAGTTGCGAAATCGTAAGAAACGACCGTGCCTTGTTGAGTTGGTGGTGGGCGGGTATCCGTTCCTTACGGTCTTCCGGAACGAGTCGCGAGACCGCGCCGTTTCCGACGCGGGTATAACTGATCGGCATGGTCATACTCTTGGGGACGCCGGTTTCAAGCAATTTGTCCCATCGGAGCCGGTTGCCGGGACCGTGGAAGTCCATCGCGATAAACCGGCATTTGTAGGAATAGGCGATGTCACGGGCCCGGTTTGCTTCCAGGTTGAAGTTGTTCGGTGTCTGGCTCCGAAATCCGGAAAAGACTTCGATGACACCGTCGCCGCGCAGACCGGCAAAGGCGAACGCCGTTTTGCTGATCCCGTTGATTCCGCCGCCGCCCCAGTCGATCCCCATCCCCCAATCGACGTAACGACCGGACCGGATCACATCAAGATGCGTCTCGAAATCCTCACGCGGCGGCAAGACCGCGACATGCCGGATGTCGGTAACGGAAATCAGTTTCGCGCCGTGGTCGTAACTCTCACCGCAAATCTCGTTATAAAATTCCGCGACGGATGCCTTGTTGCGATTGAAGCGGTACTGTTGGAGCGTCGTCCATCCCTGATCGGACTCGCAGTGGAAGGGCATAATACACTGTGGAATATGGTAGCCGACATGAGATTGCCGTCGTTCGGGAAAGGCATGTTTCCAGCGTCCGTTGCGTGTGTAGAGATAATGGCCGCACTTGGCACAGACGATCCCCGGCGTTTGGGGTGTAACTTTTTCGATCCGCTCGCGCGGACCGAGCATCTTTTCCAGGTCTTCGCGTAGCGTCGGGATATTGATCTTCCGGCACTTTTCGCATTGGATGGCCCATTCCGCCTGTGAGGAAGTTTCCCATGCTTGTTCCAAGCCGTTCTCAAAGGTGAGCGGTGTTCCGAATCGCATGATACAGGGAGCATTCGCCTCGCTCAGCGCCGCTTCGTCGGAGAAGTCGATCCCTGCGCCGGAGGCGGCCACCGTCTGGTTGATAATCGGTTCGAAGGAGGCGTCAAGGTTCTGATACTCGTCGTACTTGATGGCGTTAGCCGTATTGCCGCGAACGCGGATACAGTCGTTGAACGCGAACGTGAAAAAAAGATTCGAGCCGTTTCGGAGCGAACGCTGGAGTACGGACTTGTTGCATCGCGGCGAAACGAACATCTCCCGCAGCGCCGATTCCTCGATAAGCGGGGCAACATAGTTCGCACTGAACTTGCGGATCATCTCGAAGAGGGGCGTCACGTGAAGAATGTTATAGTAGGGCGTTGCCGCTCCCATAATGACGCTGTGCGTGGCATTGGATGCCGACTTGGAAATCTGCCGCCCTGTTTTGTAGGTAACCTGCTCCGGCAACACCCGTGCGAAGAGCGATCGCATCGGAAAATGATTTTTCAGCGTGAGCGGCTTGCCGCGCAGATTGAAGAGGAGCGGTAGCAGTTTGTCGTAATAGAACATCTTGCGGTCCGCGACGACCTGCAAGACTTGTTGGACGACTTCGACGTGATTGATTTCGGAAACAACCAGGTCTTGTAACAAATCAAGAGTTTCGGACATGATCGACGACTTCCCTGACCGCCTGATGGCTTGTGAGCCGTTCCTTCAGCGGCTGGGTCTTTCCCGTATCCGCCCACGCCAGAATTCTACAATCGACATCGGCGCCCTCCAAAGTCAACGGACGCCGGTTCCTTATCCGTACCAAAATGTCGTGCCCGTTTCCCAAACGCTTGGACCGCTTCACGGACTGCATGGCCCCTGGCCCTGGTCCGATGAGGAGATCGAGCGCAACAGTAATATCATTCGTTCGGAATAAAATGATGACACCTTCCACCTTTGCCGGTTCGGCGATCGTCCTTGTCGGACTGATCGGATTCGTTTTGTTGTTCCAAACGCCGCTTTTCGGGATCGCCCTTATCGGGATCGCCGTAAGCGGCGCTTATCGCCTCTCTCAAAACAACCTGCCATGATTGAACTTACCTTGGCCACGCTTGTCGTCATGCTCGGAACCTGGGCATTCGTCGACATCTACCTGTATCACGCCCTGTTTGATCGCGTCCGCTGTTGGGGCAAAGCATGGGAACAGTCGCCGGACCGCTGGAAATCGTTGTTCGGTTATGGACTGAACTGTCCCTACTGTCTGGGACATTGGGTTGCAGCCGGTCTTGTGCTGTCCCTCTTGCTGTTTCCGACATCGTTGGGAGGGCACCTGACGCTATTGGACGCATTGCTTGTCGTCGTTATCGCGGCACGCGCCGCCGCCATGCTCCGCGAAAACGTGTTGCGTCCGATCAGTGCCGATCTTGACCGGCTTTCGGAACCGGAACGCCGGGACTCCTTACCGATAGCAGTCGCGAAAATCCTTTCGGACGATCCGATCATCGTTGCCGAAATCCGGCTTGATCCCGCTACCGACCAGTACGTGATTTCCAATTGGGGCTGTTGCGATAACGACGCCGAAGCACTTGAGACGGCTGTTGATCTTGTCGAACGGCGGTCGGTGTCGTTTCTGGAAATCGAGCGCAAATTGAGCGAGACCGGAGTATTTCAATACGTCCATGAGGAGGAATCCCTACAATTTTCCGTTCTCATTCTCAAACCGCATGCGCCGCGAATCGAAGTACCGATCGGAGGTGAATCATGACACGGTCCATCGCTCTTATCACGGGCGACCTGCACCTGATGAAACACGCTTGGGTGAACCGCAAAACGCTGTGCGGCGATGCCGAATTCGGCCTCTGGCAACTCGTCCGGATCGCCCGGCGCTGCGGTGTGCCGATGATCATGGCCGGTGACCAGTTCAATACGACAAGCCCGGACCGCAGCATGATGATCCGGATGGCGGAATTGCTCGCGGAAGTGGAGGGATGTTACATCCAAGGCAACCACGACAAGGTTTATCCCTCCTGGTTGAAACTGGTGGCGCGTCACTGGTCCCATCTGGAAGAACAGCCGATTGACCTTGGTTCGGGGGCGCCCGACGAATGTTTAGGCACCTCTTGGACGCTTGAAAGCCATCCGCTTTTCGACCATGACAAGACCTGGCATGCCTACGGCCTTGATTATCTACCATCGAAAGAACTGCTGGCGGATCGTTTGAGCGTACTGGAAGACGCGATCACGGCCGATGAGGGAATCGCCAATTTGCTCGTCTTGCATCAAGCGGCCGTACCATGGATGCCGTCGTTCGCCTGTCAACTGTTTGACGGAATGATTCCCGCTTGTTTCGACATGGTGGTTGCCGGTCACGTTCACGATCCGCAGGTCGCCACGGTCCGCACGAAAGACGGTCGTGCGATCCCGATTCTGTCGCTGGGCGGCGTCCACTTGCTTGATGTAACGGAAAATCCGCAAAAGAAAGCCTGGCTGCTTCAGGCGGACGGTTCCCTCCGGTCCGTTCCCCTGTTGTCGCGGTTGCGGCATGAAATCGATCTGCGCGGTTTGACGGAATCGGAACGGCACGAAAAAACACAACACTTGAAAACCATACTCGCCGCCGCGACATCAGTGCCCAAGGTTATCGAAACTCCGATCGTCTATGCCGTCTGCGACGATGGAAACGATCTCCGCAAGGTGCTGGAAGCCGAATTGGGCGATCTGGCATACGTGTTCGTGAAGAAGGATTCCGTTCGGTTGCTCGAAGGAATTGATGTTGCGCGATTGGAGGACATTGATGTCCGCCGCCATGCGGAGGAAGGGTTCAATCACGCCCGGGAAGTCATTCATCAATACGAACCGGATGAAGACGTCCAACGGATTATCGACACGATCCTTGTGAGCGAGGTCGATGCCGCTCTTTACACGTCTCTCAAAACCGACTTTCAGGAGAAACACCGTCATGCTCAAAATCAACCGTCTTACGCTGGAAAACTTTTGCCAGCATGAATACGTCGACGTTGCGTTCACGGACGGGCTGACCGTCGTACTCGGTCCGAACGGATCAGGGAAAAGCAATTTTTTAGGCGGTATCTATAGCGCGTTTACGGGGCAGTTTGATCGGGGGCCGGGCGAGATTGCGGAGCATATTCGCAAGAACCAAAACGGCAGTTGTTCCACCCAGGTCCTCGGCACGGTGGGAGGCCGTGAGTTCAGGTTGCGGCGCGACCTGCATGTCACCGCTGATGGCCGGGGCAAGGTCGATCATGGACTCTGGCTCGATGGCGAGCGGCGAAAATCCTGTAAAACGGCAAGTGAAATCGAATCATGGATGATGGAATCTTCCGGGCTGACGTCGGCACTGATGTCCGAATTTTTGTTTATCGGGCAGGAGGATTTGTTCGGGTTCCTCAAACGCAACGACGCGGACCGGTCCAAAAAATTCACGGCCTTGTGCGGGACGAAACCGTATGACCGTATCCGGGAGAATTTCTCGGAACATGTCAAGGACGACCGTACCCGTTATGACAAGGCAGTACTGGCCATTGATCTCGTACAGAAAGCCTTTGAGACCTCACGGGCCGATTTGGACGCGATTGAAACCGAATTGCACACCATCCGTTCCGGTGGCGTCGATGTCAACGCAACGCCGGAGGTTTTGGAATCACGCTTGCAACAGGTCCGTGAAACTCTGCGAGAATGTGAGGAGCAGGAAGCGGCCGTGAACCGCTACTCCCACGACAGGGATTCCGCACTCGCCCGGCTGGCCAGGGCCAAACAAGCCTACTGGGATCAGGAACGGATTGTTACTTTTTTGCAACAGGATGAGGAATCGCATACCGCCGCCACGAAACTTTTGGAATGGGAATTAACGCAACGGCTTGGCGGTGTTCCGTGGGAAGAAGCGACCGCCACCCTCCATGCCGCACTTCGGACGAATGAGAAACGGGAATCACTGACAAACAGGATTACAGAAACTCAACGTCGTTTGGCGGCGATTCCGTCATCGCCGCCGATGGATGAGCGGATTTATTTGCAACGGGAGAAGGAGCGTGATACCTTGATCGCCCGTTTGGGTGAACTTGAATCCCATCTCCAATCCCTTCGTTCCATGATCGACGTTCTCCACCGACTTTCTCATCGGGCCGACCGCGAGCATTCCTGTCCGCTTTGCGGTGCCGATGCGGACAACTGGAAAGTCGATTTGACGACGCTGACGGAAAAAGAAGACGCGTTGACCTGTGAACACGGGACCCACTTGCAACGGTGTAGCGAACTGAGCGGGGAGCTGGCGGTTCTGGTCCAAACACGGGAGCGGATTGAACGGGAACAACATCAACGGGCAGAACTGACGCAGTGGCTTACGCAATTTGAGAGCGAACTGGCCGGTTGTCCCGTGTTTGATCCGGGTGCCGAAAAGAAACTTGCCGCCTTGACAGCACTGGAACAAGAGTTGCGAGAATCACGGCAGAGCGGTCAGGTTCTTCGGGACCGGATTCATCGTGAATGGGAACTGCTGAACACCTGGAAATTGCAACAGGATTCATGTCAATCGGAACTGGACCGTCTGGAGCACGAATTCAAGGCACTCAATCTCCGTACACCGGAAGTCCGGCGCAACCTGCTGGACGGTCTGCGGAACGACATCAAAACAGTGGAAGCCCAACTCACAGCGGCCCGGCAATTTGAGAACCGGATCACCGCCTTACAGGGGGCTCGGGACGAGGCGTTACGTCAGGTACGTAAACATCAAACGGAACTCGAAGCGCATCGGCAATCGTTGTCTTCGTTCGGCAATGCGTCCTTGTGGTTCGCGAAGTGTGATCGGGCGATCGACTGGTTGAAAAAGGACGGGCTGCCGCGATTGGTCCACCGGAGCGTCCTGAACGAACTTGTTACGGCAATCAACGACGAACTGGCCTGTTTTGCCGATCCGTTTCGTGTCAAGGTGAACGATGACGTAACGTTTACCGCGATCTTCGATAACGGCAATGAAATCCGGTCCCGTGCCTTATCGGGCGGTGAAAAGTACATGCTGGGGCTCGCGTTTTTGTCCGCTGTCAACCGCACCTTCGCCCGGAATCTGGGGATTATGTTCATCGACGAGCCGACCGCGAGTCTGGATGCAAGGCATGTCCAATTATTGTTTCGTATTTTAGGGCAATGGAAAAACGTACTCTTATCGAGAAGCCAGCAACTGATCGTTGTTACCCACGTCGAAGACATGGCACAAGTCGCCGATTCGGTCGTGCGCTTCGGCGATTAAGGACGAACAACAATGCGTCTCAATTTTTGTTGCACGATTTCCAACCACTACCGATGTGCCGGGCGGAAGGCCCCAATCAATCCGCTACCGACAAGGAAGAATCCAATGACAAAGAATCCTGAAAACATGACTGGCGACGACTATGTCGCAGAAGTCCGTAAAGAACTCGGATTTACCAATCCCTCTATCATTGCCATCCACGAAACCGACAAACCCACCGTTTGGCCCGCAAACGAAGTGATTCGGGTGCTGGGCGAGAGACTCGCACACGTTTCTCAGCAGTTGAACGAGGAGCGAAAGACGGTTGAGCGTCTGCGTGAATCTCACTCGCACAACGAGGCGTTGATTGCCCGGTATCAAAACCTGTGTCCCGAACAAATAGGCGAGCACTCGGCGCAATGCGGCATGACACTCCAAAAACAGATTCAATCCATTACACACAGGCAAGACATTGCCGCCGCCCGGAATCCCGTGCGGAAATCCTATCGTTCCCAAAATGCACAATGAACAATTCGTTTACCTTTTACCGCGTACGGATGTTACGGCCCGAAAGAAGAACATCCTTATCATTGAAAAGCACCCGGGCATTCCCGTCGTCATGACCGAGGCGTATTCGATCAAACAGGCGGTGGGGATTATCGGCCGGGTCCGGAAAGAGGCGCCGCGGACGGACATTATCGTGGATACGGACGCGCCTGCGGGACGGGACATTTTGTTGCGCACGCAGAATCTCCTGCGATTCAACGAAAAGGACTACGATCCCCGTTACTATTTGAGTCAGTTATTCCTGATGCTCAAACACCGGATACCTGAAGCACCGTACATCGAGCAACGGGAATTCATCGACGAGGTCGTCGGGATGCTGTTTTCTGCCCGTAGTCTCGGCGGACGCCGTCCGTGTACGAAAGCGGATGCCCTGATCGCCGAGATTGGTTTGGGCCGGGAGCCGCCGATTCCGACCGATCAACGGTTCGAGGGTGTCTTTTTGCATCCGCTCTGTCTGGTGCCGCGATTTTTTGTCAGCGAGTCGAACCGGATCCTCGGGAAGCGTACGCCGCTTCTTGGCAACAAAGAGATGACGGAGATGGTTCGACTGGCGTTCCGTATCGCGACGATCCGCCAGTCGCCGTTTCCAGACAGTCCTTATCCCTGGCTTTTCCCGGACCGGGAAGCGGCGGCCGGTTTGCGGAGCCGGACGGACGATTTCATTTATGCCGCACTTGGCGGAACAACACGGACCCGGAAGAAGTTGCACGAAAACCATCCGGCCCAAGTGGAGGTCGTCCGCATTGTCGACCGGCTCATGGCGTTGATCGACATTCAGGCATCACGTCTGTTCAACGGTCCCATGAATGCGAATCGCTATGATCGGATTCGCGGTTTTCTGGAACTGATCTTCGGTGTTTGGACTTATTCCTTGTATGGCCATACGACCGTCAAACCGCAGATCGTCAACACGTCGCTGTTGAACCATCGTGTACGAGAACGTTTCGAACAATTGATTCAACTCCTTTAACGAGAGAGCCCATGATCCCCCTCCCCAGTATCCGTTTGGAACGGATCGACAACGAATTGTTTATCCATTGTCCGTCGCCGCTCGTCGTCAACGAGATGACGGAATACCTGACCTTTTACCGCCCGGTATTGCGGCAACGGTATGGCCGTCTCCACCGCACGGACATCGAAGAAAAGTGCTATTGCCGCCATGAGGCGGCTCCGTTTCTGCTGTCCTGTCCGTCCGGTTTCGAGTTTATGATCCGTCACAAATTTCGGAACCGATTTGTATTCACGACGGACACCAGGCGAAGTCCCCGGATCACCGCCAACACACAGGCCGATTGGTCACTCCTTGATGAATCGCAACTGCGGAACGGCCAGAAGCCGATTCTGGAAGCACTCGTTTGCGCCGATCAGGGGCGTATCGTTGTGCCGCCGGCCGTGGGCAAGTCGTACCTGATCGGTTGTTACGCAACGCTGATACCGCAAGCACGTATCCTTATCAGTACGAAAAGCAAGGTAATCCTCTTTCAACTTTATGAGGATTTGGAACGTTTGTTTCCCGGTCAGGTCGGATTGGTATGCAGCGGCAAGAACAAGAAGCCCGATGCACGGATCGTCTGTGTCAGTCAGGGGACGTTGGAACGTTATTTCCCGCCAACGGGCGATCAGGAAGTCGATGTCCTGATCGTCGACGAATATCACGAATGGGGTTCGGCGGACAAATTGAAATTACTCTCCGGCATCAAACAAGCCAAACTGTTCGCCTTGAGCGGTAACAAATACCGTGACGACGGTGCCGAATTCCGGCTCAACGGAATATTCGGTCCCATTCTTGCGGAGATGACTCATACGGAAGCGGTGGACAAGAAACTGGTCACGCCGATCTGTGTCGTGTGGGTTCCCGTCCGTTCCGATCACACACCGATCAGAGTGGATGCCACCGTTGACGAACGACAACGTTACGGAGTCTGGCAGTATTCCGTACGGAATCATCTGATTGCGGAAGCCGCGAGGCTGTTCGATACGGACGATCAGGTGTTGATTTCGGTACGGACGATCGAACACTCGCTCTATTTGCGACAATATCTCCCGGAATTCACGCCGGTCTATGCCCCGCAAGACATTCGCACGTCAAATCTCGGTATGTTTCAGGCGATGGGATTGATGAACGATTTGCCGGAGATGACGGAAGAGCGATTGCTCCAACTGAAAAAGGAGTTTAGTGCCGGAACGTTGAAGAAAGCCATCGCGACAAACGTTTGGGCCCAGGGTGTGAACTTTCCCGCCTTGAGCGTCGTGATTCGTGCGGACGGGATGAACAGCATGATTGCCGACATCCAATGGCCGGGGCGGACCTCACGGATCATGGACGGTAAACAAGTCAGTCTCGTTTTTGATTTTACCGACGAATACGACACGACGTTCCAATACAAGGCAACCCAGCGTCATCAGCGTTATGCGCAACAGAATTGGGAACAAATCCAATTCGCAGAATTGAAACGCCTGATGAATCGACCGGCATGATGACGGACAACGAATAGCGGAGAGAGGATTATCTTTCCTCTTCCCTCACTCTTTCACTTCCCAATGCAAGAGACATACAAGAAGGGCGACGGTTTTACTGCGGTCAGGCAGTATATTTTGAATCGGGTTCGCGGCCGCACCTACCGGTCGGACCCGTATGTTCGGATCACCGGTCAAGAGATCGCCGGGGTGGTCGGTATGACGCCTCAGTCGATCAACGAACACATCCGGCGTCTGATCCGTCAGGGTGTGATTCTCCGTCGTCGCCGCTGTTATTTTGGCGACCCTTCGGAGATATATTCCGAGCGGCTTCAGCGCTGGATGTCTGACCGGATGAAACGGCAGGACTGGTTCCGTGAACCCGTCCTGCTGATCGACCGGCGCGACCTTGCCGCCTCCGTCGGTCTCGACGGTCCGGCACTCTCAGCCCTCGTGAAAGAGTGGCTTCGACGGAACGATCCCGATGGCATGGTTTATTGGGCGGACACCGATGCGGAAACCGTAGCGACTCCGCCCGAAAGCGCTGTGCAAAGCGTCCGCCCCCAAGGTACTTATGAGATCGTTCGGGACACCGTCTTGGAACAAATCCGTAACCGATCCTGCAAGGCGGACCTGCTTGTTCGGCTCAACGGCGAGGAGATTGCGGCCCGGCTCGGTCTGGGGCCGTCAGCGGTACGCCGGGCATTACGCAATTTGGTTCGCCGGGGTGTCCTCTGGCGCGAGGGGGATACTCCTTATTATGCGGCGGTTGCGGAAGTGCAACGGGAGCAGTTACGAGCGTGGATACGCGACCAGATGAAACGCGGCGTGTTCGCGGACGATCCGTTGCTTTGGATTGATCCGACTCACGCGGCGGCCGCGCTTCGCATTTCGGAATCCGATGTCCGAGAACGTTTCTCGGAATTGACCGCGATTGATACGGCCTTTCGAGTATGTCAGTGGTGTCTCTTTGATGACACCGACGAGGATCGCTGACGGGTGTATCGATAAGAAGGAACGACTCAAGGGAATGGCTTCCGTAACGAGAGAATTCATCGTTTCCCACAGGAAACCGATATGATCGAAAAACGGAAAAAAGGGAACGGGTACGAGGAAGTCAAACTGTATGTCCTTGACCGGTTGCGACACAGGCCGCATCCGGGCGACCCGTTTGTCCGGATCGTCGGCGAGGAGATCGCCCGTGCGGTCGGCATAACGTCCCAAAGTGCGAACGAGCATGTTCGGGCATTGGTCCGGCACGGCGTTTTTCATCGGGAACGCCGTTGTTATTTTTCCGAATGCCGCGTTCCGCCGCCTCCGGGAGTCTCACCGATTGCATCGAACGCTCCGGTTTTCTCCGTCGCGATGCCGGGTACGGAGTCCGAAACAACTTGGACATTCCCGATCGGCAACCTTCGGAGAATGTTCACGGATGCCGATGGGAACGTTCATCTCGTGTTCAGCGGTGCCGCCCGGTCCCCTACGGAAGGTTCCGAAAACCTTCCGGGAACCTTCACGGAACCGGATGACCGGTTCCCGGAAAGTTCCGAAACCTTCTCAGAAAGTTCACAGACCAAGAAAGACTATAAAGAAGAGAGAAAGAAAGAAAAAGATAAAGAGAAAAAAGAGAGAGAAAAAAATGTTGATGATCTTGGGAAATGGGTGGACACTCACGACGAAGGTTACCGGCGCACCTATCAGCGGGCGGCCCTCCTGTTTGACCAGTACGGAGCGGGCACCGAGCAGGGAACGAGTCCGAAACTGATCAACCGGTTTGCCGCCGGTTACACGCTGAACGTTCCGCTGGTCACTTTTGAGGAACTTGAAGAACAACTCAAGCTGGCTGTCAGGGAATATGCCGATTACGAATCCTTTCGCGGTTACGGACGCCGGTCCGGCATCCGTAAGCCCTTTGTCCGAATCGCCTGTTATCTCAAAAAATGCTTCGTTGCGGACGGCTGGACCTGGACAAAATTCCAGTCGTCGTTTGATCAGCGTCTGAAAGACGCTCACCAAGACGTTCAAGCGACGTTCCCGCAGTTCGCAAGCGGCACGCCACCGGTTTCCGTTGCGAAAACGGATGGCGTCGAACGACTGGAAACGCCTCCACACCTTCCGCCGCCGCTTCCGTCCGTTCCGCCGCAGGAAAACCGAACTGCGAATGTGAAACGAATAATCCCTCACTGGCTGGAAAAACTCATCGACCGCGCCGGCTTCGGCAAGCCACCGTTGCCGGACAAGGACAGGTGAACGGTCGAGCGATCATCCATTGGGAGTTTTGTTACTTTCCACTGTCTGCTATTCACTACTCATTCCCCCCAATGCCATGAACAACATTTATCAACCGAGAGTCCCGCGTCAAATCGAGGAAGCGGGCCGCGCCCAGACGGCGGCGGATTTTGAACCGCCCGAATGGAACGAAACTCGTTACATCGCCGATGCGTATGTGAATACCGTACGTTATTGGCAGCCCGGTGCCAAGAAAAAGAGTTATGATAACAGCGAAATCTTTGCGTACCGGATTTTGCCGGAAGTGGCTCCCGTCCATGAGTCCGAATCGTTTCTTCCCGCACGGCGGTCGGATGGCTCCCTGTCGTCTCGTGCGATTTGGCCGGTCTGCGTTATCGAGAAATTCGGATTCGACCGGAAAATCAGTTTCATTCCGACATTGCCTTACGTGCCGGGCGATGGAAGATACGAGCCGTACGGCGGCCTGTACGATAATCCTTATCACTTGCTGACGAGCTTTCTGTGGCGACGGAAGGAGAAGCGGTTGCCGAAAGAGTGGGCACCGCTCGTGATGACAACGGACAAAATCACCGAGTACCGGAAACAACACGGACTCTGGAACTCGTTTTTTTCGACACTGTTGCTTCCGCTTCCAAAATTCCGTTATTTTTCGTATGCGCTTCTTTATCGCGGCTACGACGTTAAGACGGAATGCGACTTCGAATTCGACGGCTTACCCTACGGTCTCGGAGCGGACGACGGACTACAAGTTGTTTCGGTCAACCAACAGGTCTACGGCGATTTGAAGCGGGAATATGCCCGGAAAGCGCGGACGGCCAGTGCCGGTGCGATGGACGAATTTTATTTCCCCGATCCCGCCGCGCCGGACCAGGGAACAATCAACCATGTTTGGAACCGGAGTTTTCCGAATCCGGTTGACAGCAGTGCCGGGAAACAGGAAGGGTTCGGATACGCCGGTGCCGTCGAATGTCGTTACCATCTCTCGGCAACCAACTTCCGTGAGACGGACCTGCGATTGGATGCGGCGTTTCTCGACCAGTATTACGAGCAGTGGCAACCGTGGCCGCAAATGCTTCGGGGAACAACCGGGATCGAACAGGTTCGGCTGATCGCCCGTTACGCTCCTGAACTGAAATCGCCCTGCGAACAGGCATGGGAACGATATCCCGTACTGATGACAGCATGGGAAGAAGCGTTTGCCGGTGCGCCGGACAGTTACGATTTCTATGAAACACTCCACACGATATACGGGATGAACGGCTCCGAGCCGCCCGTCGTTCCGGAGACAAATGCTACCCGCCATCGAGCGCAGACACCACCGCCGCCTCTCCCGGCTTCGTCACCCGTGACGACGATGAATGACATCGAGGAACCGACCGCACCGCTTCGCGAAGAAACGCCGATGCTGCCCCGGAGCCGTACATTGTCGCCGGTCGATGTTCCGGAAACGATTCATGCTGCAACACGTCCACGATCGACACCTCGTCTACTCAGTCCGCTCAAGGCGATCGGCGAGCGAAATCAGCGCGGCTTGGGCGATTCGGATTTGGGGACACCGGATTACGAGGAGGAATTTTTGCCGTCCGGCAACGGAGCGGCTTTTTGAGTGTGCGAAGCCGCATCGAACGATGAAGGGATGCTGGAACGAAAGGGGGCGGTTTTCGTAAAATTCCACGCTCTCTTCTTCCGATTATTCGTCCAATGATTCTTAAATCGAATTTGGCGGTTTTAGGGACTATGAGTAATAATCACAATTTCTTTTTTCCGATATTTTTGTAAAACTTTTCTCTTTTGCGCAATTGTGAACGATTTCCCCTCTTGCCAAGTAGATTGGGTTTGATTTTGTACATCAATACCCATCCCGTTCCCATCAGAGCAGGCTCCCCCCGACTGCCATGCCGAAAACGAAAGTATCCTGCGAGGTCATCACCAGCGACACGTTGCTGGTTCCGGATCAGTGGTTATACCATTGGTCGGGTGATCCGCCGCGCGAGTTTCTGTTACACAAGACGCTTTTTCGGCCGTTGAGTCCTGTGGACATCGTCGCCAATGGGTGGCAAGTACTGATTCCCGCCGTTACGGAATTGGCGGCCAGTTCGGGGATCAAAACGGTGGGACCGTCGATTGATTGGTTGAAACTGAACGCGGTCGCCTCGCAACACCGTCAGATCGGCATCTATGCCAACCGTATGGTTGTTGCGGCGGCACCGTTCCGCATGGACCGAAAACCGTTTATCCCCTCCCGTTTTTATGAGCGGTTACGGACGAACCCGGAATGGCGTGATCTGCGCTATGATGCCAGTTACCGCCATTTCGTTGCCCGGTTCCATACAGGGCTGACGTTCCGTGTGGATCGGCTCGGATTGTTCTGTGACGTGGAGTATTCGATCCATTTCGGGATTCGGGGCGTTCATTCGCTCTGCTCCATCATCCGGACCGATGGGACAACGCTCGTGGTTCCGACACGGATGCGTGTTTCGGAATCGCTTGGCGACTTGGCCGGCAAGGTCGAACACCTGACACGACAGGGACAATCGTTTGTCTCGCGGCTTGGCGCTTCCTGGTTACCCGCGATGGACGAACTCTCATTTTGGGAATACGTCACGTCCTTGCTACAATCACTTTCCGTTCCTGCCGGTAAGCGGAACGAAATGCGACGCGACAAAGGATTGACCCGTTGTGCCACGAAACTCGATCTGCTCCTTTTTTTGTCCAGGCATCTCCAATCGGGTCCGACGTTTTCCACGTCGGATATGTTGACCCTTTCCCAACGTTTAGCCGTAAACAATCGCTATGACCAGCACTCTCGCCCAAGCTCCCAGCCGTTCGTTCAAACCGTCCGCACACAGCGCTAACGGTCCCCGTCACCGCCCGCAAGAACAACCGTCCAGCCGGCCGATCATCCGATCCTCGAATGTTCCGAAAGGAACGGATCGGCATACGGCGGACAAACCCTTGCCCAAGAGCACGAAGCATCCCGATACACCGCCGCCTTCGATTGCCGCCGACGAACGGCAACTGGCCGTCTGGCGGGACGCGAACGAGGACGAACGGCTCATTGCCGTCGCCCTTTGCGATTTGGGTTGCCGGATTCAGGCGGACGGTATCGAGAGTTATTTCCGGTTCGGCGATTTCTGGAATGCCCGTTATCCCAAAGAAGACGGCAAAAACTACCAGCGCGGCATGAACGCCGTGGCCAAAGGAGCGTCGATGTCGCCGTATGGTGTCTCGCAGGTTTATACCGTCCTGAAAACGATTCAAGTCTATTCCCGTACCTGTTACGAAGAACTCCGTGAGAAAGCTATGCTCAACGGCGTGATCCTGACTTGGACGAATCTGCGAACGATTGCGACCCGGCTTGGAAAAAGCGAGTGGCGCGTCGTCCGTCGGGCCGTCGAAAAACAACTCGTGACAAAAAAGATGACCACGAAGCAACTCAATGCGCTGATCGACGAGTTGGCTCCACAGACGGTTCGGTCCCGTGAAACAAGCGACGAACATTCGTCCGCCAAAACACGGATCGCGTCGTTGATCACGTCGTTCAAGCGGAACGCGAATCAGTATCAAGAATGGCTGACGGCAATCGCGCAATACGAGGACGAGTTCCAAGGCGATGATCCGAAAGAAGTCAAAAAGACGCTTGAACAGGTTCGCACGACTCTGGAGGAATTCGAACGGATGGAAAAGTTTCTCCGGGAAGGGCGTCCGATTTTGGAAACGCTCCGCGAGCAGGTCGCGTTCCTTGCCGACAGCGATCCGGATACGTTGAGCAAGCAGACCGAGCGGATTGCGGGGGCGGTCAAAAAACGTATCGCAACCGATAAGCGGCAGGAGCAGGTCAAACGCCGCCGTCAGTCCGATCAAGTCCAACTCAGCGGCGAATTTGCGGACGATGACGACGAGCCTCATGTTGTTTTCCGTACCGGTGACGAATATCGACCTCGGGCTTCCGCTCACGGAATCGAAGGGGACGAGGGCGAATATGCTGACACGGAGAACGACGACGAGTTCGATCCCGACGAAGACGCCGAAGAGTTTGATCCCGATGAAGACGAGTTTGATCCCGACGAGGACGAATGGGACGACGATGTCTTGGACGACGAGGACGACTCGATCTTTTCGGAGATAGACGATATTTCGGACGATGATGTTCCCCCTGTTCGCAAACGCTGAATGGAGCGTCCGTTTGTGTTATATCCTTATGGATCAGGGTTTTGCCCACTGAACCTTTTCATCGGAACTTTTCCGTCATTCCCAAGGAGGTGTATCATGTAACGCTCAGTCGGTCGCGACCTGAAACACGACAAAGAATCGTGCCGACGCACCGTTCGGCACGATTTTTTATTCCCTATCCCTTTCCAACGATTTCAGAGATGGTCTCCAACATTCGCGATCCGAAAACCTTTGCATCGGTTCATCCCCAGTACAATCTGCTCAATGTCATCTATCGGCTCTATGTCCAAATTTTCGAGCGGATCGAAAAGAAACAGTATCCGCCCTACATCGAAACGTACATGGAGCGGCTTGAGGTGACGTGGGACCGGGTTTTTGAACAACAACGTCTGATAGCCGACATGCTCGACGGCCTGTTTGCGAAGGAGTATACGCGTGACTCGGCCTTGAGTTACTTGCGGAAGTCGATGCGGGATTGCCGTTGGAGCGAACGATTCGATTGGGAGGCCATGACCGTGTTCGACATGCTCGCCAACCAGTCCCTCTTCGCCTACTATTTCGGAGCCATCGCCGATCTGGTCAGCGAAGAGGACATCACCGCACAGAACGCCGGTGAATTACGTGAGATCATCGACCGACTCTGTCAACGCGCAACGGAAGAAGTGAAAGAGTGAGAGAGTGAAAGAGTGGGAATATGGTATTGTTCCTCACTCTTTCACTCCTTCACTCTCTCACTATCACTTTGGAGCGTCGTTCTTGAATGGGACGACGCTTTTTTGTTATCCCCAGCAGGAACCCCAATGTCTGAAACAAAAAAACCGGTCGTTCACATTCTTTATACGGACGACTACAACGCGGAGGAAGAAGAGCGTGTTCGTCAGGGAATCGCCGAAGAGACGGATACGGAATTCGATGATGTTCGTAACCGGATCAAGAACCTCCGATCGATTCGACGGGACGATCTCGCGAATCGGGAAATCGAAGAATTTATCAGGCAGCGTCTGATCGATAGGGCTCGCATGGACTGGAACGCTTTCAAGATGGAATTGGAAGCATTCGACAAAAGGGCCGACATGAAGCGGAGCGGCTATATCATTTTGCCCAGCATCGGCACTTGGAGGGGCCAACAACGAGTTGCCCCGAAACGATGCGACACGCTCCTTGATTGCGTGAAGCGGATCACCGCCAATTTTAGCGGCCGTTACAAATTGCGGTTCCGGGACGAAGGCGATGGGTTTTGGATCGTCCTGACGCATCACAACGGCACCGACTACTATCACATCGTCGAACTGCTCGTGGACACATACGAAGAGGAGATCGATGACGAGGCCGTGGAAGTGGACGACGACTTTCTTTATCGACTCGGCCATCCATCGACACCGGCATCGCAACTGCAAACCTTCCTTCGCACACAATGCCGTGAGATCGCTTTTTGGAAACGGCATCGGACCGGGAAACCGGGAACGGACGCCGATTTGATCATTTCGACCGTTTCGTAACGGAAGATAATTACACGAGTCGTGTAATTATCCCGCTGGAAAACCATAAACGACAACGAAAAACTTTATTCCCTTGGAACACACTCATGAAAACACAGCATGTCATCATTTTGGGCGCGACGTACCGCCCGTTTGATCCCGCCCCGGACCTGGCGGACGGACTCCCGGAAATCGAGCCGCCGAAAAACTACGTGGATGCGGAAAAGAAAGCGGCCAGTATCAAAAAGAAGACGGAACTGCGCAACGAGGCACTGGCCGACGTGTGGGCATTAAAGCAATTCGACTCATTACGTGTGTGCTATGATAACGGCCGGGACACGCCGATGATCGTTACGGCGGAGTCGATTGATTCCAACACGGATTTCGTCTCGCTGCTTGCACCGGTCTGTGACGCGATTGCTGCCGTGGATGCCCGTGATGTTTTGTACATCGGAGTCGGTGTTCGTGACATTTTGCGGATACTTCGCTCCCGACACGGCGTTGACGGACTCATCCCGTACCAGCGGATTGCGGACCAGCGTGACGTCATCGACGCGATCGGTTTGCTGAACACGAGCGAGATTGCCAAACATCTCGACGTGTTGTACGTGTTGCGGAGTCTCGGCATCCAATTGGACAGCGACTACGCACCGGGCCGTTCGTGTGAAAAAGATTGCAACGTCGCCATGCAGGTCTACAATACGCTCTGCCGCGTTCGAGACCAACCGAAACTCGCTCTGTAACAAAAAACACTCATGGAACTCCTGCATGTTGACGAGGCCCGGCCTGTCCGTAACGAGTCACGGCGAACCGTGAAGGAAGTGTTCGCCTCCACTCACAATTTCGACGAACTGGTTGAACAATTCGTTTTCTACATGCCTGTCGTCCATCATCTGATCGGCGATAGGCAACGGATCGCGATTCCGACCGACATCGTGTCCCATGCGCTTGCTTCGGTTATGCAGGAACATCCGCTGGTCGTGACGAACCTGACACGAACCGTTTTTCGGTTTGATGAGCGGCTGATGGTCGGAGCGGAGGTGCGTTCTTTTTGCCGGACGCTGTACGCCGTTCCGACCGACATTTGGAACCAAACGCTTGCCCATCTGCGGATGTTGACCGTGTTCGATCACACGACGTTACGGTTTTGCGTTCTTACGCCGCACCGGCGCGACATACGCAATCCGATCGGTTCCGATACGGAGTCCAGACTGCCCGTCCATTACTTTAATTGTTACGGGAACCGTGAGACCTGGTTTTTCACGGACGATCCCCTGTCAACCGGTTCCACGGACGGGAGCGTACCGCTCTTGTGCTATCATCCGCCGATCCGTGAGTTCATGGAACTTGCGGATCGGGCACTCCGTATCCTTGAACCGCCTCGCGGGATACCGATGGAAAAGGCGGTCACCCAAGCGGCGGCGGAAATGGAAAACGACCACACCGTTGCCGCGATGCTGGCCATTCGGCAGCAAAACGGTTTACAAGACAAAACATCCTTGAATCTGTCCCCGATTGATGACCGAACCCTCCGCGAATACCACGACCTCATCCGGTTCTACGAGTCCGTCTTCGGCACTGCTTGAAATCGTCGAACAACTTCCCGCCGTCATCACAATCATCCGTTATATCGTGATCTGTGTACCGCTCGGCGTACCGCCCAAAGCTCTCCATGCCTACAACGACAAAGATGTTTGCAAACTGATTCGTGACCTCCATGTGCATAACGACCAACAATATATGTTCGTAATCCGGAACGGCGAACTCGGCCGGATTTTTCGTACACGACGCGGCCTGATGATCCGGTTCCCGGAAGCGGGCCTCCAACTGAAAATCCCGGCCGCCGAAAAATACGGACCCGCCCCCGACGGATGGATCGGGGATTAGGTAATAGTGAATAGTTATTGCCCTGCCCAGTGAAATCTGTCCCCAGCAGTGAGTTTAGTTAAATTGCGAAAATTAGAAATGTATTGTGTTTTCCAAGATAAGGCGAAGATCGGCAATTGGGGCAAACTTCGGTACTGTAGACAATTTTCATTAAGCGGGACAATAATAGTAAAAGCCTATTCATACCCTTCTCCATACTTTCTCACTCTTTCACTACTCGTTATTCACTATTATCTATTCACTATTCACTATTACCTATCTCATGCCTTTTTTGACCGAATACGACGAAGACATTGACGCGGGTGCGAAATCACTTCGGACGGAACTCGCGCGGCGTGAATCTGCGAAGAATATCGTGGCGGCACTCCATAACGATCTGTCGGCGACAAGAATGTACGTTCAGGAAGTGGACCCCGAAACGGGTTTTCCTGTACGGAAAACACTTGTTTCCGGCGGCTTGGAATACTTCAACGATCACGGAACGCCGACGATGAATGCGACGGCGTATAACATCGATGCGATCCTTTCCAATGATATGAGTATCAACGACGCGATGGCGGCTTTTGCCGAAACGAAAGCCGCAACCCCGCCGCAGCCTGTCCCGCCACTTGCCGCTCCGGTCTCCCATCAAACAAACCCGGACGACGCCTTACGTCTGCTCGGCTTCGATTTTATCCATGCCGTGCCGACCATGCCGAACAAACAGGTCCAACTCTCATTGAGCGGTCCGATGACCTTCCAGGTTCCGCTTGCCTGCCATTCGATCGTCTGTACGGACTCGCTTGTCATTCTTGTTACAGACAAGCGGAGCGTTCCCACCGGCAACGCAATGGATTGCAATGTGAATCGCGATGCCGTTCAGGCAACACTCATCTTTCCGGACAAAACCGTCGTTCCGATCGTTGCGCCCGTTCCCCGAACGGTCACGTTTGAACTTGGAATCCTTTGCTGTACCCTTTTTGTGAGACGTTAGATGGGCATTCTTTCCTATCATTCGGCATGGGCCGCCGGACCGCAGGCGAAACCGGATCAACTGTCCGGCGATCCGGTACGGGACTTCGCGAGATTCTCGTCCCCGTGGATGTCCAAGGGAGTTGTATCCGGAAACGTCAATATCCGCCAGATGTTCGATTTTGGCGAGATGCTGTGGACCTTCGATCCGACCTTCCGGCAGGCGATGAAACGCCTTATCGGTTACTTCCTGACCGAGATCGAGTTCTACGATCCCAAACATTCGGGCGACCTCAAGGAGGAGGACATCAATAGTTATCGGGAAGTCCTGCTCGACCAACTCAAGGCCAAAACGGTTCTTTACACGGCTCTCTGCAATCTTTTCACCAGCGGCAACATTCTGATGTCGATGTTGCCGCCGATTTTGCGGCGAATGCAATGTCCGAAGTGCAAGATCATCCATCCGGTCGATGTCGCCGCATCGCCGGACAACCCCGAATTCCGTTTCAAGTATTACGCGAAGGGAACACGCTTTGAAGCAACCTGTCTGCAATGCGGATTTCGCGGGGCATGGGTCGTCTACAACATGAAAGCGGATTATCGACGGAACGTCATCGTCCAGTTCTGGAATCCGAAGGAGTTTATCCTGCATCACGATCCGTTCACGGACCGGCGCTTATTCACATGGCGGATTCCTTCCTTCATCCGCAAGCGGGTCCAGGACGGCGACCCGCTCTTGCTCTCCTCCATGCCGATGACGCTCCTCCAGGCAATCGGCGAGGAGAAGGATTATCGTTTCAACGATAAGACGATCCTGCATCTGCGTGAACCGGCACTCGTCACCCAAAACACGGGCGGCTGGGGAATCCCGGAATCGGTCTATAGTTACGGAATGTCCCGTTACGTTTTCGGACTTCGTAAGATGAACGAAATTCTCGCGGAGGATTACATGATCCCGGTCCGTGTCTGCTCGCCGTCGAAGGCGAGCGACAACGGCGGTTATGCGACCACCGATACCGGTTGGACGACGGATATGGTCGATTGGAACCGCCAGATCAGGAATATCTTCACGCAACATCGTTTGGACCCGGCCAGTGTCCACACCATTGGGTTCCCCATCGAATACCAGATTCTCGGCGGCGAAGGGAAAAGCCTCGTACCGGGCGAACTGCTCATCCAGGGCGAGGACATGCAACTGAACGCCAGCGGGCTTCCCTCTCAACTGTATCGCGGCGACCTGACGGTCCAGACCGCATCGATGGCGGCACGACTGTTGGAATCGCATTGGCAATTCATTCCGGACGTGATGAACACGATCCTTGCCTGGAAGGTGCTCCAAATCACTCCCGAACTCGGCTGGAAACCCTGTGGTGTCCGGATTCAACCGTCCAAGTTCGCAGACAATATGGAACAACTCATGCTGTTGCTCCAGATGGTGGAAAGCGGTGCGGTCGCCCAATCGACCGTTCTCAATAAACTTGGGCTCGATAAGAGCGAGGAAGCACGCAAACAAGTTGATGAAGCGATGTTCGAGGCGGAACTGGAAGCGAAGCAACAACAAGAGATCGACAAGTTGATGGCCGGCAGTTCCGCCTTGCAACAGGCGGTCGATGCGCAGCGGATGGCGATGGATCCGGCGGCCCAGCAAGGGGCGGCACCGCCTGCGGGCGGAACATCCGCCGTACCGCCCGCCGCCGATCCGGTTGCGGAAATCATGGCCAGAATCGAGCAGTTCGGCAGCCCGGATACGCCGACGACCTCTCAAGAGATGATCGCCGTCGCCCAGGAAGCCGCCGCCATCTTCATCAACCTGCCGGAAATCGAGAAACGTCAAAAATTGCGGGAGATCGAAAGCAAAAACAAGACCATGAAGGAACTGATCACCTCCATGATGACCGAGACCCGCGAGGCCCAAAACAAACAGTTCATCGCGCAAGGACAGCAGATGATGCAACAGGGCGGTATGATGTAAACCGAAAGGGAGTGCTATGAAGAAACGGATTGTCGGAATCTTTTCGAACTACGATGCCTCGGAACAGACGCTCTGCGCCGAGTTTCTGGCGGGATACGTCACGCGATGTTACCGGTTCGTTAAATGGTTCGTTCCGACGGCACCGGGCGGTCGTTTTCGCGGGTTCTCACATCAGTGGGATTCCGCCGTGATCCCCTGTAACGAAAATTCGGACAACGCCCGTCGAACGGCCGCTCTTTGCGACACGTTTTTCTTTTTCAAGCCAAACGACGAACTGTTCGACGTTTTGCCGAAGAATGCCGTCACCGCCTCTATCGTCGATCCGAGGAACCAAACACCGGAAACGCTCCGCTTCGAGAAACGATGTACGTTTACGCTCCTGCCGAGCGAGTGCCAGCGGCGGCGGATTGCGCAGAACGTGCTCCTCTGGCCTTACGATCCGTCTATCCAATGTATTTTGCGTAACAGCCTTGATTATGAGAAGGAGCCGTGTGTGTTTTTTCCGGCGTTCGGACTCAATTACATGGAACGTCGTTTTACGCTCCAGGTTGCGGACATCGTCAAACGATGCAAACCGAACGTCAAGGTTGTCGTCGGATACTACGATGCGGCCGTGGCACCGGAGCCGGGCAACGATTCCCGGACACACGACTGGCGGCTCGTCCGTTATATGCAGAACTGTGACTGGATTGTCGACCTGAATCCGAAGCCGCTCTACGGCCTGTTCGCTGCCTGCGCCGGCGGTTACGGACTCCAATGGATCGGGTTCGATCTGGCACCGAACAACGACGAATGGAATGCTTCCCGCCGCCATTTGATCCGGCAACCGCTTACACAGGCGGGAACGGGCGAACGTGTATTGCCCGACTTGGAAGCAACGGCCACCCAAATCGTTGCACGGCTCGACAAACCGTTTTTGTCGGTCGATGAGCGGCACCGCAGTTGCGGGGCCTGGGATAACAGACGCGCGGAATACCTGCGCGTAACGAATATCGTTCTTGGTGTCAAAACCAAGAAAATCAAGCGTTGAACAAACATTCATTTCCATTTTCTCTTTCAACAAAGGAGCAACCATGTCCAACAATCTCGAATCCGATTTTGAACATTACAACTACGATGACCCCGAAAAAGACGAACCGGAAACGGTCTCGCGCGGCAATATTGTGGAACCGACCGCGTTCCGGCTCGGTGTCATCGGTGTCGGTCAGTGCGGCGGCAATATCGCCGCCAAGTTTTACGAGACCGGCTACCATCGTGTCCTGCTCGTCAACACGGCGAAAACGGACCTTGACACGATTGATTTGCCCGTCGAAAAACTTCTCTTGGAAAAACACGGGGCCGGTAAGGATCGCGAGTTCGCACGACAGTGTGCCGAGAAGTCCGTAACACGCATTCGTACCAAAATGGCAAGCGTGTTTCAGGGGCAAGTCGACAAGATCGTCGTCTGCATGGCCCTTGGCGGCGGGACCGGTTCAGGGGCCGGTCCGAAAGTCGTCGCAATCGCCGAGGAGATGGTCAGGGAAAACGGCGGTGATCCCGCAAAGGACGTCATCGTCATGATGGTGATGCCGTCCCCGAAAATCGACGGTGCCCGCCCGTGCTTCAATGCCCTCAAAGCCTACGCGGAACTCGATAAACGGAACGTCGTCCGGATCGTCATCGACAACGCCAAGGTGGCCAAGGTGGTCAAAGCAAACATTGAAAACCAATTCAATTACACAAACCATTGGATTGTCCGGACATTCCACCGGTTCAACAACTACGCCGCCAGGGAAAGTCAACACGGAAATTTCGACGGATGCGACATGGACGACGTGCTCGCACACGGACGCATCATTTTTTCGGGGTTCATCGTCGATGATTTGGACGACCGGTACGATGTCGGGGAAATCATGTCGAAACACCTGGCTCATTCTTTGTTTGCCGGTGCAAAATTGGAAACCGCCGATGTCGGTGCCTGTGTCCTGATCCTCAACCGGTCGAAGGTCGCGAACAAAACGATGGACGATATATCGAACGCCTTCGAAACGCTCAATAGCATCATGCAACCGAGCAGTGCGCTCCATCACGGGACCTACCTGGAAGAGTTTCCGGCGAACCCGGACGGCTCCGCCCCCGCCGCGCTCTTTTGCTACGTCATGCTCGGCGGACTGGAACATCCCTACGAAACACTGAACCCCATTTTTGTCAAAGCCCACAACTTCAACAAGGAATACGGTACGTTGTCCGCGTTCCTGACAGAGTGAAAGAGAGAGAGAAAAAAACAGTGTGATACGTTATCATTTGTCACGGATCACACACCGGCTTCTTACCCGGATACGATCGGGCGTTTCCTAAGAAACGTCCCGGTTTGTCATGTCACGAACCGCACCGGGCGGACCGTTCGGTGGTCGTACAGTAAGAACGGATGGACGTTAGCGGAAAGGTGGAACACCATGACTGTTATGATGGAGATGCTCGCGGATGTCCTTCGGGACCTTGTCCTGTGGATGACCGACGAGGCGTTCCGGCTGATGGGATTGACGGATTAACGTTCCCATGCGAGTCGGAACCACACCGGGATGCCGGAATGCGGCGTCCCGTTTGTTTTATAATGGACCCATGCCGACTGACCCGATCTTCAGCAAATTGAAATGGCGCGTTGCCGCCAAATTGCCGGGGCCTTCCTCGTGGGATAAGATGAAGGTCGTGAATAAAGGACTCTCCCCGCTCAACAAAGAACAGGAAGAAGCGGTTCCCAACAACCCGTTTCTGCGCAGAGCCTGGCTCCGTGCGTTCGCCAAGGCCGGACTTCCCATTTCTGAACCGAAAACCGCCGCCGTTCCCTGGAATGCGATGAGGTCGCTCTGGCGTGGTTTGCGAGGATCGGGAGCCGGCACACGCTCGACGGAGACTTTGACCAAAAGACTCGGTCAAGGTGTCGATGGCGGCTGGTCGAAACTGTTTCAGGAATCGGCACGCGGCGGTCCCTATAACGGCATGACACATCAAATCGGGCCCGCGTTCGGTCGTGCATTCGGCGGTGCCTATATCGGGCACCAGTTCGACTCGGACGACGCGACTCCGTGGGGTTCCATGATCGGCGGACTCGCCGGACTGTCCAGTCCGGCAGCGTTACGTAAAATATTCGGTAACAAGAAGGCACCCCATGGATCGCTGCGCCGGTTGTTTGCGGATCGAACGATCTCGCGGCGTTTGGCCAACGATCCGCTCAATCGGGTTATGCTCTCGGCGGCAACCGGCAACTTGGTCGATATGGGAGCCGGTGCCCTCGGCTACGATACAGGCGGCTGGGGTGAACGTATCGGAATCATGGGCGGCCTGGCTGGCGGATCACGGCCGCTTGCCCAGGCACTGGCCGGTCGTTATCGACCCGTCGCCCAAACACTCCAAGCGGTCGGCAATACGCGAACCGGCCGCGCTTTTCAACGTGCTCAGCAAGGCGGCTATACCTATCTTCCCGCCTATCTGCTCGGCTCGCCCTACGCCACGGGAACCGGAGCGGCTGCGACCATGGGAATGATCACGCATGGAGCACTCGATGCCACGATCGGCGAACGAGTCCGGAACCTCGCCGAAAAGAAAAAGATGCTGTCCTCGGCAATGAATACCCCGGAAATGGAACCGGCAAAAAGAATGATGGAACAAACGCTTCGGCAAATTCATGGACCGCAAGCACGGTTTTATGATCCGGACGGTACGCCGTCAAAGGAAGCGATTCATCTCATTCAGCAGTTGGGACGTTATGGTATGATGCAACTCCAACAGGCGGGACATCATTTCTTCGGCGATTCGGAGTACATCCTGAACCCGCACAACTGGCAACGTCTGACCTCGCCGATGTCCGCATTGGGAGATTTCGCACGAGGACAGGCAACACGTATCAATCCGCTCCCCTTCTGAACCACGCAGGTGAATCCATGACAACCAAACTCTCCAGCCGCGACCAACTGGACATCGCGATCAACGGCTCGAAACAGTTCCATGCCAAGGCCGCTTCCGCCAAGGAAGAGGTGCAACCGGATGCCGTCAATGACGGACACCGTGAAATGGCGATTCAACTGAAAGGGCTGGCCCACCTCTTCGACAAGACCGCCGAGTATGTCGAAAGCGGGTATCCCGCTAAAGCCGCCGTTGCCCATATCGCCGGGGAATCCGGCGTTGAATCCGATTACGTACAAAAACTCGGCTCCTATCTCGACGATCTCGGCGATCTTGTCCTACGGGACCTTGTTCTCGATACCTTCAACCAAAAAGTTCAGGAGAAAACGGCACAGGCGAAACCGGCCCCATCATCCGAACGGATCAATATCGCCATGAGACGACTGGCACAGTTGAGTGAAAAAATGAAAGAGTGAAAGAGGCAAGACACTTTACTGGCCGCTGTCAACGATTCAAAAGCCCTGCGTCAATCGCGGGGCTTTCTACGTTATTGATTGGTGCGAGTACGACAATGAGAGGCAAAGCCTCATCCGGCATGGTTTGATGAGAAGCCGCGTGCTTATTTGCCGCGATGATGGTTTTGCATTTGTTTCACCTTAACATTGATTGAGAGAATTCATGAAAACCTATCAATACTGCATTTATCTCAACCGTAGGCTGGTCTACGAACACCCTATCTTGCACACATCCAAAGAGGAATTGTGCAAAGATATCCAATGTGACATTCACGACATCTGTTCCGACATCAAGAGAGAGGATTATCAAGATGAGTTCGCCTGGACTGAAGACTTTGAGTTTGGGCGTCCTGCGTCGATCTGTTTGTCCGACGGTGGACAGACGTACGAAAATTGCCTTGCTTCGTTCAATCGGGTTCGGGCAATGACGTGTCTCGGTGAAGGTGCCGAATGGAAGCACATTTACGGCAATCAGGCTCATCCCACCATTCTTGAAGCGTCTTGTTTGGAACGGACGCTCAAGACGAACATTGAAGCCGTCGCATCGGAAATGCAGGCCATTCTGATGGAAATTATGGATGGCAAGGATGGAAACTCCGACGAGTGGGCATTGCAGTCTCTTACCGGAGATATAAGAGTCGTTGACCGGATGTATGAACGCATCCGCAAGGTGTTGGCAACGGTGAACACTCCAATATGATTTTTTCGAATCGACCCGATCAGTCAATTCGAACATTGGAGGTCTTTGGTCTATCGGCCGTGAGAAAGGCGTCTTACTCTGAATAAGCCCCGCGTAAATCGCGGGGCTTTTTGCGTTATAGAAATGTGAATCGGTAGGTCGGAACTTATCGGTTTACCGCATCCTCATCAGGAACAATTGTCATGCCACCAAGTTTCATCGACATTCTTTGGCTGGCGGCGGCTCTGATCGTCGGGCTTCTGGCCTTGTTTCCGATCCTCCATTTGATCATTTTCGGTTGAGTGTGGAGGCGACGCGGGAGTTCGGTGAACGTTTCACCGGACTGATGTGCGCGGTGTGAGACGCCGCGAGTATCCTTCCATCCCCTTACAAAGGAAAAGAGTATGCAGACCTATCGCAGGAACAATGAAAGGGAGAAAACGCGATTGCTCCGGGAAAAGCTTCGCCGCCTCGTTTCGGACACCGTCCAAGGTGATTACGACCGAGGTGCCCGACAAAACGTGCCCGGAACGGGCCGTCCGTGGGTGCAGACCCAGCAGTGCAAGATCGACGGAATCGAGGGCTATGCCGTTTTCGACGGCTTCCATTCCATCAATCAACGGTTCGTCAAACTCTCGACACGCGACATCGTCTCGGCGGTGATCAATGGGAAAGGTTTTTTCGTAACGGCTGATCCCATTCCCCACATGTCGTTTGATCCGCCGTTCCTGACCCACCACGTCACAACCTACGATACCCTTGATCGGCTCCGCCTCGACCTGGCTGACAGGTTCGATTTGTCGGTCGTGCTGAGCTGGAAAGAGGACGGCATCCATCGGAGCGTGTTGCCCCACTGCTGGGTCAGTATGGACCTCGAGGATGCGAACGACAACGGCTATGAAGTGGTCGCCGTCCGAATCGGAACGGAAAACGACTTCCGCCGAATCGCCGAACACGGGATCAAACTGACCCGGGAAAATACGTTCCGGCTCGGTCCGTCCAAACCCGATTGGCGATACATCGAAAACCTCGTAACGGACACAGTACGTGCTCATCTCACGGAACTGTTCGATTCCGGTCCGCTCTGGAACATCGATGCCCCGGTCGAAACAAAGGCCGACCTCTCACAAGTCCTGGACGACTCCGTGGCGGACGACGATGATTCGGCTTCCATGCTCGAAGAATTGATCGATACCGACGAGCGTCTGCGCGACGCGGAAAACGAAGGGATGGTCCGGCAAACCGAACTCGTCCTGGCGGTCTAACCGACACCAAAACAATCGGACAAGGATGTCCGGTTTTTTTACAAGAGAACGACGGGACACCGGGATGTATAATGATTGCACTCCATCCACTTCGACCGTTGATCCGCCTTCGATGAATCCTGACCTCACCTATTTTGCGGACGAAATCGCCGACTATGTGGACAAAGGCACTCCGTATCTTTCGGCGGCAAAAACGGCGGCGGCAAACGATCCGACGATCATTGATATTCGGTTCGATCCCGTATCGGACCGCCTTTTCGTACGCCGCACACACGAGAGTCCGTTTGGTGAAAAAATTGCCGGTCTGGAAACCGTTTACGGTCCGGTCTCCCGAATGAATCCCGATCCATGTTGGTGTGCACTGGTACTGACCAAGAACGCATCGCTACGGGAAACTCTTCAAGGACTTACCGGTTGGACCGACCGCTATTATTCGCCGAGTCCGCTGGCCGCGATGATCGCGACCGGCGTTCTCGGTGCCGGACTCGGATACGGCGGTGCAACTTTGGCTTCGAGCCTGCTGCCCGGCAAATGGGACAAACGGAAATTTCGGCGGTCCGGACTCCAACTTGGGGCCGGACTGGGAGCCCTTCCCGGTGCCATCGAAACGATGAAGTCCCTGATGATCGGACAACCCATTACGGACGGTTCCCACATGCGATCCACTTCAGGGCAAGAGAAAGTCGGCGATGCCCGGCATCTGCCGCACTCGCCCCGCTATTCGGCGGGACCGACCATTGATTCGGATGCCATGATTCACACCATTTGGCGCAGTCCGATGGTAAGCGGCAACCTGACGCCCAAAGAACGGTCCCTGTTCACCGGAGCAATGCTCGGTGCCAGGCAGATCGCCCGATCACCGCTGATCACTCCCGCCGAGATGGCCCGACTGACGGCGGGAATGGGGAGCGGATACGCCGCCGGTCTGGTTGCAGGAAAGGTACTCGGAACATTGATCGGAATGCCGCCGGAGGTCCAAAACTCGCTCGCTCGGACCGGTATGTATGCCGGGATCGTCAAAGCGACACTGCCAATGATTTATGGGTTGCAATAAACCCGATTGGACATGGCAAAACTTCTCATCTACTGGAGGAATCGATGGAAATTTTCTGCGTGGAAATCTGCGTCAACCAAGTTCCCGCCTTTGCTTCGGCATCCTATCTGACACCGAAAGCGGCGATTGCAGAAACCCGTTACAAAATCGAAGAGATACGGAATGATGTCGAAAGACGTCTCTACGGGAACACGCTTACCAAAGAAAACAAACGACGGCTGGCCGAATGGTTCGACGGTTGGCTGAGTGAATGCGAATCGAACCACTACGCGCCGGACGTTTGGGAACCGGAAGACGACACGGTTGATATTCACTTCGCCCTTTATCGTAGGGAAGTGTTACCCGAATGCGACCCGTCAGTCCCTTCGTCCAACCATTGATTGCCGTTTGCGGGACGACCGCAGACAACCATTTTTGCTCATGCCGTCCGGATATTGCGATCCGGGCGGCTTATTTTTTGCGCAAAGGAGTTACAGATGCAACAACAGATGCAACAGGTTCATTTCCTGGAGTTCAAGGGAAAAGAGAAAACAGCCTACACAACGAATCTTTATGACAACGTCCACGCGGTGTTCGACGAGGTGCTCGACCAACGTAACGAGATTCTTGAATCGCTCAGTGCCGAAACCGGGACGATCGATTTTCGGATCACACGCGGTGCCAACGCACCCGAAAATACGGAAGCGATCGAACAGTTTGATTACTGGATGTCGCAATTCGCTTTGAATGCGTTTGATCCCTGTACGGTGCGTTATAGAGACCTCCGGTGTACGCTTCACGCCAAACCGCTCCAAAACAAGTTCGTCCCCTACCGACACACGCCTGGCCATGCCGTAGCACCGTTGATGGCGTGTTGACTGCCCCTTGATGATCGTTTGAGAATCCCATGCAATACGCCAAACAATTTCACACCACCTTTGAAAGCCTAAGCCGTCGTTATGGGCACCACCGGGTCTTCGACGATTTCGTTGCCATGACGTCCATCGCACTCTGCCAGAGTGCCCGTCGCGGCATCGGATTGCAACAGAACGAACAGGAGGAACAAACCTTTTTGGAAATCGAACGCCGATACGGACGCGACGAAATCCAAGGGCCGTTCACCGACCTGTTCGCCGCCACGCTCCACGGACTTGAACAGGAGAAAGGGGACTGGCTCGGAAAAATCTACAGCGAATTAAAACTCGGCAATGCGGCACTCGGACAATTCTTCACCCCATTTCATGTTGCGAAAATGATGGGAAGCATCACTTGCGGGGACAAAGAAGAGATTCAACAGACCATCAATCGGGCCGGCTATCTGACGGTCAGTGAGCCGACTTGCGGATCGGGTGTTATGGTGATTGCCCTCGCCGAAGTGTTTCGGGAGACCGGATTCGATCCCGCAACGCAACTTTTCGTCGTCGCACAGGACATCTGTTCAACTATGGCCGGTATCTGCCATATCCAGTTGTCCCTGTACGGTATTCCGGCCTTGGTCCGGTGTCAGAATTCCCTTACGGAGGAATCGTTATGGGGCCGATACACGCCCGTCTATTATTGGCTGGGCTGGCCGTTCCGGCTCTCTCGCCAACGGAAGAAATCGGAAAACGAACCGCTCGTGAACGACCGGAATCCGCCCCCTGCCGCTATCCCGAAGAGCACAGGAGTATCCGGCCAAAAACAGTATCCACACAGACAATCGCTCTTGTTCGGAGATACGTTATGAAAGTCTATTTCATGGAATTTGCGGCGAACGGTATCACCGTCTGCGCCACTGCCCTTTACGATAATGTTCAAGCCGTTCTGGACGAAGTGAATCATCGCCGGAGCGACATTCTTAACAGAATTGCCTGCCGTTCCGAGGACCTCCACTACGACCCGCAATGGGACGACGATGCGGGCTACAACGAGGAGGCGGTGTGGACATTCGATAGTTGGATGCAGAAGTTCTCTTCCATTCTAAACCAGCCCGGCGAAGACAAGTCGTTCCATTTCCGCGACGGCGATATCAATATTCACTTCCGGCAAGCGGAAGTAAGGAGTCGGTTTGCCATGCCCGGAGTCACAGAGGAATAAATGCCCCCGTTTTTCGCTATCGGTTGTCAATCGGTTACCGGGCATTCGAGCGAAAAACACTTGCGCAAAACCAGGGCGTTTTTTTCGTTTTTCTCCGGTATCCAATACGGAAAGGGAAGTCGACCACTCAGGCTATAATGATCATCGGTGCTTGAATTTCAGGGATTCAAGCGGTTTCGGCAGGCCGAATCGCCTTGTCCGAACATCTGCACAGTGCAACCGATAGACCCCGAAACAAAGAATGTCATGGGAAAAAACATGGATTATCGAAAACAATGTTGGATGATCGCCGTTTGCATGGCGGTCCAAACGGTACTCGTCTTGTACCTGGTGTTCGGACAACCGGCACCGAAAGTCGACGCGAAACTCTTGAATGTCTCCGACGCAATCCTTGATCAGGGAGCCAGACTTTCCAGAGTGGAACAGGAAAACGTGATCCTGTTCCGTCTGATTCGTAACGGAAACGATCATGTCGGCATCGTTCCGGACGGAGATCGGTCCGTCGTTTCCCCGCTCCCCGGACGGACCGGAATGCCGCTCGGCAACGCTCCGAATCCGTAACACAATGTTTCCTTTCTTCTTAACTTGAACAATGATGAAAAGACTGTGGACATTCCTGTTCGTTCTGATCGTCGCGATAACCTGTGCATTGATCCTGATGCCGACAATGGGAAACCCCGTACTACTGACGGAAACGGCAAGCGAGGTTCTCGCCGATATCCGAAAACCGCCTGAGTCCCGGAACAGGCGAGCGATCACCTGTTCCCCGCCGAACACGGCACCGTCTGCTGCCCGTCTTTGGCGGACCGGTTGCCGCCCACGGGAATTTCGTATGAAACCGGATGACAGCGAAATCGTGCCGTTAATGAAAGCGAACGGATCATCCGTTCCGGAGGAGAGGCGACGGAGATGCCCGCCTCCCTATACCCCAATCGTGTCCCCGGTCTTGAACACTCTCAAGGCCGGGGTTTTTCGTTTCTTGTCCTCAAAACTTCAGTAACATCATGTCTCATATCGTTACCATTGAAGTCGAAGTGCGAGACCTCAACGCCGTGAAGGCCGCATGTCGGCGACTTGGACTCAAAGAACCCGTCCACGGCAAAGTGAAACTCTTTCAAACCGAAGCCGAAGGAGTCATCGTCAAACTGCCGGAGTGGCGTTATCCCATCGTCTGCGATTTGCCGCACGGCAAAGTCCATTACGACAACTACGAAGGAAAATGGGGCGATCAAAAATACCTGGATCGTTTCATCCAGACGTACTCCATTGAAAAGGCAACCCTTGAAGCCCGACAAAAGGGTTACCGCGTCGTCGAACAGTCTCTCAACGACGGGTCTGTCAAACTCACCATCAACGTGGGAGGTGCCGCATGAAAACGATTACTCTCACCATCTCGCCGGAAGGCAAAACAAAGGTCGAAACCCACGGGTTCGACGGGCAGTCCTGTCAGGATGCCTCGAAGTTTATCGAACAGGCCCTCGGCAAAAAGGCTTCGGAGCAGTTCAAACCGGAGTATTATCAGACCAATAGTCAATCCGAACACTTGGAGGTTCGTCAATGAAATCCTTGAAAGAAATTCTCCCGAACTACATCAATGCGTGTTTTAGTGCTCTGTGGATCGAAACTTTTGAGCCGAACGAGGTTCTTCACGAACTCGCGGAACTCAGTAAGGCGGAGTCATGGGATATTGTGACTTGGGACATCGAGCGGGGATATGGGGGGGAAAACGAGCCTCCTATTCCCTTGTCCGCAGTGCAGCAGATTGAGACTTTCGGGAACACTCAAAAACCTCAACTGATTGTCCTGCGGCATTTTCACCGGTTCCTCGGTTCAATCGAAGTCGTTCAAGCCCTCGAACGACAAATTCAGAAAGGCAAACAAACACGCACTTTCGTGATTGTTCTTGCACCCGTTGTCCTGATTCCGGTTGAACTCGAAAAACTGTTTACCGTGATTGAGCATCCGCTCCCGGATCGGGAACAACTTCGAGAACTTGCCTCGAATGTTGCGAGCGAACAACTCCCCGATGATGCCAATACGCGACGTATTTTTGATGCAGCGGCTGGAATGACCCGCACGGAAGCAGAGGGGGCGTTCTCTCTCTCGCTGATCGAACATGACCGCCTTGTCCCGGATTCGATCTGGGGATTGAAAGCAAACATGCTTCGTCAATCGTCGGCGTTGCGGCTCTATCGCGGTGAAATCCCAACACTCGGCGGCCTCGACAACCTGTCCAGATTCTGTGAGCGTGCCCTTTCCGGCAACAGTACGGAAAAGGCGATGGGAGTGATGTTGCTCGGTGTGAGCGGTAGCGGCAAGTCGGCGTTCTGCAAACGACTCGGACATGTCGTGCAACGCCCAACGCTCGTTCTTGACATCGGAGCCCTCATGGGGTCGCTCGTCGGTCAAACCGAAGCGGCACTCCGTCAGGCTCTCAAACAGGTCGACGCAATGTCACCGTGTATCGTCATGATCGACGAAGTGGAGAAAGCAATCTCGACCGGTGGAAACGACGGCGGTGTCTCGGCACGGATGCTGGGAACCCTGCTGACTTGGCTCAATGACCGCCAGTCCGATTCGTTCGTCATCTGCACGGCCAACGATATCTCAAAATTGCCTCCGGAGTTTACCCGTGCGGAACGGTTCGACGGCATTTTCTTCGTCGATCTGCCGGACAAGGAGGCACGGAAGAATATTTGGGATATCTATCTCCGGCAATACGCTATCGCGAAACAGAAACAGCCGGATGACACCGATTGGACCGGTGCCGAAATCAAGGCATGTTGCCGCCTCTCAAAACTACTTGGAGTGCCGCTGATGGAAGCCGCTTATAACGTGGTTCCCGTTGCAAAAACAGCGATGGAGTCAATCGGTAACTTGCGAACCTGGGCGTCCGGACGTTGCCTTGATGCGGCCAAGCCGGGAATTTACTGCCTGAATCGTGAGACGACGGCACGGCGAAACCTGCGACGCGACAATCCGCCCACTGCGAACGCAATGCAACTTGATCCGTTAATGTAAGGACACAAGTACCAAAACGATACTTTTCGTTTTGGTGAGAGTTCCTACGACGGTAATGCCGCCTTTCCACAAACACTCACCCCAACGTATGAAAGAGGATCAACATGCCTACCTCCTTGCTTGCCGAAACCGATGCACCGTCCCGGTCTTTCGGTGAAGAATTGCAAACGATGATGTCCGGTATCCGACTCCGAATCACCTGGTTCGGGAACCAGAAACAAGTCTCGAAGGATCAGAAGGTCCAAGCCGCCGAAACCTTCGATGCGGAGTCGAAGTTTATCTCCATGAGCAAAAGACTGCTTGATACGAAAAACGACGCTTGGAAAAAACTCGTCGAAATTCGCGGCTTGATGGCTTCGACGTGGAAGAACGAAACGCTGCCGTATCCCGAACCCGGTATCCGCCTGATGAGACGAAACAAGATGGATGCGTTCGTGGAGCAGATGCACCGAATGCGCAACGACCTCAAGGAGGCCGAACGGGAATTCGATCGGCGATACCATGTATTCTGTGAGGACGCTCGCCATCGACTTGGTGAATTGTACGATCCCCAAGATTATCCGGAGTCGGTCATCGGCTATTTTGACGTTACTTGGGACTTCCCGAATCTGGACCCGCCCGAATATCTCCGGATGTTGTCGCCATCTCTGTACCGACAAGAAACGGAGCGAATCAGAAACTGCTTCAACGAAGCGGTCGCTTTGGCCGAACAAGCGTTCATCTCGGAACTTCAGGAACTTGTCAAACACCTTCAGGAACGTTTGTCGGGCAGCAAAGACGGCAAACCGAAAGTCTTCCGCGATAGTGCCGTCGAGAACCTGCGAGACTTCTTCGAACGGTTCAGGCGTCTCAACATCGGCTCTTCGGCAGAACTCGACCGACTGGTTGCGGATGCCCAGCGGATCGTCGGCAACGTCGAGGCCCGGCAACTCCGGACCAATCACACAATCCGGGGCAACGTTTCCCGTAATCTCTCCGAGGTACGGGAAACGCTTGATAGGCTGATGGTCGACCGGCCCCGCCGTAATCTGATACGACCGGGACACACTTCCAACCCCGCAACGCCGTTATGACAACGATACAACTGATCGTCAAACCCGATGGCAAGATCGTCGGAGTCTATTCGGACACAATCGACTACAGAACGCTCGGCAAGCCTTCGGTGCGCCGGGCATCATACGTCGAACCAACGAACGATGCCCTGTGGACCGCCGACCTCGCACCGGTCGGCGGCCCTCGGCTGGGCCCCTTCGAGCGACGGGACGAGGCCGTCGCAAAAGAAATCGAACTCCTCGAACGAATGATCGGCGATCCGGATTTCGCCGGTTAGTATTGGTACAAGATTATTGTTTACCGCTTCCTCTCAACATTTGGAGAAAACATGAGAATCACACTCAATCGTAGCGAACTGCAACAGTTTGAACGGCTGACGGCAAAACTCGTTGGCACCAAGAACCTCCCGACCGTTGCCACTGTCTTTTCGAACGACAACGGCATTCCCGTCATCAGCGCCCATTGTCCTACCGGCGCGCTGACCCTTACCCTCTCCTCGTCTCCGATCGCCCTTGAGGAACCGCTCATGGTGCCGTGGCCGCTGCTCAAGGAACTTGCTGCCAAACGGAGCGGCACCGTCGAATTGGACATGGCGGGCCAACAGACCGTGGCTTTATGGAATGAAAACGGGGTCCCCCAACAAAGGAGCGCTCCCCGTCCGGAGGTGGAACCTCTTGAGCTTGCGCCAGCCCCGGAGCAATTCGCCACCTTCACCCACCAGTTCTGCGATGCCTTTGTCCAAGCCACGCATTGCATCGATCCGGATAGTCACAGGTACGCGCTCGGCGGCGTCGCACTTCAAGGGTCGAAGTCCCGTATCGTTGCGACCGATGGACGGCAACTGTTGGTTCAAAACGGATTCGGTTTCCCGTGGGAAAACGATTTGCTTTGCCCGGCATCGTCGATTTTCGCATCGAAAGAACTGCGGGAATGCGGCAAGGAAATCAATGTCGGCTATGCCGACACATGGATTTGTTTCGAGGTTGGCAATGTTCTTTTCCGTCTCAAGGGAATTGAAGGAAAAGACCCGAACGTGGACGGTATTTTGCAAGAGACCGGCGAACGGACACGTCTCAACCTTGATCCGGACGACGCGGTGTTCGTGGCAAAGCATTTGGAAAATTTGCCGGGGAAAACCGAAGCGGACTCGCCCGTTTACGTTGAATTGGGCCAATGGGTCGGCGTTCGTGGACACGACACAAAACAAGAAATAGCCACGGAACTTCGGCTCGAAAAATCCAATTATCACGGGACAGGCCTGATAGCCAGGATGAATCGGAAGTTTTTGAAACGTGCTCTTGATTTGAATTTTGAGAGTATCCGATTTGATTCCACGGTGTTTCCACCGGATTCCAAGGAATCGGCGGCGTCTGCATTCGCATCCAACGATTCTGCCGTCTATATCTGGATGCCATTGAGCGGTAGCGAACCGATGTGCGACCAAAACAATATCACGGTTGTAAAGACTGGATCGATGAGCCGGAGTACCCGACCATCGGCATCCGTGGTTTCATCGGTTGCCGCCAACACCGCAGCCTTGCCAACCCAAGCGGCCGCCACTGCGACCGACATCGTACAGACACAGGTCAAGCCGACAGGTGATAAGCGAAAACATTCGGCTCCGATGACAAAATCGGAATTCGACGTTGTCATTGCCAACCTGCACACAATGGTCC
>Ga0099364_10001170_pt1 | contig 43809 bp, 35 predicted proteins | sample TergutTh196P3_FD_73070 | JGI IMG/M metagenome (GOLD analysis project Ga0099364, IMG submission 73070) | Microcerotermes parvus P3 segment gut microbial communities from Pointe-Noire, Republic of the Congo - Th196 P3 | ecosystem: Host-associated > Arthropoda: Insects > Digestive system > Gut ...
AGTAAAGAAAGCCGCTGGAGTTTTGGGCGATCTTTTTAATCCGTTCTTCCGAGGTTGGCGCAATGAGTGAAATTAGCTCAAGCCCAGCCGAATTTAAAGGGGCTAATAGTTCATCACGCTCTTCAAAAGGCAGATCGGGAACGATGATGCCGTCAATTCCGCATTCATTGCAACGTTTGGCAAATTTTTCCATTCCATATACAAAAATCGGATTGTAATAAGTCATAAAAAGCAGCGGTATGTTTATATTTGCCCGTACTTTTTTAACCAGGTCAAATAATTTGTCAACCGTACACCCGGCTTTTAATGCGCGTTCGTCGGCAGCTTCGATAACCGGGCCTTCGGCAATCGGGTCAGAAAAGGGAACGCCGATTTCAATAACCCCAGCTCCGGCTTCGGTTAAGGCGTAAAGCAGCTTTTCCGTTGTTTCGATATCCGGGTCGCCCCCGGTGATGAAAGGCATAAAAACCTTGCCTTGGTTAAATGCTTGCTTGATTCGGTTATTATTATTCATTGATTTCGACCCCCTTATATCTGGCAATTGAAGCCACATCTTTGTCGCCGCGTCCTGAAAGCGTGACGACAATTATTTTATTTTTGCCAAGCGTTGGTGCATATTTTTGGGCATAAGCAACAGCATGGGCGCTTTCAATGGCCGGGATAATGCCCTCTGTCCTAGCCAGGTATTCAAATGCTCCCACCGCCTCATCATCGGTAATGGCCTCATACCTTGCCCGCCCGCTATCATATAAACTAGCGTGTTCCGGCCCGATGCCGGGATAATCAAGCCCGGCGGAAATTGAATGGACCGGCGCGATTTGCCCGAACTCATCTTGGCAAAAATAAGATTTCATTCCGTGGAAGATTCCGACTGTCCCGTTGGCAAAAGTTGCGGCATTATCCGGGGTGTCAATGCCCCGTCCCCCGGCCTCGCAGCCGACAAGTTCCACGCTTTTTCCCCCGATAAATTCATAAAAAGAGCCAATCGCGTTGCTCCCGCCGCCAACACAGGCAATAACTGAATCGGGAAGCCGTCCCTCAATCTTAAAAAGCTGTTCTTTGATTTCCTGCCCGATGACGGCTTGGAAATCGCGGACGATGGTGGGGAAAGGGTGCGGGCCCATGACTGAGCCAAGGCAGTAATGGGTATCTTTCATGCGTCCTGCCCATTCCCGCATTGTTGCGCTGACCGCGTCCTTTAAGGTTTTTGTCCCGGAAGTGACGCGGTTAACCTTTGCGCCTAAGAGTTCCATGCGGTAGACATTTAGGGCTTGCCGCTCCATATCCTCACTGCCCATAAAGATTTCACATTCCATGCCTAAAAGTGCTGCCGCTGTTGCGGTAGCGACACCGTGCTGGCCAGCCCCGGTTTCGGCAATCATCCGCATTTTGCCCATTTTGCGGGAAAGTAGTGCTTGCCCTAAGACGTTGTTAATCTTGTGCGAGCCAGTGTGGTTAAGGTCTTCGCGTTTGAGATAGATTTTTGCCCCGCCTAGGTCTTTGCTCATTTTGTCCGCATAATAAAGGGGTGTTGGTCTTCCGGCATAGTTATGGAGCAGGTCGTGGTATTCTTTAATAAAGGTTGGGTCGCCGCGCCATCTTTCGTATGCCTGTGCCAGTTCATTGACGGCGTTCATTAGTGTTTCGGGGACGTATTGTCCGCCGTAATTTCCAAATTTTCCCATTTTGCCCTCCTTAGAAAATTAGGTTTGCTTGATTAATACCGATTAATACCAATTAATCCTAAATAATACTGATTAATACTAAATAATACTAAATAATACCGATTAATACCGATTAATACCGATTAATACTGATTAATACTAAATGATACTAAATAATACTACGTAAGCATGACTTACTACGTAAGTCAGAAAATAATCTCTGCGTTGCTGTGCCCTAATGAGTGTAAAATATAAGTGTTCATTTGGGTAGAAGGCGGGCAAGGCAACTGCGAGAAACATTTTCTTCCTTACTCACTTTTTGGCGTAACCTAATAGGAAACATTCTCTTTCTTACTCACTTTTTGGCGTAACCTAGTAGGAAACATTCTCTTCCTTACTCACTTTTTGACTTCCTGCTGTAACTAATAGGAAACATTTTCTTCCTTACTCACTTTTTGGCTTCCTGCTGTAACTATTAGGAAACATTTTCTTCCTTACTCACTTTTTGGCTTTCTGCTGTAACTAATAGGAAACATTTTTCTTCCTTGCTTACCTTTTGGCGTAACCTAATAGGAAGCATTCTCTTTCTTACTCAATTTACCAACATAAAAAATCCCTGACAGAGCTTCTGCTCTATCAGGGACGAATAATTTATCCGCGGTGCCACCCTGTTTCACGGTTTTCCGTGCGCTTAACGGAGTACTAATATACTCCTGACAACTAACGTATGCCAACACGTCATGGAATACTCGGCATAAAATACGCCTTTGACCATGCCCTCAGCGGTCCATTTGACAAATTGCGTTGTACGGGGCTCTCACCTTTCCCCGCTCTCTGTGACTGCACATCTGCCTTTATCTCCGCTTCAACGGTTTATGCCAGTATACAGCTCATGTTTTGGTTTGTCAAGCGTTTTTTTGCGATTCGGGAGATTGCGGCTCGGAGTTCTATTCCGCGTACGCGAGAGCTGTCGATTCAACGTCCGACACGCTTTCGCTCCGAGAGAAATGTTGCGTTACATAATGCGGTAAAGTACACCGCATAAGTAACGACATTTCTCAAGGGTCGGTCTTTTGAACCGCACTCTCGCTTTCGCGACCTACGTCATTGCGGCCTTAGAGCCGCAATCTCCACACTCACCGCCTTGCATACTTCCTAAAAATATCATCATAATAAAGCGCATTGTCCACAGGCGTGTTGGGCGGAATATGATTGCCAACCGCCATAATGAAGCCGGGACACTTCTTCCCAATGTCCATGCAACGCCTTACTTCCATTTCAATATCTTCCTTTCTGCCCCTCAATAACACATTAGTATCAGCATTACCGACAAAAGCATGGGTCTTGCCGTATTTTTCCGCGATATAAGCCATGTCGGTGCTTGGCTCAAGGACAAACCCATTAACATTGCAGCCAGCAATATCATCAATAAATTCCGTAAAATTGCCATCGGAAGTAAATAAAATCGTTTTTTTCGCGTCATTAAGCGGCGCAAAAAGCTTTTTATAATTAGGAAAAATATAACGCCGATAAAAATCAGGGTGGAGGAATGCGCCGTTGCTCCAGACAATATCATCATGAATCATGACAACCTTTGCTTCACTATTGGCAAGGGCCTCAAAATATTGAAAAATCCAGTCGCAATAGCGTCCGACGAACGCCCCAAAGGAATCGCGGTCAATGGCAGCAGCGGAAAGCAAGATGTTCCAGCCAAGCAGCTCAATCAGCCCGGACATACAGCTTACATAAATGCCTGTCATTGGGACGGCATCTGGCCACAGACGCAGTTGGTTTTGATAATCAAGATTGTATTCGGCGGTTAAAAGATTGATATCTTTTTTACCATATGCTTCGAACATATCATAATCATAAACATCTTCGGGGTCATCAAACAATTTCCCGGTTTCAGCAGAATAATCCGAACCGCTTTCATTATAAGACGCATGGCCCATCTTGGTGTATTTGTCCCCAAAAATATGATTATGCGTTAAAATATTCCAGTACATTCCATAATCCCACGCCTTTACAAAAGCAGATTTCGCATTTTCCCTGATTAAAAGGGAATCATTGTCGCCCGCCGCATTTCCGGTGACGGCCTTTACCAGCTCCCAGTGAAATTCCGCGGAATACTCTGTCCGCGGGACAGTATCAGGCATTTTAAGATTGATTGCTTCCAAGCCTTTTTGATATGACATTTTATAACCGTGCCTTTCTATTTTAGTAACGTGCTTTCAATTGCGGCTTTCTTTAAAAGACGCAAGGTTGTGAATTTTCCCCACCAGTGCGACAGAGATAAAAAAGCTCTGCCGCACTTTTTTATTTGCGACAAGGAAAAAGAATTGTTGGTAAACCAAAGCCGTTTCCGCGGAAAATGTTCACAAAAAGTTCACATTTGAAGCATGAACAGAAAGGAACGAAAATGAGCAAATCAAGATATCTATCCTATGAAGACCGGAAGAACATTGAAATAATGCTGTCCAGAGGTATACCAATTGCCGAAATAGCTAATTTCCTTAAACGACATCGCCAGACCATATATAGGGAAATAGAGCGTTGTCCAAAAGGGAATTATAGTGCTGATGAAGCGCAAAAAACACTCATGAATTAAACAAGCGCCGGAATTGCCGGAAGCAGAAAAATATGCAGATATAAATGAGAGCTCAATATATAGAATGATACCTATTTTATGTATCGGTCTCATCATTTGTGCCATTGGTTTTATCATAGTCGAAGCTCTATTATGGCTAAAAAATAATTTATCCGGAGGGAAAAAATGAGCAAAGTAATCGTAATAGCAAACCAAAAAGGCGGAGTTGGCAAAACCACAACCTGCATTAACCTAGGCGCTGGATTGGTACTGGAAGGGAAACGGGTTCTTCTAATCGATGCCGACCCTCAAGGGAGCCTCACATCCAGCTGCGGTTTTAAACCTGACTCGCTAAAACCCACTTTATCGGACATTCTGGTGAATATTCTGAATGATTATGGCGTCGAGCCGCCAGACGGCATTATCCGCCATGATGAGGGATTCGATTTAATGCCTGGGAATATCAAACTTGCTGACCTAGAATTTACCTTAGTTAATGAAATGAGCCGCGAGCTGTTTTTGAAGCATTACATAGACATTGTCCGGGACGGATACGACTTTATCCTCATCGACAGCTCGCCGTCGCTTGCAATGCTGACGGTAAATGCGCTTACGGCTGCCGACAGCGTTTTAATCCCGGTGCAAGCTTCATTCCTGCCGACAGACGGTTTGCAGCAGCTCCTAAAGACAATCGGCCGTGTCCGGGCCAAACTTAACCGCCAACTGCTGATCGAGGGCATTTTATTTACAATGACAGACAGCCGGACAAATTTAAGCCGGGAAATTGTCGATCTTGTTACTGGTGCATATAAAAACAACCTGCACTTTTTCAGCATCGGCATACCGTATGCGGTCCAAGCCGCCAGGGCCCCCGCTTTCGGGAAAAGCGTCATCGGACATGATCCCAAATCTAAAGCCGCTCATTATTACAGGCTTCTGGCGATGGAAATTGCCGGAATTGTTGCATAGGAAAAATACAGATAACGTGTAAGCATAAACTATAATAAAACAAGCAGAGGTCAGCCAATGGGCAACAATAAAAGTAAACTTAATCTTGCCGGAGGTATAAAATTAACGGATTATGATCAGCTGATGAGCCTTAGCTCCATTGAAAGCAATAATAATCCAAGGCTAAGCGAAAGTGTATTAATCATCGACAACTTTTCCGGCAACCTGGGCATGATAAAAAAACTTATCCTGGCGACCGCGCGGAATTACTGCGCCATCGGCTACTATCTTAAGCAGATCCGCGATACCGGGCAATACAGACAGGCAGGGTATAAAGACATCTGGGAAATGGCAAAAGCGGAATTGGGGTTTTCCGAATCAGCGACTTCACGGCATATCAATATCAATGATGAGTTTTCCATTGATGGGAACAGCCTGGAGCTTGCAGACAAGTATAAATCATTCGGGAAAAGCCATTTACAGGAGATGCTGGCGCTTCCCGATGAAATCCGTGCCGATGTCCGCCCGGATATGACTGTCAAGGAAATCCGCAAGTTAAAACCAGCGAAAAATGATGAGCCTCTCCCGGTATCCAGCACCGCGGTTGAACTCACCCCTGTGGGGGATCAGCTGCCAGGGCAGATGGATGCCAATGATTTTTTTGATGCCAATGGTGATTTCAGCGGCTTTGGCGAGACGAGCCTTGATGCTTGTCCCGGCTTGTCTGCGGAAGAAATACAAGGCTTAAATGATTTCATTGCCCAGAACCGCCCTGTTTTTAAGGAAATGGCCGAGGACTGGAAGAAAAAAGATCCCCGGACTTACTATAAAAAGCATATGGCGCTTAGGGCTTGCGGATTCATGCTTTCACACTTCACAGGTAAGCTACATGACCAAGAATAGAGAGGTGCTTTAAAAATGAACGAAACGAATAACTTAATCCTCGACCTCACCTTTTATGAAACACTCACCTATAACTTAACACCCCTCTCTTATTTTGTAGTTTTAGGCTTGTCTTTAGAAGCATTAAATTCATTATCGATAGGGGATTATAAGAGAGGGTTTATATTGGCTGGGGCTGTCATTATCATGCTGATTCTGATGGCACAAGGCAATTATCTGCTTCCTATAGGCTTATTTCTGGTAGTGGCCGGGGTATTTTTATTCATGGAAATTTGAAGCAGTCTTTATTTTGAATGTGCTTCGTGAAAGATGATTAAACTATATTGACATTGTAGTACAAAAGGAGACATTTATGGAGGAATTTGAAATGGAGCTTAATAAAATGGACAAGCCCGCCTTGCAAGCATCAATCGGAAAAGCCATTACTGAACGCTCGGAGATGCTCCGCCTAAAGGAGCAAATCAATAATGCCGAAAATAATCTTCAAATGACCGAGCGTGACCTTTTTATGATCCCTGCTGTGATAATTATTTTGCTGCCAATGGCGGTCCTGACTGCGCTATCAGTTAAGTACTTTTTTTGCCCATGCCAGGCATTTTGGGTTTCACCTGTAATATATGCAAATTGCATAGATGGAATGTCCGGAATAGATTATTTAACATATTTCGTCATCTTCGGTTCGTCATTTTCTGTAGTAGCGTTAATAACATCTAAGATATTCAAGCTTATCCAGTTGCCCGCCAGCACAAAGAGAAAAAAGAATATTGAAAACGCAGTGAATATTTACAATGGATATGTTTGCTCCATGTCTGATTCAACTCTTTTCTTATTAAATGAAGGTTATGGCGGACACCTCCAAAAGCTTAAGCTAATATCTGCCCAAGCTGACGTGGATAATTGGAGAGAGCTGGAACATCAGTATACGATGGAATGCAATGCGGACAACTTGCGTTCACGTTATTTGACCCGACTGCAAAGCTAAATCTATATATTAATAAAGGAGACCCACGTGCAGAAAATATTCAAGCCAGTACTTGAAAAAATGATTAAGGAAAAAATCAGCGGCCGCGAGCTCAAGCTGCTTTTGCACATAGCCCGTTACCAGGATGATCACGGCACGGTCACTGGCGTTAATTATGATGCGGCCAGCAAGGCGGCCGGCATCTGCCGCCAGAGCTTTTACGATGCCCGTGACGGGCTTGTGAAAAAAGGCATAATTATAGTTGCCAGCAGCCATTATGGCGACTGCGACATTACCATCTTGGGCAACGAAGATCTTTATGCTGCCGGGCCTGCTGATGGGACGGCAAAGCCCTCTTACTTAAGCCTTCATCACCCCATGTTCAAGAGCGCCGGGTTCGGGTCAATGAAAGTCAGGGCGAAGCTCATCGCGATGATGTTCATCATTTATGCCGGGGCTAATGACAAGAAAAGCAAAGAAGGGTCAAAGGGGCATTATAAGATAAAGCCGCAGAAATTCTTTGAGCAGTACGGCGAGCTGCTTGACGTCAAGATGGGGACGCTCCGCCAGTACTTGACCGAGCTTAGGCGCTTTTTCTCTATTTACATAAAAAATGCCGTATATTACATCATGCCGAAAGTAAATGCTTTCGCCAGCAGCAAAACGAAGTCCTTTGGCAGCCAGTCGGATTCCGATTTATTCATTTCAAATTTAATCAGCGTTGCGTTGAGGCGGCGGCCGATGCTTAGGCGCAAGTATTCGCCGTCATACATCAAGAAAGTGGAAGAAGAAGTCAAGCCGTTCTTATGCGGGCATCTGCGCAAGCCCAAAATAGCCGAGCATTTCTTGAGGGCATTCAATCTAAGCACCCAAGACGGCAACATGAGCGTCCCATACATCAACAAACTGTTCCAAAAAGAGCTGGCAGGGCTGGCGGGACAATAGCCAAATGATGAAGCAAATCGTGATGATTGCTTATTTGGCTTCTGCCGGAATCCGCAGACAGGCTGCCATTAAGGGCCTTGCCCGCAAAAAAGACGCCAAGCCAGCTTAATTGAAGCCAGATCTGCCATGCCCTGCTCCGCAAACCGCCGGCAGGCTTTTTTTATTGCGGGAGTTTCAGTATTTTTTTCCAATAACGCCGCAACCCATGCAGGTGGTTTTCCAAGAACGTGCGTATAAATGAAATAAATTTCCAAAATTGCCAGCACAAGTTGTGGCAATCATTCCAAAACTGCATTAAGAAATCTGCATAGAAAAAACCGCAAACGCTTGTAAATACACGCTTGCGGCTAATGTCCCAATCTTTCCATATTGTATTTAATTACATATCCTAGTTTACCTGACTGACATCAGATATTATCATTGCTAAAATCAAGGTATCCACATTGCTGAAATTATGAATCAGCAGGTTTGCAGGTTTTATCCGGCGCATATATACGCGCCCGGATGCACACACCCAGAAAAAACGTTAAAAAATGTCCATCAATCAGCCCCTTGTTTCTTCTTGTGAGCGGAAGCCTTTGCTAATCCCTGCAAGGTCGAGGTATTTCTGGCGTGCCGCTTCGCGCTCGGCCGTGCCGGGAGCGGCACGCCTGTACGCGCTGTAAGCCTGCCGCTTCTCAATGGCAGCGCCCTTTTCCTCAATATATTTCATTATTTCCTCACGGACCGCCTCTAGCTCCGGGGAGACGCTGCAGTCGCATAAAAGCACATATGTTTTGGCGACAATCCCGGCGTTTATTTTTACGTTTGCCATTATTTTTTCCTTTCTAAAATTATTCCAAACCAGCCGCCCTAGGAAACAGCCCGCCATTGGCATAACCGCACCCCGGCAGGTAATAAATGATGCGTTCAAATCCGCATATCTTCTTGCCATTTTGGTCATGGCAGCTATCATCATGGATATGGATCTTGGTTATCACGAAGCACCCGCCTTTTCTTGTCGAAGCAGTATCGAAAAATACATAGGGCTCGCGGAGCTCGGCCCCGTCTTCCCCATGCTCATGCCAGTGCCGGACGGGAATCCCGGCTGAAAAATTTACAGCTTGGCCCTGGGGAACAAGGGGGGATGCCGGATAGGTTATGACTGCCTTGACGATCTGGCCGTCCTTAAATCCGCAATCCGCGCCATAATGCTCGACTGTGTCAATGCCCTTGCCGCAGCTTAAAGCCCTGGCTGCATTAAGGGGCTGGCTGTTGCAAGTATAGCCCGTATTTACGCGGTATCCATAGCTGCCATGGCCCTGCGGGCAGTTTGGCGAAGACCCTACCGGGCCGGACCATTGGTGGTTGCAGTATAGGCACCGGAAATTATCCCGGCGGCCGCAGCTGTCTGTATGGCTGTGGGAAGTGAATGCCCCGCCGTAACAGGCGCTTACATGGGCATGGAAGACGGCGGCATTGTAACAGCCGCCGGGGCTATGGTGTTCATTAGTGCCGATGACATTGTCCTCGCTGTCAACATGGTAGTGGTATATATGCTCGACTTCGCCGATATATACGCCGTTTTCTATCCGCAGGATGGCATTGCGCATTTCCATGAAGCTGTCATCGCTTGCGACCGTTTCCCCCTTGGTCAGCAACGCGGCCGCTATTAAATCTTTGCCGTTACTGACTGATGTAAAAAGTGTTTCTAGCTGGCTGTTTACGGCCGCCTCAAAGTGGTTAATCCGGTCGGCCAGGCTCATGAAATGCGTGGCTGTTTCGCTCCTCACCCCGCCAATCCCGTCAAGGACCGAATCCCCAAGGCTTCCAATCAAGCCGCCCACCGTGTCCACCGAGCCCTCTAAGCTGTCTATCCCGCCGAGGACTGAACCCTTTAGGCTGCCGAACTGTGCATTTGCCGCGTCCTCAAAATTACTGATGGAATCAGATACCGACCCGATTTCGCTTGAAAGGATGTCAAACCTGCCAAGCTTCTGGTCAACCTGCCTAAGGTAGTTAAGCATTGCCGAGAAGTTTTCCATGTTGTCATTCTCCATGCGGCTTGCCATGATTTTTAGGACATCAGTCAAATTAGTATGGTTTTCTTCCGCCAACAGCGCGGCATCGGCGTGCAGGCCCATTATTTCGCCGTATGCCTGTGAATGCAGGTCATTAACCGAAGAAAGCGATGCATTAAGCGCGTTGAAATAATTAAGCATTTCTAAAGATGAAGAATCATTAAGCCGCCCGAGGAGGCCGAAAGCTTCTTCTTTTGCCAATATGATTTCATTTTCCAGTATTCCGAGCCGGGCTGACAGATCTGCTATTTTATCCCCGATGAAGTTTTGCGCTTCAAAGTTCGCCGCTTGGATGCTTTCCATGGCAGACAAAGCTTCTGTGCTGATTAGGGCTTCAAGCTCATCAAGCGCATTGGCAAAGTAGCTGGCATTTTCCAGCCTCTTTTCGTCCTGCTCTTCGCCCATTTCCGAAAGATGGCTTATTATTGCCGCAAATTTTTCCGCGCTGTCATGTTCCAGCCGCTCTGACATGGTTAAAATGCTGTTTATGATGCTTAAAGTTTCCCCGCTGGCCAAGGCCTCAAGGCTGTTAAGGAGCTCCGTGAAATAACTGGCGATATCGCCAAAAGCATCGCCTTGGCCCTTATCCATCTCAATGAGCAGGTTCATGATGGCATTGCTTGAATCAGCAAGTTTATTGGAAACGCCCCTTAAATCTGATTTGAGGGCTGATTGGAGCCCGGCCAAGTCAGCACTTATGTCTGTCTTTGCTTTCCCAATGGCAAAAATTGCTTCTGAATGCGCTTTTGAAAGCTCGTCCCTTGCTTCGCTTAGCGAATCCCTTATGGCAGAAACATGGCTGCCCATTTCGGCATTTGAAATAGCCTGGCGCAAAATGAATGAGTCAAGGCTGTCCAGCAAAGCCATCACCGCCATTTCCAGCGCATCATACCGCTCAAGGACGTTCTGGTTATTTTTTGTGTTTTCAATATAATGCAGGCTAAGTGTGCCTTGGTTGTCATTTACCGAGCTATGGAGCCTTTCAATGTATTCAACCGTGCTGATTAAGTCATGGGCAATCTGGTCCCCAAGCCCGCCCTCTTGTGCTGAAGCTGTCCCAGTTGCCGGCCCTTCTTGTTGCCGGCCCATGCCCAGGGCAATGGCGATGATTAAGACGGCAACGCCGAGGCCGATGGCAGGCAGCATTATCATTGCGCATTTTTTATTGATCTTCAAATAAAAATATTTTTCCATCTTTCCTCCAATCTTGGCTTATTAATTGCGACGTCGCAATTAACTAAAGGGCAGATCATCATCGGTGACGTCTGGGATGATGGGATTGCCGCTTTCATTGCCGGAAGGTTTCTTTTCGGCAAACTCCGATTCTTCAATTATAACATCGGTCGTATAAACCTTGATTCCTTCTTTGTTAGTGTAGCTGCCAGTCTGCATCCGGCCGGAAATGGCAATCTTAATCCCTTTGCGGAAATATTTTTCGGCAAACTCGGCAGATTTCCCGAAAGCCACGCAGTTAATGAAATCTGCGCTTTCATCATCCCCGCGTGAAAAGCGGCGGCTGACAGCCAAGGTGAACCTTGCTATGGCAGTTGCATTTTCGCCCTGGGAATGTTTTACTTCCGGGTCTCTTGTTAAGCGTCCCATTAAAATAACTTTATTCATTTTTTCCTTCTTTCCTGCGGCTTCGGCCACAAACTTTCTTTAGTTTTAACATTCTCCCCTTTTTTAACTGCCCCTCCTTCCTTTTTTCCGCTTAGCCTTGGGCAAAACTGCGCTTAGCGTTGCAAAAAAGCCGCTTCCGTCATCAGATTCAAGCTTGGCAAGCGTGAATTTGCATTTATAAGCCGAGCCTGTGTCTTTCTTTTTACAGCTGGCAGTAATGCTGCCTGTTTCAAGCAGGAGGCCCACCTGCCCGCTGCTTAACGGTTTCCCCGTCCGGGAAAAATAAACTATGTTGCTGGCATTTAATGAAAATTTGCAGTTTTCAGCTTCGCAGGGATAAAATACGCCCTTTTCGCCAGCCTTTTCATATTTTTTCTCCAAGACTGAAGCCCCGCACCAAGGGCATTTCCCGACCGTGATTGTGTCAAACTTGAAATCCACGTTAACTTTCATTTCACCGACCTGCTTAAGCTTTTCATTGATGAAGCTTCTGAACTTGAGCATGAATTCATCTTCGGCCATCCCGCCCGATGAAATCAGGGCGATGTTCTGTTCCCAGTCGGCAGTTATTTTCGGCGAGTAGCAATCCGGCGGCAGCACCTTTATCGTGTTAATCCCCTGCTTTGTCGGCACAAGGTATTTTGTCTTCCCGATTGTTTTTTCCGCGATGTAGTTCTTGCTGAACAGGCCCTGGATGATGGCGGCCCTTGTCGCCTGGGTGCCGATCCCCCGGCCTTTCAGGATCGCCCCGCCCTCGACCGTTGCCCCGGCATTTTCCATGGCTGTAAGGAGCGTCCCCTCGGTGTGGAGCTTTGGCGCGGAAGTTTTCCTCGGCACAATGTCAAGGGATGACATGCTTATTGCCTGGCCCTTGGAAAGCTCCGGGAGCGGCATTTTCCCGCCATCTTCCGTGTCTTTGGCTTTCCCGGACAATGCTTTCAAAACAGCCTTGAAGCCGACATCGATGGCTGTTTTCCCGCTTGCCCTGAACGTGGCCCCGGAAACGGCAATGCTTAGCTGCGTTTCATCATAAACGTGTTTAGCGCTCAAAGCAGCCAGCATCCTTGTGATGACAAGGTTAAGCACATCTGATTCTTTCCCTGACAAGGCCGCAAGGTCAAAACCGCCTAATTTTTCCGTGATGACAAGCGCGTGGTGGTCAGTCACTTTTTCATCATCGACAACCCGGCCGTCAAGGTTAAGCCCGGCCGAAAGAAGGGCATCCGCCACGGCAGAGTAGCGGGGGATGCTTTTGATGATGTTCACGTATCCTGCCATGCGGGGGGCAAGGTCGCTGGTGATGAAGCGGCTGTCTGTGCGGGGATAGCTTAATATTTTGTGTTTCTCATAAAGGCTCTGGGCGGTCTTGAGGGTTTCCTCCGCGCCGTAGCCATGGATGCGGTTAGCTTCGCGCATAAGCTCGGTTATGTCATAAAGCTGCGGCCGGTCTTCCGTTTTCCGTTTAGTTTCAATGCCTGCAACCAGGGCCGTGCCGCCGCTTAACAGTTTTGCCCTCAGCGCATTTGCCGCGCCCTTGTCAAGGATCCGCCCCTCGCCGTCCTTATGCCCCGGCAGGACAGCCCCGTCATCATCTTTTGCATAGTGTGCGGAAAAGCCTTCGGCAAAATTGGCGGTGAGGGCATAATAATCCGTGCTTTTGAATGCTTCTGCTTCCATGTAACGTTTGACGACAAAATAAAGCGTCGGCGACAGGACGCGCCCGACGTCCACCCTGGCGCGGTATTTAAGGCTGGCGGCGCGGGAAAGCGATAAGCCGAATATCCAGTCCGCCCGGTGCTTTAGCCATTCGCCGAGGATTACCCCGTCAAATTCCTCAATGCCGCGCAACTTGCCCATCGCGGCCAAGATTGCCTCGTCCGTCATCGATGTTGCGCAGAAACGCTTGACCGGCTTGGAAAGGCCAGCCTGCTTCCTTATCAGCCATTGCAGGTAATGCCCCTCCGACCCCATGTCGCCGCAGTCAATCACAAGGTCAACGTCCGGGCGGCCGAAAAGCTGCTTGATGATGGCAAATTGCGGGGCGGTTTCCGCTTTGACGACAGTCACAAACTCATCCGGGAACAGCGGAAGCTCTGCCTTTGCCTTAGCTTGCATTTCCGGCCTGTTTCTGTCCCACATATCCGCCATGCTTAAATAACCGTAAGCCTCCGGCGGGGCAAGCTCAATCAAATGGCCGACTGCCCAGGTGACAAGGTATCCATTTCCCGAATAATAGCCGTCATTCCGCTTGTCCGCGCCGATGACGCGGGCAATGTCGCGGGCAACGCTTGGTTTTTCTGTTATTAGTAGTTTATGTCCCATGCCAATTGCCTCCTGTCAAGTTTTCGCTTGCGATGTCGCAACTTTTTCAGCTTTTTTCTGCAGGCCGCTGAAGTCGCCGGACTGCGCCGCAAGGATTATTTCTTCAAGCGTGATCCCCGTCAATGTGATTACATCCTCGGCCTCGCTGAACCGATGATCCCTGATCATGCTCCTTAATCTTGCAATATTGTCTTTTTTCTTTTTGGCCATGGCCTCTAATTTTAATAGTGCCGCTTCTTCTTTCAAAAGCTGTTCCGTAAGCTTATCTTTCATTTCCTTTCACCTCGCATGATTTTTGCCGTTGCTCACTGTCCCCGCTGTCCTTTTTGCCTGCCATTTTCTCCTGCCAGTCGGCTAACGAGGATATATGCTTGCTTCCGTATTCGTTTTCATAAAATTTGCTGAAAACATCGCCCGGCAAAACCTCTGCCCTGCTGCAAGCCCGCCAAGGATGCCCATTGCTGATGCTGACTTTCACGTAATCATCCCTTAATTTTTCAGTATCAAATTCAGCGGAAATGCCAAGTTCGCAGTGCCTTGCAAAATATTCATTCTTTTCCATTTCATTTCCTTTCATTTTTTGGTTTTTTTCTAAAAATTGGGTGTTGACATTACCTGGAAATTGGGGTAAACTATTACTGTAGCTTCCAGTTTTTATTCCTCCCACGGGCAATGATAGCCCGGCTTGGTTGAAGTAACTGGGAGCTTTTTCTTTGTCATAGCCAAGCAGGTTCCCGGCATCAACATTGCGTTTTATATAGCCATTAATTAGTTTTCCCCTCTTATTCCTAAATGGCAAAAAGGCATTTTCGCGGCCATACATGGAGGTGACGCGGTTAACTATATGCCGGTCCTGCTTTGATTTAAGCTGGACGGTAATAATTATGGGGTCGCCCTTTTTGTCTGACAGGTCAGTCAAAACAACCAGCGAGCCTTTATGCGAGCCTTTAAATACCATGACCGGGCCAGCAAGCTGTTCCGGTATTTTGCTTAAGCATTTAACTGACAAGCCGTGCGGGTGGGTGACATTCTTATTCCTTTTTTTGGCAATGCACTTTTCAATTTCACTGCGCCGCATGACTAAGCTTAAATCATCAGCGCCTAGATCAATCAATGATTGCGGGGTGCGGCCGATTATGAACGGCTCACGGCGGCTCTTTGGGGGGGTTCCCAAATAATCTTTAAGCTTAAGGTAAAGGTTGCTTTTCTTTTCATCTTTTGCCATGCTTGCCTACCAATCCGGCAGCCCATAGCCGACAATGACGCTGCTCCCAAGCTGGTACTGCTTGACCCTCACCATGTCGCCGGAGTTGCCTTCTACGGTGTATACATATGTGCCATCCCTGCCGATGACCAGCCCGACATGGTCGCTCCAGCCGTCGCCCTGCCAGTCAAAAAAGATGACGTCGCCCGGGGCTAAGTCCGTGAAATTGCCGTCTTTCCACAGGCCGCGGTCTTTGAAGTAAGGAATCCCCTGCCGCTGGCAGGCAATGAACCTTGGCTCGCTATGCCCCGCCATATGGAAGCACCACGAAACGAAGCAGGCACACCACTCCACGCGGCTTGTGAAGCCCATGAATTGCCAGTAAGGGCGGCCGCCGCTCTGCCCGTTCTGCGAAAGCGCGATGTCAATGATCTGCTGGTTGCCGCTCCTCGTCCCGCTTACCCAGGCGACCCCGGACAGGTCAGCGCTTGACCCGCCGGCAATGCCGAATCCGTAGCGGTCGTGGACTTCGGCCAGCAGGTCAAGGCAAAGCTCATAATTAGACTTAAGCTCGTTTAAGTCATTTTCCTGCTCCTTAGTCCGCGGGGAAATGGCAGCAAGGTTTTCGATCGGTGCCAGGTAGTAAGCATCAAGCAGCTCATAAAACCCATCCATGCGCACAGTTATTTTAAGTACCTCATGCCCCTGGCAATATTCATAGCACCCGCAGTGGAAGCTCCGCTCCAGGCTGCCGCAGCCAGATGTATCGGCGCAGTAATTAAAAGCAAAGCAGTTAATCGCATTATGGAGGAAGTGGCCCTCTGTGTACAAGGGGATGCCGCATATGAGCTCATCATGGCCGGGGCAGTAAAAAGTTTCGCTGTCGCATTCCTCTACGATATTTTCATGGAACCCGGCGGTAAAATTGGGGCAGTCCGGTATTTTTTCATCAGCGTGGCCAAAAATTGCATGGTGGCTCCCGCATTTATCATGCGGGGCAGCGTCTTCGTCTGATAAAATGTCTGTCCGGCAGTATTCAAGCGGGAGCGGCCAGGATTCATGCCCGGCAATGAAGCCCCACATTTCCTTTAACAGAAAGTCTGCTTCCCCGGGCGGAAGGACTAGCCCGTTTTCAATCGCCTTGGCCCAGAAGACCGGCTGCATGATGATGGCAAGGCTGTCAGCTGGGTAAACCATGCTTTCAATTGCCTGGTAAGGTATTTCGTCATCCCTCTCCTCGCTGCCTTCTAGGAACAGCCTGGCAAAATGGTAACTGCCGCCGTTTTCGGCCAGGCTGTCATTATACAGGCTGCGGACTTGGCCGATGAACCCTTCCCTCACCGGCACGATGTTTTCATTTAAGTATCCGTTCATGTCAATTGGCTCATCGCCAGCCCCTTGCCCAGCCCCTTGCCCAGCTTCCTGCCCAAATGAAAAAGTGCCGCTAAATAAAACCATTACCAGGCCGCCGGCAAACCCGGCCGGGACAATTGCTAATGAAGCTGACACAAAAGCCCCCAAAGCCATCATGATGGTTTTCATGAATGCTTTGGCAACAGCTTTAACCACGGCTTTGGCAACTTTAACAGCGGCTTTGCTTGCTGTTTTCCCTGCCCGGGAAGCTGTTTTTCTTGAAAACCTTTTAAGGCTCTTTCCAATTCCGTCCTGCGTGGCCGCATTGGCCGCATTGGCAAAAGTTTTGACCCTGGTTTTAAGCATTTTGCCTTTGGCTGCCAAAGTCCTGGCTCCCCTTGCTGGGGCAGATATCCTATGCCCTGATGGCAGCGCAGCTTCCGGGGCGGTTTTAATCCCTTTCGCCATGTGGCTTGCCATGTGGCGCAAGCCGGACATCGAATAGCCAATTGCCTGCGCATCCATGCTGTCTTTGGCCGCAAGATTCCTCTCAATGCCCATATAGGCGTTAAAAGCCATGCTTTCTGCAATATTGCCGATTCCGCTTGCAGCGTCCGCGGCCTTGCCTTCCATGATGCCCTTGATGCGGTGGTAAATTTTATTTGTGACGCGGGTCCGTATTACCACACTTGCATTTGCGCTGGGGACTGGGCTGGGGTCTGGCTTGCTGGCTTCCCCGACATTGTCGGTATGCCCGGTTTTTATCCTGCTTTCCCTTGGGGCATGGGCAAGAGCAGGGGCGAGAGCAGGAGTGGGAGCAGGGGCAGGAGCATTATCCGGGCTTTCGCCATTTGGCCTGCGCAACCGGCTTGACTCCATGGGCTTGCTCCAGCGTCCGGGGCTTGGCACGCTGCTTGGCACGCTGCTTGGCACGCTGCTTGGCACGCCGCCTGGCTTTCTGCTTACGCTTGTGCTTATGCTTGTGCTTACGCTTGTGCTTATGCGCGTCAGCCGCTGGGCCCGGCTTATGTTTTTGCTGGCGGCATTCCCTGTGTTTTTCAATCCGCGCCCTCGTCCCCGCCCTCGGCAAAGCGGCCCTCGGCAAAGCGGCTGCTCATCAGCTCATATAAATAGCTGTCTTCCGGGAACTCGTCCTTAAATGGGACTATCACGTCCTGGGCCTTTAAAAGGCCGCTGCCAATCGGGGCATTCTGCAAGAACGTTGCCTGGGCCGGCGAAATGTTCAACATCTGGACTAAGATGTTCAAATCCTGCGGCGACTGGTTAAGCATGTACAGGAAATCGGAATTCCCAATCATGCCCCGCGCCATCTCCGAACGCAAAAGCTCCTCGACATTCTGCGTGATCCCGGTAATGACAAGGCCGTATTTCCGGCCGCGCTTATAAAGCTGCTTTAAGATATAGGATGAGTAGTAATTGGCGAACATGGTATGGATTTCATCGCAGTAGCAGTAAGTCCTTACTTTTTTTGCCTTGTTCTGGACCATCCTGTTCCAGATGTAGTCGAACATGATCATCTGCGCGATCGGCCGGAGCTGCTCCCCCATGTCGCGGACGTTGAACGAAATGAGGCGGTTGTCAACGTCAACATTCGTCCGGTGGGAGAAAATGTCAAGCGATCCGCGGGTGTAATACTCTGCTGCATCCGCGACATGGGCAGCTTCGGCGCTGTCTTCATTTTCGAGGGCGGCCTGCAGGTCCATCATCGTGGGAAGGAAGCGCGGGTCAAAATCATTCAAAAGGTAATCGCCGTAACATTGCTTGACGCAGCGGTCAATTATCGTTTTCTGCTGGGGCGATATGCCGGAAGCTTCGCTCCCTGCCCCGGCATTTACCATCCTTTCAATGATCGACATGATGAAGTCGCTTTTTTTCCTAAGCGCCTTTGTCTTTTTTGCTGAAAGCGGCACATTATCGCCGTCATCTTCATCAAGGCCGTAATCCTCGCCCATGTCCATCGGGTTTATGTAATTTAGCGAGTCGGGCGAAATCTTGACGACCGTCCCGCCGAAGCGGCGCACGAAAGCTGAATACTCATTTTCCGGGTCTATGATTATGACGACCGTCCGGCCGTCCTTCAAAAGGACATTTAGCATTTCGCGCTTTATGCTGAACGTCTTCCCTGATCCGGAAGTGCCGAAGCTGAAGCCCGAAGGGGTCATCATGCTGTGGCGGTCGCACATGATGAGGCTCCTTGATATCTGGTTAAGGCCGTAATAAAAACCGCCTTTCTGGAATAATTCCTGTATGGAAAAAGGCATGAAGATTGCCGTCGATTCGGTCGTCAAGGCACGCTCGACCGATAAATGCCTGGGGCTCCGGCCCAGCGGCAGGGTAAGGCGGAAACCCTCTTCCTGCTGGTAATTTAGGCATTTGAGCTGGCAAGTGTATTTCCTTGCTATGCCGTTTAAGGAAGCCGTGTTTGCGGAAAGCTCTTCAAGGTTCCGCCCATAGGCCATCATCGTTATGGTCACGAAAAACAGCTTCTGGTTCTTATTGAGCAGGTCGTCAAGCAGTTCCTGCGCCTGGCCCAGCGACTGCCTTAAGTCATTGTTTATTATATTGGTGCTGTACCCGGCCCTTGCCGCCCTTTTCTGCGCCTCGATTTTATTTGCCTCCATCCCGGTGAGCTGCCTCCTGACCAGCCGCAGGGCTTTGTCCGGCGCGACCGGCTCAATGCTCTTGGTGATGATCAAAGGGAAGTCGCAGCTGGCTAAGTCTTTGAGGACTTCGTCAGTCAGCGAGGCGGGGAGGTTGGCAAGTGTCAGGACACGGTAATGGCCGTCGCCGATCATGAAGTCTTTCGCCGGGCCGAAATGGAATGACGGCGGCGATATGTAGTCCTTGCTTGAAAGGCCCTGCTTTTTTACGAATTCATAATCTATGCTGAACTCGCCCTCATATCCTGGCCGGAACTTGTCATGCAGGAGCTCAAGCCGTTCCGCCGTCGTCATTGCCCTTGCGCTTGACCCGATTTTTTTTATGTTGGCAATGATCTCGCCGTCAATCTTCGCAAAAGCAATGATCGCCTCGATGGGCGACATGGCCGGGATTGTGACTGTCACATATTTTCCCTGCTTGATGTCATTGCGCCCGGCAACGATCTGCCGCTTAAGGATCTTGTTGTATTCTTCGCGGTGCTTGTCATGGCTGTCGCCCGCCAGCGGGTAAAAGACCCTTGATTCCATTTCGGACATGGAGATGATGCTGTTGTCAATCGTCACCTGGACGGTGACCCCGTCGGGGAAGTAATTGAGGAATTCGCCGTAAGCGATGAAAGCCGCTTCCTGCTCGGAGTCATTGGAGATAAGGTAGTTTATGTCTGACAAATAATAGGATTTTGAATAGCGGCCATGCTCGACCTCGAACACCCCCTCGTCATAATCAGCGACATAAGGGATGGTGTCGGCCACGGTCCTTGGGATGAGCAGCTTGGCACGCCTGCGCTTCTTAAGCTCATTGTTGTACGGCGCAAGGGCTTTCTTGGCTTCCTTTATCTCACCCTTGCGGCGGCCAAGCTCCTTGGCGTAAGCTTTCCTGACAGCTTTTTTTTCCTTGCGCGTCAAGGGCGTCAAGGTTTTCCCCGGCCCGCCGGAAAGCATTTTTACGATGCCGGCAAATCCGCTTACGGCCTTTTCCTGGCTGACGTCATCCGCAGTATTAAATTTACCGGCAGTATTATAGTTATCCATACAATCTTACCCCGCTGGCTGTCCTTTTGTCTTCCCTGATCATCCCTAAGAGGGCCTGGTATGCCCCCTGCATGGCCTCGCCCTCCGCTTTCTTCTTTGCCTTCCTAGAAAGGCTGCCGGAGCGGATGAGGTCTTCCTGCCTTGTGGTTTCCGTCCATTCGCGTAAGCAGTTATTAAACTTAAGCTCCCGCCTGGCCGGGAAGATGAACATCTGCCTTATTACTGCATAAATGATGACTTCAAAGGGCATCCCATTGTATTTTACGAACCCGAACCCGGCACAGGGCATGGCGGCCAGCATGACCAGCCACCCTAAAAGCTCCTTATTGATGAAATGCTTCCCGGAGAGGTAAAGCGGGACGCAGACGGCGATTGCCAGGGCAGAGAAGGCAAGCTGCCTGATGGTGAGGCCCAGCAATAATTTTTCCTTGTATGAGCGGATTTCGTTGGGTATCCGGACGGCTATCATTGGGGTTGTCCTTTCTTTCCGCAAATTATTTGCGGGGTTTCTTCTTGCGATGCCGCAAGTGATGAAATAAATTAAGTTTCAGCGGCCGTCTTTTCTGGCGGCTTTTTTATCTTTTGCTTTTTCTTTGGGCTCCTTGGGCTTGGCTGCCCCATTTTTTCCCTGTTTCTTTAGGGCCGCCTTCCAGCGTGTAATGGCATTTTCCATTTTGGGTACGCCGAGGTCGTCAAGGATTTTGCCAATGTCCACTTCTTTCGCATGACGCCCGTATTCTGCTTTGACCCTTCCATCAATCTTCTTGTATAGCACATTTAATTCATGTAATGTTGCATCCATTTCTCCATGAAGATATGTGTCCATATATGAATCAAATACTTTGACAAGCCTTTTTTCGGCTGGGTTAAGCGATTCACGCCAGCCATCGGGCTGTCTGGCATTGCCAAAAACATAGTCATGCAGGATTGCATACCTGTCCGTAATTCCGTTGTTTTTCATTCTTTCATTCCTTTCTTCTTGCGATGCCGCAAGTGGTGAAATAAATTTACCGTTTAGGCTGCGTCAAACAGCGCCTTTGACCACTGGCCTGACTTCATGATGCTCGTCCCAAGCAGGACGATCCCGAGCAGGAGGGCAAAGAGTGCGCCAAGTGCCGCCCCGAGCCCCGATCCCCCGCCAAGCCCTACAAGCGATGAGACAAAGAGCGAGTAAAGCCTTATGCAGATGATGATCGCAAGGCCGGAGAGGGCTGTCCCGGCGAAGCGGAAGGCAAACTGCTTGAAGATCCGGTTGCCTTCGAGCGGGATGAAAGCACAGGCGATCGGCGCGACCGAGACCAGGAAGAAGATCTCGAACATCCTGGCGTAGGCCATGACCTGGATTGCGAGCGACATCAGGACCACGGCGAGGATCGGCAGGATGGCAAGGAAGACAAACCCTAGCACCCCGGCCCAGCTCATCTCGTCAAGGGTAAATTTGATAGATTCACCGATGACTGAAGATACGTCGGACATATCGCCGCCAGCATTATTCCATGCCCCGGCAATCCAGCCGGCGGCCGTCTGGTAGATCGCGGCCAGGAGCAGGCCCATGATGTCCATGGCCGCCCGGGCAAGCACAAGCCCGAACAGCACTTTTGCAAGGTACTCCCATTTCATGATGCTCATCTCGACCGTCAGCTTTATGAACTGGATGAGGAAGCAGACGGCGCATATTGCAACCGAGGCCCCCCTGATGATGGCCTGGATGCTGTTCGCAAATGCGAGCATCCCGCCATAATCGCCGGACGGCGAAAACAGGTTGGCCGACAGGATTTCGGCTGCCCTTAGGACATTCGCGTCTACCATGCCAAGGTAGAATAATATCGCATCCAGCATTATTTCTTTGAAACCGCCCATCTTGCGTCCCTTTCTACTTTAGGAAATTGGGGGCAAAGCCGCCGACGGCCGCGATGATCCCGCCGGCCACCATCGTCAGCATTGCCTTGTTCTTGCTGTCAGGCTCGCCTGAATGGATCGCCAGGGCGAATAAAATCAGCCCGACCACGGCAACGGCCGCCCCTGACCGGAAAAGCCAGGGCATGATGAAATCGACGACGTCGCCCCAGACGGCCTCGCCCGTCGTCAAGGGGGCAATGGCAAGCAGCTGGGTTAATGGAAATTCTTTTAGCATTTGGAAATCTCCTTTCGTTTACGCATTAACTGGTTCATATTTTTATGTTCATGGGGCCAGGGCTTCTAAATCAATGCCGGCTAGAATATCGTCAAAATCCTCCGGGACTTCGCCGGATTCGAAAATAGCCTCTTCCTGGACATCCCCTTCTTCTCCATGGCTAAGTGAAATGCTTTCCGGGCTTTCGATGGCTGTCTTTATGGCGCTGGCAAGGGCGCGGGGCGAATTGTCAAGTTCTATGGGCCCGCCAGGCCCGCCAAACAGCTCATCAGCCCCAGGGCTGATGTCCCCGCCATTATCCAGGAAACTGCCAGCTTCGCGCTTTGGAAGCCCCGGCTGGGGCGGTTCAAAATGATATGTGTTTTTCTTGTTTCCGTCACTGGTATGGCGGTAGTTTTTATGTCTTTCATACCTGTATTTGCTGGAATAAAACGGCGCTGTCCCGCCAACGACCAGAAGGCATTTCCTGCGGCTCATCCTGCGGATTTCGTCAGGCAGCAAAAGCTCGCGCTTAAGGTTGTCAAGGGTCTGTGAAGAGCCGCCCCTGCCGGTCCGCTGCATGGAAAAGCTTTTTTTGTCATAAGTCCCCGCCCCGAGCAGCTTTGACAAGTATTCAAGGGTATCCATGTGGGTCACCGCGCCCAGGTAAAGGAGCGTGTTGGAGTTGTCAATGATGACGCCCCAGTCCTTTTCATAAATTTTCTTTATCTGGTCAAGGGACTGGAGGATCGTCGTGATCCCGACGCCAAGCGAGCGGGCGTAGGCCAGGATCTCAATGAACTGGGGAATCCGGCAGGTATTGGCAAACTCGTCAAGGATGAAGCGGACAGGGACAGGCAGGCGCTGGCCATTATGCTTGTTCTTAATCAGCGCGCAGTGCTGTATTTCCTGGAAAAGCTGGGTGAACAGTATCCCGGCGATGAAGTTGAAGGTCTTGTCCGTCGGCGGGACGATGACGAATACTGCGGTTTTTTCTTCGCCAATCCTGTCAAGGGACATCTGGTCATATGAAAAAATGCGCTTGACCTCGCTCACCCTGAAAGGCGCAAGGCGGGCGACCGCCGAGATGACGATGCTTTTTGCGGTCTTGCCGGAAGATTTTGAGCGGAACTCGTTATACTGCTGCACGCCGATATGGCTTTCGCCGTATTTTTCAGCGAATGCTTCGCAGAAATAGTCAAGGTCCGAATCACGCAGGTCCTCATCTTCAGGCAGCTCAAGCCAGCTTATCAGCTCCATGACGGTATTAAAGTTGCGTTCGTCATCGGGGAAGCCCTGGGCGGTAAAGAAGAAGATGGATTGCAGGAAAAGCCGCTCTGCCGTTTCCCAGAACGGGTCAGCGGCGGCCCCGGCGTTTTCGCCTTTCGTGTTTATGATGATTGTCTCGATCAAGGTAAGTATCCGTGCTTCCCAGCCGTGCCGCTCCATGTGGATGTAATTGAACGGGTTATACCCGCAGCTGCCCTCGAGCTGGTCCAGGTTAAGGACGCGGATCTTATAGCCCGCCATTTCCAGGAAATGGCCGCTTTTTTCGAGGATCTCGCCCTTGGGGTCGGTGATGACGTAGCTTGAATGGGCCTGGAGCAGGTTCGGCATGACGTAGCTCCTTGTCTTGCCGGAGCCTGAGCCGCCGATGACCAGGGTGTTGTTGTTTATTTCGTAGTTATGGATGCTTGCCCGCTCCGTGGCGGTAAGGATCATGTCCGCATCCTTGTATTTTTCTTTGATTTTCCTTATTTCTTCCATTTTCCTGGGGATGCTTATGCCGTGCCTTAAGATGGCCCCCCTCTTAAGGCGGCCGGCAATGCTGCTGGCAAAAAGGTTTTTGATGTCGGCCTTGCTGCCCCACCTGGCCGTGCCATGCTCCTTGCCGCGGATGTATTTGCCCCTGGATGCATAATAATAAACAAGGGCCATTGCCAGGATTCCCAGGCCCGTCCCGGCAAACAAGGGCGAGCTTTCGTTAAATTCGATGTTGAACGGCTCATTTTCCGTCCGCCTGGTCAATTCGGATAAGACCGCGCCAAGGCCTGCCTTGCCGCCGTCAGGGGCCAGGGCTTTGGCTGCTTCATGGGAAGATGCCAGGTGGAGTGACATGAGAAGCACGAAGGCAAATGCCATGATGATCATTATTAAGCCGGTTCCGGTTTTCTTTTTGGGTTCCATGGTCCTCCTTGGGTTTAAAGCTTAAGCACAAAATTATTTACCGGGCAGGTGCAGTTGCAAGGGCAGGTGCAAGGGCAGGTGCAGGGGCAGGTTTAAGTTTATTGCCAGCCTGAGGGACAGCCTTAAGGGTATCAGGTGCTTTCCCGGCGTTGCCGGCCTTGCGCCCTTTAATTTTGTCAATCTTATCTTTCCATTGGTGCATTGGGGCGGTTTTATCATTGGCTTTGCCTTCAGAAAGGGCTTCAAAGCTCATGCGGTCGGTGATGCTTTTTACAAGGCTTAAGTCTTTCTTCCTGACGATTATCTGGAACGTTTCGCCGCCGGCACTTATGGTTTCGGTCGATGAAAAGGCCAGGCCCTGGCGTTTGGCAAGGTATTGGAAGCGTTCCATCTGCCCCCGGCCCATGGTAGTATTGATATATTCAAGCGGCCCGCCTGAAGCCCTGAGCTTGGCGGCGGCGACGTAGCCGGGGGAATGGTCAAGCTTTTTGCCTGCCTTGCCTTGCGCAAGCTTCCCCTTGGCTTCCAGGGCCCTGGCTTTTGCCAGCTCCTTGTTTATGCGGCGGTTTTCCGCTTCCATCAGCCACTCAATGAATTTGGCCATGGCGCTTAATAATGTTTTTGTGGTTGAGATTGTCGCCTGGACGGCTTCAGTTCCTATTTCGCTCATCGCATCTCCTTTTTTGCTTTCCCATCTTTTCCTTCCAGTCCCACGCGCCGGTCGCCCAAGCGGCCGCGCCGTTCGCCCTCAATCCGCTCAAAGTTCCTGATGACAAAATGGAAATCCCCTGAATCATCAAGGGCATTGTTAATCCTTTCCTTGGCGTCATTAAGCGAAGTGATTTTATGGCGGGTGATGATTTCAAGGCTTTTCAGGTTGTCATTTATGCAGCCGAGCAGGTATCGTGCCTTGTAATCAGTGACGTTTTTCTTTCCGTTAACGGTTGGCAAAATGCCTGCTGGCAAAAGGCCTGCTTCTTTCTTAAGCTCTGTCATCTTCTTGTCGCCGTCGGCAAAGATCAGCTTGGCGAGGCCATCAAGATCCAGCCCGGAATGCTTTAGGCTTCCAATTTCTTTTTCTGCTTTTTCCCTTCCCTTTAGCCATGATTCCTCGGCAAGGGTAAAAACCTGTTTTGGCCACATTACGTCATCCTCTTTTAAATTTACTGCTGGCGCGGGAGCTGGCGCTGTTGCTGGCTCTATTGCTGGCGCGGGGGCTGGCGCTGTGTCAATGGCGGCGGCATTATTAAGTTCCTTGCCCAGACTGGGGACCGCAAGCAAGTTGATTGTTTTCTCAAGTGCCTCCCGGGTATAATATTCACCGTCCCCTAGGCTTGAGTCCCTGGTGCCCTTGCCCTGCCCCGGGGCTTTGAATGAGATGTGCTTAAGCCACCCGCCGCTTGCATTTTTATCCCGGATCTCATAGCCTTTGGCGCGGAGCTTTGAAAGGAGCTGCTCATAGCTTGAGGCCGAGCCAATTAAGCCGTCAATGTCCTTTTCGATCACGGAGGCATTCGTCCCCCTTAAGGCATTTTTTTCCTTGAATGCTTCGGTGTCCCGGTAATCGCCGGGCCTTGCAAACTCTTTTTTCTTGCGTTCCCGCGCCTTCCGTTCCGTGGGCTCGAAGTAGCGGGTTTCCCCTGCTTCATTTTCCCATTTCACCAGCCTTACTTTCTTGGTTGCCCCAAGGACGTTTAGCCCATATTCTTCGCACAGGCGGTCGCTCGCGGCACGCAGGCTCTGGTAAAAACGGTTTGAGTTGTTGTGCTTCTTTAAGTCCATCCCCCACGCGCCAATCACGATGTGGTTATGGACATGGCTGGTGTTAGTGTGAGTGCCTACGACCGCGGGGAAGCCGGGGAACAGTTCTTCCGCCAGCTTTATGCCGATCTCGTGGGCGGTTTCCGGGCTGAGCACGGCGGCTGGCTCAAGGAAATTCTGCTGGAAATGCCAGCCGAAAATTTCCTCGCCGTCTTTTGCCTGGGTTGCCCTTTCGCCCCTTAACGCCTTTGATTTTAATTCAAGCGCGCGGCTGACCTTGTATGCCGAGCTGGCGGTGCAGTTAATCCCGGTTGAAAGGGTCGGACTCCGTTTCCCGTCCTTTGTTTCTTTATGCCCAGAAGCGTATGAAAAGGCGCGGCCAAGGGTCTTGGTTATTTTCCCGGTGCTTACGTATGCCATATGCCCAAACCCCTTTTTTTAAGTTGCCCCGGCCTGTTTCCGGGCGGCCTCGCTGGACGGGCCAGTCATTAAATTTATGTAAAGCTCGAAAAGCTCGTTGTAGGCATTTTTAAGCTCCGTGAAGTCATTTTTTGTCACGGCCCCGATGTCATTGACATGCTTCGCCACCTGGTTTAAGTTCCTCCCGATTTTGTTCATTTCGGTTATCGCCATTTTTAAGTCTGCGGTCTGGAAGTTGATGATGAAGCCGTTTACTTGCGTCCCGGCCGCTGACGGTTTTGCTGGCCTTGAGTTTCTTATGAACCCGCGCAAAAGCTCGCTCATGTTTATCCCAAGGTAACGCGATTTTTCATATGCAAGGCTGTATTCATCGTCTGACAGCCAGAGCCTTAATTGCCTTTTCCTCAAGCGCCCCGCTTCCGCCAATTTCTTGTCCTCGCTCTGCCAATGCCCCATCAAAAGTCCTGTTTCCCCTGACTGGCATAATCCACCCTTACCCTTACATAGCAAGCATAGGCTACATGCCCCCACGGCGGTAAATTTTTAAGGCTTGCGCCTTTCAAATTTTCCCCGTGGGCATTCCGCCGCTTGTCAGGGGAAGCCCCCTGAGACCCCTCTTAAAAGCCTTTGTGCAGTCCGTATTCCCTCATTCTTGTTTCGAGGCACTCCCGCCCGCCCATTCACACGCCCTGCACAAAGGCCCCGGGGCGGCATTTATTTGCCGTGCCATAAAAATACCACACATCAAATAAATATGCGACTACATGAAATGCTTCCAAGCCGCAGGGACCGTCACGACAATCCCAAGGATGGCTCTTTCGCCACGGCTGTCCAATGATGGGCGCCGCTAATGGGCCAAGGCTTAAATATTCAATTTTATTTGCAATATTTTGCCGCTATGGGTATAATGGTTTTGGGCTGGGGCTTTTGTGGGAATACGGCAAATAATTTAGGAAAGGGCAGGGAATGAAGCAAATGATACTTAAGCATTACAGCAATACCATTTCCGTCAGGCCAAAGCCGAGGCTTGATGAGGAGGCCATAAATGAGATGGCGGACCAGCTTATCAATATTGATAAGCTTGAAGGCAAGGACTTTGAAAATTATCTTGCCGATTTATTTGTTAAGCTAGGCTATGTGACCGTGGAGGTTACAGAAAAAAACAAGCGCGGGAATGACGGCGGCATAGACTTATATGTTACGGATGGCAATGGCATAAAAACAGCTGTCCAGGCAAAAGGCTGGAGCTTGGGATCTGCCAGGGTAGTAGGTGTCCGGGATGTCAGGGAATTAAATGGGGTAATATCATGTCATGAAAATGGCGCAATTATCACGTCACATTTATTTTCGCCTGGCGCAATCAAGGAAGCAAAAGAATATGGGATTGAGCTGATTGACAGGGAAGGCTTGATCAAACTGATTTCGCTGCTTGAGCCGAGGATAATTGAAAAAGCGTTCTTTGAGGTCATTACTGCACACATGGGCAAATGCCCCGACTGCGGCAGCATTCTGCTGAATAAAAAATTCTTTATAGGCTGCTCAAGATTTCCGGTATGTGAATACAAAAAAGATTTTGACGCTGCGTTGCCGGAGCAAGGAGGATTAAATGGCAAGATCATCTAAAAAGTGTTTATTATTTGCAATTATTTTTTCTTTCTCCATTTCATTGAATGCAATGGCAGGAAACATAGGCTTCACGCAGGAAGACATGAGGAACAGGTTCAAGGAGTTTGAGCAAGTCCTTTCCGCGAACTGGGAAGAGTGGAGTACGCCGCCGGATACATACACATATGGTCATCAAGGCTGGCTCCCGGGTTTGAGGGGTTTTGCCGGAACTATTGAAAACGTATGTTCATTTACTAACGAGCAATACTTAGAGCTTGATGAAATGAGCGTAGATTATTTTAATATGAATTTTTTTCTTAATGCAATTGATTTAGTCAATCCAAGTTCCACGTCAACAATATCCTGGTATGGCAAATATCAAAATGTGGATAATTTTTTAGCAAGTGTTGAATCAATATATCTAAAAGGCATTTATGGACTTGGACTCAATCCCCATGTAGAAACTCTTCGCGAATTAATAGGAAGCTATGCCGAATATGTCGCCGCATTCTATGAAGCGACCGGATTGGTCTACAGCCCGCTTGAGGATATTTTTTATGCGCAGCTTGGAGTGCCTTATTCCGATGGGGAAGCCATGCCGGATGCGCAGACGGCAGATGCCGGAAGCAATAATAATGCCGGTTCTTCCGATGTGATAGATATCTTCGAGGGCCTTTCGGGGGACGAAAGGGAAGAGCTTGAGAATTTCATCAACGAATCAATCGCTGAGCTTGAATCACCGCCGCTTGGAGCGGCTCCATCTTCCGGGGCAGGCGGCAAAGGAAATAATTTCTTGCTGATCGGCGGCATCATTGTGCTGGCAGCCATTGCCATAATAATCATCTTACGGAAAAAGAGGCAGAAATTCTTAAGCGATCCGGAATAGGCGGAGCGGCCAGCCAAGAAGCCTGCCCCGGCAGGCTTCTTTTATTTATGGGGAATTAACCAGCCGTAAATTACTTTTTGAGGGAGAGGAAAAATGGACACAAAGTACACAAAGCTTACGCACGATGACAGGCGGACAATCGAACGGATGTACAACCTAAAAAAGAGGTTCAGAATTTCGGAAATTGCCGCTGCCATCGGTAAGCACCGCAGCACTGTTTACCGGGAAATCGAAAGGGGCAAGTACCAGCACAAGCACAGCGTAAATGACTGGTCAAGCAAGACCGAAACCCGCTATAGCGCGGACAAAGGGCATGCCCAGGCATTGGCAAAACGGAAGAGGGACGGGCGGCCTTTAAAAATTTTCTTGGCCAAAGACAAAGGCGAATGGTTCATTTCAATGGTGCGTGAAAAAATAAAAAAAGATAAACACAGCCCGGCGGCTGCCCTGGCTTTCATTGCCAGGCAAGGCCGTGACATAATAACGGTATCAATTAAGACCCTTTACCGGTATATTTACAAGGGCATAATTGGCATAAAGGAGTCCTGCCTGCCGCATGGGCGTTATTCAAATAAGAAATATACCGATGTTGACAGGAAAAAAAGCATACCGTACCCCGGCAAGAGCATAGAGAAGCGGCCGCCCGAAGTACTTAAGCGCGAAGAGTTCGGGCATTGGGAAATGGACACCGTCATGGGGAAGCTGGGCATTTCGAAACACAGCCTATTAGTCCTCACCGAGCGGAAGACAAGGTTTGAGCTGATTATGCTCCTAAGTTCCCATACTTCCGATAGTGTCGTCAAGGAAATGAATAAGCTGGAGAATGCCCTGGGAAGCGGTTTTCATTCAATATTTAAATCAATCACGCTTGATAACGGGACGGAATTTGCCGATGCAGAGGGGATCATGAAATCCTGCATTGACAGTTCATACCGCTTGATAAACTTGTATTATTGCCACCCGCGGAGTCCTGGGGAGCGTGGGAGCAACGAAAACTGTAACCGCCTAATCCGCCGCCACATCCCAAAAGGCACGGATTTTGATGGCAAAAAGCCGGAAGACATCAATACAATTCAAAACTGGATTAATGAATATGCAAGGAAGCTCCACAACTATGAAACCGCCTCCGACCGCCTAAAAAAAGAACTCGCCCCACTCAGGTTCAGCAATATGAAAAACGTATTGGCGGTTTTTACATAGACATTATTAATCGTAATTTAGCCGTTCCTTGAAGCAAAGTAATAAGCCCATTGCCCCATATTATTCATTACTATATATAGCCCTGTCATAACTGTTAATACAATATGTAGAAAAAGGTGTTGACAGGTGGTGTTTTATTGTGTAAAATTATGTCAACACAATAGCTTTTCTTTTTTTATTTCTGATGTCGCAATGGTTGTGACAATTCACCTAAAAGACGCAAGGTCTTATATTCCCGCGGTGAAGCCCCATAACGCTTTTTGAACATATTATAAAAATAGGATTCATTTAAAATCCCGACTTTCTGTGCGACTTTTCCGACGCTTAGATTGGTAGTTTCCAAAAGCTCGGCTGCTTTTTCCAAGCGGACTTTATTAATGTATTCGGGCAGCGAAACACCAAGTTTTTTGGCAAAAATCCGGCTCAGGTATTTGCCGGAAATTTTTATTTTATCAGCGATATTTGTAAGACATAAATCAGGGTCGTCATAGCTTTCAAGGACAATTGCCTGTGCCGTCCCGATAATTGTTTCATGCTTTATATTAACCTTTTCAACTTTTTCCGCGGAAAAAAATGTCCTTAAGTCATTAATAAGCCCTTCCCGGTAATCGGAAAGAGTTTCCGCAGTTAACAGATTCCGCCCGATCCGGTTTAGGCTTTCATGCTTAATCATTGCTTTAGTCGTATGCGTATCAAGCAAAATCCGGTGGAAAGTGACCGAAAGATGGAAGAGTGAAATCATAATGTTTTCATAAGACATTGTTTTTATTTCATCAAGAATCAAAGAAAGCTTAAGCTCGATCTTCTCGATTTCACCGCTTTTGATTGTTTCGGGCAGCTGCTTTTCAATCGTGAACTTATAATCAAGATCATTTTGCTGATGCTTTGCTTCGATTAATTCTTTGGTGATAATCGAATTTGGCCCATGGGCAAAACGGTAGGCCATATTTTTCATTGCTGCTTCAAATTCCAAAGGAAGATTGGCCAGGCTTTCTGCATAGCTTGAGATGGAGATTGAGACAGAAAGCTTAAGATGTTCCGTAACGTTTGTTTGGATTTTTAAAAGAAGCGGCGTTAGGATTTCGCCGTTCATTAAAGGGGCAGTGTTTAAAATGACCGCAGCCATATTGTCAGTTAATGAGACACCCTCACAAGGATATGAGGGGGCAAGATTTTCACCGGCGATTTTGATAATTTCCGCCAGCTTAAACTCACGCTCGCGGACAGTATTAGCATTTTCAAACAGCCTGCGTGAGTCAACGGCAATCAAAAGGACGATAAAGCCTTGGCTTCCGGTTAGCGGAATCTGGTGCTTGGCCGCTTGGCTGGTAAATTCATCGCCTGTAATTATTTTTCTGCCGTTAAGAATTTCTAGCAGCAAGGTTGCTTTCAAAGTTGCGCTATAGGTATTTTGCTCATGCTCATAAGCAATCAGGCGGTTTTCATTTTTGGCGAAAGTATCTTCAAGAAAGCGGAATTCGTCGCCCCGGTATTTTTCCTGATCATTTATCCGGCTGACGAGCCTAAGGATTGGCTGATAAAGCCGCTTGGAAGTCGCAAAGGTGATAAAAAGGGCGGCCAGCAAAAAAATCAAGGTGATCAGGAATAATTGCATCCTGACCGCGTTTAGGTATTTGCCGATTTGGCTGCTTTCGACAATCCTTAACAGGCCTAACTCCGTTTCGCGGATTGGCAGATACGAAAGATGGTAGGCAACGCCATCAAGCTCGGTTTGAAAAAAGGTTTCAAATCCGCCCGATGGGACAATGCTATTTTGGTAAAATTCCTTAAGCGCGTCTTTTAAGTGGCCATTGGCATTAGCATCACCGAATAAGTCGCCGTCATTGGTTACGAGCATGACAAAAGCCGTGTCCTCTGTTTCGGAAGAGCTGGCAGTCCGGATATTATTAAGAAGCCATTCGGTTTCAATATTGACAGCAATTCCGCCGTTCGCCATGCTTGCGTCATAATAAAAATAAGTAAGGAAACTGCCGGAAAACCCCGGTTCATTTACTTGGCGGTAGATGGGCGTGAATTTTGGCGGCATATACTCTCCGGCCGTTATCTTAAGCAAGTCCTTGTCCTCAAATAAAAGGCCGCGGTAAGATGAATAATAAACCCCGGTATAATTGTTATAGACAAAAATGGAATGGACATATGGGTTTGCCCGGACGACTGAGCGGGTGACGGAATTCATCATCAATGTCATTTCCGCAAAATCACTTTCGATATTTTTGTCACGCATAAAAGAAATAATCGCAGCATTATTAAAAATGGATATGCAAATGCTGCGGATGTGTTCGTTCATGAAAACAACGCTATTTTCGATTTGAGTAAGGAGCAAGCGGTCATTTTTTTGCTGGTATTCGTCAACTAAGCGATTGACATAAGAAAACATTACGGCTTGAAGAGCAAGCATTAAGATAATAATGCTTCCGCCGACCCAGAGAAAGATTTTAAATAAAAACTTCTTTGACCATAAAAAAGTCATCTTACCTACCATATTTCTATCCATGATTCTTTTCAAAGACTATCCGAATCGATGATTCGGGTTTTGCGCTGGTATAATGTCTAGTGACATTATACCAAATCCAAGCTCTTCAAGCGACTGTAAAAATAGCAATTATATCTAAATTTGATGAAAATGGCAGTTTTTGTACTATGATACCCAATTTTATTAAGGTATACTAAAATAACCAAAACTCAGGAGGACTTTCATGGATTCAAGAGAAAGATTATTAACAGTCCTAAATAAAGGCATCCCCGACCATGTCCCGGTTGCCCCCGACACCTCAAATATGATCCCGGCCAAAATGACCGGAAAGCCATTCTGGCAGCTTTATCTTTATCAAGACCCGCCGATCTGGAAAGCTTATCTTGACTGCGTAAAATATTTTGGCTTCGATTCATTAATGGACGGTTATGTTTCAATTGAATTTGATGATTTATATCTTGATGAGCCTGATGAAAGCCGCCCGGTGATTGTATACCAGGACGAAGAGCGGATCGTGACCCAAAACTTAGAACAAGCAAATGGGAAAAATTTCTGGTCGCCTTGGGTAAATGTCTATTACCGGGCTGACCCGCCCACCTATGGCGTTGACCCTTTATCAATCCGCTTGCCCAAAGAGCCGTCAGGCTATCAGGAAGTCGAGGGGGTGAGGGTGTGGCCGTCCGGCGGAGAGCTGCTTAGCCTTGTCAAAAAAGAAATGGGCAACCACGGCTTGGTTGGGGTTTTTTGCGGGACTAGCAAATTGCTTAATTGCGAAGCGGATATATATGAATATTATGACGACCCCGATGTCTTCAGAAACCGCCGGGATAAAGCCCTTGCTTTTTACGAAAGAAAATTCCACCGCTTGATGGGGTTGAACGCTAAACCTGATTTCATCTGCGTTGGCGGTTCAGGAACGCTTATCCACCAGACACCGGAAATTTTCCGCGAGCTGGGCTTGCCGATTGTGAAAAAAATTACCGCGCTCTCTAAAGCTTTTGGGATTCCGTCCCATGTCCATTCCTGCGGGCCGGAAAAACTGTTAGTAAAAATAATGGCAGAAGAAACGGATTTAACCGTCATTGACCCGTTAGAAATTCCCCCGATGGGTGATTGCTGCCTAAAAGAATTAAAAAGGGATTATGGCGAGCGGCTGGTCCTTAAGGGCAATCTCCACACCACCGAAATCATGCTTAACGGCACGGTAGCAGACGTAATCGAAGCGTCAAAAAAGGCCATTGATGATGCTAAAGAGGGCGGCGGCTTCATCTTGTCAACCGGAGACCAATGCGGCCGCGATACACCTTATGAAAATATTTTTGCAATGATTGAAACAGCAAAAACCTATGGTAAATACTAAAAGGAGCAATTTATGACAAGTCGTGAAAGAGTGCTGGCAGCCCTTAAATTTTTGCCTGTTGACCGGATTCCGCTGGAAGTCGAACCCGGTTTTGATGAATTTGCTTCTGATATATTAGTTCCCTCATATCATTATGGCAAAGGAAAGGCGGCGGGTGAATATGGGGTAAAAGGGAAACGGACGGATTATTGGGGTTCGATATGGGAAAGCGCCGAGGACGGAGTAAAAGGCGAGGTGAGACAGCCGGCTTTTACTGATTGGACAGAGCTTAGCTCACTTTATGTGCCGTATGAAGCCCTTGAGCAAGCGGATTTGTCTTTCGTAAATGATGAATGTAAAAGCTTGGGCAAGTTCACCATGAAAATGTGGGGAATTGAACCATTCCAGCGGATGCAGTATCTGCGCGGGACAGAGAATTTATTTTTGGATTTGGCAATGGAAGATGAAAATGTCCTCAAATTAAGGGATATTGTCCATGGCTTTTACAAAACAGAGGTTGAAATGTGGTGCAACACTTTAGTTGACGCAATTCACATAGAAGATGATTGGGGTACCCAAAACGCAATGCTGATTTCGCCTTTAATGTGGCGCGAATTATTTAAGCCGCTCTACAAGGATTATTGCGACATTGCCAGAAAATATGGTAAAATGGTAATCATGCACTCAGACGGTTATATCCTTGACATAATTCCGGATTTAATCGAAATTGGGATTAACGCGCTTAATCCGCAGCTTAATGTCATGCCTTATGACAAGCTTTCGGGTTATATGAGGGGAAAAATGGCATTATGGGGCGGAATCGACCGCCAAGCCTTGCTTCCCTTTGGGACTGAGGAGGATTTGGAGGCGGAGGTTCATAAGATTGCCGGGTATTTTGGCGGAGAGGGGAATACGGGCATTATTGGGCAGTGTTATATGGATAAAGGGGCAAGGCCAGAAAACATCAGGGCCGTTTACCGCGCCTGGCTTTCGCGGCCTGCGTCATAGCTGGCGTTTCGCGGCTTGTCATTGCGGGCTTGCCCCGCAATCTAGCCGAGAGACATACCGCGCGTTTGAGAGCTGTAGTTACTGCGTAAATATGACTTACATACGTAAGTATGACTTACATACGTAAGTATGACTTACATACGTAAGTATGACTTACTGCGTAAGTCAGAAAATAATCTCTCCGTTGCTGTGCCCTAATGAGTGTAAAATACAAACGTTCATATGGGTAGAAGGCGGGCAAGGCAACTGCGAGAAACATTTTCTTCCTTACTCACGTTACGAAAGCACCCGATGTAAATCCGCGAAATCGGACACTTCATCGTGCGATAGAGAGTGCGATTCATAAGACCGACCCTTGAGAAGCGTCGTTACTTATGCGGTGTCCTTTACCGCATTATGTAACGCAACGCTTCTCTCGGAGCGGAAGCGGGCCGGACGCCCCATCGGCAGCTCTCAAACGCGCGGAGTTTTTCTCGGAGCGAAAGCGTGCCGGACGCCCCATCGGCAGCTCTCAAACGCGCGGGAAAACACATGGAGAGATTGCGGAGCAAGCCCGCAATGACACAGGCTGCGAAAGCGGTCGGGCGATGAAACGATAAAATAATTTGAAAGGGCAATCCACATGACCAAAAACGACTACCTAAAACTAATTGACAAAGTCATCGCCGCAGGGCCGTATGACGACACATGGGAATCGCTGTGCCGCTGGGAAGCCCCGGAATGGTATAAGGACGCCAAACTAGGCATCTTTATCCATTGGGGCGTTTACGCTGTCCCGGCTTACGGCAGCGAATGGTATTCACGCTATATGTATGTAAAAGGAAGCAAAGAATACGAACACCACCAAAAAACCTACGGCACACAGGATAAATTCGGCTATAAGGATTTTATCCCCATGTTTAAGGGGGAAAAATTTGATGCCGCAGAATGGGTGAAACTGTTTAAAGAAGCCGGGGCAAAATACATCATGCCTGTTTCGGAACATCATGATGGCTTCCAGATGTATGAAAGCGAACTATCGGAATGGAATGCCGGGAAAATGGGGCCATGCCGTGATGTAATTTCTGAGCTTAAGAAAGCTTGTGAAGATGAAGGCATGACCCTCACATTATCAAACCACCGCGCTGAACATTGCTGGTTCTTTAACGGCGGCCTTGATTATGAATGTGATGTTAATGATCCGCTTTATGAATCATTTTATGATAAACAGCAAGCCAAAATCGATATTGACATCATGGATATCTATGCTTTCCCGCCGCCAGCCTCCCATTGTGAGGATTGGCTGGCAAGGCTTTGCGAAATCGTGGAAAAATACCGGCCCGCAATAATGTATTTTGATTGGTGGATTCATAATACCGGATTTGCCCCATATTTAAGGAAATTTGCCGCCTATTATTATAACCGGATGGCGCAGTCAGGGTTAACAGGAATTATTAACTACAAGTTCCGCGCCTTTGCGCCGGGCAGTGCCGTTTTTGATGTCGAACGCGGCCAGCTTAACGGAATTAATCCCCGGATATGGCAAACCTGCACCGCGGCAGCGCGTAATTCATGGGGCTATACCGAAAATAATGATTTCAAAGACCCGGCCGAACTAATCAGGGATTTGATTGACATCGTCAGCAAGAATGGGCGGATGCTCCTTAATGTCGGGCCAAGGGCGGACGGAAGCATAACAGATGAAGACCGGGATATCCTTGCAAAAATCGGTGCATGGCTTAAGATAAACGGCGAGGGCATTAACGGAACAAGCTTTTTTGAGGTTTTTGGCGAAGGGTCTACCAATATTGGCGGCGGAAGCATGACCGATGGGAAACCGCTTGAATATACCGAAAATGATATCCGCTTTACCCAGCGGGGCGGCTTTGTTTATGCTTTTCTGATGAAATACCCCCCAAATGGGAAAATCGCGATAAAATATTTTAAAAAACATACTCCCCAATATCATTCCGGCGGTGATCTGGACATTAAGGAAGTGACGGTTTTAGGTTATGATGTCCCGCTTACTTTTTCCCGCGATGATGACGCAATGAATATTCAAATTGGCGGAGCAGTTAAGAGCGATTACCCAGTTTGCCTAAAAATAAAAATATACCCCTAGTATACAAAATGAATCTTCGATTCGTTTCGAACCTTTGATTCGTTTCGAATCTTCGATTCATTTCGAATCTTCGAACTCGTTTCGAATCTTCGACCCGAGCGAATCTACAAATTATTGAGCAACGCTCAAAAATTTTGAAAGGACACAGGTATGAATATGTCAAATACCATGAAAGCGGCTTATTTGCCGGGCAACAGCACCGTCGTATTAAAGGAAGTCCCGATTCCCGAACCGGGATATGGCCAAGTTTTATTAAAAACCAAGGCATCAACTATCTGCGGAAGTGATATCCGCGCCATTTACCGTGAGCATATTGGCAAAGGCCCGGAGGGTTACCAAAACAAAATTGCCGGACACGAGCCGGCCGGGCAGATTGTCGGGGGCGGCCTGGGCTTAAAACGATTTAAGATTGGTGACCGGGTTGCGGTTTACCATATTTCCGGCTGCGGCGTATGTATGGATTGCCGCCGCGGTTATCAGATTTCCTGCACCAGCGAACACCGCGCCGCCTATGGCTGGCAGCGTGATGGCGGAATGGCCCCTTTTATGCTGGTTGATGAGCGGGACCTTATCCCTTTGCCGGATTCCCTTTCTTATCTTGACGGAGCCCAGGTGGCTTGCGGCTTTGGGACAGTCTATGAAGGTTTGCTTAGGATCGGCATTTCCGGGACTGACGCGGTGCTAGTAACCGGGCTTGGGCCAGTCGGCTTAGCGGCTTTAATGCTGGCAAGAGCAATGGGGGCGGAGAAATTATACGCTTATGACATGAACGCCTACCGCTGCCAGCTGGCAGTTGATAAAGGGCTTGCCGATCATATCATCTGGCCGCACGAGGAACTGCTTCCCAAAATTGCGAAGCTAACAGACGGATACGGTGTTGAACGCGCTGTTGATTGTTCGGGAAACACAAAAGCCCGCCAGGGTGCAATCAGGGCAACATCGAAATGGGGAAAAATCGTTTTTATCGGCGAGGGCGGGACAGTTGAATTTAATCCCAGCCCTGATATCATCCATGACCAAAAAAGCATTTACGGCTCATGGGTGACCAGCACATGGAGAATGGAAGAGCTGATGGGCAAAATTGTCCGCTGGGGCATTCACCCCGATGAGCTTATTACCCACAAATATAGTTTGGAGAAGACTGATAAAGCTTATGCCATGATGAATAAGGGCAATTGCGGCAAAGTTGCGGTCGTCTTTGAGGAAGATTAGGAGCATTATGGCAGTTATGGAGATAAACCAAGAGAAAATCCCCACCGTAAGGCTTTTTGACGGTCAGTTAGCCCCTTGTATCGGCATGGGTACATTTGGCTCTGACCACGCCAGCCCGGTTAAGGTAAAGGAAGCGGTTTATGGCGCGATCCGGTATGGATACCGTTTCTTTGACTGTGCCTCGGTCTATGGCAATGAAGCCGAAATCGGGGAAATTTTTACAAAAGCGGTCAGTGAAGGCATTGTCCGGCGGGGGGAACTGTTCATCACATCGAAAGTATGGAACGACAGGCATGGGAAAGGCGATGTCCTCATTAGCTTGGCCCAGACCCTAAAGGATTTACAGCTTGATTATGTTGATTGCTATTTTGTCCACTGGCCCTTTCCCAATTACCACGCGCCGGGCTGTGACGCCGATTCCCGCAATCCGGGAGCAAAACCCTTTAAAGCCGGGCAGTTCATGGAAGTATGGCAGCAGATGGAAAAAATTGCTGACATGGGCCTTAGCCGCTATATCGGGATGTCAAATATGACAATCCCAAAGCTTGAGGCGGTCCTGCCCTTATGCCGGATTAAGCCCGCCTTTATCGAAATGGAATTTCACCCCAGCTTTCAGCAAAAAGAACTATTGGATTATTGCTTTAAGCATGGGATTAAGCCAATCGGATTCTGCCCGCTGGGTTCGCCAAACCGCCCTGTGCGTGATAAAACCCCGGACGATGTTGTTGACACAGAATTGACCGAGGTAGTCAATGTTGCCGCAGCCAGGGGCATCCACCCGGCTCTTGTCTGCCTTAAGTGGGCAGTCCAAAAAGGGGTAATCCCGATTCCTTTTTCAACAAACGAAAAAAATTACCAAGCCAATCTGCGCTGTGTGACAGAGGGTTTGCTTAAAAAAAGCGAAATGGAATTGCTAGAAAAAGCGGAGCGGAATTGCCGTTTAGTCAAAGGGCAGGTTTTTTTGTGGCCGGAAGCTAAAGGTTGGCAGGATTTATGGGACTAAAACGATTTAGTGAAACAATTTATCAAAAAATAGCAAGAATTAGCACAAGATTGACAATAATTAAAAGGCTATTTTCCACAAATTGTGTTATCGTATCTCTTAGTACGAAAATGAATTTTCGCGAAAATACATTTGAAGGAAATATGTGTATGGTTAATAAAAAATCAAAATGGTTAGAGTTCCGCTTACATATGGTCCGTTTCTGGACGCTATATGTCATGCTTGCGATTCCCTTATCGCAGGTCGTAATTTTCCGCTATGGCCCAATGATTAATATTTTGGCCGCTTTTAAGGAAAACAAGTTCCTTTGGCCCGTCATGGAACGCGCATGGGCAGGGAATCACGGTTTTGAGTTTTTCATCAAAGCCTTTGACAATCCTCTTTTCATGGAGTCTTTGCGCAATACCTTTGTCCTAAGCATACTCCAAATCCTGATTGGTTTTCCGATCCCGATTATTTTGGCTTTATTCCTTAATGAATTACGCTCGACTTTATTTAAGCGTTTTACGCAGACGATTCTTTATATGCCCAACTTTTTATCCTGGGCGATCATCGGCGGAATGGCAACGGGCATTTTTGGCGCAGCCGGATTGGTTAATAATGCGCTGGGAACAAGCATTCCCTTTCTGACTAGCAGCACCCATTGGATATTTTCTTATGTCTTTATCGGCATCTGGCAGAGCATGGGCTGGAATACTATTATTTTCCTTGCCGCCATTGCCGGGGTGAATCCAGAGCTTTATGAAGCCGCCGCTGTTGACGGGGCGAAACGCTTTCGGATGATGTGGCACGTTACCCTGCCAAGCATCCGTTCCGTCATTATTATTCTGCTGTTGCTGAATGTCGGCGGAATCATGGGCAACAACTTTGAGCGGATTATGGCAATGCGTAATCCACTTGTTTATGGTGTTTCCGATGTTATCGAGGTTTTTGTTTATGACCGCGGCATTAGGGGAATGGATCAGTCGCTGGCGGCTGCCGTTGGGCTTTTCCAATCCATTGTATCAGTAGTCTTATTATTTAGTGCGAACGCCATCGCAAAGCGAGCCGGCGAACGCGGAATTATGTGAGGTGCGGCCATGAAAAGATTCAATAGCTCAAAAATAGGTGATGTTTTCATAATCATTATGTTCATTGGCTTGATATGCTTGTGCCTGTTTCCAATCATGAACGTTTTCTCGCGGGCGATGAGTTCCCCGGCGGCCCTTGTCCGCATGGAAGTGGGACTTTTCCCGGTCGGGCTCAATTTTGATGCCTTTAGCATTGTCTGGAGCGATGCGAAATATCCGCGGTCGCTATTATGGACAATTATCCTGACAATCATCTGCACGTTTGTTTCACTGGTCCTGACCGTCCTTTGTGCTTATCCGTTTGTCTACAAAGAACTGAAATTCAGGAAGACCCTTAACGTCCTTTTAATTTTTACGATGTACTTTGGCGCAGGAATGATTCCGACCTTTCTTTTAATGAGGTCGCTGGGGCTGATTGACCACCCGCTTTCGCTTATTTTGCCGAGCGCGCTTAGCATTTTTAATATGATTTTAATGCGGTCATTTTTTTACGGGATTCCCGATAGCCTTAGGGAATCGGCCCAGATAGACGGCGCAGGGCCGGTCAGGATGCTGGTCTCGATTTATCTGCCGCTTTCAAAGCCGGTGCTGGCAACGATTTCCTTATTTTATGCCGTTGGCCGCTGGAATGGGTTTGGTGACGCTTTACTGTTTATGAGGGCCGAGCGAGCTTATGACCCGATCCAATTATTGCTTTACCGGATTCAGCAGCAGCTGCAAAGCATTGATTCAGCCCAGCTTGACGGCGGAGCGACTGGCTTGCCCGAAGCCGCAAGGACGGCGACAATCGTTATTGCCATGGTCCCGATTCTGATTGTTTATCCTTTTATCCAAAAGTATTTTGTTTCCGGCGCAACGCTTGGAGCAATCAAAGAATGATTAATTTACTGGCGAAGCTGGTATTTTAATAAAAGCAACCTATAAGGAGGAAGAAATGAAAAAGAAGTTTAAATCACTGGTAGCGCTTCTGCTTTGCACCGTTTTACTGGCAGCTTGCGGAAGCACAACCGAAACACCACAGGATACTCCGGCAGCACCTGCCCCAGCGCCGCAAGTTACCGCGCCGGACGCACCGCCGGAAACACCGGCTGGCGTATTTGATGAATTGGGACTTGATGAGAACCGCCGTTTTTATGAACAGCGTTCGATCCGCGTACTTGCATGGGCACGCGACAATGACCCGACCAAAACCATTTTCGCCGACTACTTGAAAGAAAGAATGCTTGAAGAGCATAACGTTGTTGTTGAGTTTGTCACAACAGAACGTTGGAATGAGGTAGACGACCTTACCTTGCTTCTTGCTGAAGGCCAAGCGCCTGACGTATGCTACACTTTCAACTACCCGACCATTGAAGCATTCGCAAACCAAGATGTCATTACTGACCTTAATCCATTGCTTGCTGACAGCGGCGACCTTTACCCCAATTTGTGGGAACGCCTTGGCTGGATGCGGCTTTATTGGAATCAAGACAGTACGACAGGACACGTCTGGTCAATGCTGGGAATGCAGCCTTTTAACCAAAGGTTCATCTCATTTATCCGTGAAGATTGGCTTAATGCTTTAGGCATGGCTCTTCCGACCACGCTTGAAGAGTTTGAAGCAGCCCTTTATGCCTTCAAAGACAATGCTGAACTTTTGCTTGGTTCAGATGCCGGGCAGATTGTCCCGCTTCATATGACCGATGATCCAGGCTGGCTTGCCGGTCCGCTTATCGAAAGCTTTATCCCGAACGACATTACCGACAAAGAGCTTTATATCTCCGGCACAGGTGACCCTGGTGCATCCAATGCCCGTAAGTTCTTTGCCCCTGGCGTTAAGGAAGCAATCCGTGTCCTTAACAAATGGTACAACGACGGCCTTATCCACCCTGACTTTGCTTTATTCTCACAGACTGATGATACAGCTGACAACTTTGTCCGCTCCGGTTTCGTTGGCGCAATAGCTGGACACAGCTTTGACCAGCCTTACCGTGACGGCGAAGAAGGCTGGACCGGAAGAATGCACGCTGCCAGGGGAACTGACGCAAACTTTATCGCGGTAAATACTTTCAAAAATGATGCTGGCCTTTATCGCAAGTATCTTGGCGCAACTATTGACCGTAATATGTTTATCCCGGCCACAAGCACCGAGCCGATCGCCGCTCTTCTTTACCTTGATTTACTTTGCCGTCAAGATGTCATCACTTTCTTACAGATGGGTACCGAAGGCATCAACCACGAAGTAATGCCGGACGGAGCAATGATGGCTTTATCTGTTGAAGCTGGTGACTACAACCAGATGACATCAGGCCGTAACTATGACCTTAGCATCCCGATTAACGGTCTTGACTTGGGCGATCCTGATTTGACATCAAAATCAGCTGCCCTTGGTTATGCCGGAGTCGAAGGCCGCTTAATCCAACAAGCTTATGCAGTCCAAGCGGTAGACAACCGCGTTACCGGCAACGTTGGAACTCCTTCAGTCCAATCAGAAGAAGGCCTTGGCGATACAATCAGGGAACGTGGCAATGCTGCTTTCTGCCGTGCCATTTTCGCTTCTGTTGACCAGTTCGATGCCGTTTATGACAGCGAAATGGAATCTCTTTACACCCAGTTCGTTAATGCTTCAAGGGACGAACGCTTAATGCTTTGGGAATCAGTCCATGGCAGTGCTGATATGTTGCCGCAAGGTGATTGATTTTGGGTTTTATCTGAGAAGTATTAGTTAATAGCAAAAAAGCACCAGCCCTTAACTTATGTTGGGGGCTGGTTTTTTGCGCCATTGCGGGCTTGCTCCGCAATCTCACCGCGCGTTTGAGGGCTGTAGTTACTGCGTAAGTATGACTTACATACGTAAGTATGACTTACTGCGTAAGTCAGAAAATAATCTCTTCGTTGCTGTGCCCTAATGAGTGTAAAATTCAAACGTCCATATGGGTAGAAGGCGGGCAAGGCAACTGCGAGAAACATTTTCTTCCTTACTCACGTTACGAAGTGCGATTCAGCAACGCATTTTCACCCGATGTAAATCCGTGAAAACGGACACTTCATCGTGCGATAGAGAGTGCGATTCATAAGACCGACCCTTGAGAAGCGTCGTTACTTATGCGGTGTCCTTTACCGCATTATGTAACGCAACGCTTCTCTCGGA